>Ga0066793_10000261_pt1 | contig 19744 bp, 16 predicted proteins | sample PersoiDNA2013189_FD_83876 | JGI IMG/M metagenome (GOLD analysis project Ga0066793, IMG submission 83876) | Permafrost soil microbial communities from the Arctic, to analyse light accelerated degradation of dissolved organic matter (DOM) -... | ecosystem: Environmental > Terrestrial > Soil >... | reverse complement strand
GTATTTATCCCAAGCATTGGCGAGATTCTTGACAAGGGTAGGAATGCCAAATGAAGCAAAAATACCAAAGTTCACTGAAACGTGGTCTCAGTTACAACCTGCATGGGAAAAAGAGACTGAAAAACTAAAGAATGCCCAAACCGCTAAATAATACAGCACGACGACCAAAACAACTGCAGAGTTAACTTTACACACACGAGGAGACGGGTCTCCGAGTTGAGGGCGTCAAAAATCTGCGAACGCGTGCGTCGTGAGAATTGGCGCTGAGGATAAAAAAACTCTCATTAATCTAGCAACCCTCACCTGCCCGAGCTCATCGGGGTAGTCACGAAGAGCTGTTTCGAGCGCTCCTTTGAGCGCCGAGAAGAAGTAACTTTCATGTTGTGCTACCAAACTTAATTGCCCGCGCCTGTGCTTTTATTGCTTTTTAGCCGAAAAACTTTTGTCGAAGTGCTCTACCAGTTGGGAAGCCTACCGACCTGTAAGACTGCGTGCATGATGCCTGGATTCCTGATTAGGCACGGCAAGAGGTGCGATTGCACCAGTGCCGCGAATATGGGCCGGGCGTATGACAAGTATTGAGTGTGAAGCACTTTGCGAGCCATCACTCCATGGTTGTTGCTGCAGCGGAGGAACGGGGCCTGTCAGTCAAAGGAAATCGCGATTTGACGATATCTGCTATGCGTTGTCGACTGCTCAAGCGGAAGACGTTAAGGGGTTTGTAGTAACTACCATACGAATCGGCCAGACCGCATGCTCCAAGTCTGACAGAAGGAGCGACAACGCGAGCTTCGGCAGCATAAAGTTCGCTTACAAGTCTAGATTTTTATAGTAACGTGCCCAAAATTGCGATATTGGGAGATAGATATTGGCCCTGGGGCCTCCGTTGTTTGTAGACCCTTTTTCTTATCCTATTAGGAGGATCCATGTTCAACTTGAAGCTCTATTTCGGTGAAAATATTTTTAGATCGTTTTTTTTAATTAATGGCCTTTTGGGCTTGTGTATTAGTGATGTATTAATTAAGTCAATTTGTGTATGATTTTGAACTGTTTGATTTTTTATACAAAAAGTTTACACGCGATCTGAATACGAATAGTTCTTATAAATTCATCGATTTTGATCGAATATAACGTCTTTTTTAACTGGTGTATTGATGATGTATCATTTTATCTGCTAAGTATATTATCAACAGGCGGAATACACAGCCAATACACAAGAGAATTTGACAAAAATGGCCCGATATAACATCACTATTCCTGATTATATTGCTAAGCGACTCAATGAGGACGCCGATAATCAAGACATGGCGCGTTCTACGCTTATTGCACAATATATTGAGCAACACTACGAAGGGAAATCAGAAGCGGATATTGACGCTGAAATAACTCGGCTACGTGCTGAAAGTGCCGATATAGTTCAACGTGCGCGACAAGAACACGAAAAGAAAGTAGAACATCTTATCGCTACGCATGAAACCGAATTGCAGCAGGTTCGTAGCGACTACGAGAATAAGATCGAACAAATTAACTCTGACCACACTACTGCTGCTAAGCAACTAGAAGAAGATGTTGAACGGCTTGAGGCAATTTCAGAAAAGTGCAAATTTGATTTGAAGACATCCGAAGAACGCAATGCTTCAGCAGTCGGAAAGCTTCGTGATTCTGAAGCCTCTAAAAATACTGTAGTCACTGGCTTGCAGCACGAGAATGAACTTTTGCAGCAGAAGATTGAGAACATTGAGACGTTGCTACAAACGGAAAAGGGTCTTAACTCTGATCTGCGTCGTGACAAAGAATCTATTCAAAAGCAACTTGAACTCGTGACCTTGCGGCTCCCCGCTCCTAAGGTTGGCTTCTGGGCGAGATTATTCGGCGGTGGGAGAAAAAAAGAAGAGTAGGGGACGCCGCTAGCGGCGCTCTGAACTAAAGCCGCGGACATAGAGTATGGACGTAGTTATCAGGCCCTTTTGGATTGCATTATCTGTTGCATATTTCGCTCTAGCGTGGGTTCATTATCGAATTCAAGAAGGTATATGGATCTCTAGCCACGTGACTGGGCCAGCTACAGCTCTTGCAGATGAGAGCCCTGGGAATTTTGACAGGTGGAATATCGCTATTGCACTGAACCAGATACGTGACGGGAATATACGAAACAAAAAGTTGCTAAAGTATGCATCATACGGGTTTTTACTTGCAGGTTTCATATCACTATTACAAGGCGTGCTAAATTTAGACTCTGAAATAGCGATCAACATTGTTTTTGTTGTGTTGGTGCTCGTGGTGTTGTTGGTTATTTTCTACTTAAAGGGTCAATGGCTAGTTGCGCTTCTTCCCCGTTCCGTGCAAGCGCGTTTGTTTAACATTCGGTGGTGGATAAAAGGACGGGCCATAAAGTTTAGAGGGAAGCACAGTTTCTGGGCCCGCCTGTTTGGTGGAAAAAAGGAGAAGCAGTCATGAAGATACGTAGTTCGTCTTTAATGGCAATTGCAATCTTAATTTTGATTATAGCGCTTGTCGCAGTCGTCGTTTGGCTGTTCTCGTATGCAGTTAATCCTACCTTGACAGTGCTATTGGGTGTGATCGTTGGAGCGGTTTTTGGAGTTATAGGAACGACTATAAAAACCATATTTTTAGATCCTTACGAGCGACAAAGGGCAAAGGAAGAAGACGCAAAGATGAATCGAAAGGCATTATACGGCCAACTGATGAGTCAATATCTTCTCGCTATAAATGACCCCAGTGCATTCATTGAGCATCCAGAGACAAGTTTCAAATCCAGCACATACACGAAAGTGCTGGCAGACCCTACGTTGTTCTATAGCATGCTGCCTGACGCAGAGGCCCTAGATTTTGCCTTTTCGAGGTTCCAACGGGCGCATCAAACCATCTCGCGATTGGAAGAAAAGATAACTCAAACTCCTAACATCTCAGATCCAAAATATGCGCTACGACCACAGCAAGAGGCAGAAATTCGTGATGCTGCAAACTATATTAGAAACCTCGTAATCTTTAGGCGTCTAAATTTCGATTTGATTAAAGAGGTATGTGATATTACTCCAGAGGGAAAAGCAGCCGTGTACGATTTCGAAGACGTATTTTTCAACGAAGAACGTGAAAAAAAACTCATGGCCGAGCGCAGAGAAAAAATATTCAAACAGACGGACTTGGGCGAGCGCGTAAAAGAATTAGTTACAGAGATGGAAGAGACCGACTTGAAAAAGGAGAAGTAGCCCCCTTATAATTTACCCCCACACCCCTTCATGCTGTAAGGAACTCTAATCAACGGGTGGTATCGCGGCTTTTTATAACGGTCGTCTTGACGGTACTTAGAATCAAATCAACACAACCACGAAAATACTCAAGCGGATATGCAACGTGATAGCGCCCGAAGCGAAGTCCCATCAACCGGCGGCTTTTACCGAGTTCTTACCGAGTTCTTACCGAGTTCTTGTGAACTATCAGTTTAGAGCCTCCTAGCAGATAAAAAGAAAAAAGACGAGGCTATGTTACGTCTAAACAGGTTTCATAAGTTCTATAAATTCGCGAACGAATATATTTGATTTCGATCAATTTTTATTCCAGGGTGTAGTTATCATTTCGGGGCAATCTATGACCAACGAAGCTAAATGGTGTACGGTGTGCCAAAGGTATGTAGTCCCTAAAAAGGAATTTAATTCGATTGGGTGGGTTGGTCTTGTTGCTGCAGTTTCAGTTGTAGTCGCGTCACTTTTAAACGAACCGTTGGCACATTCTATAATGAACAACACATTAGCAGCCGCTCTTTCTACAGGAATAGGCTACATAATGCTCAACGTAGTACTCCTGCTTGTAGCACCGCTATTTTTGATCAGCGTAATCTATTGCATCTATTATAGTAGAAAACAGCCGCACTGCCCTATATGCAACTCACAGAATTTGACGGAAAGCACATCGAGCGTCTCCACGACTTATGTAGGTGAAAAGGGCCTGGAACTAGGCGGTGATAACTCCGCAGAAACCCCGATCCCAATTGAGGCGCCCAGCAAACTATCATTAGCGCTTCGGTGGGTTTCATTTGCTCCGTACGAGCCATCATCTCACCTATTAAGGCCAAAAGATCCCTTGGTACTAATATTATCTATAATCGCTATAATATCTGTCATTGTTTTGCTGATACTCTACGGGGTATTCAGCGGCCGTATCAGTATTTAATCTCTCAATGATGTGTGCATCCAACATAGGGTAGTTATCCGTTAGAATGGAAAAATTGACTTCCCATGTTGTGCTTCCTCAATGGCGCTTTTTACAGTGTTGATGTCTTCGCCGATGTACGTTGCAACGGCGCCATCGTTGCGTATTACTAGTACTGTCGGCGTGACCGAAACTCCGTAAATCCTACCGAAATTTCGAGTTATGTCGTATTGGGGCTGTGTCGTGTCCGTATAGTTACACGTTATAATAGTTACGCCTGAGCTATTGAATTGCGATTGTAGGTCTGCTATTTTTGGCGTCATATTTGTGCAAGGCGGACAGGAGTCTTGCGTGAAGTACAGCACGACCGTACCGTTCCTAATTAAATCGCTAATCTCTTGAGGGTGATTCACGCTGGTTTTGAACTCATATGCAGGAACGGGCTTAAATTTCTGATACGCGAAGAAAATAGAAAATGAAGTGGTAACGATTATCACAACGATTAATATCGCAATTATAGATCTGCGCCGTTTATTTTTGTCCATTGCTTTTCGTCTCGCTCAATCTCCATTTGAGACAATCTTGACTAAGCTTAAGCATTGTCGTTTTTTTTAGGTTGGCTTCGATCGAGAGTTAATGCCTTTGCCTACCGCATAACAAAGAATGTGTATCCGCATAACATAGTAGCTATGCGGATACACGGTAAAATGGTAAGTAACACAGCCTCTGATCGCGTAAAATCGATGGTTTAAACAGAGCTAGCAAAGCCTATTAGGGGGTGCGTTTAGAGTGGTAAATCAAAGTTATAATTTTGTCAGACATTCAATCTTAGTTGATGCGGTGAATGAAGCTGACATAATTTAGTAGACTAGGTCAATAACAACAAAGTTACAGCTTGTATTGCCTTAACTTAGCAATTCTGTACTCATCTCGGTACTCGGTTTTGTATATGCTATAGCAAAGTGAGTTAGACTAGCTAAGAGCTGAGGGGATATTAGGGCAAATAAGCGTGATTTTAAGCGTAGTTATGTAGCGTACTCACTAGACTCAATATGTCACACTAGGGGTATATTCACATTAAGATCCTTGTTCAAATTCCAATGTGTTAAGAGACTTGCTAAGAGAATTGTATTATATTAGACGAATTGAGTACATTGAGTACAAATTAAAATCTCTTCTTTGTGAAGTGCTTTAGCGCTTAAAACGTTTCTATCGGTTTATATGATGTACTCAGAAGAGACTCAATTCTTCTCGTGTGGACGAGTATTTGAGAACGATCACACCGTTCAATGTGAAATTAAGGGGATAAAATAGTATATCAAGAATATTAAAGCGAAAAAATTCCCAGCCTTAGCTATCAACTGTCGATCTCGCCAATTATCAGCGCTGGGTTTACACATAATAAATACTGCTTCCTCCCAGCGATCCTCTTTTGGACTTTGGTGCGTCCCCGGTCGGTTCGTGTTATAACTCCTTTTTCAACCATGCGTTTCCAAAGGGTATCTTTCGATAGTGGTATTAATGAACCTTGCCTGCGGGCCATGTCCTGAGCGACAGCAAAAGAAACGTCAGGGTCAAGGTAAAGTTCGTTATCATCGATGAAACCAACGCATCTGCCTTTCGCATCATGCTCACTACGCCATCCCCACATTTCCAAATCCTTTTCTGGGTGTATATCACAACCTTCCACACTGCATACATGTATTAAGCCAGCGGTCAAAGCTGCTTGGATTAAGCTAATAAACTGTGTAGTTGGTTCTTCACTACGTATGAAGCCTATCTGGTCGTAGGCAATGTCTAGAAGAACACTCTTACAAACTTTTTGCAGATCCAGCGCACGATCTTTGGATATAGTGCCGATTTCTTGTGCGAATTTGACGAAGTAAACAAATCCAATGTAATACTCAGCTAGTATGCTGGGGGTACGCGGATGGATCCCTTTGGAACCTCCGTTACGTAATTTTGATTCAAATTCGTCTCGTATTTTCTGCTGCTCACGTCTTATCGTATCATCGCGTTTTAGTTGCGCCATTTGAGTTGCAAGCCATTTTAGGTATCCCGACATAACGCTTGCAAATACGCCCTCGCAGGCCCGTTCTTGCGCTTCTGACAGCCATTTAAGGTCTATATCCCCAGCGTGTACTTCACGAATGAGCATACGACCCCGCAGACTCTGACCGGTAGGCGCATCTTCTCCTGTTGTGGCGATTAGACTGCGAGAGTAATATTCGGTTGCTAAAGATCGATCTTGCTTCATCCGCTGTCTTCCCGTCTTGTTTGCGTGACCGCGCATAACACGATCTGCTTTGTAGTGCATACGTTGCACATCTAACGATGCGCCCTTTGGAACAAAATCATCAATAGTGAACAGAGCGTCTTTTACGAGGAACGCTAGGCGTTCGAGCGCATTATCAGTACTAAACCAATTTCCTGGTAATGTACTCTCGTTGAATCCTGATCCATAGAAACTCTGCCATAGAGCCGCTAACGCCGTCTTGCGCATTCCGGTCAAACCACTGAGGTAGTCATTCGCTTCAGAAGGCAATAGTTCATTTAACGGTGCGCGAAATACCTTAGCGATATCTGGATACACTAAACGCTCTGTGATGTGATTCCATGTTTCGGCTGCGTCTATTATGTCAATCACCGCTGATACGCATTCTTTAAGCGCATCACCTTCTGGTGGTTCTGGTAGCTCATAATAGTGTAATCGGGTGTCACCAAGGTCTACATATACACCTTTAATCACGCCGTTAGCGCCGATTCCGCCACCTGCATGCAAGTAAACCCATTGACCATTAATCGTTCGCCAACCAATATGGCTGTAAACGGAGGTTCTTTTGTAGTTACGTTCAAAGCTTAGATACTGAATCGCTGCTCGAACATGATCCTTTATATAAGGGCCTACGTCTACGATAGCGCGACTTCCCCACTGCGAGACCCAATCCATCGATTTGAATTTTTCTGCGGGTACATCTAAAGTACAAAGGGAAGTTCCGTCAGCCAACTCCCCATTTATTTTGTAGTGAGTTCGTTGTTCTATTCCATCGTCGTATACGGTTTCACGCTCGAAGTGCGCTGAAAAGTTGCACAGTCGTATGGGGGCAATCTCAATTTCTTGGTTTTTCTTAGTAGTTTTAACGTAAGTAAGACAACCGTTTTGCACAGTGTAGTTGCACAAACCGTTGTTGTTTACATACGAGTCCCTTTCTTCCAGTAACCCTTCACACGCTTTAGTTAGCGTCATTGTGCGATAATCTTCACGCTCCCACTTCTCTCGATAGAGCTTTGAATTTCTAAAGAGGGAGTCCATTCGGTTAATGTCGCCTTGAGTTAATCGCGCTAGCATTGAATTTAACGCTAAATCAGCCTCAGAGGGTGAATTATAGCCCGTTATGTCGCCTTCATAATATAGCCGCCTGAATGTGTCGCCGTTATTAGCTTTCCCAGCTTTTTCTAACAGTTGGGCATCATCTAGTGCGCTAGGGGTGGGGCGCAAGGTTCCAGGGCATATAGTATCTTCGGTTCCAAAAACCTTGTTATAAAAGGTCCCTAGCACATCTTGACGAGGTTCGATTGTAAGCGGGGTCCCATTGAGGCGGGCACCAGTCATTATGAAGAATCGACCAGAGTCATACATTTCTACCGTTCCTGATCGCTTTCGCTTACCTGGAACGTGACCCTTTACAAAAATGTGGATACCCTTACCGGATTGTGAGACTTCAGTGTAGCTATTAAACCTGTTAACTATCTCGGATGCTTCTTTGCTAAGAACGCCCGTATCAGGATTTCGACAGTTGTCCAGGTCAATACCCGTCACGCATGCCGTTTCGCTAAACTCGAATCCGATTCCATCGAAACACCCATTATCGCTAAGTGCACTTACGCAAGCTTCGAAAGTTGCCCACGTTAATGGGTCATCCGACCTTGCCTTATCGCCGCTAATTGTGTACGGTATCTTTGTTGTGTTACCATTTCGATTTTCGCGCTTATATAACACCCATTGAGGGAGTCTTTTCAACTCGTCTGGGATGTATTCAAATCTAGTAACGCTCACGTTATCATAACACTGTGCGGCTTGTTCATCTTGCTGTGCCTTGCTCTTCATTAGGTTCCTCAAATCGATTCTATCCTAGAAAGCTCTCCATTTTCGTGGTCGATATTAACGTGATAACGTACGGAAACTTGATCGGCACGAACTGGACTACCATGATAACTAGGACGTAGAACAACCGGATACGGCTCGTAGTGAGGTTCTGCCCCTGTCTTAAGTTTGATATCTACAATCCACCTATAGTCAGCTCGAAGTGGATCCGCAAGCGGTGTCTTACTTAAGACTTTCTCGTAGGTCACAAGCCACTTAGCAACCTCAGGAATAACAGTAAACTCAACTTCATTATTAGGGTCATGAGAAACGCTATATGAGCGAAGGAAGTCTTTTATCGATTCGCGGCGTTCATAAAGCTCATTTATTTCATCTTCGTTAAAATGATCAGGTTCGCTCTCTTTTCGTTTGATGAGGTCGTTTAAGAACTCCTCTATCGACTCAAGCAGGTTGTCTCTTCTGATGTCAATATTGTATTCAGATGTGTATTTTGAATCAACTTTGTCTTTAATTCGCCGACCGCGTAAAAGTACAAGTTTTAAGTAATGGTGCTTGAGTTCAAAGTCGATCTCTCCATCCTCGTCAATAAAAACAGGGCACCATTCCTGAGGATTGCTTTTTAGGGTTCGGCTAAAGAGCCGTATGTCCTTGATAGTCTCTTTTGGAATACGGACGCCGACACGATCAACAAGCATATTTTGAACGGTCAAATACGCAGCGATCTCTGCAACTGTCTCTTCAGGCCAATTGCTAGGTGGCCGTCCCTTCATTTTTAATTGAGACGTTTGCTGAGACGCAAACCTCATTTTAGCTGCAGATCCAGTTCTTAAGGGTACGGATCGCTTTCGCCTTCCGTACACTACTTTCACCCAACTCGGTGCCGGGGTTATCACACCATCAAAAACAAGTTTCCGTATGAGCCCGTCGGTTAATTTAAAGTCCGATTCGATGTTTAACGCGTTAACACGTTCTATCAAATCCTCTGTTTTCATAAAAACCTCATTTTGTTACGAAAGGTGAACAATAATACTAACCTTTTTGAATCTATATATACTTTTGTTACAAGGGAAGAATTTAATTGTGACTTTAGGATAGCCCCGGCTGTTGCACCAGGGTAAGAAACATTTTAAAAACCGGAAGATTGAAAGCACCAAGTTCTGTCTTGTCCGTCAGAGATGGTCTAGAGGGCGCATAAAAAAGCTAAATCTCAAGCATGAGATGCCCGGCCTATATGTAAAACTCGGGCGGATTCAAGTTGACACCCCAAAAGTTCGCGAAGCAGATGGTTCACCCGAAGAGCTTTACTCCACTGAAGCACGGCTTCGAAACATTACATATGCAGCTCCAATTTTTCTAGAAATAATACACCTGGTCAGTCACCATGAATGCGACGGTCAACACAAGTTCCTATATAACCCCCCCCTTTTTAGCCGCATGCGGACGATGAATTGTCGGTTTGTCAACAGTTTTTTACTTGCTGCCGTACTGCAAGGAAAACGGCTCAAAATCGTAACCGTTATTGCCGATAACTCTCCTTTTCGGCATTTAGTGAAGAATATCACCGACTACCTGGAAAGGGAGCAGGTCGATCAGGTGCTCGAGGCGGCTCACCAGTGTAGCGCACGAGACTACCTCATGTTGCGGGTGCTTTGGCGAACAGGTGTTCGAGTTAACGAGTTGCTCAACATTAAGCCAAGTGACGTCGAGTCCCGCAATAGCGTGGTCAACATCACGAAAGCGAAAGGAGGGAAGCAGCGGAGGGTGCATTTGGACGCAGAGACGATCAAAATGCTCTCCGAATACGTTTCGGAACAAAAACTCCCTGATAATCAACCTATTTTTGCCCTGAAACAGCGACAGGTGCGCAACGTCGTTAAACGTTATGGTGATATCATCGGAAAAGACGTCCATCCACATACCTTCCGACACTCATACGCGATCCACTGTGTGCGAAACGGCTGGGACATCCGGCGGCTACAGCAGGTGCTCGGACATTCGAGTTTGAACGTGACGGCGGTGTACCTCCAGTTCAATGATAGGGACATAAAAGAGTTGTATGAAAAGACGCCATTTTAGTTGTAAAAACATGTTAGATCATGGTATCACTTAAACTCTTAGCTGCATTAGGTGCAGTTTTTCTCGCTTTTGTTTTTGCTGGTATCCTCGCTGAGAACTCATTACAACTCGGGGGGTTGTTTGTTTTAGTTATGATTGTTCTGGGTTATTCTGCTTTTCGTGCTAGCCAAGTTATGTCTACTTCTGCAAAGGACAAGGCGGAGCAGATACCGGAGGAGCAGGATGCCATAGCCGGGAGTTCATATCGTTATAAGTCCTCAGATGTAAAGCGAGCACTGCAATCGAAAGAAGCACGCTAAGATTATGTGAACAATGAAAAAGATTGTTTTAACCTACTTCTCTTCAAACTCATTTAGCAGCATAATTATTATTAGTCGATAGCCATTCAGTAGTGAGATGATTACCGAGGCTGACACCTGCCGGAAATACGTTCTCCCTAGATTATACGATGCTGGGTGGACGGATCAGCACATCCAACAAGAGAAGTCGTTCGCACCCGGACAAATCAAGGTTTTAGGCAACAAAACGAGGCGTGGAAGTCCAAAGCGAGCGGATTATTTGCTGCGATTGGCAAAAAACTATCTCATTGCAGTCGTCGAAGCTAAGGCAGCCTATAAAAACGCAGGGGATGGTCTGCAGCAGGCAAAACAGTACGCATCAATACTCGGATTGCGATTCGCGTTTTCAACAAACGGTTACTCAATAATTGAATATGACGATATTTCTCACATCGAACAAGAGGTTGACAAATTCCCATCACCTGAAGAGCTTTGGCTACGCTTGAAACAAGAAGAACAGATCCCAGACGAGGTTGAACAAAAGCTTCTCGAACCCCTTTTCCACTTGCCTGACAAAATTCCACGGTATTATCAAGAAATCGCAATTAACAGAGCCATTCGTGAAACCTATCGCGGAAAACGGCGAATCTTACTAACACTTGCTACCGGGACCGGGAAAACCTTCATCGCTTTCCAGATTATTTGGAAGTTATGGAACCAGAGATGGAACCGCGCAGGCGAACATCGGCGTCCTAAGGTGCTCTATCTTGCAGATCGAAACGTTTTGATAGATGATCCAAAGGATAAGATGTTTACCACTTTCGGTGAAGCGCGTTGGAAAGTCCAAGGCGTTGTAAAAAAAAGTCGGGATATTTACTTTGCCACGTATCAGGCGATCGCACGCGATGAAAGGCGTCCAGGACTTTACAAAGAATTTGGAAAAGATTTTTTTGATTTTATTGTTGTTGACGAGTGTCATCGCGGAAGTGCTAGACAAGATAGTAATTGGCGTGAGATTCTAGATTTTTTTGATTCAGCTGTTAAGCTAGGAATGACTGCAACGCCACTTAGACAGGACAATCGTGACACTTATGAGTATTTTGGCAACCCGATTTACACGTATTCGCTCAAACAAGGGATAGAAGACGGTTTCTTGGCGCCCTATAGGGTTCGGCGCATAGTCTCATCGGTGGACGCAACCGGTTGGCGCCCGTACAGGGGGCAAAAGGATCGGTATGGCAGAGAAATTCCTAATGGATTCTATGAAACTCCAGACTTTGAAAGACGTATCTCATTGATATCGCGGACGGAAGCCGTAGCAAAAAACCTTACGGACAACTTAAAAAAACACGATCGATTTGAAAAAACTATTGTCTTTTGTGTAGATCAAGAGCACGCTGATATGATGAGACGTGCCCTGAATAACGCAAATGCAGATCTTATTAGTAAATATCCAGATTATGTTGTGCGAATCACGTCCGAAGAAGGAGATATCGGTAGGGGATTCCTTGACAGGTTTATGGACATCGAAGTGGCAACACCGGTGATCGTTACCACGTCTAAACTGCTTACAACAGGCGTCGATATCCAAACATGTAAAAACATAGCGATAGTCAACGTCATAAATTCCATGACGGAGTTTAAGCAAATAATAGGCAGGGGAACGCGAGTTCGGGAGGATTACGACAAGATGTTCTTCACTATTCTCGATTACACGGGAAGTGCTACTAAGCTTTTTGCAGATCCCGAGTTCGATGGAGAGCCTGTCGAGATTACTGAGACTGAGATCGATGTCGAAGGCACAACAATCAGTGAGCATGAAGAGACAGATAATCAATCAGATTCAGATGGCGAATACGGAACAGGCATAGTAATCAGCGGCGGTGGTGAAGGAAAAATTCGAAAGTTCTACGTGGACAACGTTGAGGTCGAAATTTCAGCGGAATTGGTGTACGAACTAGATAGTAACGGGAATCGACTACGCGCTGTTGAGTATACGGACTATACACGCGACCAAGTGCAGAAAATGTTTCCCTCGTATGACGATATTCGCTCGCATTGGAACTCTGTGCAAGAACGCAATGCGATTATGGAGAGCTTAGAAGAGCGGGGAATCTCTTTTGAGCATTTGCTCGAGATAATGAAGCAACCGGACGCAGATCCTTTCGATCTTCTGTGCCATGTTGCCTTTGGGACACCGATTCGAACGCGAAAAGAGCGCGCAGAGAGGCTAAACAAAGACAAAATTCAATTCTTGACAAAATTCAATACGCCTGCGCAGGAAATCTTGCGCGAAGTGCTCGAAAAATATGTCGATTACGGGTATGACCAGCTCGGAAGCACGGAAGTGCTCAAGGTGCCACCAATTAGCAAGCACGGCAATATAATTGAGATTGCTCAAGTTTTCGGGGGCATTTCGCAGCTCAGACTTGCCTTGTCTGACCTTCAGAACGCTGTTTACATATAACGAGGGATAGAATGTCGTCAAAAAACAAAAAAATAGAAGCGTCACAGACAACCGCCCAAAATCTTTCCGGCATAATCAAATCGTGCAGAGACATCATGCGCAAAGACAAGGGGCTTAATGGCGATCTTGACAGACTTCCGATGCTAACATGGATAATGTTTCTTAAGTTTCTCGATGATTCAGAGACGATAACTGAAGCAGACGCAGAGTTGTCAAGCAAGAAGTTTACAGCTGCAATTGAGTCTCCGTATCGTTGGCGAGACTGGGCTACGCAAGAAGACGGCATTACAGGCGATGATCTCATTGCATTTATAAACCAAGATGAAGCTGTGCGCCCCGATGGAACTCGAGGAGCAGGCTTATTTGAATATCTAAGATCGCTACAAGGCGAAATTGGCGGCGATCGTAGGGATGTAATCGCGACGGTATTTCGCGGAACAACGAACCGAATGATCAACGGTTATCTTCTGCGTGACGTGATCAACAAAGTAAACGATATTCACTTTACATCTAGCGATGAAATCCACACCCTCTCTCACCTTTATGAGTCGATGCTAAAAGAGATGCGGGATGCAGCCGGCGATTCCGGCGAGTTTTACACGCCCCGTCCGGTCATCAATTTTATAGTTAATGTCATTGATCCAAAACTTGGAGAAAAAGTGTACGACCCTGCATGTGGCACGGGCGGATTTCTTGTAGAGACCCTAGAACATCTTAGAAAACAAGAAAAGACTACGGAAGATCACAATATCATTCAAACATCAACGATTTTCGGCGGGGAAGCGAAGTCTCTACCGTATCTCCTTTGTCAAATGAATCTCCTTCTGCACGGGCTTGAATTTCTCAATATCGATCCGTTAAATTCACTGAGATTCCCGTTACGTGAGATTGGTGATGCCGAGCGTGTAGATATTATAATGACAAACCCTCCTTTTGGAGGCGAGGAAGAACGCGGAATTCTAGGGAACTTTCCTGGAGATAAGCAAACATCTGAAACCTCTCTTCTATTTCTGCAGCTCATAATGCGAAAATTGAAAAGAAACATCGGGGACAAGCAAGGGGGTCGCTGTGGTTTGATCGTACCGAACGGAGTGCTTTTTGGCAGTGGCATTGCAGCTCGGATTAAAGAGGACCTTCTACGGGATTTCAACTTACGTACTATCATACGATTGCCGAATGGAGTATTTGCCCCATATACAAACATTGAGACTAACATCCTTTGTTTCGATCATGAAGGTCCTACGGAGGAAATTTGGTTCTACGAGATACCTCTTCCTGAAGGTCGCAACCAATATACTAAAACTAAGCCAATGAAGTTCGAGGAGTTTCTGCCAATCATTGATTGGTGGGACAATCGTGAACAAAATGACTGCGCCTGGAAGACAAAGGCTCAAGATATTGCTCGTAATGACTATAACCTGGATCTTAGGCATCCGAACAAAGCTGAGTCTGAGGACCTCAAAGAGCCAGAAGAGATTCTTGCGGATGTTATTGTTAAAGAGTACAATATTCTCAAAAGCCTTGAATCAATCCGTACAGATTTGAGCAAAAAAGAGTAGAATGCCGCAAAGCAAAACGCGAACGGTAGAGTTAGCTGAGGTTTTGAACCACAAAAACGAGTTTATCACGATTGATGATCTCGTTACTTATACTCGGGTAACAGCTCAGCTTCACGCTAAAGGGATCGTCTTAAGGGATGAGGTTGAGGGTCTTTTAATCAAGACGAAAAAACAGCAGCTCTGCAAATCGGGGGATCTTTTAGTTGCTGAGATAGATGCTAAAGTTGGAGGCTTTGGCATAGTACCAGCAGAGTTCGAAGGCGCAATTGTAAGCTCTCATTATTTTCTTTTTGAAGTTGATAAAACGAAGCTAGCGCCAGAGTACTTGGACTATTTCATTAAAACCAAAGCATTCCAGCAGCAGATCTCAGCACGAGGTTCAACTAACTATGCTTCGATAAGACCGGCAGCTGTCCTGCAAATAAAGATGCCACTGCCTACTTTGAATGAGCAAAAGCGAGTGGTGGTCCGGCTTGAGCGTCTATTAAGCAGCATTGACGCGGTATGCCAAGATCAAAAACATCAGGATTTGGAAACGCTCTGGCGAAGCTTACTTAACAAAGCATACAAAGGGACGCTCCAAACTGGGGAGCCTGAGAATGACCAATCAGACGGGTTGATTAGATATGTAGCACAAAAAAGAAAAAGAAAAAATTCACCTAGCATTCTGAGTCTGGATTTTGAAGCTAGCCAGGAGTCCTCGGGCTTGCCAAGTAGCTGGATTTGGCTACAACTCGAAGATCTTGCAGCGGACCAAGAACACTCAATAAAACGAGGTCCGTTTGGCAGCACGCTCAGAAAAGAATTCTTCGTTCCGTCGGGCTTCAAAGTATATGAGCAAAAAAACGTGATTCAAGAGGATTTTTGTATTGGCGACTATTATGTGACAGAGGCAAAATTCGAAGAATTGAGAAGTTTTGAAGTAAAGCCTAAGGATATCGTAGTGAGCTGCTCAGGCACAATTGGCAAAGTGGTCATAGCTCCTGAAGATTTGCAGCGCGGTGTTATCAATCAAGCTTTGCTAAAGATTACTTTAGATTCTAAACTGGTAATTCCAATATATTTTCTTTACCTATTTCAATCAGACGAAATACAAAGACAAATCTCTCGTCGGGGGTCTGCGATGTCAAATATGACATCGATGAAAAATCTAAAGCAGATCAAATTTCCAATCCCGCCAATCTCAGATCAGCGACGCATAGTCTCGCTAATTGAAAATCTGCGAACAAGACTGGAAACAGCTAAAAGCCTGCAAGCTGAAGTCAAAGGCGAACTGAACGCCCTCAAATCAAACATTATTGAGATCGGAACTCGAAGTTCAGAACTAAAGTTTTCTAGTCACCTATCTGGCAAAGTAATGTGAAGTTACAAATGTGGCAGCCTAACCCGCAAACGCATTTTCAAATCCAAAGACACATTAGATGATAGATCTCGAAAAAACGTCTGAAGTGCTTTTAATTCGAAAAACCCCTTGTGCGCTACTATGATAAGATTAACTTTCTATGGTGGAGTCAACGAGATTGGCGGCAATAAAATCCTCCTTGAAGATCAGAACACACGGCTGTTTCTCGACTTCGGCATGAGCTTCAGTATTGTCAACCAGTATTTTGACGAGTTCATGCAGCCACGCAAATGCAACGGCATCTTAGATCTGCTCGAATTCGGCCTACTTCCTGATTTACAGGGGCTATATCGTTGCGATTATCTTTCTCACTGCAATATGTCACCCGATCCAGAGCCGAGTTTCGACGGCGTCCTTCTGAGCCACGCTCATATGGATCATTGTTCTTACGTCCATTATCTCAGAGAGGATATTCCGCTGTACTGCCCACAGGGTGCCAAGGATATTATGCAAGCTCTGGATGAGACGGGTTCGACCGGCACATGCGAGCTCATCTCGCTGAAAGAATCGTTTCAGACTTACATTAACAGCAAGGGCGGGGAATCGAAGCTAATGGGCGAGAAGGCGAAAAAGCCCCGGCCGTACAACATCGTTGACAGTTCTTTCACCGTCGGAGGGCTTGATGTAGAAGCCCTTCCGGTGAGCCACTCGCTTGAAGGAGCAACCGCATATATCCTGCATACAAGCGCAGGGCCTGTGGTATATACAGGCGATTTTCGCTTCCACGGTTATAAAGGAGACGAGACAAGACGATTCGTCGAACGAGCCGCAGCAGTTGAGCCGGTTGCAATGATCTGCGAGGGGACTCGTGTCAATTCGACGCAGGCAGACAGCGAAGAGAGGGTCAAGGAAGTCGCTAAAGAACGCGTTGACAAGACCAAAGGCCTCGTTGTCGTCAATTTCCCCGTGAGGGATACCGACCGGATGCAGAGTTTCTATCAGGTCGCGCAACAAACCGACAGAGCGTTGGTCATCAATCTGAAACAGGCGTATCTACTCGAACTCTTCAGGGCGTCTGGCATTGCGACACCGAGAATCGATGATGATCATATTCGAGTGTACATCCCCCGAAAATCTTGGGGTGTTTACGAAGACGACCGGTTCTCAGAGAAAATTCAACGAGAGGATTATGACTATTGGGAGCGTGAGTTCCTCGATCACGCCAATGCAGTTACAGCAAAAGATATCACAGAGAATCAAGACGAATACATTTTCCGTTGTGACTTCTTCGAACTCAAAGAGCTGATCGACGTCAAGCCCGAAGCAGGCAGCAGCTACATTCGAAGCGTGTGTGAACCGTTCGATCTGGAGATGGAGTTAGATCTGAAGAAAGTTGAGAATTGGTTGGCACATTTTGGCCTCTATCCTTATACACACATCCATGCGTCAGGTCACTTGAACTATGATGAGATACGAGACGTGGTTCAAACTGTGCAACCGAAAACACTGATTCCAGTGCATACCCAGCACCCTGAGGTCTTCAAGAACTTCCACGATAATGTGATTCTTCCCAAACGAGGAGTTGAAATTAGCCTGTAACAATGTAGATCTCCGTCCTTACTAACTCCAGAAGCGAAGCAGAGTTTCAAAAGATGCGTTGCTGAAGAGGTCAGCACCAATGACATCTACGCGCAGCATAAAACGATGTGTGAGACGTCGGGCACCACACCGCCGAGCGAGGTGCGGATATCGAGTTTCATCTTTGAGTTAGATATGCCGGTTCAATCAGCGCAAAAAAGTATTAGACAAGAGATTTAGGGTTTATATCATGAGTAACTTCGAAAATATCGGGATAATATATAAAACTAAGCCGCAAGCAGCAAGCGATCCGAGATTAAGATCTGTAGATTTCAGAATTTCGCATGGCGCAGATGATAGCTGGATAAAATGTTTTGAAAGAGCATATTATAAACATATAACAAAAGAAGAGTTTTACGGGAAGCCTGAACTAATAGCACAGCAAATTAACCCGCCTGTGTGGGTGGGTAACGAACAGTTTTTTATCCAATGGCTAAAAGAAGTCGTTGAAGATCCAAAGACGTATCAAGAAATTATTGATTTTATGAAAAAATGTGTGGGCGAAGCCAACGACTGTTACAGAAAACAAATGCGCTAACACAACCCATTACTTGCTGGTATACCGCACGGAGTTTTTTCATCTAGGCTCAGTTTCTCTGAGCGGATGGCCCTTCTAACCGTATTTTAAGCTACTAATCTTTGAGCGATTGCGACCCTGTGCTATCTTGGTTTTTTCCGATAGAGCTGCAATCTAGTAGCGGTGCTTTGAGGATACGTCGAACCACACCACAAATGAGATGAGATCACCGCGTAAATGACAACACAGATCCACAGATGCCGTGACGGAACAAACCATGGCTCCCTTCTTTGCCGTTTTTGTCTGCATGCATATTGAGAATGCCTCTTAGAAAGCTCGCAAAAACCACAAAAAAGCTTCGCTGTTATGGATAAAGATTAGGTGAAAGTAGCGCATGGCTTAGTGGAGAACGATATGGAACAACAGGATGAGCTGAACACGTGGGAAGAGGCTACGCGGACGCAAAGACGAAGAGATGAAAAAGGGCCGAAAAAACCAGAAAACAACAAAGCGACAGAAAGAAAAGATCGATTTGAATATATCGCCGATGAGATCAGAAGACAGCATGAAGTAGTAAGTAAGGTTTATGAGTCGCTAGATACGAAAATAGGTGTTATTCTTGCATTTATCTTTGTAGTTCTAACTCAGTTAGCATTTAGACCGGAACTTACGGGTTTAGCTGCAAAGAACGTTGTATTATTTTCTTTTTTTTTGTTCGGATTGGGGGCCGTCATCGCCTCAATAGTCATGGGAATGATAGGACTCTTTTTCATCGGGCTTTACGACATTGGCCCTCAGATTGCAGATCTTGTCGATGAGTATAAAGCCGGAAAGGATCTTAATCAGGTAATATCAAAAGGAATCACCAATGCAATCGAGTACGACATAGAAAGAACCGACCGCAAAGGTGAGTGGCTAAAGAGAATGTTAATTGCGCTAATCATCGGCCTATTCACATTAGTTGCGTTAGAAGCCTGTTATACATTCCTATAATTGAGATATGAGATGAAGAGATGAGTTTTATGGCTCAGGAAGAAAATAAAAAAGCAAGACAAACTGCGCAAAACCAGCCTGAAGTTACCGATCTTCAAACCCAGCCTAAACTGCCTGATCTTCAAACCCAGCCTGAACTGCCTGATCTTCAAACCCAGCCTGAACTGCCTGATCTAACAGACTGGAATAATACTCAGGTTCGAGGGACATACCTGAAGAAAGGGGCAAATCTTAAGGATTTGGAAAAAAAATAGGGATCTAACGCCTGTTTTTCCCCCTCAGAACCACACGTGGTCAGCAATGCTATGTTGAAGATAGCTGTGTCGCAATAACCGTCTTCACAGATTTCAAGGACAGAAATCGCAAGCTTTTCAGCGTCGTGTGTGCACATCACGTGCTGCAACATTTCGACGATTTGGCGGAGAGGCGGCTGAGTGACTCCTTCCCTGTCTAAGTGGTGCGGCTGAGTCAGAATTGATGTGACACATGCTGCAAAGGTTAAGGCAAGCTGCTCTTTCAATTCAAGCGCAAAAGCACGCAGGTATGAGCCATCAAGTCGTTTGGCCCTGCTGAGGCAATAGCTACAAGTCGCCCCGTAT
>Ga0066793_10000259_pt1 | contig 19924 bp, 16 predicted proteins | sample PersoiDNA2013189_FD_83876 | JGI IMG/M metagenome (GOLD analysis project Ga0066793, IMG submission 83876) | Permafrost soil microbial communities from the Arctic, to analyse light accelerated degradation of dissolved organic matter (DOM) -... | ecosystem: Environmental > Terrestrial > Soil >... | reverse complement strand
GAATTTATCAACCAGGGTTACGCAACAGAAATTAGCGCAGCGCTTACCCGGGTCGCCTTTGAGGTCGATGAGGTCCGACGGGTGGAAATCCAAATGGCTGTCGAGAATGCCCGCAGCGCCGCGGTCCCACGAAAGCTGGGCTTCACCTACGAAGCAACCTTACGCCAGCGCGAGGTCCTCGAAGACGGCCGTTTTCACGATCTGCAGGTTTGGACGCTGCTGATCCTCGACTATCACGCCAGCCCTTGCGCCCAGGCCGACATCCAGGCTTATGATGCAATGGGGCGCCGGATCCTTTAGCCAAATAGATCTTCACCCGTCCAAGCGAGACAATCAGGATGAAGCCGCGCTTGCCCTACCTGACCCGATCGCGGTGACCCCCGCGGGGTCCTTTTTTCGTCTTCCCCGGCTAGGGTGTCCTGGCTTTCTCCAGGGGCAGCCATTCCAAGACCTGGACGATCTGCCGGTCCCAATACCCCCACTCGTGGGTCGCCGGCTCTTCGCTGTAAGTCAGGTCTAATTCCAATTCTTCAGCCAGGCCCTTGAAGGATAAGTTGGCTTTGTAAAGGAAGTCCTCGGTCCCACAGGCCTGGTAGAGGCGCGGCCGCGGTCCTTCTGAAGCGGCGACCTCCCTGGCCAGGTTGAACAAATCGTTCGGGCCATCTTCCACGGAATCCACGTCGCCAAAAATGGCGCGCATCTCGATCTGCCAGTCCGGATCGGGGTTCTGCATTTCTCGTACAATATCCAGCGCTCCAGACAGGCTGGCCGCGGCATAAAAACGGTCCGGGTGAGAAAGACCCAGCTTAAAGGCCCCATAACCGCCCATGGATAAACCCGCTACATAATTTTCCTCTCGCTTATCCGACAGCGGAAAAAACGAACGCGCCAGGGTCGGCAGTTCTTCACTGACAAAAGTCCAGTAATGGTACCCGCAAGCCATATCGGTGTAAAAACTGTGGTGGACCGCCGGCATCACCACCGCCAGGTTGTAAACCGAGGCATAACGCTCGATCGAGGTCCGCCGCTGCCAGATAGTGTGATCGTCAGAAAAACCGTGCAGCAGGTATAGCGTCGGGAACCTCCGTCTGAGCCTGCCCTTCGTGCGGATTAATTCTTTGACCCCCGGCTGGGGTAAGATCACATCCATGGATGTGGATAAATTCAACGCATTTGAGAAAAAATCGGCGTGCAGCAGAGCCATGTAAAACCCTCCCAATCGATCAAGGTCGAGTAGAAAGCCGGATCACGTGCCACGAAAGCGGCGCCAGGTTTGCTTTCAGGCGTGTGCCATCCAGGCTTGCGTCGCCATTCGCCTTTGGCAGGACATTGGATGGGTGGTTCAACGAATTGGTAGCCTTCCGGTCGGCATGGGTCATCTGGAGATGTTCTACCACCCTGTAGCCGTTAAAATTACCCAAATCGCCATCTAAGGCCAGGGATGTATCCAGGCTGCGGTTGATGGCGAAGAGTGTCAGGCTGCCTTGCTCGGGATCATGCGTCGCCACCGCGTCAAGGCAGGCCACATCGCCAAATTCAACATTGGCATAAGCTGGCGAATCGATCGTCAGGGAATAAGAGCTGCCTCGCCCATAACGCGATGCATGCATGAATGGATAGAATATCGTCTGGCGCCAGATGCCACCCCCGTTGGCGGTCATGATGGGCGCGATGACATTGACCAGTTGGGCGAGACAGGCGATCTTAACCCGGTCCGCGTGTTTCAGCAGGGTGATTAACATACTGCCGACCACCAGTGCATCCTCAAAGGTATACTGATCCTCCAATTGAAGAGGGGCCACTGACCAGGGTTCGATTAACTGGTCGGCGGCATTGGAATGGAACCAGACATTCCACTCATCAAATGACAGGTTGAGTGTTTTCTTGCTGCGCTTCTTCGCTTTAACTGTATCCGCGATGGACACGACCGTACGGATAAATTGTTCCATATCCAATGCGCGGGCCAGGAAATTGGGGGTATCGCCATCCCGGTTGCCATAATAGGTGTGCAGGGAAAGGTAATCAACATGTTCGTAGGTGTGGTCAAGCACTGTGGCTTCCCAACTAGGGAAAGTTGGCATGGCACTGTTTGAGCTGCCGCAAGCCACCAGCTCGATGGCCGGATCGACCCACTTCATCACCTTGGCCGTTTCGCAAGCCACCCGCCCGTATTCGTCGGCCGTCTTCGCGCCGATTTGCCATGGACCGTCCATTTCATTGCCAAGGCACCATAATTTAATCGCGTGAGGTTCAGGAGACCCATTAGCGCGGCGTAAATCACTCCAATAGCTGCCGCGGGGATGGTTGGTATATTCCACCAACGCACGCGCCGAGTCGGGTCCACGCGTGCCAAGGTTGACCGCCATCATCACCTGAGACCCGGCCTTGCGGCTCCAGGCACAAAATTCATCCACCCCGACCTGGTTGGTCTCTGTGGTGCGCCAGGCCAGGTCGAGCCGGCGCGGTCGAGATACTTTCGGGCCAATCCCATCTTCCCAGTGATAACCGGACACGAAATTCCCCCCGGGATAGCGCACGATGGGAACGTCCAGCTCTTTAACCAGGTCGATCACGTCCTGGCGAAAGCCATCTGGACCGGCCGTAGGATGGCCAGGCTCATAGATACCCCCATAAACGGCCCGACCCAGATGTTCAATAAATGATCCGAATAAACGGGGATCCACCTCTCCAATCAGGTGGTCTTGATGAAGCGCTATTTTGACTGGCTTGGTCATATAAAAATACCTCCAAATTTGATTTGAGAAATGATATCGATTTAGGCACGAGGTAAAAGTTACCGGATTTCAGGTGTTTGCGTGTGCTTCGCACACGCAAACACCTGAAATCCGGTTCTTTTTTCACAAGATCAGCATGGCATCGCCAAATGAATAAAAGCGGTAACCCGCCTGAATGGCTTGCTGGTAAACAGACAAAATCCGTTCTCGTCCTACAAATGCGCTGACCAGCATCAACAGGGTCGAGCGCGGCAGGTGGAAATTGGTGATCATCGCATCCACGGCCCGGAATGGGTATCCCGGCAGGATAAACAAATGGGTCGGGCCACAAAATTCTCCCACCCGGTCGCCTTCTCCGGCACTTTTGGCGGCCGATTCAAGCGTGCGCACGCTGGTCGTTCCCACCGCGATAATCCGCCCGCCTTCACGGTGGGTCTGGTTGATCAAACTCGCGGTTTGTGGGGGCAGTTCACACCATTCCGTATGAATGACGTGTTCATTCGGGTCCTCTTCGGTCACCGGCGCGAATGTGTCCAGGCCCACGTGCAGGGTCAGCCGGGCAAATTTTACACCCTTTTGTTCCAGGCGTGTCATCAACTCGGGTGTAAAGTGCAAACCCGCCGTGGGGGCCGCGGCTGAGCCGGGGTCGCGCGCGTAGACGGTCTGGTAGCGCTCCGGGTCGGTTAACGGCTCGTGGATGTAAGGGGGCAGGGGTACCTTACCCGCCCGCGCAAGATAATCTTCAACCGGGGTCGAAAAACGGACCAAACGGCGCGAACCCTCCAACTCGGCCACGATTTCGGCCTTTGGGCCATCTTCCAACTGGAGTCGGCGGCCCACCACCAGGCGCTTCCCGCCGGCCAATGCTTCCCACGTGACGTCATCTTCGCGCCGCAGCAAGAGCAGCTCAACCCGGCCTCCGGTAGGCAGCTTACGCGCGTAAATCCGGGCTGGGATCACCCGCGTCTGGTTGATTACCAGCAAATCACCCGGGCGAAAATATCGCTCGATCTCCCAGAAGGTGGTGTGCTCTAAGCGATTAAGCTCGCGGTTCAAGACTAACAGGCGCGAAGCGTGGCGCGGCTCAACCGGAGTCTGGGCAATCCGCTCAGGAGGCAGGGTGTAATCAAAATCAATCGTTTTCAAATTAATTTTAACTGCTGTCCGTTGTTTTCTTTGTAGGGGATTTTCAAATGATCGTACGCCAGGTGGGTGGCAATTCGTCCCTGGGGCGTACGGTCGAGGAAACCAAGCTGGAGGAGGTAGGGTTCGACGACGTCCATGATCGTATCCGGTTCTTCGCTGATCGATGCCGCGATGGTGCTTAATCCGACCGGGCCCCCGTTATATTTCTGGATCACCGTCAGAAGCACCCTGCGGTCGACATCGTCCAGACCCTGCAGGTCCACGTTAAGCAGGTTGAGGGCTTCGATGGCTACTTTGGCCGAAATGCTGCCTTCCGCGCGCACCTGCGCATAATCCCGCACCCTGCGCAGCAGGCGCAGCGCCACCCGCGGCGTACCCCGCGCGCGCCGGGCAATCTCTTCTACCCCACCCTGATCGGCTTTAATGCTCAATAAAGTCGCCCCGCGCTTCACAATCTCTCGCATGGCGCCCAGATCGTAATAATCCAGGCGGTAGACCGCCCCAAAACGCGCCCGCAGCGGGGCCGTGACCAGCGCCAGGCGGGTTGTAGCGCCAATGACGGTAAAACGGGGTAATTTCAAGCGGATAGAGCGTGCGGCAGGCCCTTTACCAATGATGATATCCAGAGCAAAATCTTCCATCGCCGGGTAGAGCACCTCTTCAACGGCACGACCCAGGCGGTGGATTTCATCGATAAACAATACGTCACCACCCTTGAGGTTGGTTAAGATCGCCGCCAGGTCCCCCGAGCGCTCGATGGCCGGCCCGGCCGTGATCTTGATGTTCACCCCCATTTCATTCGCCAGGACATAAGCCAGGGTGGTTTTTCCAAGCCCGGGCGGGCCATAAAACAACACGTGGTCCATGGGTTCGCTGCGGTGTTTGGCGGCCTCGATCAGGATGGAAAGGTTCTCTTTAATCTGGTCCTGGCCGATTAATTCTTTTAAACGGTGCGGGCGTAAGGCGTGATCGACGCGGTCATCCGGCCTGGCCTCGGGGTTGAGTTCAGTCATGGGCTAATTATACCTTTGAATATCCCCTCGTAGGGGCAACCCTCGTGGTTGCCCATTGTGGTTGCCCCCTTGATCGCGGGCAACTACGAGAGCTGGCAACCACAAGGGTTGCCCCTACAATTGCGCGTCATCCGGCCAACGCAGAGGGTTACCACGGGTGTATTGGCGAATGTGGGCCAATTCCTTTTCATTGCGGATGATATGTTCATAATAATTGCGCTGCCAAATTTTCCCCGCAAATGGCGGTAAATCCCCGCGCCGCACAGCCACAATGATATCGTGTGTTGCGATTGATTTAAACCCCCCAATCACATCCCCCAATTTGACCGCCGGCGTATCGGTAGGGGCAACCACAAGGGTTGCCCCTACAGAATTTACCCCAACAGGGGTTGCCCCGACAATGAAAATAATTGCATGCATGTGATCGGGCATGATGACAAATTCATCCAATGCAATTGTGTAAAACCGATCTTCCAATGCCAACCAGGCGGACTCGATGATTCTTCCAATAGCATTTAATTGAACCTCACCAGCGACCACATCCCCAAACAACGTGGCGCACTGATGGCTAACCATGGTCACAAAATACACCCCGGCCAGGCTGTAATCATAGCCCTTCAGGCGGATCGACCGGCGGTGATGGCTTTGAGGATCGTAGCTCATAGATCATTATAATAGCATCCATAAAATCATGGCAACTGCTCAATTTCGGCACTTTTTTACAAGATATAGGACTCTTTTTTGCCTCACCCCTTCTCGATATAAAACCACAGCAGCATTGAATTTCCTAATTGGTTTTAAAAATGGGGGTATAGTGCATTAAAATAGGGTGGAGCTATTTTATTGGATCGACAGCTCAAAACCTTGATCGCCAACGGATGGGACCCACATGGCCATAAATAGCGACGTAAAACCCAAGCGGATGTGGGCAGTCTGGCTGCTTTTTTTCTTCCAATACGCGGCAATTGGCATTTATTACACTTTCCTGAACGTCTACTTCCGCAACGCCGGTTTGAGTGGGACGTCTATCGGTCTGCTCAACATGATCACCGCCATGGTCGGGGTGGGCAGTGCGATGGTTTGGGGCTACATCAGCGACCGTACGGGCAAACCGAAATGGTTAATTGCGGCGGGCGCAGCCGGCAGCCTGGCAGCCGCGCAATTTATCCCCTACGTGAATGGTTTTTGGCCATTTCTTCTGTTTGGGTGCCTGGGCAGCCTGATGGCTTCCGCGCCTGGCACCCTGGTGGACAGCACGGCCCTGGTTTTATTGGGCAAACGGCGTGAAGATTACGGTCGTTACCGCCTTGGCGGCAGTCTGGGTTACATCATCACCGCCTTTTCTTCCGGGTTCATCTTCCAACAAATCGGATTGAAGGTCATGTTTCCCGCTTACGGCGCGGTGATGGCCTGTTTTGCCATCACCGCCTTATTAATCCCTCCGGTCGCCGTCCACTTGGGATCGCGCGGGACAAAAGAATTCAGCCAGATGACCCGCCAGCCGGCCTGGATCCTGTTTATCACTGTCATGTTTATGTGTTGGATCGCCACCAACGCATCCATGTCTTTTTTGAGCGTCTCATTGAGCGCCATGGGCGCCAGTCAAAGCCTGATCGGGGTGGCCTCCACCGTTCAAGCCGTGGTCGAACTGCCTTTTATGTTCTTTAGCGGGACTTTCCTGCGCCGGTTTGGTCCGGTGAAACTGTTGATTGTGGCCATGGTCCTGATGGTATTGCGTTTCTTCCTGTTGGGATGGATGCCTTCCCCCGTCTGGGCAATCGCCATTAACATGATCAACGGGCCGGCGTTCGTCTTTTTCTGGAACAGCGCCGTAACCTACGCCAATCAATTGGCGCCCAATGGCATGGCTGGCACTGCCCAGGGATTGGTCATTTCCACCACCAACCTGGCCGGTGTGGTCAGCTCCCCCCTGAGTGGATGGTTGTTTGACATGCTTGGACCTAACGGCATTTTCAGGGTGATGGCTTTTTTGGTCCTGGCGGCCTTGATCCTGTTCACGATCGGGAATATGATCAAAAGATCCACCGATAAAATCGAGCCAATTTAAGCCATGGTCATTTTTTAATGGTTGATTCCATCCAAAGGCATGGTAAAATCGCTCCCGCGATATAAAACTCGCCCAAATTTAATTAAGAATGGTAGCAACTCTCTCATGAACCTCTCCAATCCTGAAACCAACCACCCTTCGACCGCGGATGCTTTATGGGTGATCGACGGGCACGAAGATATCGCCTGGAACGGCCTGGAATACGGCCGCAATCCAAGCACCAGCGCCTATTCAAGCCGGCTGGCTGACTACCAAAACGGGGTAACCCAGCTCACCGGTACGCGTACCTTAGGCCTGCCCGAATGGATTTCGGGCCGAGTTGGGATCGTTTTTTCGACCATCTTTGTTGAACCGGCGGCCGCGAACACCCCATCTCCCAGCCGCATGGTTTACCACAACTCCGAAGAGGCCAGCCGGTTCGGACTGGAACAGATCGCTTTTTATCGCGCCCTGGCCGAGCGCGATGCGCACTTCCGCATCATCACCAACCAGCGTGAACTGGACGAGATAGTATCATACTGGTCTCAAAACCAGGACGGGTTAAACGCAGCCGTGGGATTTGTTCTGCTGATGGAAGGCGCCGATCCGATCGTTAAACCGGAGGATGTCCATACGTGGGCGCAGGCGGGTTTACGGCTGATCGGTTTATCCTGGTCAGGCACGCGTTACGCGGGAGGAACGCATGCGCCCGGTCCTTTGACTGATCTGGGCCGGCAGTTACTCAAAGAAATGGAGTCTGCAAAGATGATCCTCGATTTATCCCACTGCGCCGAAGAAGCTTACCTGGAAGCCGTCGATACGTATGGCGGGGTGATCATCGCCTCGCACAGCAATCCACGCCGCTTCCTTCCCACCGACCGCGGCCTTTCGGACGAAATGATCCTCAAGCTGGTCAGACGCGATGGTGTGATCGGGATTGTGCCCTACAATGCCTTTCTCAATCCAAATTGGAAAGCCGGTACCCCTCGCCTGAGCGTCGATAAGGTCGTTGAGGCGATTGATTACATCGTACAACTGGCAGGCAATGCGCGGTATGTCGCCATCGGCACCGATTTCGACGGCGGTTTTGGCAGCGAGTCCATTCCGGAAGGGATGGACACCATCGCAGACATCCTTAAAATTTCCTCCGCACTTGATCGCAAGGGTTACACCCAAGAAGCCATCTATGCGATTATGCATCAAAATTGGCTGCGCATTTTACGCCGCGGTTTACCTTAATTTTATTTGGTTTCAATTTTTGGTCCTGCTCAGGCTTCTGTGAAAAAGACCCGAATTTTAGGTGTTTGCGTGTGCTTCGCACACGCAAACACCTAAAATTCGGCAACTTTCTTCGCATGGATGAGCAGGTACCAATTTTTTTTAACCTTTAGCAAAGAATAAGTCCAATTTGGTGAATGCAGGAGAATAAACCATGTCCAATGTCTATCCATCCAAGCATCCGCTCGTCGCGCATAAATTGAGCCGTTTACGCAGTGTATCCACTGATCCCAAGAAATTCCGTGAGCTGGTGCGAGAATTGGCAGCTTTATTGGCTTATGAAGCCACCACCGATTTATTGGTCGAACCGATTGAGGTTCAAACCCCATTAGCCAAAACGCCTGGGGTTGAGCTCTTAGAAAAGATCGGCCTGGTACCGATCTTACGCGCTGGCCTGGGAATGGTAGAAGGTGTTTGGGAGCTGATGCCATCCGCCGAAGTGTGGCATATTGGCTTCTACCGGGATGAGAAAACCTTAAAACCGGTCCAATATTACAACAAACTCCCCACCGAACCCACCGTATCTCTGCTCCTGGTGCTCGACCCCATGCTGGCCACCGGCGGGTCAGCCGTGGCTACAGTAGACATCCTCAAACGCTGGGGGGTGACGAAAATAAAATTCGTCGGTTTAATTGGCGCGCCCGAAGGGATTGCGACGCTTCAAAAAGCCCACCCGGACGTGCCCATTCACCTGGCTGCCATCGACGACCATCTCAACGAAAAGGGATACATTGTGCCTGGACTTGGGGATGCAGGGGACCGCCAGTTCGGTACCGGTTGATGCAGTTATCCGGTCTACGCCGCTTTTACCCCGGTCATCCGGGTGAGCAGCAGCCGGATCAGGATCACAGGGCACCAGCACACGATGTGGATCACCAGGCTGATCCCAAACACGCTGGCAACACCGCGCATGGCCTGGTTAAAAAATGGCTCTATATGCACGGCCATCCAACCGCCGGCGCCCGCAATGAGCGCAAAAACGAATAACCCAACGCCTATCAACCCGACCGGAAGCCACGCTTGCCGGTCGGAGGCTGAAGGGAGCATGGTGCTGCTGATTACAAACGCCAGGTAAAACCACAGCCAAAAATCGGCTTGGCCGGGCAGCCCGGTGAGGATTTGGTCAAAGTTGGCGCTGCTGCCCTGCAAGATGGCTGTCCACAGGGGCCCCAGGTCCAAACGGATCAGGCCGATATAAGCGACCAGAATACCGCCGGTGATCAACGGAGCCGCACCGATTAATGTGTCGCGCAGCGCACCCGAAGATACCGTCTCAACAAACCCCAACTGCAGTTTTTTACCCCCATTAATCGGCCTGGGAATCAGTGAAACGCGACCGGTGCGCACCCCCAATAATTTTGCCATGCCGAAATGACTGCCTTCGTGAAGCAGGACACCCGGGAAGAACAGGATGGAAAACAGGCCAATAGCCAGTCCCGGCTTGCGGGTGAGGATGTAAAAGATGGTCTGGAGTTCGCGGTGGAGAGAACGCTGAAAAATAAGCAAAGGCCCCGTGAGAATCAGCAGCCACCATAAACCATCCAAACCTGACAGAGCCTGTGAAATTGCCATGCATTCCTTTAATCTAACAAAAGAGGAATAAAGCCCGAATTTGATGTGATTGCGGGTACGAAGCACCCGCAATCACATCAAATTCGGGTCATTTTCACAAAACTCTGAGTAATTTATCTAACCGCCGCCTTGACGATCTTGATGAAGTCCGCCGACTTCAAGCTGGCCCCACCCACTAAAGCCCCATCGATATCAGGTTGGGCAAACAATTCAACCGCGTTGGCTGCCGTGACCGAACCGCCGTACAGGATGCGGATTTGCTGGGAAGCCGGCGCGCCGAACAATGCGGCCAGCGCGGGGCGGATCACATCCGCCAGCACGCCGTTGGCTCCGCTCGCCGTCGCTGCGCGCCCGGTTCCGATAGCCCAGATGGGCTCATAAGCGATCACCAGTTTTAACACTTGTTCAACGCTCAGGTCGGCCAACCCGGCTTTTACCTGGCGTGATACGACGCTGGCGGTCTGGCCAGCTTCATTCTCCGCGAAAGTCTCACCCACGCAAACAATTGGGGTCAGTCCAACCGCCAGGGCTGCTTTCACTTTTTTATTGACGCTGCCATCCGTCTCCCCGAAATACTGCCGCCGTTCGGAATGGCCCAAGATCACATACTTGCACAGTTCAGCCACCATTTGGGGTGATTCTTCCCCGGTGTACGCGCCAGAAGCTTCCCAATGCAAATTTTGAGCGCCAAGACCAATTTTTGTACCAGCCAGCATGGCCGATACCGCCATCAGCGCGGTGAAAGGTGGGAAAAATACCGTTTCGACGTCAACCGTGTGCAGTTCAGGCACCATTACCGAAACCAGCAAACGGGCCTGTTCAACGGTCTTATTCATTTTCCAATTTCCAGCAATCAAAGGTTTTCGCATGTTTTCCTCATAAAATATGTTTGTTCGTTACTTCTCAACAAAGAGGGGTGCGGGGTGTTTTGGGTGGGCGAAGTCCACCCAAAACACCCCGCTTCTTCCCTAATAATTAAGAAGTTACGTTTGTTCTCTCCAGAAGACCAACCTGGATAACTCCTGTTGGGGGAGCTCAGGCTAATTACCGGTCAGGTTCTATTAATTGGGCTGAGTGGTCTGCGCGAGTATCTCACGGGCAGAAGACGTAATCCAGCCGGGTAAATCCGTCTGTTTAAGCAGGATGTTCAAGATTTGAACCGCTTGATCCGTCTTCCCTCCTTTAATTAACCACTGGCCTGCGCCAGGTGCGCTTCTGGCAGTCTGGCCAAATCCGTCGGGTTGACCATCACGCCATTAATAACCTTTCTGGCTTTATCCACATCGCCCTGGTACAAAACAAACCGGGCCTGGTCGATCAAATAGATGGCCTGGGTCATGTTTCTCGAAAAGATTGACTTGGCTTGTGGATCTTTAGCCACTAAAAACAGCGTCTGGCGAATAGCGTCGAATTATTCGGGCGAAAGAGCGTCTCCCAGAAATGCGGGATGGAGCGCTTTGATCGCCACAAACCGGTCCAGAGCGGCGTGATAGGCCTTATAAACGGTCGCCATCCCTCCCTGGCCTGGCTGTTCCTACAAACTGAATGGACCCATTGTCTCACCCACCACAAACGGCATCGCAGTTTTTTCTCCGGGCCTAGATCAAAACTTTGCGTCTGGTATTCAGACGCAATTTTACCAGTTAATTCACCAACTCGCAGGCTAACTCGTTATGGGTTAGCCAAACCGGTTAGCCTAAAAGGTAGGCCGCCAGGACACCCATTACCACCACAAAGAGCGTGGAGAGCAAAACTAAATAGACAACCACCTTTGGGCGTAAAAGCGCCAGCAGGCTGGGAATGCGCTTGAGATCCACTATCGAACCGAGGGTCAAAAAAACTAACATTGGTCCCATGGATAAGCTGCCCGCAAACCCCAGACTTGTGAAGGCTATCTCCATCGCGTTACTCGAGGTTACGAAGGCCAAAACAGCCATACTCACCGATGAAGGCAGCGGCGCTGGGCTGGCTCCGACCAACGCCATCCACGGAAAAACGGTCCGCAGCCCGGCCGTGAACAGCATGCCGGCCACCAGGAAGGCTCCAAAATAAAAGAATTCATCCGCGGTGGTAAATGCCAGTTGATTCAATTTCTTCCGCCGCTCAGATTGGCCTGGATTTTGAGATGCCCCAAGACGGTCTGACCCAGTCGGGGCAGCGTTGGCCAGTAAAGAACTAACCACATCCTGATCCACCGGCAGAAGGCGAAAGACAGCCGCCGGGTCATGTTCCAGGCTGAAGATCGAACTAGCAGCGATTGAAACCAGGAGTGTCAGTCCAATTCTCCCCCAAAATACTGGACCAATCCCAAAGGCCGCGATGGTGCTGGCCATGGCAACTAAATTGATCGATGGAGCGGATAACAAGAAGGCAATACCAAACGGGACGGACGCACCTTTTTGCATCAGGCGGCGCACCAGGGGTAAAACCCCAACATCCCCAACCGGGAAAAATATGCCCAAAAAACAACCGGCCGCGATCGCTGTTGCCAGACGGCCAGACGCCAACTTGAGGATATCTGTGGTTGGGATATAAACGGCCAGTAGCCCTGAAATTAATGAGCCCAACAACAAGAATGGGATCGAGCTGATAAAAAAACTGAGGAACAAAGAGAGAAAAGTGGCTAACATTTGAAAAAGACCCGAATTTGAGGGTTAGGCGCTTTTTCCATAAGCGCCTAACCCTCAAATTCAGAAACTTTCTTTGCATGTCTGAGGAGCCAACATTCATCCCACATGATGCATGCACCTCATGTGGGATGAATCCGAAAATCCAGGCGTACAGTTGCCAATGGCTGTGATTGGCTTAAGGCTTTTTGGTGGCCGTTTCAGTCACGGCCGGTTTTGTCGCTGTCTTGGTTGAGTTGGCGGCCAAGGTCGGTTGGGGTGTTCCAACTGTCGCGGTTGGAACCTGTGTGACCGTATTAATGGGGATGGTGATCACTTGCCCCGCATTGATAACCGTCAAACCATTCAAGAAGGCATTATCCTTATCCTTTACAATGGCATCCACCGTGGTGTTATAGCGATAAGCAATTCCACCCAGCGTCTCTCCCGCCAAGACAGTGTATTTGATCCGCGTCCCACTGGCCAGACCAGTGGGTAATGGGGTTGCGGTTGGAAGCTGCTGGCTCGAAGTCGGGATCAAAAGCTTATCACCCGGTTTAATACTGCAGTTAGCCCCAAAAGTGGGGTTGAGCGCTACTATCACGTTCAGGTTAGCTTTATATGTGACCGCCAGCCCGTAGCAGGTATCCCCTTCCTGGACGACGTATTCAAAAGGCCCATTGGGGGTGATGGTGATGGTTATGGTCGGGGTCGATGTGATGGTTGGCGTTATAGTTGAAGTGATGGTGGGCGTCACGGGCGTGTGGGTGGTTGTTTCGGTGACGGTTGGCGTCGCTGATGGAAAAAACGAGAGATTGGGTTTTTTGCTGCCCGTCAACCAGAGTACCAGGACGAGAATCCCAACAATAATCAAAAAGATTGCCAGCCCGCCAATGATAAAAGGCCCCATTTGCTGGCGTTTGCGATAAGCAGAAATTACATTTTGAGCAGATCCTTTATTCATGATGTCATCTTCCTATTTTCTTGAAGAGTCTGTTTCCGGTTTTTCATTGACCTGCGTGAAAACCGGTCCCCTGTTGCTTGAATTATCCGAAGAGATTAATTATTTGCTACTACTCAACCATAGGTTAAAGTTGGCTTTTTCATGCGAGCCTGAGCAGTTACAATAATTCAATACGGTGACGTTAATAAGTCTCCCAGACCCAATAAGAAATAATCCTCACACAATGGCAAAGCATGAAAATAAGGCAGGAAATTAACGTTACAAATTAGTAACTACTCAGCCTTGCGGTGAAAGTTGTCGAATTTGAGGTGTTTTGCACTTACCAAGTAAGCGCATACACTTCAAATTCGGGCCTCTTTCACACGAGCCTGAACAGTCTCATAGATTGTAACCCAAGATTAAGAATTGCACCAGTAAGGGTCAGGCTCGCATGACCAGGCGAGTCCGTTCAAGGATGGGTTTGAGGAATTGGCCGGTATAAGAGCGTTCGTTCTCACAGATTTCTTCTGGCGTACCCACTGCAATCAACTCGCCACCGCGATCCCCACCTTCTGGACCCAGGTCGATAATATAATCTGCAACCTTTATAATATCAGGATTATGCTCGATAATCAACACTGAATTTCCCGCATCCACCAGGCGTTGGAGCACGTCGATCAACAAGTGGACGTCCGCGGCGTGCAGCCCAACGGAGGGTTCGTCCAACACATACAGGGTCCTGCCGGTCGCCCGACGTGATAATTCTTTGGCCAGCTTAACCCGCTGCGCTTCACCTCCAGAGAGTGTGGGGCCGGGCTGCCCGATCTTGATGTAACCCAGGCCAACGTCCTGCAGCGTGCGCAGCTTGTTGACAATGGATGGAAAATTCGTGAAAAGTTCCAATCCTGCATCCACGGTGGATTCCAGCACATCGGCAATGGATAATCCTTTAAAATGAAGCTGCAGGGTCTCGCGGTTGAAACGGGCGCCGTGACAGACATCGCAAGACACGTACACATCCGGTAAGAACTGCATCTCGATGCGCAACTGTCCTTGCCCCTGGCAGGCCTCACAACGCCCACCGTGGACATTGAAAGAGAACCGCCCAGCCTTATATCCTCGCATTTTTGCTTCGGGTAATTCGGCAAAAAGCTGGCGGACTTCGTCGAATAACCCGGTGTAGGTGCCCGGGTTCGAGCGCGGTGTGCGGCCGATCGGAGATTGGTCGATGTTGATGATTTTATCCAGGAATTCGACCCCTTCAATCCGGTCGTAATCTCCCGGTTGGGTGTGCGCCCCATTCAATTGGCGCGCCAGGGCATTATATAGCACATCCACCATCAGGGTTGATTTACCCGACCCGGACACCCCTGTGATACACACCAACCGTCCAAGCGGGATGGTCACATCCACATTTTTCAGGTTGTTCGTCCGGGCGCCGATAATTTTCAACACCTTGCCATTGCCATTGCGCCGTTTTTCGGGCAGGGGCACATGTTTGCGGCCTGAAAGATAAGCCCCGGTGAGCGAGTTGGGACTATCCAGGATCGTCTGGACCGTTCCTTCAGCCACGACATAACCGCCTTTTTCTCCAGCGCCTGGCCCCAAATCGATCACCCAATCGGCAGTGCGGATGGTTTCTTCATCATGCTCAACCACCAGGACGGTATTGCCAAGATCACGCAAGCCTTTTAATGTTTCCAACAACCTCGCATTATCTCGCGGGTGTAATCCGATCGAAGGTTCGTCCAGAACGTATAATACACCCATCAGCCGTGAACCCACCTGGGTAGCCAGGCGGATACGCTGCGCCTCACCGCCCGATAAAGAGCTGGCAGACCGGCTCAAGGTGAGATAATCTAAGCCGACGTTGACCAAAAAACCCAGGCGTGAGCAGATTTCTTTGAGGATGCGTTCTGAAATGGCCTGCTGGCGTGGATTGAGAGGCGTCTCGCCCTCGGCCAGACGGTTGATCCAATCCAGGGTTTGTAAGACGGCCCAGTTGGTCACTTCCACAATATTGTGGTCGTCTACGGTGACGGCCATGGCTTCGGGGCGCAAGCGATTCCCCTTACAGGTTGGGCAGGGCCGGTTGCTCATGAACTCGCCAATTTTATTGCGCACATAGTCCGATTGGGTCTCACGATAACGCCGTTCCAGGTTTCCAATCACCCCTTCGAATGCAGTGCGGAACGTCGCTTGCCGGTCGCGGCCTTCCATGTGGACTGTGACCTCTTCGCCTTTTGTCCCATAGAGAATTTTTTCCAGCCTGGCGCGCGGAACTTTACTGATGGGGATATCCAGATCAATATGGAATTGATGCGCAACAGCTTCAAGCATTTGCCAGTAATAGCCACCCTCTTCACGCGCTCCGCTCCATTCCATGGCAGCGATCGCCCCATCATTGATCGATCGATCGGGATCGGGAACCAACAAATCTTCGTCGATTTCCAGGCGAAAACCCAATCCCTGGCAATCCGGGCAGGCGCCGTGGGGGGTGTTGAATGAAAAGGTGCGCGGCTCAATTTCGGGCAGGCTGACTCCATGCTCAGGGCAAGCCAGATGCTCTGAGAAAAATAAGTCAACCGGAGTTTCAGTGGTCACATCTTGAATGGTTAAATAGCCATCCCCCACTTTCAGCGCCGTCTCAATCGAATCGGTAAACCTGGAACGCATCGAAGATTCGTCTTCTTCGTTCTCGGTCGGGTTCAAAACCAGGCGATCCACCACGGCTTCAATCGTATGGATCTTATAACGATCCAGGGTGATTTCATCATCCAGGTTATAAACAATTCCATCGACCCTGGCGCGTACAAAACCCGCTTTGCGGATATCTTCAAATACACCCTGATAAGTGCCCTTGCGCCCGCGAATGATCGGGGCCAGGACCAACATGCGCATACCCTGCGGCATCTGTTGGATTTTTTCCACAATTTCCTGGGCCGACTGCTTTTCGACGACCCGGCCGCAGATCGGGCAGTGGGGGATCCCCACCCGGGCATATAAAAGCCGCATGTAATCATAGATTTCAGTGACCGTGCCAACCGTAGAGCGCGGATTATGCGATGTAGCTTTTTGATCGATTGAAACCGCCGGGGATAACCCATCGATGGCATCCACGTCAGGTTTTTCCATCTGGCCTAAAAACTGGCGGGCATAAGCCGAGAGCGATTCAACATAGCGGCGCTGCCCTTCCGCGAAAATCGTATCAAAAGCGAGCGAGCTCTTGCCGGAACCCGAAAGACCGGTTATTACGACTAATTTATCTCGCGGAATTTCAACCGTTATATTTTTCAAGTTGTGTGCGCGCGCACCGACAACCCGGATGACATTTTGTGACATATAAGCACCTGCGATTGAGGCTATAATTTATTTGTTGATACCAAATAATTATAGCACAAATGTTTTATCGACTAAAAGTATTATTGAGGGCTCTCCAGAATTTCCCGTGGAAGGGGCCACATTTTGGAGTGTGAGGGTGCGAATGCACGCTCACACTCCAAAATGTGGGGCTTCATTACGGCAATTCTCAAGGATCCTTATAGAGTCTATATAAAGACTTCCCTCATTCTTCCTCAGGTAAGACATACACATAAGAATCGCCCTTCTTCAACTTGATAAAGCCAACCACCAGATGGTAAAGGGCAAAAACCTCCAAGGAAAACGGGAGGTAGCCCCCATATCCCAGCAATGGCATCTCAAAAATATGCAGACCATTCACATAAGGGACGGTATAAATCCATTTGGGGTACGAGAAATAATTCCACATCTCCCAGAAGAAACCCGTCAACAACGTGCCCAGGAACAGGCTAACCACAGGGCGCCAGTCGCCAGATTTTGTGTAATTGGCCAGGCTGCGATTACCCAGCCATACATTAATCGGCTCAAGGATACAGTACACAGAAATCCATAAAAACGGAAAACAATAACGCGGCCAGATTAATAAAAGCGCCAGCATGGTCCACCCGGTCGCGAAAAAACCCAGGGTTGTCTTACGGTCGGGCCGGATGACCAGCCAGGGCTTCATGTTTATCACAAAATTCATGTGAGAGATGAATTCTGCACACTCGAAAACCGCTGGGATTACCACCGAAAAGCTCAAACTGGAGACGAAGATGTACTGCCACCAGGTGAGCAGCTCGCGCCCCTGGTAATGCCAGTTGAACACGCGCCAGTTTAAGACTTCAAACAGCCACCAGGCTGGCGCGGAGACGATAAATAAACCCACATACCGCCGCCAACTCCGGGTGAGCAAGGATGTGCCATGACGCGCCAGGTTGATCGCATCCATCGCCAAGCAAAACCCAAGCCAGAGAGGAAAAAAGGCCCAATAAGTACGAGGCCCACTGAGCCCCCAATTAATCGCCCAGAAAATGGCAATTAGGGCTAAACCGATCCAGCCGTGGATAGCAAAGGGTCGGGGTTGAACAGGACGGGATATGACACGTTCGGCCAAACTGGAACCTCCTGTACGGCTCAAGGAATTATTTCATACAATTCTACCAGAACCCCGCTGGCTGCCTTAGGATGGATAAAAGCCATCTTCCGCCCAGGCAAGAACTGGGGTGTCTCATTGATCAATCGCACACCTTTTGCCTTGAGATCGATCAACATCTCTTCAAGATCGTCAACTTCCAGGCAAAGATGATGGATTCCGGGACCTTTGTCTTTGAGAAATTTAGCCAGACCCGAATCGTCCGTGGTAGGCGTAATTAATTCGATCTCACTTTCGCCCACAGGGATAAAAGCCACGGCCGCTTTTTGGGAGGGTACATCCTCAACCGCATGCAGTTCCAGACCCAGCGCATCGCGCCAAAAATCGAGCGCCCCATCAATTTCTGGAACTGCGATACCTACATGATTAATACGTAGAATTTTTGCCATGGTTGTAGACCCATCTGTTATCCCCAGGAAGGGGGAATATATTCACCCCATACCTGGCGCAAAACACCACAAATTTCGCCAAGTGTGAGTTCATTTTCAGCGCATTCGACCAACAGCGGCATCAGGTTTTCCGAAGTGTGCGCCGCATGCTCGAGTTGAGTTAATAATTCAGCCCCCCGTTCGTTGTCCCGTTTATAACGCAGCTCCGCCAGCCGCAAGCGTTGGTTCTTCTCAATACTGGGATTGGCGGCAATCCCTTCCAGGTCGAGCTTTTCCTCCACGGTAAAAGCATTGACCCCAACCACAGTGGTGGTTAGTTTTTCGATCGCTTTTTGGGTGGCAAAGGCCGACTCCTGGATTTCATTTTGCATGTAACCATTTTCAATCGCAGCCATCGCCCCACCCATCGCATCGATGCGCTGGATATAATCCAGGGCGAGTTTTTCAATCTCATCGGTCAGGTACTCCACCAGGTAAGAACCTGCCAACGGGTCGATGGTATCGGCCACGCCGGATTCAAGGGCGATGATCTGTTGAGTGCGCAGCGCCACCCGGACCGATTTCTCTGTCGGAAGCCACAAAGCTTCATCCATGCTATTGGTATGCAGCGATTGGGTCCCGCCCATCACAGCCGCCAGAGCCTGAATGGCGACACGTACCACGTTGTTTTCGGGCTGCTGCGCGGTCAAGGTTGAGCCGGCGGTTTGGGTATGGAACCGCAGCATCCACGAGCGCGGATCGAGCGCGCCAAACCGGTCGCGCATGATCGACGCCCAGATCCGCCGGGCGGCGCGGTATTTGGCGACTTCCTCTAAGAAATTGTTATGCGCATTAAAGAAAAAGGACAATTGGGCCGCAAAATCATCCACCTTCAGCCCCACCTGTATCGCCGCATTGACGTACGCAATCGCATTCGATAAGGTAAAGGCCACTTCCTGGACGGCGGTTGAGCCGGCTTCACGGATGTGATAACCCGAGATGCTGATCGTGTTCCAGTACGGCACTTCTTTCTGGCAAAATTGAATTATATCCGTGATAAACCGCATGGATGGCGCTGGCGGGAAGATATACGTTCCCCGGGCGACATATTCTTTCAAAATATCATTCTGGATCGTGCCGCGCAATTTTTGGGATGGGATACCCTGGCGTTTGGCCGCCGCGATATACATGGCCAGTAAGACCCCTGCCGGCGCATTGATCGTCATGCTGGTCGATACTTTATCCAAGGGGATATGGTAAACCAAGGTGAGCATATCGGCCAGGGATGAAATCGATACCCCCACCTTGCCTACCTCCCCGGCGGCAATAGGGTCATCCGCGTCATAACCAATCTGGGTAGGCAAATCAAACGCGACCGATAAGCCCGTTTGGCCTTGGTCGAGCAGGTAGCGGTAGCGCAAATTCGATTCTTCCGCGCTGGAAAACCCGGCGTACTGGCGCATGGTCCATAACCGCCCGCGGTACATACTGGGTTGGACCCCCCGGGTATACGGAAATTCGCCTGGAAAACCTATCTTTTCTTGATAAGCGGCGTCTTCCGCGGGTGTTCCAACATGGGGAACGACCAACGCCGGCAGTGGAATGCCTGAAGGGGTCTCAAAAGATGGCTTTCGCTCAGGGAATTTTTTTGTTACCGGAGAAAGGGTTTCTTTTTTCCACCGTTCAAGCTCATTTTCCAAAGTCATAAACACCTCATGACG
>Ga0066793_10000257_pt1 | contig 19966 bp, 15 predicted proteins | sample PersoiDNA2013189_FD_83876 | JGI IMG/M metagenome (GOLD analysis project Ga0066793, IMG submission 83876) | Permafrost soil microbial communities from the Arctic, to analyse light accelerated degradation of dissolved organic matter (DOM) -... | ecosystem: Environmental > Terrestrial > Soil >... | reverse complement strand
GGTCAGGATCGTGCCCGGACGCCCCTGGCCGTCGCCGTAATAGAGGTGATAGGTACCCGGGTCGTCGAAGTTGACGGTGATTTTCACCAGGCGCAGCCCGATCACTCCCGTGTAGAAATCGAGATTGCGCTGTGGATCCCCGGCGATCGCCGTCACGTGGTGGATACCTGACAAATCGTTGCCCATTCTTTCAGTATGCCCATCTGCCGATGGGCTTCAGTAGTCGTGCCAGCAAACATCTCGCGCCTCGTACGCTTCGCACATCAAATGCGTTTCGAAAGTCTCTTGCACTGGCTTGACATATATGCTATAATCAATAGAACAGATGTTCGCCAGCCCGGGACCGAGCCGCGAAAGGAGATTAAGACACATGGACACCAGGAACTGGGAACAGGTTCTGGAGGGATTGAGGGTCCCATTTTCGGTTGAAGTTGTTGCCTGGAAGCCGCAGACGATCAGCCGGGAGCGCAAGCGCTGCCAGGCCGTGCCCTATGTAGATACGCAACCGTACCAGGAGCGCCTGGATCAGGTTTGTCCCGAGTGGCAGGACGACTACGCGATTTGGTTCTCGGACCCGCAGGAGGCGCTGGGACGGGCCGGCGAGAAGCGCGTCATCTCCGGGAAGGTTTTCGTCAAGTGCCGGCTGACAATCGCCGAGCGCACCCGCAGCGATGTAGGCGAGTGCGAGCTGACCGACGAGAACGCATTGACCAGCGCCAAGGCCCAGGCTTTCAAGCGGGCTTGCGCAGCCTTCGGGCTTGGCCGCTACCTGTATGACCTGCCCAAACCCTGGGTGGACTACGACGCCGAGCGAGGCATCACGGAGGTGGAGCTCAAAAAGCTGGAGGGCTTGCTCCGCCGGTACGCCGGGACGCATCCTGCTCCCGCCGAGCGCAGCGGACCGGCGTCAGAGACTGAGGGCCAGTCGCCGGCCATGCGCGCCGAGCGTGTCGAGCATGCCGCGCGCTCTGTTGCCGCGCCGCTGCGAGCGGAGGCTAACGGTCAGGGTGTCCGCGCCAGGGCTGGGACCAACGGATACGCTGACCACCCGGCGGGTGACACGAACGGCTATAGCCGCCACGCGGCGGCGGGAGGCGCGCGTCCGGCAGGAACGGGCCAGCCGGGCGGCGACTTGCGACGACCGCCCAACGTGTCGGGGCGTGCCCCAGGTCTTGGGGTGGGACAAGAGGGAGGCCAGGCCGCGCCGGGCAGGCGCCCAAATGAGAGCAGGCTGCCGCGCACGGGCGATAGTGAACTACCGGCTCCTCCAGGACCGGTGAACGAAGGAGATGAGCCGGCGCAGGTTCGTGACAGCGCCGGCGAAATCGGCCAGGGCGCCGGCCGGCCAGCCCCTGACGCGCAGTCCGCTGCTGCTGGGCGGCCCGAAGCTGGGCAGCCCGAAACCGCTGGGCAGAACCGGCAAGCGGCGGCCTTTGAGCACCCGGGGCAAGAGACTACAATCCCGGCGGATGGCGAACGGGCGTCCGGCGCCTCAAACGAGGGGAGGCCCGCTGACGAGGCGGGCGGTCCGCAGCTGGCGAGCGCGCCGTCACCGGGCGAGGAGCGCCGGGAATCTCCCAGGAGCCAGGCGCGCAAAAAGGTGGCAGAGGGAGCATTGGCCGGAAAAGCGACGAGCCCTGCAGGCACGCAGCCTGGGGATAGCGTCGCGCCCGCGCCAACGATCGGCTCCGCGGCCATCTCGGCTGCGGGCGCCGAGAGCGAGGGGCCGGTGCTGTGCCCGATCCACAACGTACCTTTGCAACTGCTTGTCACGCGGGAGGGGAAAGCCCTCTTGCTGCACAAGATCGAGGGCGAAGGCTACTGCAACGGGCAGGAGGTGCGCCAGGTGGCCAGAGGATAGGCGGAGCGGCCGGAGGAAGGAGGAGGGCGGAAGGTCGAAGGCAGAAGAAGGCTGAAGGGCAGATGCAAACCTTCAGCCTTTTGCCTTTATCCTTTATCGTTCCGCCTTCTCAGTTCAGGCTCGTCTGGTCCAATCCCGTTGTGGCCAGCTCTAACTGCCGTTGGTAGAGCTGGCTATACAGACCGCCGCGATTCAACAGCTCTTCGTGGTTGCCGATCTCGCGAATGCGGCCTTCATCCACGGCGATGATCTTGTCCGCATTGCGGACGGTGCTGAGCCGGTGGGCAATGACGAGCGAGGTCCGGCCGATCATGACCTGTTCCAGCGCTTGTTGGATCAGGTACTCCGCCTCGGCGTCAACCGACGATGTGGCCTCGTCCAGGATCAGGATACGCGGGTCCGCCAGAATGGCACGCGCCAAGGCGAGACGCTGCCGCTGCCCACCGCTCAGCTTCACGCCCCGCTCGCCGATCTCTGTGTCGTAGCCATCCGGCATCTGGCTGATGAAATCGTGCGCGTACGCAGCCCTGGCTGCCGCGACCAACTCTTCCTGGGTTGCGTTTGGCTTTCCGTAAAGCAGGTTCTGGCGCACGCTGGCGTTGAACAGGAAGGTGTCCTGCAGCACGACGGCTACGTGCCGGCGCAACGAGCCCAACTGCAGTGCGCGCAGATCGCAGCCGTCGACCAGCACGCGGCCGTGGGTCGGGTCGTAAAAGCGGCAGAGCAGGTTGGCGATACTGGTCTTGCCCGCGCCGCTGGGCCCCACCAGGGCGACCATCTCGCCCGGCTTCATGTGGAAGTCGATGTCGTGCAACACTTCCTCGCTGCGCACGGCCGCCGATCCGTCACTTCCGGCCGCGGACCCGTCTGCGTCGTAGCGGAAGTGCACGTCCTCAAAGACGACGTCGCCCTGGATCCGCTCCAGTGCGATCGCGTCCGGCGCGTCCTTGATTTCAGGTACTTCATCCATCATTTCAAAGATCCGCTCTCCGGCTGCGATGGCTTCCTGGAGGATATTGTCGATCTCGGTCAGCCGGCGCAACGGCTCGTAGAGGAATGTCGAGTAAGAGAGGAAGGCCACCAGTGTGCCCAAAGACAGCTGGCCCTTGACCACCATGTAAGCGCCGGCGCCTAGCAACAGGGCGGCGCCGGCGGACGAGGCGAAGCCCAAGGCCGGGAAGAAGGTCGACCAGGCGCGGATGACGCTTACGCGCTCCTGGTAGTAATTCTCGCTCACACTGCTGAAGCGGCCCAGCTCCGATCCTTCCTGCCCGAACGCCTGCACCACGCGGATGCCGGCCAGGTTGTCCTGCAGCTTCGCGTTGATGTCGGCCAGGCGCCGCCGGACCTTGCGATAAATGGGCCGGGCGCGCCGGTTATAGCGGCGCAAGCCGTAGGCGACGATCGGTATGGGCAGGAAGGCCACCAATGCCAGGCGCCAATCGAGGACGAGCAGCACCGCTGCGGAGCCCAGCAGGCGCAAGCCGTCGATCGCAGTCAGCACCACGCCGTGCGTCACGAACTGCTCCATGGCATTGACGTCGTTGGTAACGCGTGACATCAGCTCGCCGGTGGAGGTGTGCTCGAAGTAAGAAAGCGAGAGCCGCTGGAGGTGACCATAGAGGCGCACGCGCAGATCGCAGATGAAGCGCTCGCCCAGGGTGTGGCGCAGATACTGGTCGCCGAGCTCGGTCAGGCTGGCGAGAGCATACACGGCGATCAACCCGCCAACCAGCACCAGCAGGCCTCCCAGGGCCTGGTGACCGATAACCTGGTCGATGATCTGGCGTTGGAACAGGGGCGGCAGCAGGCTGAAAGCGATGTTCAGCACCAGCAGCGTGCAGGTGATGATCAGTGTCTTCCAATAGGGCCCAAGGTAACCGGCCAGGCGCTTGATGACAGCCATGATTCTCCTCTGGCCCGATTATACCCTGCAACACGCGCAACCTGAAAGGACAGTGCCTAATGTGCCGCCCACCACTCCATGCCTGCCGGTGAGCGATAAAAGCCCAGCTCCTGCAGCAACGCCTCCCCCGGACCGCCCAGCACCGCTGCGCCATTCCATTGGCTGACGACCAGGTGGCGAGGCGCGTGCGGCCGATCGAGATAGGCGCTTACAGCCTGTTTGACCAGCTCAGGCCCGTCCTCAACGATGGCCGTGAGCCGCTCGCCGCTGTCCTCGGCGATCAGCACCGGCTTGCCGTTCGATAGGACAACGTGGGTGGACGGCAGGCGGGCAAAGCGCAGTCTGTCATCGCCTGCCAGGGGCGCGGGCTCCATCGACCCGTACAGGTTCGCCGGGTCCGTCGCATTCAGTACGACCAGTCCTGGGCCATTGCTGCCCGCCTGGCCGGCGGCACGGAGCTTCTCCACCGCGTCGGGCAGGGCAAACTGGGCGCCCGGCAGGCCGGCCACGAAGTAGCCGCGTCGCACTTCACCACGCATCTCCATGCGCTGCAGGTGTGCATACAGCAAAGGCCAGTCCGCACCCAGTTCCTCGCGTTCGACCGCATCGCGCGTCACCACACCATGGCGTTCGAGCAGGATGCGCGCCAGCTTTCCCGCCCTTTCATCGGGCGAGAGCGGGCGCCCCAGCACGCCTGCCCGGTGAACCAGCGACCAGCGGCCCGCTGCCAGGTCGTTGGCGGGGCTGCCCGCGCGCAACCGCTGGGCCACGCGTCGTTTGGCGCCGCGCCACTGGGCGCCGCGGTAGCGGCCGGCAGACAGTGGACGTGATTGCGGCAGGCGGGCGGCCAACTCCGCTTCCAGCGAGCTCAGCGGACGCCGGGCTGCATCCAAGTTTCCATTCGGTGCCTGGCTCGCAGGCTCGGGCGTGCCCGGTTTTCTGCCCGATTCCGCCAGGTAGCGCATAGCCCCCAGCGTGTCGTTGGTCGCCAGCCCGCACATAACCAGCTCGACCAAGGCAGCTTCGAGCGCCGGCGGCTTGAGACCGGTTCCTACCGCCAGGTCGGTCGTGAATGACGCGCCCTCGCTCTTTAGCTGCTCGTAGACGAGCTGCCCAGTCTCGCTGAGCCCACTCTGGTCCGGCTCTCCCAGGAAAAGCCCGCCCTCGCCGCGCGGCAGGAAACGGAAGCGCGCCCGGCGCGGGTCACGGCCCTGGCCGGCCCATACCAGTTCGCCGGTCTGGCACAGATCGTCCAGGTCTTCCGGATCATAGCCGGCCAGGCGCAGGGGGAGCACATCCCGTTCCCAGGTCACGCCTGGAACGGCCACGCCGCGCAGTTGCTGCATGACCATGCGCAGCCCATCTTGGCCGAGCAACTGTTCGTTTTTTCGCATGTGCTGCCAGTGCGTCAGAAAATCGGCGTAGCGGCTGAGGGAAACGGGTTGGACCTCCTTGCGCAGCAAGCCCAGGCTGCGGCGGTGGATCTGTTCCAGTAGGCCAGGATCGCAGTATTCCTCACAGGGAGGCGGGCATGCGCCTGCTCTGCCGCCGGGCGTGAAGTGACCCTTGAGAACGACCCGTGCGGCCACCAACCTGGTAAGAGCGTCCTCGAGCCACTCTTCCGGGAAAGCATAGCGATCGAGGATCGTCTGCCGGGTAATTGGGCCGGCGCTGCGCAGATAGCGGCGCAGGACGGCTTCCGGGTTCGGCAGGGGGCTATCGAAAGCGGAGGTTGCCGCTGCGCCCGCTCCCGCCCGGTCAGGCACATATTCGCCGGCCAGTTCGCCGGCCAGCCAACGCTCCTCGGGCCCGCCCCTGGTGGGTACGGCTATCTTCACCACCCGTCCAGTATCCGCCAGTTGCCGCAGCCAGGCCGCGGCCTGGGGGTTCCCGGCGAGGCCTGCCCTCGTATCCGCGGCTTCCTGCGGCAGGACACAGACTGCCGCGATCTCCGCTTCGGTCAGGTCGCCGAGCTCCTCCAGGAACACGGCCAACTCCTCGACGCTGCGGGCCTGGTAGCCACTTGCGGTGTGGCGGCTCTGCCCCACAACTTCACTGACGGCCTCCGGCCGGAGTAATTCGCTTAGCTCAACCCCGCTCCCCAGCAGATCTTCCAGCATGTCCCGGCGGACGGCGAGTGTTTGCAGCTGGCGTTCGGCTTTGGGCGCGTCCCACTCGTAGAGGTACTGCTCCATGAAGCCAAACAAAAGGTCGGCGGCGACGGGCGAGGGCACAGCAGTTTCGATCGCAGTGACTCGAATGCTGCCTTGCTGGATGGCTTCCAGAACTTCCTCCAGGTGGGGCAGATCGAACACATCGCGCAGGCAATCGCGATACGTCTCGGCAACGATGGGGAAGTCCTTGAACTGGCGCACGACGGCGAGCAGGTCTTTGGCCTTCAGACGCTGCAGCCAGAAGGGCGTGCGGCGATGACCATGCGCGCGCGGCAGCAGCAACGCGCGCCCGGCGTTCATGCGGAACTGTGCGCCGAAAGCCGCTGAGTTCGGCAGGTCACGCAACAGGCGTTCCCGCGCCTCGGTGGGTGTCATCGACTGCAGGATGTCGACGGGCGGCAGGCCCTCCAGGCTCGGAAAGCGGAAGATCATGCCGTCGTCCTTGGCCTGCATCTCGACCTCGACTCTTGTTCGCTCCTGCAGGGCGCTACGCAGCACGATGGCCCAGGCGCCGTTCACGCGTCCGCCGAAGGGCGAGTGGATCACCAGGCGCGGCTCGCCCAGTGCATCGTGAAAAAGCTCGGCGACGATGGTGGTATCGGACGACATGGTGCCCAGCGCATCAAGCTGGCGGCGGACATGTTCTAGCAGGTTATTGGCCGAGTTTTCGTCCAGGGCATAGTCGCGCCGCAGCCAGCGGACCAGCTCGTCGAGCTGCGCGCCCGGTCGTGCGATTCGCTCCGACACTTCCCCGCGGAAGCGGCCGATCCGCTGGCCCAGCTCGTAGGGGCGCCCGGGATAATCTCCGTTCCAGAAGGGCATGCGCGGCACAGCGCCGCTGGCGTCGCCGACAATCACCCGATCGTCAGTGATGTCGAGCACGCGCCAGGTGTTGCTGCCCAAGAGGAACACGTCTCCCACACGCGTTTCGAAAACGAATTCCTCGTCGAGCTCGCCGACGCGCGTTTTGCCGTCGCCAAGATAGACGCGGTAGGGGCCGGTGTCTGGGATGGTGCCACCGTTGCTAATCGCTAGCAAGCGCGAGCCGGGCAGCGCCGCCAGACGGTCATTGACGCGGTCCCAGGCAAGGCGCGGCCGCAGGGCGCCGGGCAGCAGGTCAATGTTCCCGCCCCCTTCGTTGGCGCCGGCGCGGTGGTATTTGCCGCTGAGCATCTCGAGCACCGCGCGATAGGCGTCCACTGACAGATCGTGGTAAGCGTATGCCTGGCGTACCAGGTCGAAGAGGGCCGTCGCCGGCCACTCCTCCACCGACACCATGGCGACAATCTGCTGGGCCAGCACGTCCAACGGGTTCTGCGGCGTGTAAGTCGGCTCGACGTCGCCTTCGAGCATGCCGCGCGCCACCGCGGCTGCTTCGACGAGGTCCTCCCGGTTGGTGGCGTAAATGCGCCCGACGCTGGTCTGACCCACCAGGTGGCCCGAGCGTCCGACCCGTTGCAGGCCCTGGGCGATGCTATTCGGCGACCCCAGTTGCACCACTTGATCCACCGCGCCGATGTCGATGCCTAACTCGAGCGAGCTGGTGCCGACCAACGCGGGCAGGCGCCCGGCTTTCAGGTCCTCTTCCATGGAGTGGCGCGCTTCCTTCGACATGCTGCCGTGATGCGCACGGATTGGCCCTTTGGCGCCCAGGGCAAACATGCCCCGGTCGCGCACGATCCCTCCGGGGGCCAGCGCCTCGGTGCTGCCCGGTGGGATCTCTTCGCTCTCTTCCGCCGCGATCTGCGCGTTCAACCGGTCGGCAGTCCTCTCGGCCAGCCGCCGGTTATTGGCAAAGACCAGGGTGCTGCGCCTGCGTCGAATATCGCTCAGCACGCGCGCCACAACGGAGGGCCAGATGGTGTCACCGGGCATGTCCCGGAAGTCCTTGACCACGGTCACGACCTGGAGGTCTAGCGCCTTCTTGTAGCCGGTGTCGACAACGGTTACCGGACGCGGCACTAACAAGGGGGGGTTCCCTGCCCACTCTTGCCCGCCCAGGAAGCGCGCGACTTCTTCCAGGGGTTTCTGCGTGGCCGACAGGCCAATCCGCTGCACGCGCCGGCCCGTTTCGTGCTCCAGGCGCTCCAGAGTCAGTGAAAGGTGAACGCCCCGCTTGTTGCCGCATAAAGTGTGGATTTCATCCACAATCAGGGTATGAACGGTGCGGCGGAACATCTCCCGTGCGCGCGGGCTGGTCAACATCAGGTACAGCGACTCGGGTGTGGTGATCAGGATGTGCGGCGGCTGCTTGAGCATTTGCTGGCGCACGTGTCCAGGGGTATCGCCCGTACGCACCGCCACGTGCAGTGGCGGCAGAGGCTCGCCCAGGCGTTGTGCGACGGCCCGGATACCCGCCAACGGCGCGCGCAGGTTGCGCTCGATGTCATTGTTCAGCGCTTTGAGAGGCGATACGTAGAGCAGGCGAATCCCTGGGCGTGAGGCCGGGTCGCTCGCCGCCCGCTTGCCCCGTCGTCCCACGCGCCCGTCCGCCGGCCGGTCCGCCGGCCGCTCGGCGGCCGCGAGCTCGCGGTAGATCTGATCTATTCCCCACAGAAAGGCGGCAATCGTCTTGCCCGAACCGGTCGGGGCCAGGATCAGGCTATGCTCACCACGCTGGATGGGCGGCCAGCCCTCGGCTTGCGGCGGTGTGGGCGCACCGAACGCTTCCTCAAACCAGATTCGAACAGGCATCGAGAAACCATCAAGCGGATTGGACATGCGGCTACCCTCGAGGCAAATTGTAGGGGGCAAGCAGGCGCCTGTCAAGCAAGAACCCATTTTCAACATAGTGGTGGTATAATTAGTATGCGTCGGAAGAGGTTACCTTTTGTTTACATCCGCCTTTGAAGTGGCCGTAGCAGGGATGAAGCTCGGCCTGTGCGATTACGTCCCCAAACGCAATCTGGCGCGCCTTCCCTCAGCCGTCCAGGAGAGCGTGGAAATGGCTCAACTGCATAGCACAACCCAGGCAATTGCCGGCCCGATCGTCGTTGACGAGCACGCTACTGAGCGCGTGCGCGCCGAAGCCGCGCTGCGCGAGAGCGAGGAACGCTACCGGCAGATATTCGAGAAGAACCGGGCCGTCAAGCTTCTGATCGATCCGGATTCTGGCGCTATCGTGCAAGCCAACGCTGCGGCTTGCGAATTCTATGGCTATTCACTAGAGGAATTGCAGCACAAGAAGATCACGGATGTGAACGTTCTGCCGCCCGAGCAGGTATTTGCCGAAATGCAGCGTGCTGTGACGGAAAACCGCACCTACTTCACGTACCGTCACAGGCTGGCCTCGGGTGAAGTCCGCGACGTGGCGGTTTACTCCAGCCCGCTTGATATCCAGGGGCGTCGCCTGCTCTATTCTATTGTACATGACATAACGGATCACCGGCGGGCCGAGCATGCGGTAGCTGACCAGGCAGAGCGACTGCGGATTTTGCATGAGATAGATCGCGCGGTGCTGGCCGCTAAATCGCCCGAGGAGATCGCCTTGGCCGCGATGCGGCGTGCCCGCCAGGTCGCCAGTTGTCCCCACGCAGCCGTCTGGTCATTCGAGTCAAACGATTGCCGGGCCCGGCTCTTGGCAGCCGACGTGGAAGGTGAGACCGCGATTGCCGCCGGCAGTTGTCTGTCTCTCGCCGAGTTTGGCTTCGATCCCGAGCGATTGCAGGGCGCCGCGCACATCGTGGAGGAATTCGCCGGCGAAGAGCAGCAGTCCCTGCTGGCGCGGGTGTTGCATGCCGAGGGTGTGCGCTCGCTCACGGTCCTACCCATGATAGCGGGTGGCCATGTGATTGGGTGTCTGAACCTGGGAATGGGGGCGCCAGGCGGGTTGCCGCCGGACGATCTTGACTTTGCCCGACAGGTGGCAGACTCGTTAGCGGTAGCCATCCAGGACGCCCGGCTCTACGACGCCGAACGGCATGCCCGTGAAATCGCTGAGACTTTGCGCTCTGCGACGATGGTCCTCACCCTTTCCCTGGACCTGGATACAGTGTTGGAACGGGTGCTCGATAAACCTGGCCCGGCTGGTACCGTACGATAGCGCCAGCGTGCTGTTGATGCGCGAAGACTATACTATGGCGATGCGCGCGCTGCGAGGTTATGAGACTTGGACCGACGCCGAGCAACTGAGCAGGATGACCTTTGACCTTGAGGCCACACCCACTATCTTTAAGGTATTTAACGACAGGCAAACTCTGCTCATTACCGATACTGAACTTTATCCGGGCTGGCGACATACGCCCGGGTCGGAGCACATTCGCAGCTGGTTGGGCGTGCCCCTGATCGCCGGCGGGCGAGTGTTCGGCCTTTGCTCGCTAGACATGGTCCGGCCGGGTGGTTTTACCGAGGAGCACGTCCGGCTGGCAGAAGCGCTCGTAGCCCAGGCTGCAACCGCCCTTCAGAATGCGCAGCTTTTTGAGGAGCTACGGCTCGGCCCACCCAGTTGCAGGTGTTGTCCCGTCGCCTGGTCGTGGTGCAAGAGACCGAGCGCAGCCTGATTGCCCGGGAGCTTCACGACGATGCCGGACAAGCGCTGGCGGCGCTCATGGTAGGGCTAAAGTTGCTTGAGCGTGACGCGGCTCACCCGGATGCGGTGCTGCAGCGTGCTGCTGAGCTGCGCAAGACGGCGGACGGTGTGCTGGACAACCTGCACCGCCTGGCAATGGACCTCAGACCGGCCAGCCTTGATCACCTGGGATTGGTGCCGTCCTTGCAACAGTACACGAATGCGGTCTCGCGCCAGAATGAGCTGAGCGTGCGGTTTGAAGCATTGGGTTTCGAAGGAGAACGGTTGGCGCCAGACATCGAGACCAATATTTACCGTATCGTTCAGGAGGCGCTGACCAACGTGCTGCGCCATGCACAGGCTACCCACGCTGATGTGTTATTGGAGAGTCGCGAGCAAGGCCTTCTGCTGATTATCGAGGATAATGGTATCGGCTTCGATTACGACGAAGCAGTTCAGCGCGGCCGCCTGGGACTGTTTGGCATGCGCGAGCGGGCGGAAATGCTGGGCGGCCACCTGGTGGTCGAGAGTTCTCCCGGGGCCGGGACAACCGTGTTTGTGGAGGTACCAAATGGCCATTAAGATTCTCATTGCCGACGATCACGGTGTGCTGCGGGCGGGGTTGCGCTCACTGCTCAATGCCGAACCTGACATGGAAGTGATTGGGGAGGCCGCGGACGGTAATGAGGCGTTGCGCCAGGCGGAGAAGCTGCGCCCGGATGTGCTGCTGCTAGATATAAACATGCCCGGCTTGACCGGCATCGAGGTCACCCATCAACTGAAGGAGAGCCAGCCGCAGATCGCAGTGCTCATTCTGACCGTGCACGAGGACTATAGCCTGTTGCAGGAGGCGGTCCGGGTGGGCGCGGCAGGTTATATAATCAAGCGGGCCGTCGAGTCTGAACTTATTAACGCCATTCATTCGGTCGCCGGCGGTGATCTTTACGTTCACCCGGCAATGACCCGTGCGCTCCTGCAGAACGTGTCCGGCACGGAATCACAGGCTGGGGGGTCACTCAAGACGCTTACCCGCCGCGAGATCGAGGTCCTACGCCTGATTGCCCAGGGCAACACCAATCGCCAGATTGCCGAATCGTTGTGCCTCAGTGTGCGCACAGTCGAGAGCCATCGTTCGAACATAATGGGAAAGCTGGCACTCAATAGCCGCGTAGAGCTAGTGCACTACGCGATGGAACACGGTTTATTGGAGGAGAATACCTGAACCGTACGTAGTTTCTCCGCATCATTTCCGTTCGAAAAATCCCCATCTTCTACGGTTCCCAATGCCCCCCTTTATCTCATACAATAGGGCTGGTTATGTTATCAGTCTTAGTGGGGTGTAAGAGGTTCCGTGATCCGCCTGTTTATTCTGGATAAAGACCGGTCTCTGGGCGATATCATGACGGCCATTCTGAGTGGGGAGCCGGATATCGTTGTTGTCGGTTCAGCCGTTTCGGTGGCCGATGCTTTGCCTCATCTCGGCGATTGCGACTTAATCCTCGTCACCGCCGATCTACCCTGTGATGGCGTGCTTCACCTTGCACGCGCCGCGTCAGAGCACAGTGGTGGCCCCCAGGTTGTATTGATGGATTGGGCCCGCACGCAAGAGGCTTTTCTGCAGTATGCGGCAGCCGGAGTCGCTGCTTACGCGCTGGAAGATGATTCGCTCGATGAACTCCTGTCCAAGATGCGCTTGCTGCAGGAGACAAAACGGCGCGAAAAGTCCAGTGCCGGCTTCTCTGAAATGTCGTTGCTTTTCGACCCGCCTCACGTCACATCGCTTGCCGGGTAGCTCGCGACCGTCCTTAGGCCGGCCTGTATGCGCGCGTGTTTGGAGATGACTGGCTGCTATGTTAGATGACAAATACGAAGTGGTCGTAGTGGGCGCTGGACCGGCCGGCCTCAGCGCCGCCCGAACAGCCTCTCGCCTTGGATTTCACACATTGGTCCTCGAGCGGCTGCCGCGGCGCGGCGAACTGGCCCATCCATGCAGCGGAGTTATTGCTCCCATACCCGGCCTCATATCGGTGCAAAAGCAAGGCAATGGCCTGTACTTCCCTGAGATCGACCTGAAGCTGTCCCAGGCGCTGATCGCCGGTTTTCCTAAACAGCGGCTTTACAAGAGCCCGGGCGGCCATGATGTCGAGTTAGCTTTCGCGCAGGATGCGTCCCCAGTGGCGGTCGTCGATCCTGCCGAGTTGTTGCGTAATCTGGCCGAGCAAGCCGCTCACGCGGGAGCTGAGTTGAGCTACGCGACCGCCGCGACCGGTCTACTCATGGAGGGGAGCCGGGTCAGCGGCGTGCGGACCAGCCGCGGTGATGTCCGGGCGAACATCGTCCTGTCAGCCGAGGGAACGGCGCGTCACGTGTGCGAAGAGGCCGGCCTGTACGCGCCGGTCCCTGCCGCGCGACGCTATGCCTATGTGGTGAGCCAGGAGCTGGAGGCCCCTGCAGTTAAGGCCGACCACCTGGGACAGATCGTCACGTTCGGACAGCGCTATAGCTCGGCGCGAGAAGGGTTCGGCACAGTCGTCATGCCGGCTCCGGGCCGTGCCTGGGTCTACTTCACGGTCTTCGCCGACCGTCCCAAGGACATCACCGTGCAGTCCTGCTGGGCTTATCTTGATGAGTACTTGCAGAACGACCTTCGCGTGAGAGATCTCTTCGTTGGGTCTCGCATAATCAGCCGGGCCGGACAGCGCATGGTGATCCGGGACGCGCCGCAGAGGGTCATTCGCGATGGTTTCATGGGCCTGGGGGACGCGATTACTGCCGGCGGTCACCTGGGCATCCTGCCCGCCATTTACGGCGGCCGCGACGCGGCCCTCATTGCCGCCGAGGCAATGGACTCTGGCGATACCTCCGCCGAATGCCTGGCCGGCTATAATCCGCTTTCGCGTGGCCTGATCATGCGCAGCCTGGAGGCCGAGAACAAGTTGGTGATGAACCTGACGGGCATGAGCGATGACGATATCGACCGCCTCTGCCAGACGCTCAATTCCCTGCACCTCGCGACGCCCTATTATAGCAACTGGCGGACGATCACCTGGGAGATGGTGGGGTCGCTTCTCAAGCAATTCCCGCTCCTCTCGCGTGACTGGGATCTTCTGGGCCGTATGCTGCCGGATGGCAACGAAATTGAGAATAGCCATGAGCTACTATCTATATCGGCCGCCCCTTTGGCTGCCTGGCAGCTGGGGGCGCCTGCTACTGCGCCTGGCTTACCTCTTCTGCCGCTTCGAGTTCGAGTGCTAAACTGACGGCAGGGCCAGGTAGGGCTTGATGCGGCGCGCCACGCACCGGCAGGCTTCGGCCAGGCGGGTCAGGTCAGCCTCAGTGTGCGCGCAACTGAGCGAGCCCAGCCCGTGGACGGTATGTACGTCTTCCTGCAGAAGCGCCAGGCGCAGCACGTGTTCGCTCAACGTCGGATCGCAGCGGGCCGGATCAAAGACGTCCTCCGGGCAATCGAGGGGCTGGTCGGGCCTGTACGGGAAGTGCAGGTGGACCATGGAACTGCCCAGCAGGAGCTCATCCGAGTGACCCGTACATCGGGAATAGATGCCCTCGGCTGCAAACGCGCCCTCGCTAGCCAGACGCGCTTTCGCCCCCAGCTCTCCCAGTTGAGTGTACACCTCTTGCTCGTGTTCCGCGAGGTAGGTCATCATCGCCTTGGCTGCCAGCAAGGACGCGGGGTGGCCCGAATAGGTGCCGCCCGAGAACTTTACCTTGCTGCCTCCCGCCCGACCGGACAGGTTCAGGATATCGGCTCGACCGGCTACGGCCGTAACCGGCATGCCGCCACCCATAATCTTACCAAAGGTGGCCAGGTCAGGGACGACGCCATACAGCGCCCCCATGTCTCCGGCCCGAAAACGGAACCCGGATATGACCTCGTCGAGGATCAGTACTGTTCCGTAGCGGGCAGTCAATTGGCGTGCCGCCCGGAGATACTCACGTTTGGCCGGAATGCTGCCGCCGGAGCCGATAAACGGCTCGACGATGAAACAGGCCAGGCGATCGCCGAATTGGCGGAACTGATCCGTGAGCATCTGTGTATCGTTATAGCGAGTCAGGAGCAGCTCGTCGGCGAGGGCAGGCGGCAGCCCCTGGCTGTCCAGGTGGTTGAAGCCCTGGCCGGGCTCGTAACTCACCCCTTTCAGACCCCACGGTTGCGCGCCATGCCAGCCCCCGCTGACCTTCATCACCAGGTTGCGTCCGGTAAAGGCACGCGCCAGGAGGATCGCATACATGGTCGCCAGGCTGCCGCTGGTCGTGAAGCGGGCGCGTTCGGCCCCCGTTTGCCGGCACAGGATCTCGGCAGTCTCAATCTGCAGCCGATCTGTGAAGCCCGTTTGCAGGCCGGAACCGCCGGCAAACGCCTCAGCTAGCAGCGCGCCGATCTCGGGCGGATTGTGCCCCAGGATATTGCCAAAGTGACCCTGCCAGAAGTCTAGGATGGCGTGTCCGTCCTCGTCCCATATGTAGGCTCCCGACGCACGTACAACGCGCGGAGGAAATGGGTCGATCAATCGCAGAGCATGATTGCCGCCATCGACCAGCACTTGCCGCGCGCGCTCATTCAGTTGCGCTGACTTGGGCGAGTGCTGCCGGTAGCTCTCCGCCAGTTCGGCCATCAAACGGCCGTAGTCCCTGGGCATGATGATTTCCTTTCTCACTCGCATCCGAGCGAATGTGCAAACACACTCATTTTGCCCCAGTTACGAGTGCGCGGCAAATCTGCAAGGGGCAAAAGCTGTTGCATGGGCAAGCGTCTCGTGGTATAGATGTTGAGTATGATTAAGCAAGGAGACCGTTATGTCTGAAGCATTCGACACAGCAAAACCACCCATGGTGAAAGTGCTGGAGCTTAACGAAGATTACCGCTACAAAGAGCTGTTCCGGGTCGTGCGAGCGCGCTTGCAGTACCGGCGCTTCGACGGGACACTGAGCGATCCCGTCACCCGGCTCAATTTCGAGCGCGGCAACTCGGTAGGGATTCTACTTTATGATCGCGCCCAGGATGCTGTGCTGCTCGTCCGGCAGTTCCGCTATCCCGTATTCGCGTCTCTCAATGCGGAGGAGCAGAACAGCGCGGGCGCCAGGCATGCTTGGCTGCTTGAGATTGTGGCGGGCGTGCAGGAAGCCGACCTGGATGCCGGGCAGGTTGCCCGCAAAGAATTGCTTGAGGAAGCCGGCTACGAGCTGAAGAGCGAGCCGCGGTCCATCGCCACTTTCTACCCCAGCCCAGGCGGCACATCAGAAAGCATTGCGCTGTTCTGGGCCGAAGTTGCCGCCGGCGAACAGAGCGGCAAGGGGGGAGGCGTCGCGGCCGAAGGGGAGGATACACAACTGGTAACCATCCCCTTCAACCGGGCGCTGGAAATGATAAGAAGCGGCGAAATTCGCGATGCCAAGACTATCATCTCGCTGCAGCATATGGCGCTGCTTGCCAGAGAGTAGGTTTATTCGCAAGGGCAGCGTCCCAGACGCTGCCCGGGTCGTCGACATCAGTTCGCGTCGTCGTCTTCGCTCTCCTCGTCGTCCTCGAAATCCTCGCTCTCGTCGTCAAGTTCGTGCTCGTGGCCGTCGTGCACGTGCCCATGCGCGAGCTCTTCCTGGGTCGTCTCGCGCAGCCCGGTTATCTTGACGTCGAAGTGCAAGGTCTTGCCCGCCAGCGGGTGATTGAAGTTGAGAAGGATACCGTCGGGGCGCGCGTCGGCTACGTAGGCCTGCAATACCTGTCCGGAAACGTCGCGCAGTTCGAGACCCATCCCCGGCTCCACCGTCAGATCGGCTGGGAAAGCCTCGAGCGGCATGAGCTGGTATGCCTCTGCATCTGTTTCTCCGTAGCCATCGGCCGGTGGGACAACCACGCTTTTCTCGTCCCCGACACCCATCCCGTATATCTGCTGCACGAGACCCGGGATAATCTGTCCTCCGCCTTGCACGAATTCAAGCGGCTCGCGCCCGGCCGAAGTGTCCACCACCTCTTCATCGCCGTCGAGGCGCAAAGTGTAATCCAGGCTGACGACCATCCCATCACTGGCCGTCATTTCTGCGTTTGCCATCGAGTAATCCTGTCCTTCCCTCAAAAGAGAACGCCACCCAGACTACGATAACACAGGGCGGCGTTCTTAGCGTTCTCTGACTGAGATCTTCGGCCGATCCAGGTTGAGGATAAGCCAACTCTTTTGCCGTATCAAGACCAGCCCCTCCGTAGTTTGTACGCACCTGCTCCACCGTATTTCTTACGTAGTTTTTCCTGTTCTTATCAGCAATAAACTACGGGTTTCATACTGCGCGCGCGTAGATTCCCCAGCGGTCATACTCCTGCAAAAATCCCGGTATTCTACGCTTCCCAGCGCCCGATAACCGGCCTTACAATTCCTCTACGCTTCTTATGTTCCCCTATGAGGTCTGCCGTGATTCGTTTGCTAGTTGTCGACCGTAATCGGCCCATGTACGACATTATGCGACTCGTGCTTGGGGATGAGCGCGACATGCACATCGTCGGCTTCGCTTCCAATGTTGAAGAGGCGTTGCTGCAACTCGACCGCAGTAACGTGGTACTTGTGAGCGCTAACCTGCCTGAGGGTGAGGCATGCCAGATCATCTCCGCGGTGTCTCGTGCCTGGACCAGAGTACTGGCCATCGACGTTCCCGACCAAGGTACCGGAACCCACGCGTATCTGGCTGCAGGCGCCGCCGCGTGTGTCCTGGAACAGGATAGCTTGGATGACCTGATGATGAAGGTGCGTGCTGTCTATAGCGGTACGCCGGCGGCTGCTTTGGGGTGAAGGATCGCCTCAGACTATGGGTGTTGCTTTGCCGATCCGAAAACCACGGAGCGCTATATTGGGGCTTGTGAGCGGGAGGGAGATTCAGCGGTCGATTATGTGCGTTACTGAGATGAGGTGGGACGATGCGCCGGGTGATCGAGAGGCTGGGTACCGTGGCATTGTTGGCGGTGACGTCCGCTTGGCCCTTGTTCCTGGGTGGCGCAATTGCCGGGCAGCGGGGTTTGTACGCCGGATTGCTCGCTTACGTAGCGATGGGTGGGCTGCTCCTGGTGGTTCTGGTGTTCGGTGGCATCAGGGGCATCCTCGACCATTAGACCTTCAATCTGCAAGGGGCAAAGGAAGGATAAATCATGAGCAGCCACCAATACGATATTGTGATCGTCGGGGCTGGCCCCGCTGGACTCGGCGCGGCACGGACTGCCGCCCGGTTAGGCTTCCGGACGCTCGTGCTCGATAGGCTGAGCGCGTCCGGTGATCTCTCTCATCCCTGCGGTGCGATGATCGCCCCGGTGCCTGGTTTTGTTTCTGCCCAGCGGGCCGACAGTGGCATCCGCTTCGCCGAATTGGACCTGTCCCTTCCCTCGTCGCTGATCGTCGGTTATCCTACCGTGCAGCGCCTGATCGGGCCGAGCGGGCAGGAGTTCAGCGCGCCTTACTCAGCCAGCGATGATTTCCCGGTTGCCGTTATCGACAAACCCGGCTTGCTGCGTCTGTTGGCCGGCCAGGCCGAGGCGGCCGGAGCGGAGCTGCGCTTCGGCACAGCCGCCATTGGATTGGTCCAGGACGGCGGCAGAGTAACCGGTGTTCGGACGGGCGACGGCGCCATCGAAGCTGATATGGTGCTGTCCGCCGAAGGCACTGCACGCCAACTGTGCGAACAGGCGGGCCTATACGCGAGCGTGCCCCCTGCCAAGCGCTACGCGTTTGTGGTCAGCCAGGATCTAGTGGCGCCCGCAGTGACCGCCGAGCACCTTGGACGACTGATTACTCTCGGCAAGCGTTACACCTCGGCTCAGCAAGCGTTTGGCACGGTCGTTTTGCCGGCGCCGGGCCGCGCCTCGGTCTATTTTACCATCTTTGCCAACGCTCGACGCTACCACACCGATCGCTCGTTGTGGTACTATCTGGACGAGTACATGCAGGGCGACCCACGCGTGAAGGATCTCTTTGCGGGCGCGCAGGTCATCGGTGGCTCGGGACACAAGCTTGTGATGCGCGATGCGCCGGTGCACGTGGCCCAGGACGGATTCCTCGGGCTCGGGGACGCGACTACCCCGGGCGGTCACCTGGGCATCATCCCTTCGTTGTACCTTGGCAGGCAGGCAGCGTTGGTCGCGGCCGAGGCGCTGGATGCCGGGGACGTTTCGAGGGCCCAGTTCCAGCGTTATGAGCAGTTGTTCCAGGACCCATTCTGAGCAGCCTCGAGGCCGAACGTAAGCTCATTTTGGGTCTGATGCGCATGTCTGACGATGAGATCGACCGCCTGTGCGAGACACTCCATTCGCTACGGCTTGCGGCGCCGTTCTTCGGCACCTGGCGGACGATCGCCTGGGAGGCGGTTGGCTGGTTCGTAAAGCAGTTCCCGTTGGTAACGCGTGATTGGGATCTGCTGGAGCGGGTGTTACGCGAACCAGAGAATCGCTGGACGATACCCGTAAATGGCCATGGCAGGAACCATGCCGGCGCCACCATCGTCACGAATGCGCCCCACTGAGAGTCATATCGCGTAGCGCCGGCGACTGAAGGGGGGATCGAGTCACGACAGGAGCAGTACGTGTATCCGATTGGCGAGCACCGGATGAGCGTCTAAGGCCGGCGCGGGCGCGGTAGACTGGAGCGGCGAGTTGATCCGGGCGGGGACCAGCTCGCCGCTGCGCGTTTCGTAACGCTTTGGGCGGTCAGGAATCTAATGCAGTATGGAAACAACCAGCTTTGTGATTGAAGTCAGCGAAGAAGATTTCCAGACCGAGGTGATCGAGCGTTCGCGGCAGACCCCCGTCGTGGTGGATTTCTGGGCTCCCTGGTGCGGGCCATGTCGCGTTCTCAGCCCGGTGCTGGAAGGGCTGGCGCAGGAGAATGGCGGACGATTCATCCTGGCCAAGATTAATGTGGATGAAAACCCGAGCCTGGCCGCCAAGTACGGAGTGCAGGGCATTCCCATGGTGAAGGCTTTCAAGGATGGGCGCGGCGCCGACGAGTTTGTCGGGGCGCAACCGCAGCCAGCTGTGCGCCAGTTCATCCAACGGCTATTGCCCAGCGAGGCAGACCAAAAGGTTGCCCAGGGCCGCACGCTGCTGGAAGTGGGCAAACACAAAGAGGCTGAGGAGACGTTCCGCGCCGTGCTCGCCGGGCAGGCCGATCATGCCGGGGCGTGGCTGGGATTGGCGCGCGCACTTGCTCCGCAAGGCCAGGACCAGGCGGCGCTCGACGCGCTCTCGCACGTGCCGCTCGGCACGCCGGACGGTAACGAGGCCCTGCGCCTGCGTCAGGAGATGAAACTGCGCACCGAGGCCGGCAATGCAGATGAAGCAGGCCTGCGTGCGCGCGTCGCAGAGGCCCCCGGAGACCTCGAGGCGCGTTATAAGCTGGCCAGTCTGCTCGCCGTCGAGCGCTGCTACGAAGAGTCGCTGGAGCAATACCTGGAGATCGTGCGTCGCAACCGCTCGTTCAATAACGGTGCGGCCCGCGATGGCATGCTCCACCTGTTCGACGTGCTCG
>Ga0066793_10000256_pt1 | contig 19975 bp, 20 predicted proteins | sample PersoiDNA2013189_FD_83876 | JGI IMG/M metagenome (GOLD analysis project Ga0066793, IMG submission 83876) | Permafrost soil microbial communities from the Arctic, to analyse light accelerated degradation of dissolved organic matter (DOM) -... | ecosystem: Environmental > Terrestrial > Soil >... | reverse complement strand
CCCGGTTGACCCGGGGCTGTATCTGCCAGATCCTTTTCTGTTCGGCGTAGTACTGAGGCATGTTCTTGCCGTACGTCTCAGCGCTGTACGTCAACTGCTCCTGTGCGCTCTCGAGCTCCAACTGGGCGTTCGCGAGCTCGGCGTTCGCCGAGTCGAGCAGTGGTTTGTACCGCTTGTCCATGTCCTGCTTCGGGCCCCGCAGCAACGAGGCGACACTCGAGACCTGTTTCACAGCCAGGCCGTGCTCCCTGACTTTGATGGTGCCTTTGTCAACGGATGCCCCGACCTTGACCGCGTCCCCGTGGACCTCCTCGTTGATGGCATCCGAGATTGCCTGGTACGCGACCTTGTCGTAGCAGAGTGCGGCCGCTCTTGAATTGTCGGCGCCCTGCTGAGAGCTGAGGAACCCACCGAGGCTTCCCGCCGGGCCGCCGCCGCAGCCGGAGAGGGCGCACGGAGCCAGACACGCTATTACCAGGATTGCTGCGAAAGACTTTCTCATCATCTTCGAATTCTACTGGAAGATCGCGGCCGGCGCGTCGGGATGGTCTGACGGCTGCACGCTCGTGCCGAAGTCGACGACCGTCCAGGCGCCGTTGGTCTTCTTCAGAAACCAGCTCGCGGCGTCCGTGGATTTGTTCGTGGGTTGCAGGTCGACCCTCGCCCAGGAGTCGACTATCTTCACCCCGAGCACGTCCAGTGGCCCGAGCGCGGGGTTGTTCCCCTTGGCGCTGGCAAGCGCCGCTTGAGTTGCCGCATCCACGTCGGCCTGGTCGGCGCCGGCGGGAGTTGTCTTCTTAGCGCTGTTGTCGGCGGGAGCGGTGCTCTCGGTCTTGGCTTTGTCCTGGGGCCCGGGCCCCGTGGAGCTGCTGTCCTTCTGGGTCCCGGTCTCGGTCTCAGAGGCCTTATCGGTCGTGCCGCACCCTGCGGTCACGAACAGCCAGGCGCCACATGCAAAGATCAATGCGATGACGAGCAGAAGCCGGACCGGTTTTCGAGTTGGCATGATTGCTCCTTTTAATAACACGTCCCAAAGACTTTTCTATGAAGCCGCGCGCTAGACCTTGAACGCGTGACCGGGGCGGCTTCGGTCAGCCTGCCAGCGGGCATTGAAAGGTGATGTGAAAAAAACAGGTGAAAAAGTGCCTGACCCCCTCTTTTCGACCCCCTCTTTTCAGGGAAGGAGGGCTTGTGCTTTCGCCACCACGTTCTCAACGGTGAACCCGGCGGTGGCGAGCGCCACTCCACCCGGCGCCGACATGCCGAACCGGTCCCAGCCCAGGACGGCTCCGCTGTCGCCGACGTATTTGCACCAGCCCATGGTGACACCGGCCTCGATCGCGAGCTTCTTCTTGCCGGACGGCAGCACGCTCGCGCGGTACTCCTTGTCCTGCTCATCGAAGAGTTCCCAGGAGGGCATGCTGACCACTCCGGCTTTGACCCCGCTCTCCGCCAGAGCCTCGCGGGCCGTCAGGGCGAGCGCGACTTCCGAGCCGCTTGCGATCAGGAGCACGTCGGCGTCGTCGGCCGGGGTGAGGGCGTAAGCCCCTTTCGTCAGGCCGGACGCGGGCGCGAGCGAGCCCCTGTCCAGCACCGGGAGCGACTGCCTGCTGAGTGCCAGCGCGACGGGTCCGGAGCGAAGAAGCGCCAACCGCCACGCTTCGACGGTCTCATTCGCGTCAGCGGGCCGTATCACACACAGCCCGGGTATGGCCCTCAGGGCGGCGAGGTGCTCGACGGGCTGGTGGGTCGGGCCGTCCTCCCCGACGCCGAGGCTGTCGTGGCTGAGGACGTATACGACGTGAGTTCCCATGAGCGCGGCGAGCCTGATCGCCGGGCGCATGTAGTCCGCGAAAACCAGGAACGTCCCGCCGTAGGGGATGATGCCCCCATGGAGCGCCATGCCGTTCATCATCGCCGCCATCGCGTGCTCTCTCACGCCGAAGTGGACGTTGCGGCCTGAGAAGTCCCCCTTGCGGACGCTCTCATAGCCTTTGATAAAGGTCTGGTTCGAAGGGCCGAGGTCGGCGGACCCGCCGATGAGCTCCCATATGACCGGCGCGAGGGCGTCGAGCACTTTGCCGGACGCGCCGCGGGTGGCGACCTTGCCGCCCGGCTCGAACTCCGGCAGGTGCGCCTCCCACCCCTGCGGCAGGCGGCCTTCCGTCACGCGGCGATAGTCGGCGGCGAGGTCGGGGAAAGCGGATGCGTACGCTTCGAATCGCCCGCTCCATTCGGCTTCGGCCGCGGCGCCTTTCTCCAGCGCTACCCGCGTGTGCGCCAGGACGGCTTCGGGGACGCAGAACTTCTGCTCCTCCGGCCAGCCGAGGTTCTTCTTGGTCAGGCAAGCCTCTTCCACGCCGAGCGGGGCGCCATGAGCCTTTTCGTGGCCCTCGAGGTTCGGGCTGCCACAGGCGATCCTGGAGCGTACGACGACGAGGCTCGGCTGCGAATCGTTGTTCACCGCTTCCTGGATCGAAGCCGCAACCGCCTCCATGTCATTGGCGTCGGGAACGAACGGCGCGACGTGCCAGCCATAAGCGCGATAGCGGGCGGCGACGTCTTCGCTGAACGAGAGCTCGGTCTTCCCTTCGATCGTTATCTGGTTGTCGTCATACAGGCACACCAGGCTGCCCAGCCCGAGGTGCCCCGCAATCGAGCTGGCTTCGGAGGCCACCCCTTCCATCATGTCGCCGTCGCTGGCGATGACGAAGACCCTGTAGTCGGTCAGGTCGAACCCCGGCCTGTTGAACCTGGCGCCGATGAGCTCGCGGGCGAGCGCCATCCCCACCGCTGACGAGAGCCCCTGGCCGAGAGGCCCTGTGGTCATCTCGACTCCGGGAGTGAGCCCGCGCTCAGGGTGCCCGGGCGTCTTGCTGCCGAGCTGCCGGAAATCGCGGAGGTCCTCCAGGGTGATGTCATACCCCGTCAGGTACAGGAGGCTGTAGAGCAGCATCGATGCGTGGCCCGCGGACAGGACGAACCTGTCCCGTCCGGGCCAGGCGGGGTCGGCAGGGTTGTGGCGGAGGAACCTCGTCCAGAGAGTGTAGGCGACCGGTGCGAGTCCCATGGGGGCGCCCGGGTGCCCAGAGGAGGCGGCCTCGATAGCGTCAATCGCCAGGCAGCGGATCGCGTTCACGCAGAGCAGGTCGAGGTCGTCGCTCTTGTTCATCGCGCGGTTCGCTCCTTCCCTGGAGGTTCGACTGCCGGCTTCGGTCAAACGATACTATAAAACAGGATTGGCACAAGGAGCCAGCGGGCGGACGGCACGACACCCCCACCCCGACCCTCCCCCCTCAAGGGGGAGGGAGTCAGACAGCGCCACCGCGGCCCCCCTCAAGGGGGAGGGGGTGCGGAAGGTGTTTGACGGCCTCAGTCAGAAGATTGAGTCGGCGCGCATTCGAGCCGCCCGGAGGAGACCGCTTGCAGGACCTCACGCATGATGACTGGCTGAAGGTCGTCGAACAGACGAGAAGCGCATACGCCGCCAACGAGGTGGACATCGGCACCGAGTATTACCACATGCCTCAATCCTCGTTCTATCCGTCTTTTTTCGCGTGGGACTCCGGCTTCAACGCGGTAGCGATGATGCACGTCGACCCGGCGCGCGCGAAGCGCGAGCTGGAGACCCTGTTCAGACATGTGGCGGTGGACGGCCACATGCCCCATGAGGTCCTCATACCGTGCGCCGCCACCAGGGCCAGGCCCGTCAGGAACTTCATGCGCTGGCTCGTCCAGTGGGAGTACGACTCGTGCGGAGCCTCGCACATGATCGACCCGCCGATCTACGTCTACTCCGCCAGACTGGTGTACGAGATGACCCAGGACGCCGACTGGCTGGCCGGGATATGGCCGGACCTCTGCAGGCTGCTCGACTACCTCCTCGACAAACGGGACCTGTTCGGCGACGGGCTGGTCTCAATCGTCCATCCCTGGGAGGCCGGCACCGACCTCTCTCCGCAGTTCCTGCCCGCGCTCGGCATCGACCCCGGCCGCAGGACGGACGTCCTCCAGGCGACCATCTACGCGGCCCTGCTCTACAGGTTCTGCAACCGGCTGGGCTGGGACACCGAAGAGTTGAGGAAAGCGAACAAGTTCGTGCTCGAGGACCTCACCATTAACTGCATCGCCATCCGGGCACTTTCCAGCGCCGCGGCCATGGCGTCCGTCCTCGGAGATGACGCCGCCGCTTCCCGTTACCGGTCGAGGGCCCTCAGGATGTCGGCCGCCCTCGACCAGGTTGCATGGGACGAGAGTGCGGGCTGCTATTTCCCGAGGTGGGACACCACCGGCCCGCGCACCACAAAGGTCAAGACCGCGGCCTCGCTGATGCCTCTCTTCACCGGGAGGTGCCCGCCCGGCCGCGCGGACAGGCTGGTCAAAGAACACGCACTCAACAACAATGAGTTCTGGTCGGAGCACCTGTTCCCGTTCAACCCGGCTGACGAGCTGGTGGGCAACCGGCCGTGGGTCGAGAAGAAGCTGTGGGCCGGCCACTGCATCTGGATCAACTTCAACTGGATGATCGCGATCGGCATGGGCGAGAACGGCTACCTCGCCGAGGCTCGCGAGCTCACCGCGCGCACCGTTCGCATGATCGTCGAGCAGGGCTTCTGGGAGTACTACGACTCGCGCACCGGCGAGGGCCGCAGGATGAGGGGCTTCACCTGGCCCGGGCTGGCGCTCGACATGATGTACCGCTTCTGGCCCGAGATAACCCGGTAGGAACCCGGTAGGGGTCAGGCACAGTCCACTTTCTTGTCCACTCTTCTTCTCAAAGGGCCTGGCTCTCTCGATGGCGCGACTGCTGACGGGGGCGGATCGGGCTTGTGCCGCCTGCCGCGGTGGACAAAAAGGTGGACGGTGCCTGACCCCTACTTTGGGTTATAATCTCATCGGTCGTAAAGCCGAAAGTCAGGGAGAACCAGATGAAGCAGCAGGATATCAACGGCAAGTGGGCCCTGGTGACGGGCGCCGGCAGCGGAATGGGACGCACGACGTCACTGGAGCTCGCGCGTGCCGGAGCCAACCTCATCCTCGTCGACATCTGCGGGGAAGCGATAGGCAATGTCGCGAAAGAGGTCGAGGCTCTGGGAGCGGAATGCCAGACCTTCTGCGTCGACGTGACCGACTGGGACCAGATCAAGAACATGGCGGACACCATCAACGCCAGGTATGGAGCCGTGGACATCCTGGTCAACAACGCGGGTATCGCCCATATGGGTTTTGTCGTGGACACCACCTTCGAGGACTGGAAGCAGCTGATGGACATCAACATCTGGTCCATCATCTACATGGTCAAGGCATTCGCGCCGGCGATGATGCGGCGCAAGTCGGGCCAGATCATCAACGTCTCGAGCGGCCAGGCATTTTTCGCCGTCCCCACCTGGGGGCCTTACGCGGCCTCGAAGTTCATGGTCGATGGGTACACCGAGGCGCTACGCTACGAGCTCTACTGGCACGGCATCGCCGTCACGGCTATCTACCCCGGCATCGTCCGCACGCCGTTCTACGACGAGATAACCGGCGGCTGGATGGTCAAGGTAGGGATGAAGTTGCTGATGGCGACCGCCATGAAGCCCGAGAGCATGAGCAAGCTCACGGTCAAAGGCATCATCAAGAAGAAGAGGATGGTCATCCCCGCGATCATGTGGCCGGTCTACATCTTCAAGCCGATCTCCCCGTGGACTTTCGAGATCGTCGGAAGGATCATCGCCTGGGGGCTCCGCAAAGAGCAGAAGACCGTCTAGCTCGCAAGACTGCGCCTCCGGGGTGCGACCCCACTGGCGCGAAAACCGGCAGGCTCGAAGTGGACGATTCAACATTCGAGATCATCAAACGCGACCGCTTCGCCGCGCTCATGGGCGTGGAGATGCTCCTGGTGGAGGACGGCCATTCGATCGCGCGGATGCCCCTCACCGATGACCACCTCAACTTCCTGGGCCTCGTACACGGAGGCGCGATATTCTCGCTGGCCGACATCGCCTTTGGCGCCGCTGCGAACTCATGGGGCACGAGGTCGATGGCGATCCACATCACGATCGATTACCTTGCCGCGCCGGGCGACACCCCGTACCTCCAGGCAGAGGTCAGCAAGACCGGGCGCGCGGGCCGCGCCTGCCACTACGGCATGGAAGTGACCAACGCGGCGGGAGAGGTCATCGCGGTGCTCTCCGGATGGGCATACCAGACAAAGAAAAGCCTCTCCGATGGAGAAACTAATCCCCAGGCGCCTCCGTCATACTGAGCGGGCTCGCGTCTTGCGCGATGTCATGTGTGCGTGCGCCTGCGCCGATTATGATAGTGAGATAATGGCGCGAAAGGGGAATAAGGTGCGGAGAAGTCTGAGGGTCACCATGGGTGCGTCACTGGCGCTCGTGTTTCTCCTTGCCGTCGCCCTCGCGTCCCCGGCGCAGGTCCCCGCCCCGGCACCTCGTTCGTCCGCAAGCCACGGCCTCGGGATGGTGCTGTCGAAGCCGGACCCGTCGCGAGCGATGGACGCCCGCAGGTACAGCCTCCAGAGCACACCTCTCGCCGCCTCGGTCGACCTGACCGCCAGCGCGCCTCCGATCGGGGACCAGGGCCAGCATTCCAGTTGCGTAGGCTGGGCCGCCGGTTACTACTACAAGTCATGGTGGGAGAAGAAAGAGCACCCCGGCTGGAACCTGAGCGACCAGAAATACCAGTTCAGCCCCGAGTACGTCTGGAACGGGATCAACGGCGGGCAGGACGTCGGCACCAGCATATACGACGCCCTGCAGTTCATGCAGGACAGCGGGAACACCGATATGGCACAGTTCCCTTATGACGGCAACCCGGCGAAGCAACCAAACAGCCAGGATGTCGAAGCGGCAAAGCAGTACAAGATCCCGGGCGACTGGGGCTACTTCTTCGCCAATTCCTCTTTTCCCGCCTACTACAACAACGACATCACTGCGCTGAAGGCCTGGCTCGCCCAGGGCAAGCCGGCGGTGCTGGGCGTTCCGATCTACAACGATTTCCCCGACTACAGGGGCAACCCGCGGTCCTCCTTCTATAACTACAACGGCAGCGCGAGCTATGCCGGGGGACACGCGGTGTGCATCGTAGGATATGACGACAGCGCCGGTGGGGGGGGCCGGAGGCTTCCTGATGCTGAACTCCTGGGGCGCGGGCTGGAACGGCAACGGGCGCGTCTACCTGAGCTACAACTTCGTCAGGCACTATGCCCCCGAGGCCTGGTACATGTCCGATGCGGACTCGTCGCCGAGCATATCGTCGATCACGCCGTCGTCCGCCGGGGCAGGTCAGATCGTCACCATCAGCGGCAACAACCTCGGCGCGGACAGGCGAGAGGCTCACGTCGGCTTCACCGGGGGCAAGGACGGCGAGTACGTCTCGTGGACCAACTCCCAGGTCAAGGTCAGGGTGCCGAGCGGGGCGCAGGACGGCCTGCTTTACGCTTACGACTGGAATGACGAAAAGTCCAACGGCAAGGTCTTCACCCCGGGGGGCGACTCGAACGCCGGAGCAGACTGGCTCCTCGCGGAGGGGTCGACCTGGCCGGGCTACGACGAGTGGGTGCTGCTGCAGAACCCCAACAGCGAGGCGTCGACCGCCAGGGTGACTTTCCTGACGCCGGCAGGTGCGGTCGCGGGGCCGACGGTGGGGGTGCCGGCGCTCAGCCGCGTCACCATCCACGTGAACGACTACGTGCCGAACGCGGACGTGTCCACCGCTGTGAAAGTGCTCGGCGGGCCGGGGGTGTTCGCCGAGAGGGCGATGTACTTCGCGACGCCCGATGGTAAATGGGGCTCGCACGATTCGATCGCTACCAGCGGGGTGGCTGAGAAGTGGTACCTGGCGGAGGGCGCGACCCTGCCGGGCTATGACGAGTGGATACTCGTCATGAACCCGTTCAACAACGCGGTTAACGCGACTGTCACCTTCCAGACTCCGGGGGGCGCCGTCCCCGGACCACGCCTGAACCTGCGCGCGAACAGCAGGCAGAGCGTGCACGTGAACGACTATGTGCCCAACCAGAACGTGTCGGCAACCGTCCAGTGCACCACCACCGGATACGGCGTGGTCGCCGAGCGGTCGATGTACATGAACACCCCGGACGGCAAGGTCGATTGCCACAATTCGATGGGCGTCACCGAGACGTCTTCGGCGTGGGCCCTACCCGAGGGTGCGACATGGCCGGGGTATGAGGAATGGGTGCTGGTCCAGAACCCGACCACTGCTACCGCCGCCGTGGAGATCTACTTCCTGACCCCGGGCGGCGTGGTCCAGGGCCCGGCGGGGAACATCCAGCCCGGGACCCGGGCGTCGGTGCGCGTGAACGATTATGCTCCGGACTGCGACGTGTCCACCATGGTCTTCACGAAGAGCGAAGACCAGGCCGTGGTCGCCGAGAGGTCGATGTACATCGCGAGCCCTGACGGCAAGCGGGGAGCTCACAACGCGCCCGGCTCCGTTTACGCCGCCCAGCAGTGGCTGCTGCCGGAGGGGTGCACAAATCCCGGCTTCGACGAATGGGTCCTGGTCATGAACCCGTACACCGACGCCACGTCGACCGTGCAATTGACGTTCATGACGCCGGCGGGTGAGGTGAAGGGGCCGTCGGCCTCCATCCCCCCGGCCTCTCGCGTGACTTTCCACGTCAACGACTACGTCAGCGGCGACGTCTCGACGCGGATCACCAGCACCGGTTACGTGGTCGCCGAGAGGGCGATGTACCTGAACACCTACCAGGGAAAGCGCGGCGCGACGTGCTCTCTCGGCATATACACGTCTACTTCCAGCCAGTCCGGAGCGTCACCGGGTTCCACTGAGCCCGGGGTGAAACCGCTGGACAGGTCCCTGCTCGAGAGGTGACGAAGAACCCCTCCTCCTGCTGGCGACCGAGGCCGCCTGCTCCCTACACTCGTTCGCGTCAATGCTGTACAATCTCTTTTCATTGCGGCTCATTTGACGCCAGCCGGAAGCGAGGAAGCGATGAAGGTCAAGTGCGGCGCCTGCGGGCGCGAGTTCGAGAAGGTATATGACGACATGGACCCTCACCTTTGCAGGTCGTGCCAGGCCCTCGGCAAGGACGCCTGCGCGGAGTGTGGGGGCTGGTGCTGCGAGAGGCCCAACGAAGAGGGGAGGATCGCCCTCCTCGATGACGAGAGAGAACGGTTCGGCTTTAAGCGGGACTGGATGTGGGCGGAGCCGTGCAGGTGGCGTGAGCCCGCGAGCGGCCACTGCATGTTGCGCGTTCCATTCCAGCCGACCGTCTGCAAGGAGTATGTCTGCGACGACATGGTCAAGTCGGCGAGAAAAAAGCTTGCGGCTCGAGCCGGCGGAACGGGAGCGGGAGGCGCATAGGCCGGTGTGTGATACAGGCCGCCTGGTGAGGTCTGCATGAAACTAGCCTTCGGGGCACTCTTCGCGCTCGTCGCCACCGTTCTGATCAACTACAGCAACTTCCTCCAGAAGAGACAGCTCGAGTTCCTGCCGCGTATCGGCCGGGAATCCACCATCAAGACGATACGCGCCTTTCTGAGTTGCCGCCCGTGGTTGCGAGCCCAGGGAATGCAGATCGGGGGCGCGTGGATGCACAACATCGCCGTCGGCCTGGCGCCGCTATCCGTTGTCCAGCCCATCAACGCCGCGGGCATCTGCCTGCTGGTCTTCCTCGCCATCACGCGCCTGAAAGAGAAGGCGTCGGTGCTCGACTGGATAGGCATCATCTCCATCGTCGCCGGCGTGCTGATGCTTGCCGTGACGCTCGTCAAGAGCCACCCGGCCGGCAACGCCTACCGTCCAGTCATCCTGTGGTTCTTCGTCATCCTGATGACGCTGGTATCGATCTCGAGCCTGATATCCGCGTTCACGAGAAAGGACGAGCGGGCGTCTTCGTTCCTGGGGATCGGCGTCGGCTGTCTGGTGGGCCTGACCGCGATCTTCACCAAGATGGCATGGACTGACATCGGCAACCGGTGGGGCGAGTTCAAGGTGGCGGGCTTCGTCTACTCGGCTTACTTCTGGCTGGCCATCCTGTCCACCCTCATCGCGATGGTGCTGTTCCAGACCGCTCTGCAGAGGGGCGCGGCGATCGTCGTGGTCCCGCTGGTGACCGGGTTCAGCAACCTGATACCGATCGTCGTGGGGTTCATCGCGTTTCGCGAGCCGCTCCCGCAGGGGCTGGTGATGATCTCGCTCAGGCTCGGGTCGATCCTGCTCATCATCGGCGGCGCCGTGATACTGTCGTTGCGCAGGGAAGGCGGGCAGAGCAAAACCGTCTATAAGGAGGAGTCTGCCCGGCCACCGGCCTCAGAAGCTTTCTTCGAATCCACCTGATACCAAAACGCAAAATAGGGACAGGCACCTTTTTGCATTGAAGACAGTCTCATGAAACTAAGGTGCCTGGCACCTTCTTAAACCAGACCTCCAATCTCCGATAGGACAAATGCAAAAAGGTGCCTGTCCCTATTTTGCGTTTATGGAAAAAGAATTCCTTCCTGGTATTGACACGCACTCAGTCCCGGCATACCATTTAACTAAATTAGGATATTAGTTAAATGAGAGGTGGTGGTCGAGATGGCTCTGGAGGGACTCAGTGAGGCGGTGAGCTCCGGAAGCGTGGTCACGCAGCCGGGAGATCCTGGGGGGCTACGGCGCCGGCGACTCCGTTAAAGGCGTAATGCCGGACGCCGTGGTCTTCCCCGAAAGCGTAGAGGAAGTCTCAAGGGTTGCGCTCTGGGCGCGGCAGGCAGGCATGAAGCTGATGCCTGTCTCGAGCGAAGGCCCGCACCGCGGCGCCGTGGTGCCGTCAGAAGGCTACGTGGTCGCCGACATGTCGCACATGAAGACGATAGTGCGAGCGGATCGGCGGAACCGCGTGGCGCTGGTCGAGGCCGGCGTGACCTTCGACGAGCTGGACGTTGCCCTCTCGAAAGTCGGGCTCCGTGCGATGACCCCGCTAGCGCGGCGCAAGGGCAAGTCGGTCGTCGCGGCATACCTCGACCGGACCCCCACGCTTGTGCCGCGGGCGCAGTGGGACCTCTCCGACCCGCTCCTCTGCATCGAGGTGGTGATGGGATCGGGGACGGTCTTTCGCACCGGCTGCTCTGCCGGCCCCGGAACGCTCGAGGAGCAGTGGGCGACCGGCCAGGCGCAGAAGAACCCGATGGGCCCCTCGGCCTTTGACTTCTTCAGGCTCGTCCAGGGTTCGAGGGGTTCGATGGGCATCGTGACCTGGGCCTCTATGAAGTGCGATCGCGAGGTCGTTCGGCAGGCGCGGTGCGAGGCTGGTGCTGGCGGACATAAACGAGAGCGCGCTCGGTGGGTCCTGTGACGAGTTCGGCGCGATGGGGTGCGCGACGCTGGCCCGCGTGGCGGACGTCAGGAACCCGGACGACGTCGCCTCCCTGTGCGAGAGCACGTACGAGGAGATGGGGCGGTGCGACGTCCTGGTCAACAACGCTGGCGTGGCCATGTTCGGCTACATGGAGAACATGAGCCTCGAGGACTGGCACTGGGTCCTGGACGTCAACCTCTGGGGCATGATACACGGCTGTCATTTCTTCTACCCCAGGATGATCGCCCAGGGTGGAGGCGGGCATATCGTCAACATCTCCTCGGCCGCCGGGCTCGGGCCGATACCGACCCAGACCGCCTACTGCGCCTCGAAGTACGGCGTGCTCGGCTTCTCGGAGACGCTCAGGGGAGAGGCGGCGCTGCACGGCATAGGGGTCACTGCCATCTGCCCCAGCCTGGTGACGACCAACATCGCGAAGTCCGTACGCTGGCGCATGGAGACGGCTAGATCACCGACCGGAGAACACCTGACCGCCAAGTCGGTGAGGCTGAGCGACCGGCGCAACTACTCCCCCGACAAGGTCGGGGAGCACGTCGTGCGCGCTGTCGAGAAGAACAAGGGCATCTTGCCGGTCGGCGCCGAGGCTTACCTCATGGACTACGCGCACCGGCTGGCCCCCTCGCTGGGGCGGCTGTGGCAGATGATCATGATAAGGATCATTCAGAGGTCGGTCTGAGGGGCCCGAAGAAGATTCTTGTGAACAGATTATCGAGGTTGAGATGAAGGCTGTCGCAGAAACCGCAGAAGCGCCGAGCGCCGCAGCCGCGCGGGAGGCGCAGCGCAGGGCCGAGATACTGGAGGCCGCCCACGGGCTCTACCAGCGCTACGGCTACAAGAAGACGACCATGGACGAAATAGCGAAGGCCGCGGGCATCACCAAGCCCACCGTCTATTCCTACTTCAAGGGAAAGAAAGACATACTCATCGCGCTCGTCGAGTGGGAGGGCTCCGCATCCTCGAGCGCGGCCTGACGAGCACGCACGATGGCGCGAGCGCCGAGGAGCAACTGGCCGCCATGTTCCTGGCCACGGACCAGTTCCTCAAGGAGGACACGTTTCTCCAGGGGATAGTGAGCCGGGACCCGGACATCCTGACGCCGGAGGTCGTGTCGACAGCTTTCGACTTCGAGCGGAAGATCATGGACGCGGTGGCGGGAATCCTGGAGAAGGGCATGGCCGCCGGCACCGTGCGCAAGAGCGACCCACGCCTCCTGTCGTACGCGATAGTGCGCCTCCACGAGGCGTTCACGTTCACCGTCTTCTTTGACCTCGAGCACTCGCAGGACGAGATCAGCCAGTTCTTCGTCGAGATGATGGTCAACATCCTCAAGCCCGGCTAAACTTTTGGGGGTCAGACCCCAAAAAGTTTAGCCAACCCCAGAAGTTAAGTTAGAATGATTGCGTGAGCACAACCACACCCGAGACGAACGTAATAGCCTTCTTCGACCTCGACCACACGCTGCTCGACGGCGCCAACGGGACCATCTACGCGGTCCAGATGGTTCGCGAGAAGCTGATGGAGCAGAGAGTGCTGCTCCTCGTCATCTGGTACTCCATCCTCTACAAGCTCAACCGCCTGCCGCAGGAAGCCGTCTACAAGAAAGTCCTGGACGAGATGGGGCGCTACACTGTCCTGAGGATGATAGAGATGATGGACATCGGCTTCGAGCGCTTCATCGTCCCGAGGCTCTACCAGGGCGGAGTGGAGATAGTGCGCGAGCACCGCGAGAAAGGCCATCGTACGGTGATCGCGACGGCGGCGGGAGAGTACATCGCCGAGCGCGTGCGGGCGCAACTGGGCGCCGACGATTTCATCGCGACGCCGACACCCATCAAGGGCGAACACATGTCGAGTGAGGTCATGGGCCCCATGGCCTTCATGGAAGGGAAGCTCGAGATGGCCGCCCAGTACTGTGAGGAGCGCGGGGCGGACCTCTCGGAGTGCTGGTTCTACTCCGACAGCGCGAGCGACCTGCCGCTTCTGGACGCGGTGGGCCACCCCGTCATGGTCAACCCGCAGTTGAAGCTGAGGATGGCGACCAGGGGCAGGAGCTGGCCCGTCCTCAAGTTCAAGGACTACGCGAAGTTCGACAGGATAGAGCGCCCCGAGCGGGTCCAGACCCCCGAGATGAACCAATTCCTCGAGATCTACGAAGCATCGATTGCAGGCGGCGCCACCGACTGACGGACGCCCGGGCCGACCGCTCACTCTAACACCGTTGACGGGACACTTTTGCTCCCCCGGGACGTATACAGAGAACCAGTGATTGGAGTGAGAGATGCGGTTCGATGTTCTTCTGATGAGGACGGACGATGGAAGGTTCTCCGCGGTGGTGCCCGCGCTGCGGGACTGGTTCACGTTCGGTGATTCCGAGAGCGAAGTGCTCGAGCGGGCGCGGGGCGCCATCAGCGATTCTGTGGCGGGCAGGGGCATCGCGAGCCTAGAGATAGTCCTGATCTGCAGTACGCTTGGCGCCGGCCGCTGATACACGAGTGGCTGGTGGAAAGGCAAGGGCGGGCATGATGCCCGCCCTTTTGAGACTGCCGGCGAGACGCCGGCGCTACGCGCCACGAACCGCGCGGCGGCTCCCTAAATCGCTTCGAACCGGTCTATGTCCGAAAGGCTGCCGACGGGCTCATCGACCCAGATGGTCTTCACCCGCATCCCTATCCTGGCGTCCTTCCAGTCGATGCCGGTTATGGTGCCGATTATCCAGGTGTCGGCCCCGTCGAGCTTGATCATCGCCGTGAGCTTGTAGTCCTCGACCGGATTGCCCCTTACGTCGGCCATCTCGACCGCGAAGCTCATCACTTCACCGGTGTCCTGCACCTCGACGACCTCGTCGCAGTCGATGTAGCACTTGCGGCAGAACGTCGGGCCGGGGACGTAGACGGTCCCGCAATTGCTGCACTTGATACCGCGGATCTTCTTCTCCTTCATGCTGTCCACGAGGAGCTTCATTCCCCGGCCGTCGATCATGTACTGGTACGTTGAGATGTCCCACATGCCCTGCACTATGCGGGTCTCCTCACCCATCTCGAATGTCATATCGTCCACCTCCCTCGTCCTAGCCGTGCCGGGGCTCGTCGCCGAGCACCGTGACAGTTACGTACTGGAACATGCCGCCCCAACCGTGGGAGACGGCGTTCTTGATCTTCTTCGGTATCTGGTGTCCGCCCTCGATCTTGCGCATTATCTGCAGAGCGCACTCGGCGGGCCTGTTCATCGCCGAAGCCCCGATGGCGTTCGTGGAGAAGACGCCGCCGGACGCGTTCGTCGGCAGCTCGCCGTCGATGTTCAGGGCGCCCCTGTCGAGCATGACGTGGGCCTGGCCCTCATCGCACAGCCCGAGCTTCTCGAGCCACATCAGTGACTGGTGCGCGAAGCCGTTGTACATCTCGGCCATGTCGATCTCTTTCTTGGGGTCCTTGATGCCGGCCATGGCGAACGCCTTGGCGGCGGCCATCTTTGCCGCCTCCTGCTCCGCCGGGTCGGTTATCTGACCTTCGATGAAGTTGCCCGTGGCGGGGTCGGAGGTGCCGCACCCGACGCCGTTTATCCAGGCGACCGAGTCGGCGAGCTTCTCCACCTTGTCACCGGAAGCCACGATCACGACAGTCGCGCCGTCGCTGGTGGGGCAGGTGTGCCCGAAGCGCAGCGGCCAGGCGATGAACGGCGTCGCCTGGATGTCTTCGACGGTCGTCTTCTTGCGGAGGTGCGCGTACGGGTTCAGCGCCGCGTTCGAGCGCTCCAGGGCCGCCATCTTGTCGATGTGCTCCGGTGAGGCGCCCGAGTGGTGCAGGTAGCTGGTCGCCTGGTAAGCGGCCGCGCCGGTCGAGCCTCCTCCCATCGCGCCCATGCCCTTGCCTCCGAAGAGGTCCATGCCGAACTGGGCCATACAGACTGCCTCGGGCATGACGATCCCGCCAAGGCCTACCTGCGAGTCGCCTTCGGACTGCTTCTCCCAGGTGATCGCCATCACGACGTCGTGCATGCCGCTCGCCACGTGGTAGTACGCGGAGTGCAGAGTGGACATGCCGGTCGTCCCGCCCGTTGCGATGCGCATGTACGGTTTGTCGATGGCCCTGCAGTGGTCCGCGCCCCACAGGTGGGGCATGTTCATTCCCTCGAACGTCTCCATGTTGCCGTAGGTGATGGCATCGATATCGTCAGGCGTAAGGTTCGTGTTGCGGAAGGCCGCGTCAACGGCCTCGCTTATCATCTCCGAGATGTTCACGTCCTTGCGCTTGCTGACGAAGACCGGCGTATATCCAACGCCGATGATTCCGACGTCTCTCATTGTCATCCCTCCTCCGTGCTCAGGACCATTACCGCATTGTGCTGCGCGCACAAGCCGTCCTGGCCGTGTGCCACGGCGGTCTTCGCGCCGGACACCTGGGCGTCGCCTGCCGTCCCCGTCAACTGGCGGAAGCATTCCGCGACCCGCACCAGGCCGTGGCGGTGAACACGTAGGCTCCGAGGCCGCCGCCCGAAGGGCAGATCGGCATCGAGCCGCCGATGTCCGCGAGCCCGTCGGTGGCCACCCTGGCCGCGCTTCCCTCTTCGAAGAGACCCAGCGCCTCAGCGAGGATGGGCTCCTGGTGAGCGAACTTCGCGGCCACTTCCGCCACGTCGAGCTGCTTTGCGGGGTCTGAGATGCCCGCCATCTTGTAAGCCCGCTCCGCGGCCATCTTCGCTGACCTTGAAGAGCCGAGGTCCCTCTCACCGATGTAGTAGGTCTCGACCGAATTGCCCATGCCTTTGATCCAGACGGGCTTGTCGGTGAGCTCCTTCGCTCGGTCACCGGAGGCCAGCACCATCGCGCAAGCCCCGTCACTGAAGGGGTAGCACTGCAGCTTGCGAAGAGGCTCGTAGAGGTACTCGCTCTCCAGGACGTCGCCCGCGGTAGCGTCTGCCTTGAACTGGACCGCGTTCGGGTTCATCGCCGCGTTGCGGAGGTTGCGGGCGGCGATCTGGTTCAGCACGTCCTCGTCGAGCCCGTACTTGTCCAGGAAAGCCCTGGCCTGCAGCGCCGCCGTAGAGAGCTCGTTCAGGAGGCCCGCCTGGCGGTCGATGGTCGGGTCGAGCTGGTAGTCCATCATCAGGTACGGACGCATCGTCGAGGCACCCGAGCTGTTGCCCACCACGAGCGCAGTTTCGTAATTGCCGGACATTATCCGCATCGCGGCGTAGGTGGTCGCCCAGAGCCCTTCCGAATCCACGTGGGTCTCGTCCTTCATGTACGCTCCGACCGGTGTGTCCTCGAAGACGTTGGCTATGGTGTGCCCGACCTCGAAGTCGTTCGAGTTCAGCACGAAAGTGCCGATGTCGTGGCGCGTTATTCCGAGCTGGTCGTACAGTCCCTTGACGAGCTCGAACAGCATCCGCTCGCGCGGCATGCCGATGCTCCCGCTCATCACCTGGGCCTGGCCGACTATTGCGACATTGTTCAATTCCTTCACCTCCCTAACCCGCCGGCACGAAGTAGCTGAGATCGTTCAGGCTGTCCTCGGCGGGGTCCTTGAAGACCGCCTTGACGCGCAGGCCATTCTCTACGTCCATGGGCGCGATGCCCTTGACCTCCGCCGGGAGCAGCGTCGAAGCCCCGTCGAGCTTGATGAGGGCCAGCACGTACTCCGTGTCAGCCTTCTCGACCAGGCCCTTGTTCAGCCTCACGTGCCCCACCGTGTAGTTCTCGACCGTGCCCTCGGGGCCGACCTCGACCCACTCGTCCATGATCGCATTGCACCTGCCGCAGTACTTGCGGGGCGGCACGACCACCGCGTCATCGCCGGGACACTTGACCCCCATGATCTTCTTCTGTCCCAGGCTCTTGATGTACCGCTCGACGTAGGGGCCCACCCGGTAGTTGTACGTGAAATCGAGTGGGACCACCACGTTGGCGATAATCCTCTCCTGCTGCGCCGACATAGACTCACCTCCACCATTGAACAGACAGTCACTTAACAGTCTGACCGCTTAGGCTATACTGTTAGCCATCAAAGCCCATAGATTCTATAACCGCGGGCCGGCGGTGTAAACAGGCAAGGCAAGTCAGCCCCCGGCCGGCGCCTGCGGGTGCCGGGGCGGGCCGTTTGCTCTATCATTAAGAAAAACCGGAACGTGGATGCCCATGAAGAGAATTCTAATAATAGAAGACGAAGTGCCGCTCGCCGAGGCGTTGAAATACACGCTTCAGAAGGAGGGCTACGAAGTAGCGATCGCGAGCGACGGCGCGGCCGGGCTCGAGCGGTTCACGAGAGACGGCGCCGACCTGCTGATCCTCGACCTGATGCTGCCGTCGATGGACGGCCTGGAAGTCTGCAGGCGCGTGCGCCAGGCCTCGACCGTACCCATAATCATGCTCACAGCCAAGGATTCCGACGTGGACGAGATCCTCGGCCTCGAGATGGGCGCCGACGACTACGTCACCAAGCCGTTCAACATGAGGACCCTCATCACGAGGGTGAAGACCGTGCTGCGCCGGATCAGGAAGGAAGCGCCGGCCGCCGGCGAGGAGCCCCTCCGCTGGGGGGACATCGTCATGGACGGCGGCAGGCACGAGGTGACCGTGAGGGGCGAGCCGGTGGAGCTCACGCCTACCGAGTACCGCCTGCTCGAGGTGTTTCTGAGGCGCCCGGGCAAGGCGCTCACCAGGCAGAAGATAATGGTCGAGGTCTGGGGCGACTACTACGGCTCCACGAAGACCCTCGACGTCCACGTCAGGCACCTGCGCGAGAAGGTCGAGCTCGACCCGGCCCACCCGCAGTACGTTACCACAGTAAGGGGCATGGGCTATAAGCTCGGCGTCCCGAAGGAGCGTTCAAGTGCGTAGCCTCCGCCGGACCCTGCTGGTGAGATACGCGGCCGTGGTCGGCCTCATCGTGGTGATGGCGGTCGCGATACTCGTGTTCGGCATCCATGCGCAAGCCGCAGAGGCGATAGTCTTCCTGGTCTTCCTCAGTGTGCTGGCGGCCCTTATCGGAGGGATCACCTACTGGACGCAGAGGACGCTTGCCGCCGACCTCAAGGAGATCGGCCAGGGCCTCGAGAAGATCGTCCTCGAGAACGACCTCGACAGGATGCCGCAGCCGCGGCTCGCGGAGCTGAGCGGCCTCGCCCAGGACATGGACACCATAGCCGCCAGAGTGAGGGAGAACTACCGCCTGCTGAGCCAGGAGCGCGACAGGCTGCAGGCCATCCTCGAGAACATCAGCGTCGGGATAATCGTCGTCGGCAAGGACCTGAAGACGCGGATGATCAACCCGGTCGCACAGAAGCTCCTGGGGACCACGAAAGAGTACGCTCTGGGACGGACGTTCACCGAGATACATCACACGGCCCTGATAGACGAGGCCATCGCGAAAGCCAGGCTGGGCACGGGCGTCGAACAGGAGGTCAGCATAACGCTTCCGCGGAAGCGGACGCTCAAAGTCCAGGCGAGCCCGATACAGAGAGATGACGGGTCTATAATCGGCGTGATCTGCATCCTGGAGGACGTCACCTCCAGGCGCAGGCTCGAGCGTATCAGGCGGGACTTCGTGGCGAACGTGTCCCACGAGCTGCGCACTCCGGTCGCCAACATGAGGGCCGTCGTGGACGCGCTGCTTGCGGGGGCCGCCCTGGAGCCGGAAGCCGCCGAGCGATTCACGAGGGACCTGGACAGGGAGTCGATGCGGCTTGCCGACATCATCGAGGACCTGCTCGTCCTCTCCAGGCTGGAGTCGGCGAAGCGTGAGCCCGGCCCGGATTCGTTCGCGATTGTGGAGGTGCTGGAGGAGATCGTCGCCGAGAAGGCGGAGCTCGCGCAGAGCAACGAGGTGGAGCTGACTGTCGCGGGCGACAAGGACGGGGTGGCGATCAGGGGCAACCGGAAGCTCATAAAGACCGCCTGCACGAACCTGGTGGACAACGCCATCAAGTACAACAGGCCTGGCGGCACGGTCGTGCTGTCCGTCGAGACCATGGACGACGCCATCGCGATCACGGTCAGCGATACCGGAATCGGCATCCCCGCCTCCGAGCAGAGAAAGATATTCGAGCGATTCTACCGGGTCGACAAGGCCCGCTCGCGTGAGACGGGCGGGACAGGCCTCGGCCTGTCGATCGTGAAGCACGCGGCCGAGTTCCACGGCGGGAAGGTCAGGCTCGAAAGCACTCTCGGGGAAGGTTCGACGTTCAGCATCGAGCTGCCCGCCGCGCCCACTCTGTTTTAACCCACTTTGGGACAGGGCAATAGCGGAAGCTTACGGAGTTTACCTTGGGCCGAGAGGCAAGAATGGAAAGAAGTACTACGGCTTCATGGAGACGACCAGAACGCAAGTTCTACGGCTTCGGAAGGAGCGCAAGGGTAAAAGACATCTCGTCAAGGCAGTTGATGAGTTCAACTACTGCCGTTACACACTGGGCGTGATCTGAGTTCCATGTGAACGGCGGCGGCCCCGAATGCCTAAGGCTATTAAGCCGAGATTTCCCTATGTGGGAGTTCGTCAATCCTCTGCGGATATGACCAAAGGAGACCATCTTATCGCCTGCTTAGAGCGCTGGGCCGTGGAGATGGTCGCACACGTGTTTATGACTGTTCTATGGCTTGTAATCCTTACCCACTTGAAAGGCGCGGGCCAGCTT
>Ga0066793_10000255_pt1 | contig 19978 bp, 18 predicted proteins | sample PersoiDNA2013189_FD_83876 | JGI IMG/M metagenome (GOLD analysis project Ga0066793, IMG submission 83876) | Permafrost soil microbial communities from the Arctic, to analyse light accelerated degradation of dissolved organic matter (DOM) -... | ecosystem: Environmental > Terrestrial > Soil >... | reverse complement strand
CTCCGCCACGCAGTCTCGGATGCAGAGAAACTCCGCTCGTCTCGCGCTGAAAGACGCGAAAAGCGCCCGCATTTCGCGATTATTCTAGACAAACCGGACTGCAGAGAACGGACTGCTCGGCATCAAATACGGTCAGTATCCTGGCTTTTCTCCGGAAGGCACATTCGCAGTCCGGTTTCCAGTAGGGCCTTAGGCGAATGCAATGCGATCACAAGCCTGGGATTCGGCCCTAGCGGGTTGACTTTCTGTCAGCGCCTTGGAAACCGAGTTCCGCGCTTCCCATAAGCCCGTTTCTGGACCGCGAGACGAAGCTGCTGAAGGGTTCCTGGATTACAGTCCCGGTAGGGACGACCATCGCTGATCGCGCCCCGCTCAGATCCGTACAAGCGCGTTTACGCATACGGCTCTTACCGTGGATGGCTGGCGGCGAAGCGTGCATCAGGGTAAGGGTGCAGAATGCGGGGTTGGGGAACCCACCGGTTCAAGACTGGGGAGAGACGATCCCATCGCACGCGGGCGCGTTGGCTGCGACGGACATGGACGCTCCGCCACAACCAGCAAACGTCACCAAGAGTTCCTCTCTTTCTTACGCCATCTGGACCATGGTGTGCCCCCGGAGTTTGAGGTTCACCTGATCGTCGATAACTATGCCCCCACAAACATCCCAAAGTGTTGCACTTGGCTAGCACAGCGGCCCCGCTATCACATGCACTACACCCCCACCTATTCCTCTTGGCTCAGCCAGTGGAACGCTGGATCGGCCTCATCACCCAGCGCGCCATTCGACGCGGTTCGTTCACCAGCGTCAAGGAGATGGTGCAGAAAATTGACGCCTTCGTACAACGGTACAATCGTTCCAGTCGCCCCTTTGTCTGGACGGCTACCGCTGATACGATCCTGCAGAAGGTCGCACGACTCTGTTCGCGTATTTCTGGGACACCCAGGCGAGCTGGAGATCATACCCCGGCTGCTCGCGTCGAAGTTGATTATCTCGAGCAGCAATGGACAAAGTTTACTCTCTTGACGAGAAATCTCCGACGCCGCTTTCCGAAAAGAATGCTGGGCCGATCCACCCGAAGCTCTGGGCGAAACCGGGCAGAGTGTACGGGGGACCAACTCCCGCACTCAATAGTTCATATGGCCGAGACTTCAAAACGGTCTACCGTTCTCCCCGCCCGCGTCGCTAGCCTTGTGCGCGATTACGCCGAGCTGAATAAAGCGCGCATCACGACGCTGATCATATTTACCGCCTGGTCCGGCTACTTTTTCGGCACCCATAAGTCTGGGGCTCCGGCATGGTCTGTTGACCTGCTATGCACGCGTTGTTGGGCGTTGCGCTGGTCTCCAGCGGGACACGGGTGCGAGGGGCAGAGCTTGTTGGTTGCTGCTGCGGTTGCACGTGCACCCAGCCTTCCGACACCTCCAGCACTTTGAACTCGTCTTCGGCGTCCGCGCGGAAAAGCACCTCGGAGATTTCTGCGGGCTTCGCGTAAACCGGCGTTCTCGTCTTGAGAACCGCCGCCAAGTCATTGGGGTGCGCTTGGTTGTGCAGAATTTCCTCCAGGTTCGTTGCCTGTTCGGTGAGTTGCTGCGCTCGCTTCTGTTGGGCGATCTCCTGGGTGCTGGGTGGGGTCATGCCTACCCGATTCGCAGGATGCGCCAGGGGAAGGGGAGTACGGAACACCGACGCATCCCCGCCTGGCGTTTTTCCCGCGGCCGCGGGTGCGCGATCTCTCGTCGCAGCAGCGGGCACGCTCGGCTCACTTGCAACACTCGCGGAAGTATGTTGCAGGGCCTCTTCCAGCCGCTCGATCAGGTCGGCCTCTAGTCTTCCATTGGAGGGCAACACGCGGTATCCCGCCCGCGTCGTGCTGTCACTGGTGCGCCACGCGGTTACTTTGGCGCTCACGCGCAGCGACGTCGCTCGCGAGCCGGCTGGACGAACCTCGAGCCTGTACTGGTAATAGGCCCGCTGATACTTCGCTGCTTTTCCTTTTCGTACGAGCAGGTGCCGTAAACAATCGGGTCGTCCACGACCAAGTGCACGGCCTTCAGGACTTCCGCATCCGGTGCTTCCAGCTTACCGGCATACCCGCTACCTGCCTGACAGACGGAGACCTTCGCCGCCAAAAGGCAGATCGCTCCCAGTAAAAAACGCCCCACCCGCACAGACAAGGCTGGGCTTGGCAATCGGGTGAAATTTGGAAAGGCCATTTCCCCTTAACAGATCACTGCAGTGGGAGGCATAGATACTCCCCCGGAATCCGAAAGTCAAGACAAATCACCGCGAGGTGGTAGGTCATAATTGCCTTCCTCGACGGACTCGGCGCAAGGTTTGCGGTCAAAAGCTACGCCCTGAAGACTCGCGTTTCCTCGCTGGCAAATATTGAAATACGAATCGTCTCTTGACGCCGAATCTGGAGGCCGCGTATAGTCCAACCTCAAGCTTGCGGTGAGAAAGTCGGCGTTTCTTGAGGACACCTGGAGTTTGCTCAGATCTGCAGTGGGGTCCACACGTCGTACCCATAGGACACCGGGAATCCGTGCCCGGCACACTCCACCCATGTCCGTGCGCGTTTGTCTCCGGCATATTCCTGTTCGCAGAGAGGATTGTATGCATATCCCTTTCCGCTCATGCACGCGTGGTAAGCAGTCCCACGCTCACCGACAGCAAGGATCAACCCATCCGTCCCTACAACTTCGCCCTCGGCCGTAACGACTCGCGCTTCAAATGCGGCGCCGAGAATCAGGATCTCTACCGCATCTTCATGACCGGTGTCGACGGCACTCCCATGCCTTCGTTTGCGGACGTCATTCAGCCCAACGACGCCTGGGACCTAGTCCACTATCTGCGCACGTTGCAGACCGGCCGCCGCAGCAAAGAAAATGACGCGCTGAAAGCAGCCGGAGGCCCGGCGACGCTGAAGAGCCCAGAGAACAAGTCGGAGAACAGTTCCCCGGCGAACTCCAACAGCCAAGCGTTCAGCGGTGGCCGCTAACAAAATCGCGACCTCAGGAGGAAGTATTGCAATGCGCACAAAGCAAATGCTGGTTGCACTTTTGACGCTGCTGGTCTGTCCCTGCCTGCTGTTCGCTGGAACAGTAAGTGGCAAGGTCACCTATACGGGCACGCCAGCCAAACCGAAACCCATTGACATGTCGAAAGAACCCAGCTGCGCCAAGCAGCATGCCACCCCGGTAACCACCGAGACGGTCGTCACGGGGCCCAACAACGCCCTGGCCAACGTGGTCGTGTACATCTCCGCTGGAGCACCAGATGAGGGGCAGGTTCCGGCCCAGGCCGTAACTCTCGAGCAGAAAGGCTGCCGATATCTTCCGCACGTTCTGCCCATGCACGTCAACCAGGAAATCAAGATCACCAACGAAGACCAAACTTCGCATAACATTCACCCGTTGGCCAAAGTGAACCGCGAGTGGAACAAATCCCAGCCGCCCGGCTCTCCGCCCATCGTCGAGAAATACGCTAGAGAAGAATTCATCTCGGTGAAATGCAACATTCATTCCTGGATGCACAGCTATTTCGCGGTGCTCAAGACGTCGCACTACGACGTAAGCAAGGGTGGAGGCGACTTCAAGCTGCCCGACTTGCCTCCCGGCAAGTACACCATCACCGCCTGGCATGAAGACTACGGCACGCAGACCGCCGACGTCACCATCACCGGCAACGAGACCAAGAACGTCGACTTCACCTTCAAGGCAAAGGCGTACTGACGCATCGGCGGCGGAGATGAACCTCTCCGCCGCGCGTACTTAAGCAGGGCAAGCGGAGATAACCAATAGGAAAGTGTTTTGCAGTCTCAAAAGCACCGACAAAATGTGCCGTGAAATAAGGCTGTGAGAATCCGATTTTCGTGAAGCGCACGACTGTGGCTCTCGGAAACTCCGATCTGTCGGAGAGGCTGGAAATTATACTTCTTTCATAGTCCCCTGTTCCGATGCTGATTTTTCTTGCGACACTCTTCGCCATTATGTGCTCGATCTTAATTCCGCACGCTAACCTCGAATTGGAGAACCTAGCCCTCCGGCACCAAATCGGCGTCCAAGGCTCCTGCACCGATCTGGGCGGCGCATCTATCGGTCATTCCCGCGATTATGGGCCTTCCTTCGGGAATGCTGGTCATCGCTGCCGCCTGGCGACAGACAGTTCCGAGTTGTGTACCGGAGCGCACGACAAGCGGCGTAATTTGGCCGGGCAGACGGGCAGACATGCATTGACGAACGCGGCGGTTTTTATGTAACATCGCGTCCACTCGGCTGGGATCGGGGGAATGGTGAGGATTTCGAAACGTGTTGGTGTAGTACTTTTCCAACTCGGTGGACCCGATTCGCCGGCGGCGATCGAACCCTTCCTTTATAACCTGTTCTGCGATCCGGACATCATCGACTTTCCGTTTTCGCGTATTGGAAGACGCCCGTTGGCGAGGCTGATCTCAAGCACGCGTGCGAAAAAAGCCGCCCAGCACTACGCGGTCATCGGAGGCCGTTCTCCCATTCGCCAGTTCACCGAACACCAGGCGTCGGCTCTGGAGGTACGACTGATTCGCGACGGAGTGGATGCGCGCTGCGTGGTGGCGATGCGCTACTGGCACCCGTTTACCGTCGAGGCGATTGCTCAACTTCAGGATGCCCAAGTAGACCAGGTCGTGTTGTTGCCTCTCTACCCCCAGTATTCGAGCACGACGACCGGCAGCAGCTTGAACGAGTGGCAACGGCATTGGAGTGGCACAGTCCCGACTTCCTGCGTCGCGACTTTCTATCGTAATCCTCTATACATCGCAGCGGTGATGGACAGGATTGACGAAGCGCTTGTCCGTTTCCCTAATCCAGCGGCTGTGCAACTGGTGTTCAGCGCGCACAGCATCCCCGTGTCGGTGATCGAAAAGGGTGATCCCTACCAGCGGCAAATTGAGGAAACAGTGGCGCTCGTGATGGAGCAAGGGGCATGGTCGAATCCTCACCGCCTCTGCTATCAGAGCAAGGTGGGCGCCAGCAGATGGTTACAGCCTTCGCTACACACGACGCTGCGGGAAATGGCCTCGGAGAAGCTCCGCGAAGTCTGCGTCATCCCTATTTCATTTGTCTCGGACCACGTCGAGACTCTTGGAGAAATTGATCATTGTGCGAGGGCAGAGGCCCGGCTTCTCGGCATCGAGCGCTTTGCGATGACGCACGGTCTCAATGACGCGCCAAAATTCATTCAGGCTCTCGCTGTGTCGGTGCTGGCAGCGATCGGCGAGCCGGGTCTGAAAGACCAAGATCGAGAGAGGGAGCTGGCGGCGCATTCCATCGCCGCCGATTAAAGCACCAGAACCGATTCCAGGAGGAGGATCATGGCAGAGAACCCGGATGCGGCCAACACGCCCCCGGCTAACGGGAGCGCAGCCACTCCTTATGTTGGTTCGACTGCAGTGGGCACCTCGAAGGCGGCCGCCTCCGCCGGCGTGGCCGCGATTGGTCCGGAAGATAATGCGGTCAACCAGCGCCGCCGAAGATTGGTGTGGGTATCTGTCACAGCCTTTCTCACTGCATGGTTTCTCGCTTTCTTCCGTTTCTTTCTGCCCCGCACTCTTTTCGAACCGGCCACCATCTTCAAGATCGGCTATCCCTCCGATTACGGTTTGGGTGTGGACACGAAATGGCAGCAGAAGTATCGCATCTGGGTGGATCGCAGACCCGATCGTATCTTTGTCATCTACGCTCGTTGTACCCACCTCGGCTGTACACCTGACTGGAAGGCCAGCGAAAACAAGTTCAAATGCCCTTGTCACGGAAGCGGCTACGATGACGAAGGGATCAATTTCGAGGGGCCTGCGCCCCGGCCGATGGACCGCGCCTTCGTGCAACTGGCTCCTGACGGCGAAATCGTCGTGGACACCTCCCGGCTTTATCAGTGGCCGAAGGGTCAACCGAGCGCCTTCAATGATCCGGGAGCGTATTTACCGACATGAGTCTGACCTGAGCTCGCTTGAAGCGTGATCGGCCTATTGGCGGGACTCGCCAGATGCGGCAGCGGAAAAGAGACGAATAATGGCTGAAGAGAATAGCTCGAACGGAAAGAACGGGAAGAACGGGAAGACAACCGGTGTCCTGGAGCGAGTGACCACCGGGTTGAAAGCCGCTGTGCAGTCACTCAAGACCGACTTGCCGGCCAAAGCCAAGGAACAGATCGATCTTCTCAAGGACCCGACCAAGACTCAGGTTTACACCTCCATCTTTCGTCACAAGCACGACGACACCCCGCGCAATCGCGCTTTGGGCGTGCTCTCGAACGCCTTCCTGCATTTGCATCCGGCCAAGATCAACCGCGATGCGGTGCGCTACAGCTACACCTGGGGCATGGGAGGAATCACGTTTTACCTGTTCGTCGTGCTCACCTTCACGGGCACGCTGCTGATGTTCTATTACCACCCCACGAAAGTGCAAGCCTTCCGGGATGTGCTCTACCTGGAGCATGACGTGCCCTTTGGGAAGCTGTTGCGCAACATGCATCGTTGGGCGGCGCACCTGATGGTGATCACCGTCTGGCTGCACATGTTTCGGGTGTTTCTGACCGGCTCGTACAAAAAACCTCGCGAGTTCAACTGGAATATTGGAGTGCTCCTGCTGGTGTTCACGCTCCTGCTTTCATTCACCGGATACCTGCTGCCCGACGATCAACTCGGTTTCTGGGCGGTTACGGTCGGTACCAACATGGCGCGCGCTACACCGCTTCTCGGACATGAGGGCCCCTTCGGTCATATGTTAGGCATGACGCCCTACAATGATGTTCGCTTCGGATTGCTGGGCGGCTCGATCGTGGACGCGAACGCGCTTCTGCGTTCCTACATCTGCATTGCATCGGCATTCCTATCGTCGCTTCCGTACTGATGATCGTGCACTTCTGGCGGGTACGAAAAGATGGCGGCATCTCGGGCCCGGCGCCGGTCGTGCTCGAATCCGAAATCAAGGAGGCGCGCCGATAGTATGGACTGGAAGCAACTGTGGGACATCGCCTCCGCACCTGACAACGTGCCCATCGTGGCACTGATTCCACTGCTCGCCTTCTATATCTATCTGGCCTGGAAGCAGGCACACGCCAACGATCGCTTGATCGCGCAACTGGAAGGCGATCCCGCGGCGGCCAAAACCCAATATCGCAAGACCTGGCCCTTTCAGCCGGGATGGCAGAAAGAAATTCACGTATGGCCCTTTCTGTTGCGCGTGGAGTTTCTGGCCGCCATCATCGTCACCATTATCCTCATGATCTGGTCCATCACGCTGAATGCACCCCTGGAAGAGCCGGCGAACCCGAACTTGACCATGAACCCAGCCAAGGCGCCCTGGTACTTTCTGGGCCTCCAGGAAATGCTGGTGTATTTCGATCCCTGGATTGCCGGGGTCGTGATGCCGACCCTGATCATCATTGGGCTGATGGTGATTCCCTACATCGATACCAATCCGTTGGGCAGCGGCTACTACACGTGGAAGCAGCGCAAGTTTGCTATCGGGACATTCCTCTTCGGCTTTATTGTGCTGTGGGTCTCGATGATCATCATCGGAACCTTCATTCGTGGTCCGGGGTGGCAATGGTTCTGGCCCGGACAAACCTGGGACCACAACCGCCTCATCTACGAGGTCAACCGCGATCTGCCGGACCTGTTCGGAATTACCGCCAACTGGGGTAAGGCGGTCTTCGGAGCAGTGGTGGTGGGCGGCTTCTACGGGCTGGGAGGGTTCGGCCTGCACGCCTTCTTCCGGCGCTATAACCCAAAAGATTACAAGCGCATGAGCTTGTTGCAGTACTCCATCATGATGTTCTTCGTGCTCACCATGCTGGCGCTGCCGATAAAGATGCTGCTGCGGCTTTTGTTTCATATCAAGTACGTGTGGATCACGCCCTGGTTCAACGTATAGGTACGCAACGCGCCGGTGCGCGCAAATTTTTAGGAGGAAGTGGTGCCCGAAAAGCGCGTCTCCGAGAATGATCCGCTAGTCCAAAAGTCACTGGCGACTTGGTACGTTGTGGCGATGGTTCTCCTCATGGCCTCGCTGTTCTGGGCCTTGTGGGACGAAGCATTCGGACAGCGTCCATGGAAGGATTACCAGCACGAGTGGAAGGATCGCTACTCCACGTTTCTGAAGAATGCTCGTTCCACTTCGGCGCAATCCGAGAAAGATATCGAGGGCAATAGCGATTACCAGAAACTGAAGCAAGATTACGATCAAGCGAACCAGCAGGCGGCGCCGCGGACGAAAGAGATCAGCGACCAACTGCGTGCCTTAAGCGCCAAAATCCTGGCGGTGCAGAATGTGTTCACGGATCGCCGCGCCTACGTGAATGCCCTGACCTACGATATCGAGACCACCACCAGCGCGTCCTCGAAGCAGAGCAAACTCAAAGATCTGGAAAAGTACAAGCAGCAAACCGCGGTCGTCAAGTATCCGGACGGCAGCAAGCCGAGCTATACCTACCCGCAACTCGAAGAGACTTACAACGAACTTAGGGCGGAACGCGGCAAACTCAGCGCAGAGCTGGGAGAGGTGATCAAGCCGGTCAGCGAGCAGAAGACGAAGCTCGATGCCTACATCTCCGAGCACATGGTGAATCTGACGCCGGCGCAGATTCGGGGTCTGGAGGACAAGACCGAGGCTTGGGATCCGGTCATCATGCAGATCAACGTCGCTGACGCCAACATCGTGGATCGTTGCGAATCCTGCCACATGGGAATCCGCGAGCCGGTCAAGCTGACACCGGCATTGATGGTACCCAAGGGCAAACAACCCGATGATTATGCGCGGGCTTTCACCAGCCATCCCGAGCCGGAACTACTGAAGATTCATGATCCGGACAAGTTTGGCTGTTCTCCCTGTCACCAGGGAAATGGACGAGCCACCACCAGCGTTGAGAAAGCACACGGCAATTACGAGCATTGGCTCTGGCCCATGTTTCCGAAACCTAACGTCGAGGCCGGCTGCCAGACGTGCCACGCCGCTGACATGGTGCTGGTGAGCGGCGACGTGGGCTGGACCCTCGGCGAGGGCAAGGATCTGTTTCGGCAGCGCGGCTGCACGGGCTGTCACCGGTACGAGGGCTACGACAAGGAACCGGAGGACCTGAACTCCATGGCGCAACAGATCAAACAGATGGAGCAGGAGAAGAAAGAAAACCTGAAGCAGGCCGGGGACCTGATGAAGCAGGCCGATGCCGCAGAGTCGAACCAGGAAGCCAATCGTCTGAACGACCGAGCGGTGGCGCTCCAGGTTGCGAACAGCAAACTGGATTTGCGGATCGTCCAACTCGACCGGACGACCAAGAGCCTGTTGCAGGACATCAAGAAAGTCGGACCGAACCTGAAGGACGTCCGGCTGAAGCTCAACAAGAACTGGATTCCGGTGTGGCTGAAGAAACCAACGGATTTTCGTCCCACGACGCGCATGCCGAATTTCCGCCTCAATGACGAGCAGATCCAGGCAATCTCGGCGTATCTGTGGCAGGCAGCATTGCCGGACCAGCCGGTCAAGCACAATCCAGGCAATGCCGGTCGAGGCATGGAACTGTTCGAGACTCGCGGTTGCCTCGCATGTCACTCAGTCGGGGAGGGCGACCAGATGCAGGGCGGCACATTTGCAGCCAACCTGACCCGCATTGGCGAGAAGGCAAACTACGATTACCTGGTGCGCTGGGTACACAACGCGCGCCATCGCACGCGCCCCTATTGTCTGTACGAGAAAAAAGACATAGGTCCTGAGGACTATGCGAAGAAGGGGCTGCCGTTTGTTTTCGATCTGCAACACAGCAAGTGTCCGAACGATGGCCATGAACTGCAAGTCCAGAACATGACGGTGATGCCCAGCTTGCGGCTGACGGAGCAGGATGCATCGGATGTCGCTTCCTACCTCGTCACGCTGAAGAAGAAGGAGCCGAGTTCCTATCCCGACGCGGCTTTCATGGACGATCCCAAGCTGAAGGAGGAGGGGAAGAAGTGGATCCGCCACTTCGGCTGCGCGGGATGTCATGAGATTTCCGGTCTGGAGGAAGAGGGCAGGATTGGAACGGAACTGACCTTTGAGGGCAGCAAACCCATCGAACGCCTGGACTTCGCGCTCCTGACCGAGATGGCGGAGCGCGGAAGCGGCGAACCCATCACGGACCCGGATGATCGTGCGCGACTCCCGGAGGGTCCCGCGAAAGGACCGTGGTACTCGCATTTGGGCTTCTTCGAGCACAAACTCGCAGAACCGAATGTGTGGGACCAGGGGAAGATCAAATCGGAGACGGAAAAACTCCGCATGCCCAACCTGCACCTAGCCCCGGAACAAATCCGGGCGCTGACGACATTCCTGACGGGCAGCCAGGAGAGCGGACTTCCGGCCGCGTATCAGTACCGGCCTCTCGACTATCGCCGTGACATTCAGGAAGGCTGGTGGGTGGTCAAAAAGTACAACTGCATGGGCTGTCACCAGTTCATCCCAGGCCAGCAAGCGGCGCTGATGGGAATGAAACGCTACCAGGAGGCGCAGGAGCAGCTTCCACCCAAGCTTCTCACCGAAGGCGCGCGGGTTGACCCAGAGTGGCTGCTGCACTTCCTCTCCAATCCCTCGCTGAGCGAGACGGATAACAATCGCAACGGCGTGCGATCGTATCTCCAGGTGCGAATGCCCACCTTCAGCTTCTCGGAGAACGAACTGGGAAAGTTGGTGCGCTTCTTTGAGGCCCTGTCGCGGCAGCCGTTCCCATACATTCCGGAGCCGGGGACGACTTTGACGGCGAAGGAAACGGACATGGCGCGCAGCTTGTTTTCGAGTACGGCAGCGCCTTGCCTGAAGTGTCATGCGACCGGTGATCCGGCCCATGATCGCGATGCCACGGCACCCAATTTTCTTCTGGCGCGCGGGCGTCTCAAGCCCGACTGGGTGGAACGCTGGATCATTGATCCGCAAGCCATCAGTCCGGGCACCGCGATGCCCTCCGGATTGTTTAATCGCGAAAACAACCGCTGGGTGTTCGCTGGTCCGACGCCGCCCTCCTTCGAGGGTTACGATAAGGATCACACGCGTCTGCTTGTGGATTATATTTTCCAACTCACTCCGGAGGAGCAGCGTCGTGTGGCGGGAGCCATGGGGCGCAGCCAATCCAGCAGGAGCAAAGCTTCTCCGCGCGCGAAGCAATCCGGTGGAAGCACTCAGAGTAACGCGCCTCCCAGTCGCGAGCAAGGGCTGCGCGGGGGCGGGCGGTGAGCGGTAGAGCGTGGCAGAGATCTCAACCCGATTCCAGTAAAGGTGCAGTGAAATCATGAATCGGAAACTCTGGGTAGTTCTCCTTGGCCTATGTGCGGTCCCGGGCGAATACACATTGGCCTTCGTGCAGGAGAGCTGGGCACGCAGGAGCAGAAGGTCACGCTCGCTGCCAAAGACAGCAAGACCGTGGACGCAACGTTCACGGCGGAATAACTCAGCACAAGTGCGGGCCTGTTGGAGTGGGCCTGTGCGGCTACTGGGTCGGGGGCGAGGCGCTGGCCCATTTCGACTGTCGGTCGGACACTATCGGCCGAACGTAGTGCGAGCCATCTAAACTGGAATGAGGGGGGATGTTGCTTACGATGATGCTGTTGATTTCCATTGTCCTGGGCATAGTCCCTCTGTTTGGTATCGCCTGGACAATTGCCACGGGTACGATCAAGACGGTGGACGGCTTGTTCATGAGCCTGATCCTGTTGACTCTCTCCGGCGTCTTTTTCCTGAACGCTTTCTGGGAGCTGCGTGACCGTGGAGCCCTCGCCTTTCTCGACAAAAAGAAAGTAGCTTCTCCAGTAACTCCCAAGGTAACTGCGAAAGTAGCTCCCGAAAGCAAAGACTCCAAGCCCAAGGAGAGCGAAAGTTAGGACCGGCAACCCACCATGGCTGCGCAACCCACCGTGCCACTGACTGCGTTCCCGCCTGCTAAAGTTGGGGATGATCTTGCGCCGCCGCCGTCGCGTCCCCGCTTGTCCACCCGCAACCGGCTGCTGTTCTTTCTGACGGCATGGCTGCTTGTGTTCATGCCGTTCCTGTTCTGGTGGAGCACCTGGTTTGGCCGGGCGCTAACCACCAAGGAGATGGGCGAATACCTCAACGAGAACAATCATCCGCGGCACATCCAACACGCCATCGTGCAACTCGGGCAGCGCATGAGCCGGCACGACTCCAGCGCGGCACGCTGGTATGGCGACCTGGTGCGGCTCGCGTCGCATCCGCGGGAGGAAGTGCGCAGCACGGATGCCTGGGTGATGGGCCAGGATACGGCAGGTCCTGGTTTCCACGAGGCACTCTTGAAGATGTTGGAAGATCCCTCCATGATCGTCCGCGGCAACGCGGCGCTATCTCTGGTCAGCTTCGGCGACAGCTCTGGGAGAGGGCAGATTGTTTCCTTATTGCAGCCGGTCGTGATCACAACTGCTAGCGCCGGTCGGCTCATGGATACCGCTGGGGTTGGTACGGCGATCCATCAGGGTGGGCTCATCGCGAAGCTGCAGAATGAGGATGGGCAGCAGATCCAAGAGCTGCGTTCGCCGATCACCGGCCGTGTCCGCACGCTTTCTACAGTGACGGGCACGAGCGTAGGCCCGGGGACTCCGATCGCGACCGTTGAACCCGGGGAAGAACAAGTCTGGGAAGCCCTGCGCGCCTTGTATCTGATTGGCCAACTGGACGACCTGTCCGCGATCCGTCCCTACCAAAGAGAGTTGCCGGAAGTTCCAGAACGATTGCGGCAGCAGGCGATCCAAACCGAACGCGCAATTCAGGAGAGAGCGCGCAAGTGAGTGCTCTTGAATTGTAATTGAAGGAATCGGTGCGTTATCGGCGAGGCGTCTCTCGGCAAGGTCCGGACACCACTGATGGCTAGTAGGTCATCGGCCCGACTTCTTTTTCCACTTCCACCGTGTCCACCATGACGATCGCGTCCCACGGGCAGCCGTCGAGGAAAGCCCCTTCTGGTCCCTTGCTGATGCACTTTTTGCATCCGATGCAGAGAAGCGGGTCGACTTCGATGCGGCCGAACGGCGGATGATCCACATCCGGTATCCAGAACATGCAATCTTCCACCGGACAATACTCCACACAGGCGGGCGATCCCGCGCAACCCGTGCAGCACTCGGTAATCACTGCAAGTTCTTTCGGCTTCTTCTTGCGGGGAGTAGTCAGGCCCTTCGAGCGAGGCTCCTGCTTCAGCTCGTCAGGTACCATCCCCGGCGCTTTTGTAACTTCCGATCCCGTTGCCATTGCGCTGAATTATATCCCGGGCAGGAACGTTTGCAACCTGAATTGTCCCCTCTCCCGGCTCGCCGGTGGGGCCTTAATGGAGTGGACCCGGAGATGGTTAGTGCCAGAGCCGCGTGCCGTAATCCGCCATGCTGAGAGCGAGCAGGATGAGTAGGAAGAAGATCGCACTCACAACTCCGACGTTCCGGGAAAATCGTCAGCGATACGGAACCTGGCCCCGACGCCGTTAGACCTCCTTACTCTTACCTTCCAACCACGATCTATCGGCTGACTGTTTGTTCGGTTGCCTTGGATGTCAGCAGATTTGTCCCGCAAATTCGGGTCCGCTTCGAATCGAATCGGCTGGCGTGACTTTCGACAGGCGGGAAACCGACGCGATCCTTGGCGGCTACGACGCCACAGATGACAACACAGAAAGCGTGACTCGCAAACTCGCGGTGCTGGGGCTGACCGAGGAGGCACTCATCGGACGAAACCTTGCGCACTTGATTACAGGTCGCGCACAGGCTCACCCCCTAGCGGTTGTGCGGAAGTTATGCTCCGGGACAACCTCTCAACGACGCGGTTCCGAAGTCGGCTTCGAGGAGATCATCCGATGGTCTCCCCGAAGCCCGTTTGTGGATAGTCGGAGTGTGGCACTCGATAAGGCATGTCCATCAAACGAGCTCACGGCGGGATGCCGACGCGTCGAAGCAGGTCGGCGAACCGGGGATCGGAGCGAAGGGGGTCCCAGAGCGCCTCTACTTTGAGGTAAGCGAGACGATTGAACCGCTCCTCGTAAGCCTTTTCTAGCCAAGTGAAGGCCTGATCTTTGTCTTCCAGCCCGGCGTAAACCAGCGCAACGAAAAGGGCAGGCACAAAACTCTGCTGCGAAGCCGCCTTAAGCTCCTCGATCATGCGTAACGCCTCCTTTCGTTCGCCTAGTCGAGCATGCGAGTATCCAAGAAAAGCGAGCGACGTGGCGTTCCTTCGGCTCAGTGCGGAGTACTTTTCCAGCGCGGACAGACCATCTCGGTACATCCCCTTCGAGAGATACACCTCTCCCAGCACCACGTATGAAATGGCAAAATTCCCATCCATCTCCAGCGTGTCATAGGCCTGCTCGATAGCCCGGTCAAATTTCCGTGCGAGGTAAAGCTGTACCGCCAGGCTGTGGCTGACAGCGGGGGAAGCAGGATCGAGATCCAGGGCGCGTTTCGCCACCTCCAAGGCTTCCTCTGATCGTCCAAGAGAGCTGAGATAGAAAGCATAGAACGTGTGAGCTCTGGAATAAGCCGGGTTCAGGGTGAGGGCTTGCTCAAAGTGCTTTCCGGCGGCCGGCCAATCCCCCTCGTAGGTGAAGCTGATGTATCCCAGTGAAACGTGAGCTTCCGCAAGATCCTTGTCTATCTCCAGCCCCTGTTCAGCGGCGGTCTTCGCTTTCGGCATGGCCTCCCGCGGAGCAACCACATTGAAAAACGACAAATGGGCATAGGTGTCAGCCAAACCTGCGTAAGCCAGCGAATAAGCTGGGTCTTTGTCGAGAGCCTTCCGGAAATATTCAACGGCTTTCTGCAAGCTCTCTGGGCTCCGTTTGTTCCAGTGATAGCGTCCCTTCAGATAAAGCCGATATGCTTCGGCGTCCTCCGTGTAGCGTTTCGTCAGTCGCTGCTTCTCATCGCCGGTCAATTGCAGTCGGAGCTTCTCAGAAATTTCTCTGGAAAGATCATCTTGTAGGGCAAAAACGTCCTCCGGCTTGCGGTTGTATTGGCCACCCCACAGCTGCCCGCCCGTTGCAACATTCATCAGTTCGGCCCGGACGATCAGCGTATTCCCGCGCTGCAGCAATCTCCCCGAGACCACGGCGCGAACGTGCAGATCGTTCCCGGCCTTTTGGGGGTCGATGTCCTTTCCTTTGTAGCGGAACACCGTGCTGCGTGCCACTACGCGCAGGTTCCAGATTTGCGAGAGATTGTTGATCAGGGTTTCGGTGATGCCGTCGCTCAAGTATTCCCCATCGGGATCGGCGCTGTCATTGGCGAAGGGCAGCACCGCTACCGATTCGATGGCCTCCTGGTGGCGCCCCAGGGGCGCCGCGTCGACCGGAGCGATGAAACGGTATCCCTTGCCCGAAATTGTTTCAATGAATGCCGGCGACTCTCGCGAATCCCGCAGAGCTTGCCGCACCTTACGGATCGCTGTATTGACTCCCATTTCGACGTCAACGAAGACACCCGGACCCCACAAACGCTTTGCGATATCGGCCCGCCAGACGAGCTGACGATGGCGTTCTACTAAAAGGATGAGCAGGTCCATAGGTTGGCGCTCAAGGTGGACTGGCTGCCCGCCTCGGCGCAGCTCGTAGGCCGATATATCGAGCTCGAACTCACCAAATCGAAGGGTTGAGTGTGAATCAGGCTGCGACATAGGCCTAGATGCCATCCCTGCCTTACATGCTATCCGCCGCTTCAGAAAAACTCCAGATTAACTTCAGGCGCTCTCTATGGTCATCAATGCTGGCCAATGTCACTATGCCGCCGGTGATCGCCGCAGCGGCGGAACCACATCAGCGACATTCGAAACAAGAAGGAGAAATCGCTTGACATCAAGAAATTTGAATCGCTTTGCAGCTTCCGGTCGAGCAGCAGTATTGGTCTTGGCCGGCATGCTTTTCCTGGGGTCGGGACTAACAGCTCGAGCTCAATCTGAGGGGGATAATTCGCAGAGAGGTCTTGAAGGCGCATGGCGCTTGCAGCTCACAGTCCGCGACTGTAACACGGGTCAGGCGCTAAGGACGTTCCCCGCCGTGTTCACGTTTGCCAAAGGGGGTACGGCAACCGTAATCACCGCAGGCCAGCTCCCCTCCCTAGCCACGACCGGTTTGGGTGCCTGGCGGCACGCCCAGGGCCACAATTACAGCGCGGTCACCGACGCCTTCGTTTTTAGCCCTGCCGGGGTCTGGATACAAACACACAGACTCACCCGCGCCATCGAGGTCAGTATTGACGGGGACGCGTTCACTGATACAGTTGCCCTTGAAATCTTCGACACCAACGGTAACCTGATTGTGACGGGCTGCGCAACGAGCGTCGCGAGTCGCCTCGAATGAGTGGGGGAAAGATTGGTGGAAGCGGAGGGCAAATGAGAGTCAATGAAGGGGCGAGGTGGTTCGCCCCTTTCCGGTTGCAGCAAGACGACCGCTTGAGGTAAAGTGTGCGGAAAGTGGGCGTATTCGAAAACAATTTTCCTCGATGACAGTCATCATGCGCGCTCACGATGAGCGTGGCATCCCGGCCCGTCCTTGAGATTCAGGTCAAACGGACGATCGCTTTCACGTCGACAGACAAGGGATTTCGGTCAGTCGTCGACCAGATTGTACTAACATCTTGCAAACCTGAGGTTATGCCCCAGAAAAAACTCTCAGCGAAGCTGGCCAGAAGTCCTCTTGTGGGAAGTTGATGAAATTGCGCTCCACTTCGCGGAAGACCCATCGGAGTGCATTTGACCGGATTTGGAGAGCGGGAGAGATCCCAGGTACTGCTTCAGACCAGCCGATCAGAAAACGCCATCGTCCGACGAAAAACGAGACTCGTCTTCTGCGCCTGTCGATCTGTATGCACAGGCATCCCGCATCTCTTGTTTGATTGGTTTCAGCACTCGCCAGGCCGCCAGACAACACGCGAATCCGAGTGTGGAAGAGGCTGCGATGGATGCGCCGGCGACCAGTGCCCCGGCACCAACGACTCTGCCGATCACGCGCCAGCCACAGGCCTTGCGCACTATTTTCTCGCGTTCCACTGCATCAGCGTTTCTCCAGTTGTCGTCCCGTACTTCATTGACGGCGCTGACTACTTCGTTGAGTGGGCGCTCGAACAGCAACTGAGCTGCCTTGAGGACAAGCAGAATCGGCAGCAGGACGAACACGGCCAACACCAGCAAGAACAAAACGATTACGGTCAAGATTGCGAACATGATTCCTCCTTTTGTTGACGATCAGGGTGAACGACGAGCTCAGGTAGATACGGCTACTTGTGTTTGGAAATACTGAGGGAGGGCAATGCCAGGTCTATCCGGCGTTTTGCTGTGAGGCGTCACTGGGGGTGACTCCGAGAATCAGATCCGCAGCCTTTTGCGCTTGGCTGGCTGCGACGAGCACTATGCGAGAGTCATTCTTCAGCGCTTTCAGCCAGTTCGCCAGATATGCCGCACTGTTATCGATGGTGCGGTTTCCGATGCCACAGTACCCCGCAAGAAATGCGGCGCCCATCTCGGCAACGAGTTCCTCGCGGCTGTAGTTGTGGTCTCCGAAGCGTTCGAAGTCCGCCAGACTGGGCCTGTTGAGACGAGACGGGTGCCCCGTTGCGTGCGTCAGCTCATGGTAGAGCGTTGAATAGTATTCCTCCACGCTGTCGAAGCAGGTTCTCTCTGGCATAGTCGAGGATCTTGCTGTAGCTGGCGCAGTCCCCGCCATGTTTGATCACTGGCTTTCCGCGCCAGGCATCGACGACTTGCTCACAGGCTTCAATGGGTTGTACCTGCGGTTGGTTCTCGGCAGGTTCGGCGGGCCGAATCTTGAGCCCTTCGCACTGCTCCACGTTGAAGACCGTGTAATAGAGGCACAGTACGGAACGCTTTTCCATGATTTCGTCACCGTCCTCGACCTCACGTCTGCCGAACTTCCAGTAGACAATGGGCGATCCGACTTCCCCTTGGAGCACGTGTCCGTCGAGTTGTCGCGCTTGGCGGAATGTGAGCCAGGAGGGAGATGCGTATCCGCTGCTCAATAATGTCCAGACGTTGATTCCGCGGTATTCGCGACCGCTGACCAGGTTTCGTGGCAGGCCATTCTTTCCTCGCACTTTCCACGGCTTGTGCCAGGGAGCTGTTCCAGATTCGAGTTGTTTGATGATTCGTCCGGTGATGACTTCATACACGTTTGGCATAGTTTTCTCCTTTTGATTGGTGATTGATTTGGGACAGGAAAGACAACGGGCGGCATTGCGTCGCCCTGTTCGTTAAGCACTGATAGTCAGTTGTTACCTTGCTGGATCAGAACGTTCAGGGGAGGAGCGTTTCAGTTGGGTCGGGCGGGGGAAGAGGCCGAGAGTGGTACGGATTCTGGCCCGGTTGAACTACGCCCGTTGGTGTGGTCAATCTGCTTCTGCCGAGCTTGTTCCAGCTTTTGCAAGGCCGCGCGAACGTCAGCCTTATCTACGATCGCGTAGCGCTTGAAGATGCTGGAGGTTTTCCATCCTGCGATGCGCATGATGATTTCCTCCGCTACGCCGGCAGCGCGCAGGTTCCGTGCCGCTGTCCGGCGCAGGTCATGGAAGAGAAGGGCCGGCACCCCGGCGGCGGTGCACAGGTTCTTCCAGCGCTTGCGGAAGTCGCGGATCGGCTTATCCCCTCGCGTGAACACGTGATCCTCCGGGCGCTTGCCCTCCATGCACTGGCGCAGCAACTCGAGCAGTCGACCGGACTCGATCGTGACCTCACGTCCTTCCTGGTTCTTGGTCGTGCCCGGTTCCAGTCGGATGGTGCGGCCGACGAGATCGACCTGACCAACGCGAAGGTTGAGCAGTTCACTCACCCGCCAACCGTAGTTGTGGGCAGTCTCGAGCATCGCCCGGAGCCATAGGTCCGGACAATGGGCGACGAGTTTCGCAAACTGCTCGGGAGTGACGAAGCCTTGTCGCACGTTCGTCTCGTTCAGGTGCGGGAAGTGTGGCACGCTCGCGACCCGCGGCGGAGTCGAGAGGTAGGCGAGCCGGTACATGCGTTTCATGCACGCCAACTCCCGATTGATGGTGGCATTGCTGGCATGCTCCTCGCGGCTGTTCCCGATCATCGTGACGCGCGGAGATCTGTTGATAGTCGACTCGGCTAAGGCCGATCCGGTTCCGGAACCGCAGGATTGGGCCGGCTTTTCACGGGAATTAAAGTCGGGGAAGGTTAGCGGTACTTATGCTCTCGACTTCGTGCGGCAGGACCAACTTGAGAAGTTCGTGCGCGAATGCATCGATCCGTTAGGCGAGCTGGCGAAAGAGCTGGTGGAGACCAAAACTGACTTCCTGCTGCAAGCGGATTGTCCTTGGCGGGACTGAAAATACCCGTCCGATCAATTGTCGCCCTGGGCCGCCGCTGCATAACGCGGATCGGTGCTGCGAAGTAGGCTTCTGGGAAGTCAGCCGCATGGTGAGTCGACGAGGTTTTCCCGAAGGTCCGGCCGACCCCTGCAGCAACAGGAATGGCTCCACGTGCTGAACCTTAGCGCCCGATTGCACGAAGTCAGCCGAGAAAAGCGGAAGCAACAACGGAAGAAATTCGCTCGAATCTCTGCTCTCGCGGTGTCTGACAGTGAGAGATTTTTTTCACCTCGGACTGACCGGCTAGCAAGCGGTCAGCTGCTAACCATTTCAAGAATCTAAGCGCCTCAACCACAGCGCCTTCGTGCGCGATGATCGCCAGGCGTTCGCCATTCGCCGGACTATAGAAACCGGACTCCTTTATCTTGGGACCGCCCCCCTAGAATTCCCCGGGGCTCTCGTCTTAGAGTCAGAATCCCCGTAAAGTACTGACACGTGGGTCTTTGGTCGTTTCGTAGAAAGGGGAACGAAGGTTCGAATTCCTGCCTCTCCGCCACGCAGTCTGAACTGCAGAGAAATTCCGCTCGCTCTACGCCGAAATACGCGAACAATGCCCGTATTTCGCGATTATTCCTAGACAAACCGGACTGCGG
>Ga0066793_10000254_pt1 | contig 19997 bp, 18 predicted proteins | sample PersoiDNA2013189_FD_83876 | JGI IMG/M metagenome (GOLD analysis project Ga0066793, IMG submission 83876) | Permafrost soil microbial communities from the Arctic, to analyse light accelerated degradation of dissolved organic matter (DOM) -... | ecosystem: Environmental > Terrestrial > Soil >... | reverse complement strand
TCGCCGGAGAGACCGTCGGCGGCGACCGCGGCGCGGTGACGGACGCAGGCCAACCCGTTGAGCGCCAGTTCGACGATCGCCCGCGACGCCTCGCCGGTGACGTCGGCGACGAAGCCGATGCCGCACCCGTCGAGTTCGGGCATGCGCAGACGATCTTGATGGGTGGACACGGTCTCCTCGCGGGGATTGACACACGGTTCCGCGGGGTCGCGGGATCCAAGATCCAGCGCGCCGTCCACGTCCCGGAACCTTCCTGGAACCGTGGGTCAAGCTGGGGCGACGCCGGTGTCGCGACGCGCATCGTACCGGACCTGATCCCCGGCGCTCGCGCTTTTGGGCCTGGTCGCGCTGCCTCGCTCCCGGGCGGGCGCTGGTGCGGTAGAACGCGGGCATGGACGAGACCCCGCCGGTGATCGCCGTCCTCGGCGGCGGGCAGCTCGGCCGCATGCTCGCCCTCGCCGGGCTGCCCCTCGGCGTCACGTTCCGGTTCCTCGACCCGTCCCCGGCGGCGCCGGCCGGCCCGCTCGGCGCCCTGCACACCGGGCGGCTCGACGACGCCGACGCGGTGCGCGCCGTCGCGGCCGGCGCCGACGTCGTGACCTACGAGTGGGAGGGCGTCGCCGCCGACGCGGCACGAACCGCGGAGGCGTTCGCCCCACTCCGACCGGGGGGCCGCCCCCTCGAGGTCGCCCAAGACCGCGGCGCCGAGAAAGCCACCTTCGAGCGGCTGGGGATCCACGTCCCGGCGTTCGAGACCGTGGATGACCGTGACGGCCTCGAGCGCGCCGTTGCCACCATCGGACTTCCTGCGGTCTTGAAAACCCGCCGCGGCGGGTACGACGGGAAAGGTCAGCGGGTCCTCCGCCACGCCGCGGACCTCGAGGAGGCCTGGCGGACGCTCGGCGACGTTCCCCTGATCCTCGAGCAGCTGGTCGCGTTCCAACGGGAGTTGTCCATCGTCGCGGTGCGAGGCCTCGACGGGACCACGGCGTGCTACCCGCTGGTCGAGAACGAGCATCGGGACGGGATCCTGCGCGTCACGCGCGCTCCCGCGCCCGGCTTGACGCCGGGGCTGCAACCCGAAGCGGAAGCGATCGCCGCGAAGCTTCTGAGCGACTTCGACTACGTCGGTGTCCTGGCGGTCGAGCTGTTCGAGCACGACGGTCGGCTGCTCGCCAACGAGTTCGCGCCCCGGGTCCACAACTCGGGTCACTGGACGATCGAAGGGGCCGAGACCAGTCAGTTCGAGAACCATCTGCGCGCCATCCTCGGCTGGCCACTCGGTTCGACCACGCCGCGGGGCGCCAGCGCCATGGTGAACTGTCTCGGCGTGCTCCCCCCACGCGACGCGATCCTCGGTGTCACCGGCGCGTACCTCCACGACTACGGGAAGGCGAGCCGCGCCGGGCGCAAGGTCGGCCACATCACGGTGACCGCCGACAGCGTCGAGGAGCGCGACCGGCGCCTCGCCGCGGTACGGGCGGTCACCGACCGGTCGTGAGCCCCTCTGGGGTCAGCGGACCGCGCCGGCGTCGTGCAACGTGGCGATCTCGGTGTCGCTGAAACCCCAGTCGTGTAACGCGTCGTCGGTGTGCTCACCGGGCTTCGCCGCCGGCTGGGCCAGCTCGGGTGTGGTGCGCGAGAAGCGTGGGGCCGGTGCCGGTTGGAGCACCCCGTCGTACTCGACGATGGTCCCCCGCGCCGTGATGTGGGGATGCTCTGCCGCTTCGCTCAAGGTCAGCACGGGAGCGAAGCAGGCGTCGCTGCCTTCGAGCAGCGCACACCATTCCGCCCGGGTCTTGGTCTTGAACAGCTCTGTGAACCGCTCCCGCAGTCGCGGCCAGCCATCCCGGTCCATCTGGGCCGGGAGGTCCTCGCCGTCGAGGCCGGTCTTGGCGAGCAGCTCGGCGTAGAACTGCGGTTCGAGGGAGCCCAGCGCGATGAAGGCACCGTCGGCGCACTCGTAGGTGTCATAGAACGGGGCGCCGGTGTCGAGCACGTTGCCACCCCGGTGCTGCTCGTCGAACGCGCCGAGCTGACGGAGCCCCCACATCATCGACATGAGGACCGCCGACCCGTCGACCATCGCCGCGTCGACCAGCTGTCCCTGCCCCGACGTTCGCGCCTCGAGGATCCCGCACACGACGCCGAAGGCGAGGAACATGCCGCCGCCACCGAAGTCGCCGACCATGTTGAGCGGCGGGGTCGGCTTGTCGCCGGCGCGCCCGAAGTGCGCGAGCGCGCCCGCGAGGGCGATGTAGTTGATGTCGTGCCCGGCGGTGTGCGCCATCGGCCCGTCTTGGCCCCAACCGGTCATCCGCCCGTAGACGAGCCCGGGGTTGCGGGCCAGGCACGTTTCGGGACCAACACCGAGCCGTTCGGTGACACCGGGACGGAAGCCCTCGAGGAGCGCCTCGGCGCCGGCGACGAGACGCAGAACGGTCTCGACCCCGTCGGGGTGCTTGAGATCCACACCAACCGAGCGACGGTTCCGGTCCAGCACCGGCACGCCCCCCGGGTCATAGCCCCGATCGACGGACTCGACGCGGTGCACGCGCAGGACCTCGGCGCCCATATCGGCGAGGAGCATGGCCGCGAACGGCCCGGGGCCGATCCCGACGAGCTCCACGATCTTCACCCCTGCCAGCGGCCCGGCCATGCTTCCTCCCTGACGTCGGCGTCACACTAGGAGGATGGGGCCTCAGCTCGCCCCGCCCGCCCGACGGTCGGCGGCCGGAGTGGCTTGACCGGTGGTCGACACCCGGGTTCGATACCGGGATGCGACTGCGCCTCGACCCTGCCGACGAGTACATGCACCCGCTCGAAGCGGCCAGCAACTTCAACGAGAGCATGTACTTCAACTGCTTCGACGCCCGAGAACGCGTCGGTGGATTCCTGCGGCTCGGCAACCGCGCCAACGAGGGCTACGCCGAGCTCACCACCTGCCTGTACCTCCCCGACGGGCGGGTGGCGTTCACGTTCCACCGGCCCGAGATCTCGACCAACGACGCGTTCGACGCCGGCGGCATGCGCTTCGAGGTGACCGAGCCGTTCACCGCGCTCCGGGCGGCGTACCGGGGCAAGATCTGTCTCCTCGAGCACCCACTCGAGATGGCCGACCCTCGGCGCGCGTTCACCGAGAACCCGTGGACCGACGCCGAAGTCGAGTTGGACTACCGGGGCCTGTCTCCGATGCTCGGCGGGGAACCCGTCAACGACGACGGCAGCGCCCTCACCGAAGATCCGACCCAGGGCTTCGCCCGCGGCCACTACGAGCAGCATGTCGGCGCCCGCGGGGTGATCCGCGTCGGTGACGAGGAGTGGGAGATCGACGGCTACGGCCTGCGCGACCACTCCTGGGGTCCCCGGTTCTGGCAATCACCGTGGTGGTACCGGTGGCTCACCGGCAACTTCGGCGACGACGGCGGCTTCGTGCTCTCGATCATCACCGCCCGCGATGGCGCGCAGCGCGTCGGCGGTGTCTGGTTCGCCGATGGCGAGTACCAGACGCTGGACCATGTGACGATCGACACGACGTGGCGGACCGACGACCAGTACCACGAGCACATCCACGCCGTCGCCGTCGCCGGCGGTGACGAGCACGTGATCGACGGCACGGTCCTCTCGTTGATTCCGCTCCGCAACCGACGCCGCAGCCCCGACGGTGAGCAGCTCATCACCCGCATCTCCGAGGGCATGACCGAATGGAAGAGCGACGGTCGGGTCGGGTACGGCCTCTCGGAGTACCTCGACCAGATCGTCGACGGTCAGCCCGTCGGCGTCGCCGCCTGAGCGGCGCCGCGTCGAGCAGCCGCTCGGCCCGAACCGGCCCGTAGGCTGCTGCGCCTTGGATGACGCGGCAGTCGCGGCGGCGGTGACCCGCCATCTTGGGCGCGACTCCACCGTGGAAGGGCTGCGGCGCCTCTCAGGTGGGGCGTCCCGGGAGACCTGGGCTTTCGACGCGCGGGTCGGCGACGACCGTCTCGGGCTAGTCCTGCGCCGCGATCCGGCGCCGATCCGAGGCGGTGTCGATCGCTCGACCGAAGCCGCGATCGTCGCCGCCGCCCACGACGCGGGGGTGCTCGCACCTCGGGTCCGGTTCGTGCTCGACGACGCGGACCAGCTCGGAGCCGGGTTCGTCATGGATCGCGTGGAGGGTGAGACCGTGCCCCGCAAGATCTTGCGCGACGAGGCCTACACGACGGCGCGACCTCGTCTGACCCAGGCCTGTGCGGAGCAGGCCGCCCGCATCCACGCCGTCCCCACCGGGACGCTTCCCGACTTGGCGGTCCTCGGCGCGTCCGAGCTGCTCGAGCAGTACCGGGCGGTACTCGACACCTTCGGTGAGCCTCACCCGGCATTCGAACTCGGCATGCGTCGCCTCGCCGAGCACGCGCCCGTCGTCGACGAGCCGGCGCTCGTCCACGGTGACTTCCGGAACGGCAACCTCGTCGTCGACGGCGACGGTCTCCGGGCGGTGCTCGACTGGGAGCTCGCGCATCTCGGAGACCCGATCGAGGACCTGGGTTGGCTGTGCGTGAAGTCATGGCGGTTCGGGGTCACCGACCGCCACGTCGGCGGGTTCGGTGACGTCGAGGAGCTGTGCGACGCCTACACCGCCGCGGGTGGCGGTGTCGTCGACCGGGATCGGCTTCGGTGGTGGGAGGCGCTCGGGACCCTGAAGTGGGGGGTGATCTGTGAGATGCAGGCCCAGACCCATCTTCAGGGGCTGGTGCGCTCGGTCGAGCTCGCCACGCTGGGCCGCCGCATCGCCGAGATGGAATGGGACCTGCTCGAGCTCCTCGACGGCGCGCCGGCCTCTCCACCCGACCCCGCTACCGGCAACGAGGGGTCGTCCGCGGTGACCGTGCTGCAGGACCGACCCAGCGCAGCCGAGCTCCTCGAGGCGGTGCGAGAGTTCCTCGACCACGATGTCCTCGGCGCCGTCGACGGACGGGTCGCGTTCCACACCCGAGTGGCGGTCAACGCCCTCGGGATCGTCGAGCGGGAGCTCGTCATCGGCCGCGAGCTCGACGCCACCATCCGTCCCCGGCTCGCCACCTTCCTCGGCCACGACGATGACCTGGCCACGCTCATCGCCGAGCTCGCCACCCGGATCCGCTCCGGGTCCCTCAATGATCAGCCCGACACACTGGACATGACCCGCGAGATCGTGCGGGCCAAGCTCGCCGTGTCCAACCCTCGCTACCTCACCGGCTCCGGTCCATGACGCCGCGGCTGGCGGTCACGACCGCGGCACTCTTCGGCCTCGCGGTGATCAGCGCGGCCCCCAGTGCCGCCACCGACTCGAGTCCGAACCCGACGGTGGCACCATGCCCGAACGGACGCCCGGTCGGTCCGCACACGGCCTGCCGGGGGCCCGTGGCGCACCACTCGGGTGGCGGGGGTGGCGCGCTCACGATCGGGCTGTCGATCGTCGTCGGGCTCGGCGTCGCGGCCGGCGCCGGCGTCGCGGTGCGACGCCGGATCACCCTCGACGCGGCGCGCCCCTCCCCCACCCGACAGCCGAGAAGTCCCAGTTGAGGCTCGCCACCTGGAACGTCAACTCGCTCAAGGCGCGCCTCCCCCGCGTGGAGGAGTGGCTCGCCTACGCGCAGCCCGACGTGTTGTGCCTCCAAGAGACCAAGTTGGGCGACGACGCCTTCCCCCAGCTGACCTTCGGGGCGCTCGGCTACGACGCGGTGCATCACGGGCAAGGCCGATGGAACGGCGTCGCGATCCTCTCCCGGGTCGGGATCAGCGACGTGACGACCGGATTCGGCGACGCGGGACTCGTCGACCCGTACGAGGGCGACGCGCGACTGCTCGCCGCCACTTGCGGAGGCGTGCGGTTCGTCAGCGTGTACGTGCCGAACGGCCGGGAAGTCGATACCGAGCACTACGTGCGCAAGCTCGACTGGCTCGCCCGGCTGCGCGAGTGGCTCGAGGCCACCGCGTCTCCCTCCGACCCCCTCGCGGTGCTGGGCGACTTCAACGTCGCCCCCGAGGACCGCGACGTCTGGTCAACTGCCGCGTTCACCGGCTCGACGCACGTCACCGCACGCGAACGGGCCGCGGTCCGCGCCCTCGAGGAATGGGGGATGGTCGACGCGTTCCGGAAGGTGTACGACCAGGACGGGCTGTTCACGTACTGGGACTACCGCCGCGGCGACTTCCACAAACACCACGGGATGCGGATCGATCTCGTCCTCGTCACCGCGCCGCTGGCCGGTCGGGTGCGGTGGGCCCTCGTCGACCGCAACGCGCGGAAAGGTCAGCTGCCGTCCGACCACGCGCCGCTGGTCGTCGACCTCGACGGGCCCTAGCTCATCGAACCGCCGGGGCGCGTCCCCGCCCGGGGCGTTCTGTTCGTCCTCGGCGACGCGGTCGTCATCCGTGACCCCTGCTTCCGTGACGACGCGATGAGCAGGAGTGGCTGCTGCCGCGAGCCGACGCACCCGCCGGTCAGGCGCCACCGAGGATCTTGGCCTTTTCGGTTTCGAACTCCTGCTCGCTCACGACCCCCCGAGTCGCGAAGTTTGCCGAGCTTCTCGAGTCGGTCCAGCGGGTCGTCGCCACTCGGCGCCGGCGCGGTCGCAGCGACTTGGGCGTCTTTGGTCTGCTGTTGGAGTTCCGCGCTCAGCTGCATGACCTCTTTGGCGTCGCCGCGTCGGGTGGCTTCGGCGATCGCCCCGGCCAACCCCTGAGTGGGCTGGTAGGGGGTCCCGGTTCCCTCCCGGCGACCGGGCGCCTCGGTAGCGTCCACGTGTGGCCCACCGCGCGACCCCGCCACCGGTGTCGGGAGCCCGCCGGGGCATGACGATCGGGCTCGTCGTTTTGGGGGTGGGGATCGTCGGCCTGATCGTCGCGATCGCGCTCGTCACTTCGTCCGGCGGCGGAAGCTCGCACCCCGCGACGACGACCACGACGGTTCCCGCCACGACCACGACTCCGGCGATCAGCGCCGACCCCCAGGGGTACGCCGTCGCGCTGTACAACGCCTGGAAGACCGGTGACCGCGTCGCCGCGTCGCGGGTCGCGTCTCCCCAGGCCGTCACCCAGATGTTCGTGGTGCCGTACCAGGCGCAGGTGAGCACGAGCGGGCCCGTCGACCCCTACTCGTTTCAAGGCTGTCAGGGTGCCGCGGGGTCAACGATCTGCTCGTGGCAGGCCCAGGGCCTGAGCGCCGTCACGATGCGGGTGCGCAACACGACCGGTGGGTTGCCGGTCCTCGTGGTCGACGTCCAGCGCAGCCCCTGATCGGGGTTGCCGCGGCGCCCGAGTCGTTCAGCGAGTGCGAACCTCGACCGCGTCCCGTGGACCGATGTCGAGGTGACCCGAGGCGGTCAAGCGCTGCTCGAGGTCACGAACATCGGTGCTACTGCTTGGCCTTGATCGCCTCAATGAGCTTCGGGACGACTTTGTGGATGTCACCGATGACACCGAGGTCGGCGACCGAGAAGATTGGCGCCTCGCCGTCCTTGTTGATCGCGAGGATGTTGTCGGAGCCCTTCATCCCGACGAGGTGCTGCGTCGCTCCCGAGATTCCGAGCGCGACGTACAGCTTCGGCTTGACGACCTTGCCGGTCTGGCCGACCTGCTTGGCGTAGGGCACCCAGCCGGCGTCGACGATGGCACGCGATGCGCCTGACGCCCCGTGCAGGAGCTTGGCGAGCTCCTCGACGAGTGGCTCGTAGGCCTCGGCGCTGCCGAGACCGCGGCCGCCGGACACGACGACCGTCGCCTCTTCGAGCTTGGGTCCCTCGCGCTCCTCGACGTGACGTTCGAGCACCTTCGCGGCGCCGGCCCGGCCGGCGTCGGCGGCTGCGACCTTCTCTACCGTCGCCGGACCGCCTCCGCTGGGCTCAGCCGGAAACGACTTCGGGCGGATCGCGGCGAGGTACGGCGCCGGTCCGGTGAACGCGGTGTCGACCAGGGTGTTGCCGCCGAACGCTGCGGTGCCGACGATGACCCGGTCGGCGTCGACGCTCACGGCAGTGCCGTTGGTGATCACCGGCCGGTCGAGGACCGCGGAGAGGCGGGCGATCGCGTCGCGCCCGTCGTAGCTCTGCGCGACCAAGATCAGGTCCGGCTGGTGGGTGGCGACGAGCTCTTTGAGCGCGGCGGCGCCGATCACGCCGGGGAGCCCGTCACCGGGATCGACGGCATAGACGGTCGTCGCGCCGTGCTCTCCGAGCGGGCCGGCGAGGGTGTCGGCGTCGGCGCCGACGTACACCGCCTCGACCGTGTCGCCGAGCTCCCGAGCCTTCGTGAGGAGCTCGAGCGTGCTCGAATGCGGTTTCGCGCCGTCGGTCTCGGCGTACACCCAAACTTTGGCGATTCCCATGGTCCTGCCCCTCAGATGACTTTGAGCGCTTCGAGGAACGCGACCACGCGTTCGTGGGCGTTGCCGTCGTCCTCGATCTTCTCGCCGGCCTCGCGTGCCGGCGCGGCCGCGATGTTGATGATCTCTTGCCGGGCGCCGGCCCAGCCGACGTCGTCGGCGTTGAGCCCGAGGTCCGCGATGGCGCACTCGTCGACCGGCTTGTTCTTGGCGGCCATGATCCCCTTGAAGGACGGGTATCGGGGCTCGACGACGCCGGCGGTGACGCTGACGACCGCGGGCAGCGTCGCTTCGACCTCGTCGTAGCCGGCTTCGGTCTGTCGTTGGATCGTGACCTTGCCGTCACCGACTTCGACGTGCTTGGCGAAGGTGAGCGACGGCCAGTCGATCAGCTGCGCGATCTGGGCGGGGACGGTGCCGGTGTACCCGTCGGTGGACTCGGTGGCGGTGAGCACCAGGTCGATGTCCCCGATCCGTTCGACGGCTTTGGCCAGGACCTTGGCGGTCGAGAGGGCGTCGCTGCCGGCCAGGGCGGGGTCCGAGACGAGCACGGCTTTCGCCGCGCCCATCGCCAGCGCGGTGCGAAGCCCCGAGACCTCGTTGTTGGGGGCCATGGAGATCAGGGTCACCTCGCCGCTGCCTGCCTTGTCGACAAGCTGGAGGGCCATCTCGACGCCGAAGCTGTCGGACTCGTCGAGGATCAGCTTTCCTTCGCGTTTGAGGGTCTTGGTCTGCGGATCCAGCTCCCCGGGGACGGCCGGGTCGGGGATCTGCTTGACGCAGACGGCGATGTTCATGGGTGCTCCGCTCAGTGTCGGCGCGCCGCGTGAGCGGCACCCCGTCGTGGATGGCGCATTTTGGCCGATGGGGCCCGCAACGTCGAAACCGGGCCGCGAGATATCGGTACGGTCGGCGTGTGCCGGCCACCGCCGACCTCCTCGTCGTAGGCGCCGGACCGGCCGGCGCGGCGGCCGCGATCGCCGCCCGGGGTCACGGGCTCGACGTCGCGCTGGTCGACAAGGCCACCTTTCCCCGCGACAAGACCTGTGGTGACGGCCTGACCACCGCCGCGCTCGACCGTCTCGAGCGGCTCGGGGTGCCGGTTCCGGGGCTCGGGGCCGAGCCGGTCCGGTCGGTCGTCGTGGTGGCTCCCGATCACTGGCAGGTCGAGCTCCCGCTGCCCGAGTCGGGCTGGCACGCCACCGTCGTTGAACGGATGACGTTGGACGCCGCGCTCGTCGACCGGGCCCGAGCCGTCGGCGTCGGCGTGCACGAGGGGGTTTCGGTCGACGAGGTCAGTATCGACCCTGATGCGGTGCGGGTGCGGACCAGCGACGGGACGCAGTGGCATGTCCCGTTCGTGATCGCCGCCGACGGTCATTACTCGAGTGTGCGTCGGTTGACCGCTCGCGCGGTCGAACCCGATCTCGGGGCCTGGCACGCGGTTCGCCAGTACTTCGGGCAGGTGGCAGATCCCCGTCTGTGGGTGCTCTTCGAACGGGATCTGCTCCCCGGGTACGCGTGGGTGTTCCCGCTGCCCGACGGGCGCGCCAACGTCGGGTTCGGGGTGCTGCGCAGCGCCGGGTACGACGGGAAGGCGCTGAAGCAACTGTGGACCGACTTGCTGGCGCGTCCGGTGCTGCGCGCGGTGCTGGGCCCGCGCGCTGAGCCCGAGGCCCGCTACCGCGCCTGGCCGATCCCGACCGCGTATGCGCCGGAACGTCTCGTCGACGGGCGTGTCCTGTACGCGGGCGACGCCGCTGCCGTCGTCGACCCGATGACCGGGGAGGGCATCGCGCAGGCGCTGGACACGGGCGTGTTCGCCGCGGACGCGGTCGCGGCCGGTGGTGGTCCCGGGCGCATCGCGACCCGCTACCGAGGCGTGGTCGACCAGGCGCTCGGTCGGGATCTGCGGTTCGCGGCGTTCCTGCAGCGGTTGCTCCGGTCCGGGTTCGTCGCCAACGGGGCGATCCGGGCCGCGGGGCTGACGCCGTGGACGCGGCGCAACTTCGCCCGGTGGATGTTCGAGGACTATCCGCGTGCCGCGCTCTTCACCCCGGACCGGTGGCGACGCCGGCTGCTGACGCCCGCGGGCGCGTTCACCTGACCCGACCGCCGGATCAGAGCGCCGCGGGTTGGGGGGGCCCGTCCGGCTCGACGAGCACTTTCACGTGATGCTCAGCGGCGCGGAGCAGATCGAAGGTGTCGGCGACGCCGTCGAAGCCGACCCGTCCGGTGATCATTGGGGCGACGTCGACGGTTCCCTCGGCCAGGGCGCGCAAGGTCTGGGCGAACTCGTCGGCGTCGTACGCGTAGACGAACTGGACATTGAGCTCCTTGACGATCGCGAGGAGCGGGCGGATGCGGTCGGGTTGCATGCACACCCCGGCGACCACGATCCGGGTCTGGGACGGGGCGGTCGCGATGACGTCGTCGAGCATGCCGGGGACGCCGACCGCTTCGAAGATGACCAGGGGCCGCGCCGCGGCGTGCGCGCGCCACGCGTCGATGCCGGGCTGGTCGCGGGGGTCGACGACGACGTGCGCGCCGAGCCGCTCGGCGAGCGCCCGCCGTTGCGGTGAGTAGTCGCAGGCCACGATGGGCTCGACCCCGCGGGTGCGGAGCCAGGCGACGAGGGCCAGTCCGATGGGGCCGCATCCGACGACCAGGGCGGTGTCGCCCGGGGTCAGGCCGGCCTTGTTGACGGCGTGGAGGCCGACGGCCATGGGCTCGGTCAGCGCGGCGCGGCGCACGTCGAGCCCGTTGGGCACCCGGAGGCACAGCGCGGCGGTCAGTAGGAAGCGTTCGCAGTAGCCGGCGTAGTGATCGTTGGAGAATCCGAGCGGGACGAGATCGGGCACGCGCACCAGGTACGGCATCGACACGACCAGGTCGCCCGGGCTGACCGGGGGGTCGGGGGTGTCGGGGCCGAGGTCGAGCACCTCGCCGACCCACTCGTGGCCCAAGTAGTAGTCCCCGTCGGGATCGAACGTGGTCGCGAGGCCCATGGCGGTCGCGACCTCGGGGAGCACCTCGGCGTGGGCGAGGGTGTGGAGGTCGGAGCCGCAGATGCCGCACGCTCGGAGCGCGACGAGGGCCTCACCGGCCGCAGGGGTCGGATCGGGAAGGTCCTCGACGACGAGGCGATGACGGCGGGCGACGACCCCACGCACCGGCGCAGCGTAGGCCAGGTCAGGGGCCGGTCGGCTTGACCGGGAGCGGCGACCCCACGACACTCGCCGTCATGTCGATCGATTTCACGCTCCCCGCCGACGTCGAGGCGGTCCGCCTCCGGATCCGCGAGTTCATGGACGTTGAGGTACGACCGGCGGAGGAGAAGCTGTACGCCAACGCGTCCGGTGGCGAGCCCGACCGTCGCGAGGTCGTGGCGATGATCATCGACCTGCGCCAAAAGGCCAAGGAGTGGGGGGTGTGGCTCCCCCACATGCCGAAGGAATGGGGTGGACTCGGGCTCGGGATCACCGCGATGGCGTTCGTGTCCGCCGAGGCCGCCCGCACGAACTTCGGACCGTTCGTGCTGAACGCGCAGGCCCCCGACGAGGGCAATCAGCACACGCTGCTGCACCACGGGAACCCGGATCAACAGGAGCGTTACCTGCGACCCTCGGTTGAGGGTCGGGTGCGGTCGTGCTTCGCGATGACCGAACCCGAGGTCGCCGGGTCGGACCCGACCGGGATCCGCACTGCGGCGGTGCTCGACGACGCCACCGGCGACTGGATCGTGAACGGGCACAAGTGGTTCATCTCGGGGGCGAGGGGCGCCGGGTTCGCGATCCTCATCGCCAAGACCGACCCCGACGCCGACCCACCCCAGGCGAGCAACACCGCGTTCTTGGTCGACCTCCCCGCGGAGGGCTGGGAGATCGTCCGCGACGTCGAGACCATGGCCGGGCGCGGGAACCACTGCGAGATCCGGATCACCGATCTGCGGGTCCCCGCGGCCAACGTCCTCGGCGGCCGGGGCAATGGTCACCTGCTCGGCCAGGCGAGGCTCGGGCCGGCCCGGCTGGCGCACTGCATGCGCTGGATCGGCCAGATCGAGACCGCGTTCGAGATGCTCGTGGACCGGGCCGAGAAACGCCAGCTCCACGGCGAACCCCTGGCCGAGAAGCAGGCGATCCAGTGGATGATGGCCGACTCGGCGATGGAGCTGTACTCCGCCAAGCTCATGGTCCTGCACGCCGCGTACAAGATCGAGCACGGTCTGCCGTTCCGCCAAGAGGTGAGCTTCGCCAAGCACCACGTCGCGAACACGTTGTGGCGGGTCGTGGACCGGGCGGTGCAGGTGCACGGCGCGCTCGGCTACTCGACTGACACGCCGCTCGAGCGGATGCTGCGCCACGCCCGGTCAGCTCGGCTCGTGGACGGCGCCGACGAGGTCCATCAGGCGCTCATCGCCCGCAACGTACGAGGCGCCTACCGCGAGAGCGGGTCGATCAAGGCCGCCACCGGAGACCTCGAGCTCTGACCCCCTAACCCCTACGCCAGCGGGGATCGCGGGTCGAGCCGGCCTTCGCGCGGCGCGGTTCGTACACTCGTTAGATGGTCCAGACCGCCGACGTGCTCCGCGAGGTGCTGAAGACCCCGCACTGGTCGAGCGAGATCCTGTTCGACACGCCACACCCGCGGCCGGGCGCGCTCGCCGAGAAGGGTTACCTCGCGCTGCGCGACCTCGACCCCCCCATCGACGAACACGAGTACTTGGGGCTCGAGTACATGGACTGGAAGAGCGGCGGCGACACGAACTTCGCGCCAATCGCGACCGCCGACGGTGAGCTCGACTGCCGCGGGTTCTGGAAGCCCGGCGAGGAGCGACCGGACCGCGGCGGACGCTGGACGGTGAACGCGGCGCGCTGCCCCGCGATCGTCGCCCAGGTCGAGGCGGTCGACGCCGACTTCGGTCGGGTCCGGGTGATCCGCCTCGAGCCCCAGAGCTACGAGGCCGCGTTGCATCACATCCACCGCGACGACAACAACCGGTTCAACCCCGACGGTGACGGCTGGGTGGTCCGCTCCTGGATCGAGCTGACCGACAACCCCGACAGCTTCATGGTCCTCATGGAGCAGGGTCCCGACGGGCTGCCCGACCCCAGCACCGAGGTCCACGTGCCCCTGCATCGGGGCTCGCGCTTCGTGGTCGACACCCAGCGGCTCTGGCACGTCGTGGTGCACCCCGGAGCCGAGACCCGGTACGCCCTGATCTCGAGCTTCACGACCGGCCCGAACCTCGACGCCTGGATCGCCGCCGAACGCGCCTGACCGGCGACCGCTTACGATCCCGGCGTGCGCTTCGGGATCTTCCTCGCCCCCTTCCACGACGTCGGGCAGAACCCGACGCTGGCCCTCGAGCGGGACCTGGATCTGCTCGTCCACCTCGACCGGCTCGGGTACGACGAGGCGTGGATCGGCGAGCATCACTCCGGTGGGTTCGAGCTGATCGCCTCCCCCGAGGTGTTCATCGCCACCGCCGCCGAGCGGACCCGGCATCTGCGTCTCGGGAGCGGTGTGAACTCGCTCCCCTACCACCAGCCGCTCATGCTCGCCGACCGGTTCGTGCTGCTCGACCATCTCACCCGCGGTCGAGCGATCCTCGGCTGCGGGCCCGGGCAGCTCACCTCCGACGCGTTGATGATGGGTATCCCGCCCGACACGCAGCGGCCCCGGATGGAAGAGGCGCTCGACGCCATCGTGCGGCTCCTGCGCGGCGAGACCGTCACCGCTCACACCGACTGGTTCACCCTCGAGGAAGCCCGCTTGCAGCTCGCGCCGTACTCGGCAGACGGGCTCGACATGGCGGTCGCGGCGTCGTTCTCGCCCGCGGGGCCGCGGGCCGCGGGCCGGTACGGGCTCGGTCTCTTGTCGATCGGTGCCACGACCGAGATCGGCTTCGACGTCCTCGCCCAGCACTGGGACGTCATGGAGCAGCGGGCGGCAGAGTTCGGCCAGCACGCCGACCGGGCCCAGTGGCGCCTGGTCGGCCCGATGCATCTCGCCGAGACCAAGGAGCAAGCCCGCCGCGACGTCGAGTTCGGCATCCTCCCGTTCTCGCAGTACTTCCGGCATGTGTTGCCCGCCAGTCCGGTGGGTGACGCCGAGGACGTGCCCGGCATCCTCGACTTCTGCGACCAGACCGGTTTCGCGGTGATCGGAACGCCTGACGATGCGATCCGTCAGCTGGAGCGACTCGAGCAGCAGTCCGGCGGGTTCGGGACGTTCCTCGTGTTCGGTCACGAGTGGGCCGACCGGGAGGCGACGTTCAAGAGCCACGAGCTGCTCGCCCGGTACGTGATGCCGCACTTCCAGGGTCAGCTCGATCCGATCCGGGCGTCGTACGACTGGGTGGCCGGCAGCGGCGGGCGGTTCGTCGACGCGGCCACCAACGCGATCAACAAGGCCATCGAGGACCACGCCGCCGAGCAGGCGGTTCGTTCGACCTAGACCACGTCCCCGCTGACCGGGGAGCCGTGGTGGTGCACCATGCGCCAGCGGGTGCCGTCGTGCACGAACACGTTGGTGGCCGCGACCCGGGCCCCGGAGAGCGCGTCGGTGTCGATCGCGCCGTCCTCGGGTGGACCGGCGGTCTGCAGGATGTTCTCGTCGAGGGTGACGATCGCCACGGCGTCGAGGACGAGGACCCGTTCCTCGGTCAGGACGAACTGGATGAACTCGGTGTTGGCGAAGATCGCCTCCCACGAGCCCAGCACCTTCGCCCATCCGTACAGCGTCGGCCACCCGGGGTGGGTGACCCGGGCCCGGTCGGAGCGATCCCACACCTCGGCCATCGCGTCGAGGTCTCCGCTCTCGAACGCCGAGTAGAAGGCGCCGTTCGCAGCGCGGACTTCATCCTCGCCAGCCACGCCGAGCATCATGGCTGCCCGTGCATCCGGTGTCGACGATGGTTCGCGTCGGAACGCGGCGCGTGGCGTGCCACAACTGGGGCGGCGAGGGGGACCCGGTGGTCCTGGCCCATGCCACCGGCTTGCACGGCCTGGTGTGGCGCCCGGTCGCCGAGCGGCTCGTCGCGGCGGGCCGGCACGTCTGGTCCTTCGACTTCCGAGGCCACGGCGACAGCGACCGCTCGGTCGACGGGTACGCCTGGGAGCGCTTCGGCGACGACGCCGCCGGTGTCCTCGCCGCGCTCGGGTTTGGGAGCGACCCGGGTCTCCTGACCGTCGGCCATTCGAAGGGCGCCGCCGCGCTCCTCCTCGCGGAGGTCGCCCGTCCCGGCACGATCCGCCGGGCCTGGTGCTACGAGCCGGTCATCATCCCCGGGGAACCTCAAGACCCCGATCCCGACGTCCCGCTAGCGGTCGGCGCACGACGACGCCGCACCCAGTGGGACACGCCCGAGGAGGCGTACCGCTCCTGGGCGGCCCGGCCGCCGTTCGCGGCCCTGCACCCCGACGCGCTGGCGGCGTACGTCGAGCACGGGCTGCAGCGCCGCACCGATGGGACCTGGGAGCTGAAGTGCGCAGCCGAGGATGAGGCCGCCACGTACGCGCACGGCCCATCGCATGGGCTCTGGCCGGCGCTGCCCAGGATTCACAGCACCGTGCGCGTGGTGTGCGGCGAGCGGTCCGACGCGGTCCCGCCCCGCCTCGCGGCGCGGATCGCGGCGCGATTGGAGCACGGAAGTGTCGAAGTGATGCCCGGCGTTGGCCATTTTGGTCCGCTCGAGGATCCCGACGCCGCGGTGGCGTCGATCCTGGCCTTCGACGACGCCACCGCCCTCCCCATCTAGTCCGGCGTCATATCAGCCGCTCGCCTCCTCGTTGGAGCTCTCCGGGACCCATACACGCTCAGCCAAATCCACCTCCACGACGAGTCCGCGGAATCGGGTGTGCGACCTCACGCGTCAAGTGATGGATGCGGCCGCGAGTGTCCCGTCGCGTGTGTGACTCGTCACCACGGGCAGTGGCTGATCAGACATGAAAGGCTCGGCGTCGTTCTCGTCCACGTCGAATCGGAGCGAAGCAATGGCGATGCAAGACGTCTGAGTCGGAGAGCGATGCCTGTTCGCATGGGACGGACGGATCCTCGAAGTGTTCGGGGCCTTCGGCTCGTCGGGCAGCCGGAGGTTCCACCCTTCCGTAGCCGATCTGCAGATTCGCGAGCCCGACAAAAAGGGACGGGCCGAGATCATCGTGAACCCGCGCGACCCGCAAACCACGATCGTGCAACTCGACGCTGACGAGCTCGCGCGGCTGCGTCCGCTGCTCGACGAGTTCGCCGCAGCAATCCAAGCCGCACAGTAGAGCTGCCGGGGTTGCGCCTAGCTCTTCTGTGAGCGTCAGAGTTCGCGCTGATCGGCGTCGCGGGAATGACCGGCGGGCTCATTGCCCCGGTCCCCCCGCCGTCTGCGCGCCGTCGCGCTCTTGATCGCGCGCGTCATTCGCCAGCCGGGTTGGACTCGTTCGTGCACCAGATGGCGACTGCGTGCGCGCAGGATGTCCGTGCGTGTACAGATCCCTACGAGGTGGTTGTCTCGGTCGACGACGGGGAGATGGTCGATGCCCTCCTCAACCATGCGTTCGAGGACGTCGAGCAGACTCGCGTCGGGCGTGACGCTGACCACGTCCGTGCTGGCAAAGGCTCCGACTGGGGTCGCTGAACTCTCAGGATGGGCCAGAAGGTCGCCGCGGGTGACAATTCCCGTACAGCGCCCGGCGGCATCGACGATCGGGTAGGCGCTGTGGCCGGTCGCCTTGAGCCGCTCACGCGCGGTGGCAGCCGTCGCGTCGGCGGGTAACACCTCGACCGTGGCCGTCATGGCCTCGCCGACTCGAGTCGATCGCAGGACATCGGGCTCGTACCCGGTAGGCACCTCGAGGCCTCGCCGAGCGAGCTTCTCGGTCATCAATCCGTGATCGAGCAGCGCGGCCGAGACGAGATCGGCGACGACGGTGGCGAGCATCAAGGGAAGAATGGCGTTGTAGTCACGCGTGAGCTCAAACGCGAACACGATGGCAGTGAACGTGGCACGCGTCGCGGCGCCGAAGGTCGCGGCCATCGCGACCAGCGCTACCGCGCCAGGCGAGAGATGCAAGCCGGGCGCGACCTCGTTCACCGCGGCCCCGAAGAGCCCCCCGAACGCGCCGCTCACCAACAGGATCGGGGCCAGCGTGCCACCGGAGGTCCCCGAACCCAGGGCGATCCACCACGCCACCAGCTTCGCGGCGAGGAGCAGCGCGAGCGCCCCGAGCGCAATCCGGTCGGCGAGGACGTCGTTGATCGCGTCGTAGCCGACCCCCAGGGCGCGCGGAACCGCGAGCCCGATCAGCGCGAAGCCGAGCGCCCCGAGGATCGGGTGCCAGAACTGGCCGATCGGCAGACGACGAAAGCCGCTTTCGATCGCATATAGACCCTTGCAGACGACGACTGCGAGGAGCCCACACGCGATCCCCAGCACGAGGAACACCGGTAACAGCTCGATCCCTGAGTAGCTGTGGTGCGGCACCGAAAAGAGCGGCCCGGTCCCGAAGATCGCGGCATGGACCCCAGCCGCCAGGCTCGACGACACAACGAGGGGGACCAAGGCGCGAGTCGAAAACTCGAAGAGCAACAGCTCGATCGCGAGCACCACGGCGGCCAGCGGCGTCCCAAATGTGGCGGCCATCCCGGCGGCAGCGCCACTCGCCAACAGGATCTTTCGCTCGGACGGCGAGACCTTGACGAATTGCCCGACCAGGGACCCAAGCGCGCCGCCGGTGACGATGATCGGACCTTCGGCGCCGAACGGGCCGCCAGTGCCGATCGCAACCGCGGCCGAGATCGGCTTCGCGACTGCCGCGCGCGGCGAGATCCGGCTCTGCTTCTCGAGGACGGCCTCCATTGCTTCTGGGATGCCGTGGCCGCGGATGACGGGTGACCATTTCGCGAGCAGTGATACGAAGAGCCCGCCCGCCATCGCGACGAGGACAAGGGACGCGTCTGGATGGAAGTGGCGGAGGGACGGAAGCGTCCAGCCCCATTGGTGCAGCAAGGCCACGTTGGAAATGACGCCGATGAGATGGAGGAGCAGCCAGGCCGCGCCACCTCCGGCGAGTCCCAGGAGCGCAGCGAGGAAGGAGAGAAAGCACGCACGAACCGCGGCCGAGCGCCTCGTGGAAATCAACCCAATCCTCTCAGGAGCGGCGGCCCAGGTCGAGAGCCCGCGGGAACTTCATATCGTATTAGGATATTCTTTGTCGACGACCAGCCGAAAGAAAGCCGAGCCGGTCAGACGACCGTCCGGGCTATTCGCCGAGCACGTCGAACAAGTCGCGGGTGCGACCGGGCGGCGAGCCCGGCGGCGGCCAGGCCTTGCCGACGGCACGACGCCCAACCCCGGAGGATGGAACCACTTCTGCATTGAAGTCTCCGACCTTGCCGCCACCGTCGCGGCACTCCGCAAGGAAGGAGCTCACTTTCGCCACGACATCGTCACCGGCGTCGGCGGCAAGCAGATCCTGCTCGATGACCCTTCCGGCAATCCATCGAACTGTTCGAGCCAACCTTGCCCGAAGCATTACTCGGGCGCCCGTCGTAGCGATGACGAGGTCTCGGGGCTGAGCGTTCTGGGGCGGGACCCCGGGTTTCAGCCGATGACGCCCGCGTCGCGCAGTCGGGTGAGCTCCGCGTCGGCGAGCCCGAGCTCTTGGCTCAGGATCTCGTCGGTGTGCTCCCCGACCCAAGGGACCCGAGTCTCAGGTCCCTCCGCGACCTTCGTCATCTTCACCGGGTTGCCGGGCATCAGGTACGGGGGCTCCCCGTCGGTGCGTGGGACCTCGACGAGCATGTCGCGGGCCGCGACGTGCGGGTCGGCGATGACGTCGGGGGCCGAGTTCACCGGCCCGGCCGCGATGCCCGCCTCGTTCAGCTCGCGCGCCGCCTCGAGTTTGGTCTTGGCGGCGGCCCATCCCTCGATGGCGGGGCGGATCACCTCCTCGAGGTGGATCCGCCATCCCTCGCGCGTCGCGAAGCGGGGATCGTCGAGCCACTCGGGCCGGCCGATCATCTTCGCTAGTCGCTCGAACTGGTGCTCTCGTCCGACCTGCACCACGAACCAGCCGTCGCGGGCTCGGAAGCCGTCCATGATGAGCAAGGGTCCGAGCCCTCCGGGTCGCAGCCCCATGGACCAGAAGTTCGTCACCAGATCCGTCATCGCGACGACGGCGTCGAGCATCGCGACGTCGACGTACTGGCCTTCGCCGGTGTGGTCGCGGTGGCGGAGCGCGGCCAACGTGCCGATGACCGCGAACATGGCGCTCGAGATGTCACCGAGCGCGCCGACGGGCCCGACGACCGGGGGCTGGTCCTCGGGTTGCTTGAACGCGTAGATCCCGGACATGGCCTCCACGATCGGCGCGTACGCAGCCCACGAGTCGTACGGCGACGGCACCGTGTTCCCGAAGCCCGACACCGAGACGTAGATCAGACGCGGGTATTGGGGCGCCAGGTCCTCGTACGCGAGGCCCATGCGGGCCATCGTCCCGGGTTTGAAGTTCTCGGCCACGATGTCGACGCGGCCGGCGAGGGCGCGGAACAGGTCGCGGCCCTCTGGTGCCTTGAGGTCGATCCCGACGCTGCGCTTGTTCAGGTTGTTGCGCAGGAACGTGGCCCCGGCGAGCCGACCGGTCGGGTCGGTCATTGC
>Ga0066793_10000253_pt1 | contig 20042 bp, 16 predicted proteins | sample PersoiDNA2013189_FD_83876 | JGI IMG/M metagenome (GOLD analysis project Ga0066793, IMG submission 83876) | Permafrost soil microbial communities from the Arctic, to analyse light accelerated degradation of dissolved organic matter (DOM) -... | ecosystem: Environmental > Terrestrial > Soil >... | reverse complement strand
TTCCAACCCAGGCTCTATCCATTACACCCACACCCACATCCACTACCACGCCTACATTAACGTTGACACCCACAACCGCACCGACCCCGATCCTTCCCCGGCCTGGCCGCCCATTCTTAAGCGAATGGGCCTTATCCATCCTGTTGATTGCTATGGCAGCCGGTTTGGCCTACGGCCTGGGATTCTGGTTATGGGGTTCGCTGCGTTGGGGAATGCGTTGGAGTTTATGCGCGGTTTTAGGTGGTTTAGCTGGCTACCTTTACCTGGCAGCGGGCATGCCTGGGGGAACCGTGTGGATACAAGGCGCGGGGACTAACGGGATACTGATGGGCACATTGATGGGGATTCTATCAGGCTGGATCGCGGCAATTATCTGGCACTATACGCCAATGCTCAGCCGCGATCACCGGTAGAAGAGAGTCTCCGAATTTGAAGTGTTTGCCGGTGCGAAGCACCGGCAAACACTTCAAATTCGGGTCTTTAATTTTATTTCATTAGCGTAGTAACCAGGCTGATTAAAATTAATCCAATGGTGGTCCAGACTAAAAATTTATCAGGTGTGGATCTTAAGTAATCCCGCAAGCCAGGTTTACGGGTCAGCGGTCTGGGTTGGATAAAAATTGGCCGGTCTCCAAGGAGCGCCTGGCGTAAAATTTCGATGGTTTGGGGCCGTTCATCGGGATGCAGGCTCATGGCCCACAGGACGGCTCGCTCAACCCTTTGAGAGATGGCCGGGTTGATTTCTCGCAGCGGGATCAGGCTTTGTGGGTGTAGAAATCTTTCTTTTGCGTCGGCGGGAGGCCGGTTGGTGAAGAGGTGGTAGAGGGTTGAGCCGAAGGCATAAATGTCACTCCGGACGTCCGTGTGTCCACTGTCTCCTCCATATTGTTCGAGGGGCGTGTAAAGCGCGGTGCCTTGCCCTTGTAGAATCGTGACGGTCACTTCGCCAGGCGCCAAAACTTTCACCAGACCAAAATCGACCAGTTTCAATAATCCACTGGGAGTCACTTTTAAATTACTGGGTTTAATATCGCGGTGGAGGATGGGCGGTTCCTGGCTGTGAAGATAGCTGAGCGCGTCGGCCAACTGGCTGGCCCAATTTAAAACGTCGTTTTCATTCAAAAAAATATTGTTTTGGTGAGCCTCAGACATCAAAGTGCGCAGGTCTTTGCCGGGTACAAAATCCATAATCAGATAATCACGCCCGCCGATCGAGAAAAAGTCAGATACTTTGGGAAGATTGGGGTGGTCCAACCTGGCCAGGACGGTGGCCTCACGCAAAAATTGGTCTCGCGCTTCTTTTTGAAGATCAGCAGAAAGTGTACGGTCTTGTTCCACTTCTTTCAATGCACACAGGCGGCCTTCAAGGCGCAGATCATCCGCCAGGTAAATGCTTCCCATGCCACCCTGGCCAATAATCCGGCGGATCTTATAACGCCCCCGGAGAACTTCTCCTGCTTTAAGCGGGATTAACATAATCCAGACCTGAATGAACTTCCGGCTGTAAAATCCGTTTCTTGGATGAATGACTTAAAAACATGATAGCAGGGTTGGCTGAAATAAATCTGGGCTGATAAAAAATCAACCAACTACCTGGATGACCCGATCATGCCGGGCGGCTTACCGGCAAATAAGCCGCTGCTGGTCGATAAATTAATGACGGCGTAAGCATACAACTTCTCTTCAACGATGTTAGGGTTGGCATTATAACCTGAATAGTTACAAAAATCTATCCGCCGCACCCAAAAATCAGTCACACAAAATCTCAAAGATCTGCTATATTATACCTCTAAGCATTAACAATTTAAATTGGTTCTCCAGGATTTCCTGTGGAATGGTCCGCATTTTGGGGTTTGAGCACGCGTACGCGCGGTATATAGCAAATAACCAGAGAGCCAAATTACCTGTTTAGAGGAGTACAGTCATGGAGCGCAATCATATAGATTTGCCGATATTAATTGCGCAAACGGGCCCTTTAAATGGTCAGCGATGGACAATCAATGATGCGTTAGTGATTGGCCGCGATGGATCGTGCGAAATTGTTGTCCAGGATCGCCAGGTTTCTCGTTACCATGCCCGTCTGATGCCTTCATCGGAAGGGGTTATTTTGGAAGATCTGGACTCCAAAAATGGGACGTTTGTCAATGGCCAGCGGATCAATGAATCGATGGTGATGCAAGATGGCGATCTGATCCAGATTGCTCTGGCACAACATTTCGTGTATCTGAGTTCCGATGCGACCATGCCGTTGGATACCAATATTGCGAGCAGCGAAGAACCGGTTTACAGTTTGCATATGGATAACCGCTCAAGGCGGGTGTGGGTGAAGCGGCAGGAATTAATTCCTCCCTTGTCGGTTCAACAGTTTCGTCTGTTACACGTCTTGTTTGAACACCGCGACCAGGTTGTTTCACGTCAGGAATTGGTTGAATCGATCTGGGGGGATGAACAGGGCGAAGGTGTTTCTGAACAAGCCATTGATGCGTTGGTTCGCCGCCTGCGGGACCGCCTTGCGGCACTGGATTCAGAGCATGCCTATATCTTGACAGTTAGAGGTCATGGTTTACGCCTGGATAATCCCGAAGAAACGCCAGAATTATAAAATAAAAAGGAGCTGGTGTTTTCCAGCTCCTTTTTGGTTGTGTCAGGTCGATTTTACTTGAGATTTGCTTCCATAGTAAAGCGCATTGCCATCCGGTAAGCTTTTTGCAGTTTATCGACAATTTCGGGTTCTTGTTTTTGCGCTTGAGCCTGGTTTACCAGGCCATTCATGAACTGGATAAATTCAGTCGTTATTTCAGCCCGGTGATCCTCGAAAATTTTCCGCAGCTCGATGTCATTTTCGGCATCCAGCATTTCTTCGATGAGGGCCACTTCAGCCGGGGGGGCGCTGACCTGTTGGATTACGGCGACGATTTTTTGCAATTTATCCTGCCTAACCTTATCGCCGTTCTTCTGCGAGGTCTGGAGCTCATTTTTGAGGATTTCAACAAACAGATCGGTCATTTTGGGCAGGTTTTGTACGAGGGCCTGTTCAATATCATTCGACTTGATCAGGCTTTCCAGCAAATTTTGGGCTTCTTCGACCTGTTTCTTGACTTCCTGGTCGATTTCTTGGGTCATATCGACCAGCTTTTCACGCAAGTCGATTAACTTCTGTCGATCCGCCTCGCTGGCGTTTTCGATTTTCTGGCTGAGAAGTTGGAAGAAGGTGTAATCCAAACCGGTGCGGGTCAGGCTGACGATGGTCGCCAGGCGTGTTTCGCTAGGCGCATTGACCACCAACTCGATTAAGGCTTCGCGCGTCAGACCATTTTTTGCCGCTTCCTGAACGGATTTCACCGCCTCATCTTGTTCCTGCGCCTGGGCCTGGAGGGCTCTCCCCACCGAGGTGATCGGCATGAGCTTGCTCATCAATTCGGCCAATGCCTTAGCGCCCTGTTCGTCTCCACTGGCTGCCGCCGATTCAAGCAGCCGGTTGACGATCATGAAGAACTGCTCATCGATTAATAGATCCTCTTGCTGTGCTATGGCCACCCGTGCATCGTCAGTTGTAGCAGTCATCAGGCGTTGAAGCACATTCACGCGCTGCTGTTGGGCTTGCAGCATTTCTTTTGTAACGCCATCTTTTTCGAGAATGCGCTCAATCAAACCCTGCATGGTGAAAACGGTCTGGGGGCGGAACAGGTAAGCCTTTCGTTTTTCATTAGGGAGGCGGTTAGTCACCTGGGTGATTAAGGGTCCAATCAGCCGTTCTTGTTCATTGAGAGGGAGGCCAAGCTCAGGGGGAAAGAAGGTGAGCAGCAGCTCTTTATCCGCATCATGGTAAACAATCGGCGTACTTAAGTTACCTTGATAGCCACAATTTTGGCATTGGATCAGGTTATAACCTCCAGATAAAAGCAATTGTTTCGCTTTTGGATCAGTATTTACATCAAATAATTGATTTAGATCAACAACAACCGGCTGGCGACAGCGCGGACAAGACGATCGGGTTTGGGGCATCGTTCACTCTCACAAAAAAAATTTATTTAATCGTAACTACTCAGAATCTCTTGAAAGAGACCTGAATTTGAGGTGTTTGCGCTTGCTTTGAAAGCGCAAACACCTCAAATTCGGCGTTTTACGAAGGTCTGAGCAGTTAGTTTAATGTGCGAATTATACCATCGGGTATAAAGGTAATAACGGTTTAAACAGGGCATATTCCACTGTAAATTCGGTCAGGCCCATCTTAATCGGCTGATCGAGGCAGAGAAAAACAGATTTTTCCGCCTTCCTTGACCTTCGGATCGACCCAGATACTGCCCCCATGCGCCTCGATGATGGCTCTTGCCAGGTAAAGACCCAACCCGGTCCCTTTCGTCTGCCGGCTCATATCTGGGGCGCGGTAAAAACGGTCAAATATGTGTGGGATGTCGGCCGTGGCAATGCCAGGGCCCTGGTCGCTCACCCCAATGATGATCTGGTCGGGTCGTTCTTGGGCAGTAATGCGGATTTCGCCCCCCGGTGAATACTTAATCGCGTTGGAGATCAAGTTCGATAATACCTGCCGCAACCGGTTTTCATCGCCAAAGATGATCGGAAGATCAGATGGCATGTCCACGATGATCTGATGGCGATTGGTCTGGGTTTGAAATCGTTCAGCCAGGTGACGGGCAATTTCTACCATGGATACGTCTGAGCGACGCAAAGAAAAACCACCTGCCTGTAGACGTGAAGCGTCCAACATATCTTCGATCAATCCGGCCAGATGATCGGCCTCCTCTTCGATGACTTCCAGGCTATCTTTTACAACCTGAGGATCCCACGAGGCATCTTCACGGCGCAGCGTGCTGACGTATCCTTTGATCAGGGCGATCGGGGTTTTTAATTCATGGCTGATAATAGAAATGAAGGTGCTTTTTAGCTCTTCCGCCTGCCTGAACCGGGTGATATCTCTCACCGTCGCGATGATATTCAACAGAGTCCCTTCAGGTGAGATTAATGGCGCGTAAGTGATGCCGACAGGCAGTGGAGACTGCTGTCCGCGTTTGATGTCGCCTTCGACATATAACTGGGCCAGGGGCGTCAGCGGCCAACCGCCAGCTTCGGCGGAATCCAGAGTCAATCCCTGGGGTTTACCGTTCCAACGAATAATATCTTCGTGAGTCTGGTTCTGGAGATCGACCGGGTTGGCGCCGACCATTCTGCCAAACGCGGGGTTGGCTCTTTCTATTTTGTGGTCTGGGCTCATGATTAAGATACCATCCCCAGCCGAGTCAAGCAGGGCATCCGCGCGCTGTTTCTCCTGCCTCACCTGGGTGTAGAGTTGGGCATTGCGGACGGCTACAGCGGCCTGGTTGGCAAAACTGCTTAAAACCAGACGATCATTGGACGAAAAGACGTCGAGATAATTCCGGAATATAAACGTCAACCCGATGACCTGTTGGCGATCAATCAACGGAAGACCGACCCCGGTAAGGAAGCCCAGGCTGACAGTATAGGTTAGTTCTTTCAGCAGGCGGTTAATTTCGGGCACTTCGAATTTGGCCGGATCTTCGTTATCAGGTATTTGAGCTAACCAGGGTTCCAACGATTTTAGAAACGCAGGCTGGATACCATGCGAGACCGCAATACGCCACCCCCCGGAGGTATCGCGAAGCGCGATCAGACCACCCTGGCCGGCTAACATCTCGATAGAAATGACCAGAATCCGCCCCAGAAGCTTATCCAGGTCTAAGTCTTGATTGAGCGCCCTGGCAATTTCGAGCAGGTAATCTCTTTGTCGCACGCGAAAATCAGGTAACATTCTCAATGGATAGCCAATTTCTCCGTCACAGCGATTGCTTCTTCGAGAATTTGCAAGCCTTCGTCTATTTCTGACCGACTTGTGCTCAGAGGAGGGGAGATGCGAATGGTGCTTTTACCACAGCCGAGGGTGAGTAAACCCCGTTCAAACGCATGATCCACAATGTCATCTCTAAAATGGACCGCTGGTTCTTTGGTAAGGCGGTCCTTAACAAATTCTACACCAATCATCAAGCCAATACCACGTACCTGACCAATCATTGGATGGCGCATCATGATTTCTTGGAGTGCATCCAGGGTATAGCGGCCAACTTCTGCGGCATTCTTCATGTACTGTTCTTCGATCAGCTTCAGGGTGACTGTGCCCCGTTGATGCAACCGCGATACCTGCGGAAAAATCGAGAAAGCGATTGCCGTCCATGTCCCAAACTTCTGTACCGCGGCCATGATCCATGACGAATGGGTAGCCCCTGGGGTAGGAAAGAGAGATCACAGCCTGATCACGTTCGACGATGGCCCTCGCTTTTGGCCCGGGCAATTTCAGCGGTTCCATGACAACCTCCTATAAAAAAGACAGGGTTCTTGTAACTACTCAGCCTTGGGGTGAAAGTTCCCGAATTTGATGTGTTTGCGGATGCTTCGCACCCGCAAACACATCAAATTCGGGTCTTTTTCACTCTAGCCTGAGCAGTTACCATTAAGCCTTTAAAAACAGTGAGTATAAAGAGAATTGGCCGGCTCTTTATACTCGGTTTCAGGACCGAATCAATTACAAATCTTGTGCTACGGCAAGGGCGCCCAATAAACCTGCGTCGTCACCCAGGGCGGCCGTGGTGATAATCAGTTTATCCATGTAAACCGGGGCCAGAATGCTCGCGCGCATGGTGGCTTTTAATGGGTTAATCAAAAGGTCGCCGATCTTGGATACCCCTCCACCGAGAATAATGATGGATGGATTAAAAATGTGAAGGTAATTTGCCATCGCGTAGCCGATGTAAGTCCCCGCGCGGGTGATGGCTTCAATCGCCAAAGCGTCACCTTGTTCGGCTGCCTGGCTGACGTCGCGGGCAGAAGGGGGTGGGGCAATGGGTAGGATGGATGGCACACCCTTTTGAAGCTGTTCAAGAACATAACGGGAAATGGCCGTACCAGAGCCAAAAGCTTCAAGGTGTCCTTTGTGCCCGCAGCCACAAACGGGGCCATCGGGCATGATCATGACGTGACCCAATTCGGTAGCGAGACCATTTTCACCCAGCACCAGGCGGTCATCACAAATGACCCCGCCGCCAATGCCGGTGCTGATCGTCATGTAGAGGAGGTTATGATGCCCGTGACCCGCGCCAAATTTCCATTCACCCACGGCTGCCAGGTTGGCGTCATTGCCCAGGGTTACGGGAAGACCGAAGCGCTCCTCAATGATCTTTTTGAGCGGGAGGTTGGTCCAGCCGGGTATGTTCGGAGCCGAGAAAATAATGCCCTTTTTGGGGTCAAGGGGACCAGGCGCGGCCATTCCAATGGCTCTCACCCGCTCATCCGTCGGCCACACGCTCGATATCAGCTTGATCAGGCGCTCCACGGCTGTTTCACTATCACCCCTGGTAGGGATTTTTGCTTGTTGTAAGGGTACAATCCCTTTTTCTGGGAAAACAGCGACCCGCAATTGGGTCCCCCCAATGTCTACAGCAATCGTTACACTCATGCTTAAATTATAGCATGAGTGTAACGTCTCCGCCATGAATAGAATGGCTGTAGTCGAATAAATTGTTGACGCACCGCTCAAAGACTGCTATGATGGGTAAGCTATGGTCAATGAGAAAGACAGAAAAAGAAAGCATCGCTGGCAAGCGATGCTCCAGGAATTACGCTGGCTGATCCCCGGGATAGGGGTTAAACGTTGGCTGTTGTTAATCCTGGCGGGCACGACCTTACTTGGGATTGGCCTGGCGGTTTTTACTCTGGATGTTTACCGCTCAGCGCCCGATACCTGGTGGCTGCCGGTTTTATCCACCCTGTCCTTGCGTTTTATTGACCGGCCTATCCGCGTGTTGATCTTTGGTACGCTTGGAGTTGGTCTGGTTTTGAGTGGGATTTGGGGTTTTAACCGCACATTACTGCGCCCATTCATCCGTCCTGGGAAAACTGTTATCGAAGCTGTATCAGATTACCGGCGGCGAGATCGCGGTCCGCGGATCGTTGCGATCGGGGGTGGGCACGGGTTATCCAACTTGCTGCGGGGATTGAAAGCCTACACCCACAACATTACCGCTATTGTTACGGTTGCGGACGACGGAGGGTCATCCGGTGAACTGCGCCGGAGCATGGGTATCCTGCCACCTGGGGACATCCGCAACTGCCTGGCGGCCCTCTCCAACGATGAAGCCCTCTTGACCCAAATATTTCAATACCGATTTGCCACCGGGGATGGGTTAAGTGGGCATACCCTGGGGAACCTGTTTATCTCCGCACTTACGGACATAACGGGAAGTTTTGAAGAGGCTGTGGCCGAATCGGGGCGGGTTCTGGCGGTTCATGGGCAGGTTATCCCAGCCACTTTACACGATGTGCATCTGGTGGCTGACGTGGAAATGGCCGATACAAAAAAGCGCGTACAGGTGAGCGGCGAAAGCAATATCCCTAAAACGGCGGGAAAGATTAAACGCGTCTGGCTTGAACCGGGTAATGCACCCGCGTTTCCACCCGCTATCGCGGCAATCCTATCGGCTGATTTGATCATTGTGGGTCCGGGAAGCCTGTATACCAGCTTGCTGCCCAATCTTTTAGTGTCTGATCTGGCTGAAGCAATTCGTGCGAGCCGGGCGATTAAGTTTTATGTATGCAACGTGGCCACCCAACCGGGGGAAACCGATGGTTATTCTTCTACTGATCATTTGTACACCTTAGAAAAGCATGTCACTGGGCGGTTATTCGATCTGATAATCTGCAACCGGCGTTATGACGGGCTGTTACCCCAAGGGATCGGGTGGGTTAAAACGGATCCGAATCTAGAAGAAAATTATGCCGTTTATCAGGCCGATCTGATCGACGAAGAAAACCCCTGGCGACACGATTCAACCAAGCTTGCGCAGGTCATTAATGACCTCTTTTACGAACGGACAGGCCCATTAGCTGATTAGGTTCTGCTCAGCCATGAGAAAAGAATCCCAGAATTTGAGGTGTTTGCGGGTGCTGAGCACCTGTAAACACCTCAAATTCGGGTCTTATTCACGTATACCTGAGCAGTAACAGAACCAATTACTTTCCCGATCTGGGTAAGGCATGGTAAAATTAAATATCCAATATATATTTCTGGAGGTAAACAATGACCGTTCGAGTTGGGATTAATGGCTTTGGCCGTATAGGCCGCCAAATCCTTAAAGCAATCATAGAACATCATGCTGGTTCGTTGGAAGTCGTTGCAATCAACGATTTATTCGATTCCCAGACCAATGCCCACCTGTTCAAATATGACTCCAATTATGGAATCTATCATGGTGAAGTCAAAGTCGATGGGAATGACCTGGTAATCGATGGCAAAACCGTGCGTGTCTTTGCCGAAAAAGATCCGGGCAACCTGAAGTGGGCAAATTTGGGTGTGGATATCGTGGTTGAATCAACCGGTATCTTCACGGATGCCATCGGCGATCCCGCCAAGGGCAAGCCTGGCGCGCGGGTTCATATCGATAAAGGTGGCGCCAAGAAAGTTATTATTTCGGCTCCTGCTAAAAATGAAGACCTTACCATCGTCCTGGGCGTTAACGATGAGAAATATGATCCTGCCAAGCATCATGTCGTTTCGAATGCATCTTGCACTACAAACTGCCTGGCCCCGGCGGTCAAAGTTGTGCATTCCAAATGGGGTATTGTGTACGGTGTGATGACGACCATTCATTCTTATACCAACGATCAGGTGATCCTGGATCAGGGGCATAAGAAAGAGTTGCGCCGTTCGCGCGCGGCTGCCTTGAATATCATCCCCACCACCACCGGCGCCGCCAAGGCCCTTTCCCTGGTCATCCCTGAGCTGAAGGGTAAATTCGACGGCTATTCCCTGCGCGTCCCGACCCCCACCGTGTCCATCGTAGACTTCGTGGCAACCCTGGCCAATCCGACGACCAAAGAAGAATTGAATGCCGCTTTTATTGAAGCATCAAAGGGTCCTATGAAGGGTATCCTGGGTGTGACCAGCGGTGAATATTACGATCCCCTGGTTTCGATGGACTTCAAGGGCGATCCCCGTTCATCGATCGTCGACCTTGCGTCGAACATGGTCATGGGCGGAAGCCTGGTGAAAGTCGTAGCCTGGTACGATAACGAATGGGGTTACTCCTGCCGGACCGCTGACCTGGCTGAAATGATGGCAAAGTCACTCTAACACAACGTTGGAGGCAGCCTTATCGTAAAATAAATGCGTAGTGGATGTCTGCTCATGGGCAACACCCTTACGCATTTTATTTACTCACTTTGTAAGCACCTAAACCTGGCATAATCGGGGTTATGCCGGCGAATTATGATTAGAAGCAACCAAGAGAGGGATCGATGTTCAATAAAAAAACTGTAAACGATATTGATGTCAACGGCAAAAGAGTCCTGGTAAGGGTTGACTTTAACGTGCCGATCAAAGACGGTAAAGTGGGTGATGATACCCGTATCCGGGCGGCGCTTCCAACGATTGAATATCTCCTGCAGCACGGCGCTGCAGTTATTCTGTGTTCACACCTGGGGCGGCCAAAGGGCGGCCCTGATCCCAAGCTCTCCTTGCGCCCAGTCGCGGATTACCTCAGCGGTTTAATGGGCAAACCAGTGGCTTTTGCCGAAGATTGTGTTGGCCCTGCGACCGAAGCGGCAGCCAAAGCCCTGAAACCAGGGCAGATATTGCTGCTTGAAAATACACGCTTCCATCCTGAAGAGGAAAAGAATGACATGGAACTCGCCCGCAAGATGGCCGCATTAGCTGATGTCTATGTCAACGATGCCTTTGGCTCAGCCCATCGCGCACATTCCTCGACAGAAGGCGTCGCCCACTTCTTACCGGCTGTGGCAGGCTTTTTGATGGAAAAAGAAATCCGCTATTTGGGGCAGGCCATTGCCGATCCCAAGCGGCCTTTCATCACAATCCTGGGTGGTGCTAAAATCAGCGATAAAATTGGCGTCATTCGCAACCTGTTGAGCAAAGCGGACGCCATCCTGATCGGTGGTGGCATGGCGAACACCTTCCTGGCGGCGAAAGGAATTTCTATGGGCGATTCACTGGTCGAGGCCGATGCGGTTGAAACGGCTCGCCAGCTCCTGGCTGATGGCTCGAGCAAGCTTCACCTACCCGTGGATGTGGTCTTAGGCGATAAATTCGATGCTGAAGCGCAACTCAAAGAAATGGCTACCGGACCCGTTCCGGATGGCTGGCGTATTTTAGATATTGGACCAAAAACGATTGAAGCTTACACTGGTTTTCTAAAGGGTGCTGGCACAGTGGTATGGAATGGACCCATGGGCGTGTTTGAGTTCCCGCGCTTTGCCAAGGGCACGTATGGTGTGGCCAAGGCTGTCGCTGATTGCGGCGGTATCACCATCATTGGCGGCGGTGATTCGGTCGCAGCTATTCAGGAATCGGGGCTGGCTGAAAAAATAACCCATATTTCGACCGGTGGGGGCGCCTCCCTCGAGATGTTAGAGGGTTTGGTGCTGCCCGGTCTGGCGGCTTTGTTGGATAAATAAAGCCTGATCGGGAAATACAATCCGAGTCTGTTTGTTACAAGACCGTTGTAAAAAGCGGTCTTGTATTTCCTCTTCCCCGGAAGGGGGCGAGTGGGGCATATGCGCTAACTTAAGCCGCTCGCGCTTGCATTGGGCACATGACATGAACAAGAGAAATGTCTAATGGAGGCTTTGCGAAGCAATCTGATTGCTTCGCAAAGCCTCGCAGCATTTCAATCAAATAAGTGAGGTTCTGCACTTTTTTTCGCTCGCTAATGTTCTGCTTATGTTAGCGCATATGGGTGAGGGGGTTGGGAAATGTGACAATGTCAAAGTCTATACGCCCAACGTCTCGAGCGGGTTTATAATCCCAATATGCGGATCAAAACTTACCGCACTTTTCAGGCCTTAATCATGGCCGTCTTAGGATTCTACTTACTGGATAAGTTGGGGGGTGACGAGATCCAGTTCTATATCAATCCAAGGTTTACCCTTTTAGTTTTGTTAGTGACCCTGGTTTTTTTTATCCTGGCTCAAAGAATTCTGTTCAACCGGCCGGATGATCCGTCGACAGAAATCAACCAGCGACCTGTCACGGGCAGCCGGTGGGCGGTTTTAAGTCTTCTAATGTTAATCCTGCCAATTACCGCCGATTTAATTGGCCAGTCATTGCCCTACCCGGTCAGGGCTATGGCGTTATCTGGGATTAACCAGGCTGTCCCGTTACCTCCAGGCGCTAAAATCCCAGATTTTCCTGCGGCTATGAAGCCAGATAACTATACGATTTTGGATTGGGTGTGGCTTATTCGAAAAGTTCCAGATCCGGCGATAATAAATCGAGAGACGGCCAATGTGACGGGCTTTATCTACCATGCGCCTGGGTTGAGTTCAAGCTCTTTTTTATTGGTTCGGTTTGTGATCACAAACAGCGTCGCGGATCTCCAACCGGTGGGCATGCAAGTGGAATGGCCGCAATCCGCCAACCTGGCAGATAATCAATGGGTCCAGGTCCGGGGTGAGGTCATAGCTGCTTATCTGGATGGCAAGGCCATCCCAAAAATAAGGGCGCAAAGTGTGCAAATGGCGCCAGATCCGGATATGCCCTTTATTATCCCTTAACAATCCATGAAAATACCTCATTTCGATCGTTTGGTTTGGGCAGCGCTGGCTGTTCTAGGGCTGGCACTGGCAATTATTTTGATTATTTTCAATCAGTCGGGTGTGAGTATCGTCAAAGCCTATCCCTTGGATGGAACCCAAATTGGACCATGGGGGAAAGTTGGGGTTGAGTTTGGCCAGGCGATGGTAAAGGATCTTACCGAAAAGGTTTTTAAGATTACCCCAGAAATTGCCGGGCAGTTCCAGTGGGATGGAAAGACCCTCTGGTTCGAACCGCGAGAACCCTTTAAAGCTGGAGGAAACTACTCAGCCAGTGTAACTTCTGGTGCGCCAGGGACGGATGGACGAAAGTTAAAGAAAAATTTTAGCTGGAAATTCACCATTCGGTCCCCAAGTTTGATCTATATTTCACCGGCGCAAGAGGGCAGCGATCTTTGGTACAAGGATGTGGGTACGGGCAATCCCCAAAAATTAACCGATACAGCGAATGCCGTTCAAGATTTTGCGGTTTCTCGAGATGGCGAGACCATCGCTTATACCTTGCTGAACGACCAGAATGGCGCCGATATATGGTTGATGCCCCGTGATGGCGCCAATCATACACTGTTACTCAGCTGTGGGGCGGACCAATGCAGCCAGCCAGCCTGGTCCTGGAACAGTGATCGAATCGCTTTCAGCCGGAAGAGCCGTAAAAATGGGCCAAATAGTGCCTTTAATGCCCCCCGAGTATGGACAATCGAAGTGACCTCGGGTCAATCAGCGTCGTTATTCCAGGATGCGAGCATTACGGGCGATTCACCCAACTGGTCGCCTGAAGGGAAATACCTGGCTTTTTATGATACTGCTCACCAGAGTCTCCACGTGCTAAACCTTCAAAACAGTAAAGACACCCTACTCCAGACCCAAATCGATCAGGTTATTGCCTGGTCACCAGACGGAAACCAGTTGTTATTTGTGAATGAACTTTCCACCGGCGAGCAAAGCTATTTATCAGTTTACTCGTATGACATGACCCGTGGTAAAGGTGGAGAGCCATTTAAGGATAGTCTCGCTGGCCTGGATGCCAGCATACCCGATTGGTCGGCGGATGGCCAATCGGTGGTTTTAGGGCTGCGCTCCCTTGAAGGCGGGCAGAGCAAGCAACTATGGGTGTTGGGTTTTAAGCAAGAGCCGCCTGTGGATGTGACGGATAATCAGATCTATACCCAAGCGGCGTATCATTGGAATAACCAGGGCACCGCTATTGTATATCAACGCTTTGAATTAGGACGCTCCGACAGCCAGCCCGAAGTGCTCGTTTGGGATAAGGCCACCCACCAAAGCCAGGTGATCGCGCAAAATGCTGCCTTACCGGCCTGGCTGCCATAACAGGATCATTTAATGATTGCTCAGTGCCTTGCCGATTTCATCCAGAACACCTGGATCGGTTTCTGTTGATGAGGCTTTACTTAATGCCTGGCGAGCTGCGGGGAGATCGAATTGACCCAATGCCCAGGCAGCGGCGCCTCGAACAAGCACTTCCGGTTCGTGCTGGATGGTCGCGGCTAACGCGAGAAGCCCCGCCCGGTCAGTGCTGTTTCCCAGGGCAATCGCCACATTGCGCAAGTAACCTCGCCGCCTGGGTCTTTGTACCGGGCTGCGTTTAAATTTTTGATTATAGGCCTGTGGGGTTAATGCCAATTCCCGGATAAGGTCGGGAAAGGGAACCTCTGACCGGGGTGTGAAGATGGGCGATCCTGGGGTAGGCCCTTCCCTGGCGGCATCTGCAAAGCGTTGATTCCAGGGGCAGACCATCTGGCACACGTCGCACCCAAATAACCATTTTCCCATGAAGGGCCTCAATTCACGGTTGATCGGCCCTTTGTTCTCGATCGTCAGATAAGAGATGCAGCGGGCCGAGTCTAGCGTTCGGTCGGGAAGGATGCATTGGGTCGGACAGGCCTCGATACACCGCCGGCAAGACCCACATCCATCCAGTGTAAAGGGCGGATCGGGCTCCAATTCCAGCTTCATAAAGAGCTCCGCTAATAAATAATAGGAACCCTGACGAAGAGCGATCAGGCATGAGTTTTTGGCGATCCACCCCAGACCTGCGCGTTGGGCTAACTCCCTTTCCAGGATCGGCCCAGTATCAGTATATCCCCGGGTGGTTACCTCCCGTCCGGCGAGGCGCCTTAAGCCATCCTTGAGTTGTCCCATAAGTTCGGGAAAGATAAAATGATAATCTTCACCCCATGCATAAGATGCGATTCGCCCAAAAGGATGCTCTGTTTGAGGGACAGGCAGCGATACTGGCGACGGGTAACGCAGCCCTAATGTCAGGATGTTGCGACATTCCGGCATGACCAGTCTGGGATCAGCGCGCCGCTGGCGAGCTGACTCAGTAGCCAGGTAGCCCATACTGGCATGCCGTCGGGATTGCAGCCAGTGCTGGTAAACATCGAGATGGTCGGGTGGATTGGGTGTCGTCACCCCAACCAGTGAAAAACCGAGGCGATAGGCCTCGGTTTTTACATCTTCTGTTAGAATGGACAGATTTTTTGCCATCGTTGTTCAAGGGATACCGACCAGGCGTTCAGGCGATTGTGGGCCAAAGTTATTTGGTGGGTGTAACCGTTGGGGTATTAGAAGCAGCGGTTGGCGTAAGTGTAGCGGCTGTGGTGGCAGTTACTGCAGTCGTTACGGTTAATGTGGCGGTGGGGACGTTGGCGACTTCAATTTCGAGAGTTAATTTAAGGATATTCGCGCCGGTCATTGTGTCTTGTAAATACCAGACAGTCCGCGCAATACTAATGTCTTTGGGCGAAACGAATGACACGCTGATATCAATACTTTCATCTGGTTTGACCGGGTTAGCCAGATTGACTGTATTGGCAACATTCAAGTTATCTCCCTGTAAACCGCTGTACCATTTGAGCGCATACAAGGTGGTCCAGGTGGATTTACCTGTATTTTTCAATGTCCAGGTAACCTTAAAAGATTCGCCAGGCCCATAGGTGGTCTTATCCGCGACGGATTGGGTCACCAGGGTGGCCTGGTCCAAGGAGGCGCTGCCGGCTGGGACGGTATTGGTTAAAGTGGCCGCCGGTGTAGCTGGCGTTTGGGTCGCAGGAGGCATAGCCGTGACTGCCAGGGTAGGGATAACCGGCATTGTGGGCGTATCTGTGGGTTGCACGGTCGCTGAAGGGGTGAGCGCGGCGGATTGGGTTAATTCTGACTGGACAGCCTGAGCCGCCTGGGTGTAAACTGCCTGAGCGTCTTGAGTCGGGGTTGCTGTGGGACCAGAACTGGCGCATGCAGTTATTAGCATTGAGGTTAGGATGAGTGTGGTGATCCAAAAAGCTGTTTGTTTTATTAACATAAAAACGGTCTCCTGTAATAATTCTTTTTACTGCTCTGGCTCGCGTGAAAAAGGTCGGAATTTCAGGTGATTGCGGGTTCTTCGCATCCGCAATCACCTGAAGTTCGGCGATTGTCACCTCAAGTCTGAGGATCTATCTTTATTCTATCTTAAAAATCCCCCGAAAAGGTGAGGTAATTTGAGTGCAACCGCTCAAATTACCTCATGGAAATGAAAAAATTGATATTTATTGAACTCTTGGTTTCAGCCAATAGGGAGTGGTTGCGCTTCCTGTGCCGTTGGCGGTCACTTGCAAAATGAATTGGACTGATTTTCCAGCCAATGGGGATAAATCTTCGTCCACGGAGATAAACTTACCATCGTTTGTTTTGGCCCATTCTTTCAGATTGGTTTGAGCGCCACCGTCAGCGATGTAGGCCAGGGTGAATTTCACCGAGCAGTTGGTCGAACCCGATAAACAGCCGATCACTGTTTTAAAATGGCTGCCCGTGGTGACGCTAAAGGCAGGGAATTTACCGGTGATGTAACCGTTGTTCACCGGCTGGGGAGCAGTCTCGATGGCTGATTCATTATCCTGGTACCCACCGTCTAATTTGGGATTGTCCACTTTTAAGACATACCCACTCAGGTCGGTGGTGGTGCCTGGGCAAGACAGGACGCCTGCCGCGGTGCGCCATTCTGCCTTGCACATATTATCTAAAAAGTTATAGGTAGTCCCAGGGACGACGATCTCGACCCAAAATTTCGAGAAGATAACGCCTGTGCCATTGCGCAGTCCCCAATCACCATGGAAAGTACCTGTTTTGCTGGGGGCGGTCAAATCAACCGAAATTTGTACCGTTTGACCGGTCGCAACATTCGCGGTGGTGAGGGGTTTAGAGGCAACCGCATTCATCGCGTCACCGCTGATGAAAACCAGCATGTAATTCGAATCCCAGGTGCAGTTACCATCATTGGTAAAGGTCCAGGCCTTGGAGAATGTGGCGCCGGGTGAATAAGTCGTACCATCCTTAATGGTTTCACCCGAGAATTTCGCTTTATCGCACGACCCGGTCGGCGTGTTGGATGGCATTGGGGGCAAGGGCGTGTTGGTCTTGATCGAGACCAGGGTTTGCAAGGCTGTGGAGGTATCTTGTTGATTTGGGACCGGCGTTTGGGTAAAAACGGGTGGAACGGTTGGGGGCGCCGGGGTGGATGAGCTGGCCAGTTCAGTCCCCATTGCTTCGACCGTTTGGGCAGCGGCTGTTCTGATTATGTCCTGTTCGCCAAACTGCGTAGCGAATGGGGTCGCGGTACTTTTGGGTAGGTTGCAAGCGCTGAGTAAAAGCATTGCAACTAAAAATAAGATGACGGTTTTTTGAACCCTTCTCATTTCTTCTTCTCCTTAAATCATGATGACTTGAAACAGTTGGCGTGATTAACCTGATTCACATTATATACGATATGACGATTTCTTTTTATGATTAGTTCCAGGTAATTGCTCAGGCTTGTGTAAAAAAAGACCTGAATTTGAGGGGTAGGCGCTTACTTGGCAAGCGCAAACACCTCAAATTCGGCAACTTTAACTGAAGGATTAACCTGACCGGGGCTTTAGTTCATGCCGGTTAAGGCCTTAAAGAACACTTTGAAATTGAAGGCCTGGCCGGATAATAAAGTTTGCGCGCGGAACATCCCGGCTACCGAGCGAATGATCAACACGGCGGTGATTGCCAGAAGTCCGATCGATAGGAGTATCTCCCAAATTGGAACCACCCCAGCGGATAGGCGGGCCATCATGGCTACCGGTGCAGTCAGGGGAAAAAGGCTGAGAACCATAGAGATGACCCCGTTGGGAGCATTAATCAAGGTCGAAATCAATATCAATGGAATGATCATTGGGATGATCATAATGGTGGTGGCCTGAGAAGCTTCACGCAGGTTGGGCACTAATGCGCCAACCCCAGCCATTAGCCCGGCATATACGGCATACCCGAGGAGAAAAAATATCAATCCCCATAAAAGGATGGATGGCGGCAGGCTAAATGCCGGCGAAAGGTTTAATTTCTGTCCGCTTAAGATTAACAGACCATATCCAGCCCCAGTCCATGCGATCGTCTGGATGAGCCCGACCAGGCCAAGCGCAATGATCTTGCCGGTCAGCATCTGAGTGGGAGTCATGGATACCATCAAAATCTCCATAATCCGGTTTTGTTTTTCAGCGGTCACACTGTTCAGCATCAGGCTGGCAGCGGTCAGGATGACGATATAAAAAATCATGGTAACCGTATACGGCAGGAAAAAAGTGAGAAAACTACCTTGATCGCGTTGTGACGTCTGGGGTAGCAAACTGACCCGGTTCAATTGCATCGGCGCATTCAGCTTCCTGACCAGGGATTCATTCCCACCTAAAAGATTGAAATGAATCACCTCTTCAATTATACGGGTTTGATCGAGTCCTGCCAGAGGATTGAAATCGTTACGTATATAAAGCACCTTTCCAGAGCTGATGTAATCTTGAGGAATTACGTAAAAGCCTGAAATAGCCTTTTGAGCCAGGGCCTGCCGGGCATGCGTCTCATCTGGATAAGCGATCAACCGGCTGGCATTGATCCCATCCGGGAGGGTTTTAATCAATCCGGATTGATCGACATACCCTTCAGTGATGGTTTTGGGTGCGGATGAGAACACCACCTGGGATACGACCTGGGAAGTATTCTGCCCCAGGATGGATATGACCACCATCATGATGGCAGAAACTCCCGGCACCAGTAACAAGGTGACGATGAAAGACCGGCTGGTGATCGTTGAGATCAGCTCATTTTTAAACACGAGGATAGTCTTATTCATAGTTTTCAAGCCTTACCAAACACTTCCCGCCAGGAAAGTCGTTTACCGTAACGCAGCATCCCCAATTGAAAAGTGCGCGCAGCCAACCAGAGTGCACCGATCGCGAATAAGAACAGCACAATGATATTGAGGCTTAACTGCCAGACTGGTATTTCGGTAAATGCCATGCGCAGACTGAGAGTGACCGGGGCGGTGAGTGGAAAGAAACTCAGGCCAATGGCAAGTGGCCCGTTGGGGTTGGTCATAATTGGATAAATGAACCAATAGGGGATCCAGATGGGCAAGGAAAAGAGCCCCGTGATCGATTGGGCTTCGTGAGCTCCCGTCACAGTCGCGCCAACTGCCGCCATGAGGGCAGCGATCAGCACAAAGGAAGGAAAAAGAGTCAGCAGGAGCAGGGTGAAGTTTATTCCCACGTGAATATGAGATATCCAGCCGAAATACTGGCCGCCAATCCCGATAGCCACAGCGCCAAACATGATCCAGGTCAGGAGTTGAGTCAGCCCGACCCCAACATCCCCTGCGATCTTTCCGGCCATTAACTGCCCGGGTGAGACGGACGTGATGATCATTTCCATCGTTCGGTTCTCTTTCTCTTCAACCACCGCCTGCATCAGATAACCCCCACTGGTAAAGATGATTGAAATAAACAAAACACCGGAAATGATGGGGAGGAGGATGTTGTACCATTCTGAGGTATCCAATTCCTGTTTGCCGTCCGCCGATTGGATGATGAAAATTGTTCCCTGGTCGACCCGTTTGGCAACCAGAGTGGGTTCACTCGTTAAGAGATTGGTCTTTAAAAATGCCTCGAACTGGTTTTGTATGGACGAATCGGGTTCTTTTAAGTATATTAGCTCAGACCGGGATGACGTCTTGTAATCGGGCGCCAGGATATAATAAGCCTGGATTCTCTTACTTTCCAATGCAGCGCGCGCATCCACCTCATTCTGGTATGAGATGAGCGTCACGGGCTTGATGATGATATCGGTTGAACTGGTCACACGCCTGGGAGAGACAAGTAATCCCGAGTGATCGACGTAGCCAATCGGGGAGGTATCGGTAGAAAGCACCACGGTCAGAATGCTTACCAGGCCGAGAAACACGATAAAGAAGGGTACGCTGAACAGGGCGAAAAGGAACCTTTTACGCAAGACATGCCGGGTATATTCATTCCAGAAGACGTGCAGGAACTTGGTCATTCTTCTTCCCCTTTGTCCTGGACTACATGGATGAAGATCTCATCCAGGGTTGGGAT
>Ga0066793_10000252_pt1 | contig 20069 bp, 17 predicted proteins | sample PersoiDNA2013189_FD_83876 | JGI IMG/M metagenome (GOLD analysis project Ga0066793, IMG submission 83876) | Permafrost soil microbial communities from the Arctic, to analyse light accelerated degradation of dissolved organic matter (DOM) -... | ecosystem: Environmental > Terrestrial > Soil >... | reverse complement strand
GTACAGCGTAAGGTGTTTCCTGGCTACGTGCTGGTTGAGATGGTGATGAGCGATGAGGCATGGTATGTTGTACGTAACACGCCCGGCGTAACCAGTTTTGTGGGGTCGGGAACGCGTCCGGTGCCTCTACAGGAGCACGAGATCAAGACCATTCTGAAACAGGTGACAAAAGAGACTGAAAAGCCAAAGGCCAAGATAAGTTTCTCGAAAGGCCAGAGCGTACGCGTCATCGATGGTCCATTCACCGAGTTTATAGGAACGGTCAGCGATATTAACATGGACCGCAATAAGGTTACTGTCCTGGTCTCGTTCTTCGGTCGTGAGACTCCGGTTGTGCTGGATTTCCTCCAGGTCGAGAAGATTTAACACCTCCTTTCATGCATTGTTCTTCCGAGCCGGATGGGGGCAAGCCCCATCCGGCTCGGAAGAACGGTGGAAGGATAACAACGTTTTAAGCAGTTTTCTGAGGAGTTTGAAACATATGGCAAAGCGTATTAAAGCTGTAGTGAGACTACAGATTCCGGCGGGTAAGGCCAATCCTGCGCCTCCTGTTGGTACCGCGCTTGGTCCTCACGGCGTCAATATCATGATGTTCTGTAAGGAATACAATGCGCGTACCGCTGAGCAGGCGGGTCAGATCATTCCTGCTGAGATCACTATCTACGAGGATCGCTCATTTACCTTCGTTACCAAGACCCCCCCAGTGGCTTTCTTGCTGAGAACCGCGGCGGCGGTTGAGAAGGGTTCTGCGGTTCCTAATAAGACAAAGGTCGGCTCGATCAGTCGGCAGCAGCTGCACGAGATCGCCGAAATGAAGATGAAAGACCTCAATGTAAACGATATTGAGGCGGCTGAGCGCACCATTGAAGGGACCGCGCGCAGCATGGGTATCACAATAGCATAACTGCGGCCCTAAGTCACTGCGGTTACGACCTCAAGGAGGGTACTTTATACAATGGTACAACATGGAAAAAAATACCTGGAAGCGGCCAAGCTGATCGATGAGACGAAGCTGTACGAGCCCCAGGAAGCTCTTTCTCTCCTCAAGAAAATGAATTATGTGAAGTTTGATCCCACGGTCGAGGTTCACATGAAGCTCGGCGTCGATCCTCGTCATGCTGACCAGATGGTGCGCGGCGTTGCGATGCTGCCTGCTGGTACCGGCAAAGAGGTGAAGGTGCTGGTCTTCGCCCAGGGCGAAAAGGCCGCGGAGGCCGAGGCCGCCGGTGCCGATTTCGTCGGTCTCGATGACCTGATCAAGCAGATCGACGGCGACTGGCTCGGCTTCGATGTGGCGATCGCAACACCTGATGTGATGGGCAAGGTTGGTCGGCTCGGTAAAAAGCTTGGACCGCGCGGCTTGATGCCAAGCCCAAAGGCTGGCACGATTACCTTTGATCTTGATAAGACGATTCGCGAGGTCAAGGCTGGTCGTGTAGAGTTCAAAGTCGATAAGACGGCTCTCTTGCATATCCCTGCTGGCAAGCTCTCTTTCAACGATGACTCCCTGCTCCAGAATATCTCTTCGGTGATCGATGCCGTAATGCGCGCGCGTCCTACCGGTTCTAAAGGAACCTATGTAAAGAGCGTTGTGCTTTCGTCAACGATGTCTCCTAGCGTGCGTCTGGATGTAGCGACGGCGACCGCGCTCAAACCATAAGTACTGTGCAGGGAAATGGATTTCACCAGGGGCATTGCCCTGGTGGACTCTATAGCGTATAATCCATACCAACAATCAAAATAAGTGTCGACCGAAGACAGCAAGTATGCCAGGTGCATCTAAACGATACGGTCAAGCGGCCTTATCGACTTGCCGAGGAATGACTATTCAATAACCAGGAGCACGCTCTCGCGAGAGTCCCTGCCGGACTCCGCTTGATAAGAGCCAATCCTACCGCGTGAATAAGCATTCTCCCAGCCTTCGGTAATATCAACCGAAGGCTTTTTTATATACTATCTCGCGTATTCAGAGCGCGTATCGGGTCAAGCAGAGATTGGATGCGCTGTTTCTGAGCGGGGATACCATCTCTCCAGAAAGGAGGAAGAGCATTTATGCCTACACAGGCTAAGGCCGAGAAGATCGATGAGTTGACAGAGAAGCTCAGCCGCGCGACAGTAGCGATTCTGGTACAGACCCAGGGGCTGACCGTCAAAGATATGGTGGACCTGCGCAATAGAATGCGCGCCGCCAAACTCGAGTTCCAGGTCGCCAAAAACACTTTGCTGCGTATCGCCAGCGAGCGTAACAACATGACGGAGCTGGACAAGAGCATTTTCAATGGTCAGACCGCCGTTGCCTTTGGCTACGACGACGAGACCATAGCCGCGAAAGCTGTTTCTGACTATGTTCGTACCTCAAGGGTAGCAGTTCTTAAGTCTGCTATTCTCGGTGGTCATGCATTGAGCGCCGACCAGGTGGAAAACCTGGGCAAGATACCGGGCGGTAAGCTTCAGATGAAAGCTGAGGTCGTTGGAACCGTACAGGGACCACTGGCCAGCACATACGGACTGTTGACCGCACCTTTACGCGATTTATGTTACGTGCTACAAGCACATGCCGAACAACTTAACAGTGGCGAAAGCGCCGAGTAATTATCGAAGGAGAACTCATCATGTCTGTTGATACCATTATCGCTGAGATCGAGCAATTGAACGTATTGCAGCTCGTCGAGCTGACCAAGACCTTGCAGGAGAAGTGGGGCGTAAGCGCCGCTCCCGTCGCCGCCGCTGCTGCACCTGCCGCTGCCGCGCCCGCCGAGGCCGCTGCACCCGTAGAAGAGCAGACCGAGTTCGACGCGGTCCTCACCGAGGTCGGACCCAATAAAATCAACGTCATCAAGGTTGTACGCGAACTCACCGGCCTGGGTCTGAAAGAGGCCAAGGCTGTCGTAGACGAGGCCCCCAAGGCTATCAAGGAAGCCGTCTCTAAGGACGAGGCCGAGAAGATCGCTGCTAAGATGGCTGAGGTTGGCGCGAAGGTTCAGGTTAAGTAGTTTTCCATAGAACTCCGCCACTTGCCATGTCTACTGCTTTCTGGTAGAATAGAACCGTCATTAGACATGGCAAGTATGCTAACCATGCTATAATGTGAGCGTATAGTCGTCATTCCCCACCTTAAAATAGGAGGTGATTTAAGAGCGTGACTTTAAATGGTGAAGAAAAAGCGGCGGTTATTGAAAACTCCCGCGTACACGAAACTGATACCGGTTCGCCTGAAGTGCAAGTGTCTATCCTGACACGGCGCATTAATCAGCTTACCGAGCATATCAAAATTCATAAACATGACCTCCATTCGCGCCGGGGCCTGATTATGTTAGTTGGACAACGTCGGCGTTTACTTGCATATCTAAGTAAAAAGAGTCCGGAACGCTACCGCGCGTTGATCGCAAGGCTTGGCCTGCGTCACTAATCAAGGGGTTGTTGTGGATGCGGTCGGCAGTGTCTAGAGTGGGCAAGGTCCATTTTGCCCGACCGCTGCTCCATTTTCTCCTCGTACTGAACTGAGTGCATTGTGTTGAAGAGAGATTGAGACGAACGAAGACGAGATACAAAGACTACTTTCTCCGCCCAGGTCAGGAACCAACACATCAGAATAAAGAGATCGCAACGCGAGACATGCGATAGTTTAGGAGTACTGCACCCGGTTTTGGCAAGAGATAGCCGTGAGTATTCTGGGCGTTTTGTATAGGGTGCTATAGTCGGAGGAAATATGATTCATCGTCAAGAAGCTGTCATCGGTGGCCGCGTCATGAGCATTGAGACCGGTCGGGTGGCAGAGCAAGCAAGTGGCGCAGTGTTAGTGCGCTACGGAGAAACCATTATCCTGGCAACCGTAGTTGGCAGTGATGAGCCTCGTGAAGGCATTGATTTTTTTCCCTTAACCGTTGATGTAGAAGAGCGTATGTATGCTGCCGGTAAGATTCCTGGTGGCTTTATCAAGCGCGAAGGCCGCGCGAGTGAACATGCTATCCTTGCCTGTCGTCTTGCTGATCGTCCTCTCCGTCCCCTCTTCCCTAAAGGTTACCGCAACGATGTGCAGATCGTTATCACTGTCCTTTCTGTAGACCAGGAGAATGATTCTGACATTCTGGGTATCGTTGGTGCCTCGGCTGCTCTCTCCGTGTCGGATATTCCTTTTGCCGGTCCGGTTGGCGCGGTGCGCGTCGGTTATATCGATGATCAGCTGGTCATCAACCCGACTGAGTCCCAGATGCCCCAGAGCAGGCTGGACCTTACTATCGCGGGCACTTCCGATGCCGTGATGATGGTTGAGGCCGGTGCAAAGGAACTGCCAGAAGATCTGATGCTTGAGGCTGTGCGCTTCGGTCAGGAAGCATTACAAGACATTATTAAGATGCAGGAAAAACTGGCGCAGGTGGTCAATATTACGAAGCGCACGTTTACGCCACCTGTTGTGGACGCGGATCTGCAGGGGCGCGTCGCGGCATTTGTGTGGCCACGCTTTGAGGCGGCTGTCAGTAACTCTAACAAGGCTGCGCGCTCATCCGCCCTGGCACTGGTCCAGGATGAGCTGGTCGCGGAACTGGGAACACAGTATCCCGATCGCCTGAAGGATATTATCACCTTCTACGAGAAGGAACTGAAGGCATATGTCCGCAATAATATTCTGGACAACGGTGTGCGGCCCGATGGGCGCGATCTGAAGACGATTCGCCCGATCACCTGCGAGGTGGGACTGCTGCCACGCACGCATGGTTCGGCACTCTTTACGCGCGGGCAGACGCAGGTGCTGAGCGTTATCACCCTCGGTTCCCCTGGCGAGGAGCAGGTGCTCGATGGCCTGGGTCAAAATGAGAACAAGCGCTTCATGCACCATTATAATTTCCCTCCCTTCTCGACCGGCGAGAGCAAGCCGCTCCGTGGCCCCGGTCGTCGTGAGATCGGACATGGTGCCCTGGCCGAGCGCGCTGTGTCGGCTGTTATACCCGCGCAGAGCGAGTTCCCCTACACCATTCGCGCGGTCTCCGATGTCCTTTCGTCGAATGGTTCGACCTCTATGGGTTCTGTGTGCGGCACAACGCTGGCGCTGATGGATGCTGGTGTGCCTATTCACGCTCCTGTGGCCGGTGTCGCTATGGGCCTGATTACGGGCGAGGGCGAACGGGCCGGTAAATGGGCTGTGATGAGCGATATTCAGGGTATCGAAGATGCTCTCGGCGATATGGACTTCAAGGTCGCTGGTACCGCTGATGGCGTGACTGCCTTGCAGATGGATATCAAGGTCAAGGGCATTACCTACGATATTATGACGAAGGCGCTGGAGCAGGCGCGTGAAGGCCGTATGTTCATTATGGACAAGATGCTTGAGGCCATCGATGCTCCCCGCGAGGTGTTGTCCGATTTCGCTCCGCGTATTCAGACCATCAAGATCAATCCCGACAAGATCGGGGCTGTGATTGGACCGGGCGGCAAGATGATCCGCAAGATCCAGGAGGAGAGCGGCGCGAAGATCGATATCGAGGATGATGGCTCCGTCAACATCTCGGCGGCTTCCGGCGATGCTATGCAGCACGCGATGGATGCTGTACGCGCCTTGACCGAAGAGGTCGAGGTCGGTCGCATCTATACTGGTACGGTTCGTCGTCTGGTTGATTTCGGTGTCTTTGTGGAGATCCTGCCCGGTAAAGAAGGACTGGTGCGTACCTCGCAGCTGGCCGACTACCAGGTGATGCGACCGGAGGATGTCGTTTCGGTGGGCGATGAGATTACTGTGATGGTGATCGAGGTCGATCCGCAGGGACGCGTCAATCTCTCCCGCCGCGCAGCTTTGAGCGGCGAGATGCCCTCGCAGGCTGAATTGGATAGCGAACGCGGTCCATCGCGTGGCCCTGGTGGCCGCGGTGGTCCTGGACGCTCCGGTGGTGGCTATGGTGGCAACCGTGATCGCGACATGGGTGGCCGCTCCGGTGGCTATGGCGATCGTGGCGGTTACGGCGGTGGCAACCGTGGCGGCTACGGGGATCGCGATAATCCTGGTCGCTCCGGTGGCGGCTATGGCAGCGGTAGTGGCGATCGTGGTAACTTTGGACAGCGACGGCCTATGGGTCCCAGCGGCCCTAGTGGTCCCAGCGGCCCGAACCGTGGTCCCAATCCCGGCCCTCGTCGCGATAGCGGCTATGGCCAGCGACCGCCCGAGCGCCGCTGGTAGGCTTCTCTACGCTAAACCGACATGGGATGGGAGACCAGGGCGCATAGCCCTGTCTCCCATCTTGCGTATCGCTCACGTAAATGCATGAAAAAGGGGTAAAGCGCTATGTCCTCAGAGGAGACGTTACGGGAGGTTGCTGTAGAGGTCTCGACCTGCTCGAAGTGCAACCTTTGCAAAGGCCGTACAAAAGCCGTGCCCGGTGAAGGGAATCTAGACGCCAAAATACTATTTATCGGTGAGGGGCCGGGCTTTCATGAAGATCAGCAGGGACGCCCGTTTGTAGGACCGGCGGGCCAGTTTTTGGACGAGCTCCTTGCCAGTATCGAACTGAGGCGCGCGGATGTATTTATCACGAACGTTGTGAAGTGCCGCCCACCGAACAATCGCGATCCTCTCCCCGAAGAGATCGATGCGTGCGACAACTACCTCGATCGCCAGATTGCCGCGCTCAATCCACAGGTTATCGTAACGCTGGGTCGCTATTCGATGACAAAGTTCTTCGGCAACGAGAAGATCAGCGCTATTCATGGACGCGCGCGCAAAAAGAACGGCTATATCTGCATTGCTATGTACCATCCAGCTGCCGGTCTGCACCAGGCGAGCCTCAAGGATGTTATTCGCAACGATTTTAAGAAGATTCCTATCGTTGTCGCCGAGGCCGAACGCCTGGCTGCTCAGGCACCTGTAAAGACTGTCGAGCCTGCAAAGATGAGGGAGGAACCACCTCAGCAGTTGTCTCTGTTCTAGACATAAGCTATCCTGGCACCTGAAGAGATACTGGGATAGCTCATAAACCCCTGCTTTTACTCGCCTGCGCTTGCTCCTATGACAAAGCCATCTATCGCGTTGATCTTGCCGCGCCAGTAGGGTACTTTGACCTTGTGGCCCGCGCTCATAATGGTCACGTCGCGCAGGTGAGCGTAGCGAAAGATGGTAGGAAGACCCTCGGGACCGATCTCGGGCTGATCCGGATCTGGTACCAGGGCTGTGTAGTATTCGCGCAGGAAATCCGCCGTCTCCGGCTCCTGCTCGCGGTACATCTCTTCGTGTATATCGATGTAAAACTGGGCGTATGCTGCGGTGCTCACCATGGTTCCAAAGACAAGCAGACCATGTGCCTGGAACATTACCTCGATTTCCATCTGCTGCCTCTCCACCAGTCTTGCCCATGCCTGGAGCGCTAAATCCTGCTCGCCATACTCTTTGAGCCACAAGTTACGCCGTTCGCTGCGCGTCAATGGGCGAAAGCCACTATCTCCCCCGGTCGGCTGCTCTGGGCCGGATGTTGATGTATCTGCCATAAGGGAAAGTCCTTTCCATTATTTCTTGTAAGGACTGGTCATTGGCCGAACCCGCCGCCACCGCCAGGTAGCACAGGATTTATTGGAAAGAAGCAATTGAGCCCCTGACATGGCTGCTGCGGCGGCTGATTTTGAGGATTGCAATCGTGCCTGCGACAGTGATTGGTGGGTGCCGTATAGGGACTTTGCATGGTGGGCATCGTGCCATCGATGAACCAGTCGGTGACGGTCGGCTCGCCGCGGCGAGGCAATAGGCCATCGATTGCAGAGACGGTGCCCGCGTGCACGTCGGCTGGCCTGGCAAAATCGTCGGGCGGGAAATTGTAGCGCTGCGACGCGTACTCCATGATGTCGTGCCAGATGGGACCAGCTCCTGTGATACCGATGATGTTATTCATAATACTGTTATCATCGTTGCCCGCCCAGACGCCAACCGCGAGATGGGGAGTGTAGCCCATAGTCCAGTTGTCGCGGAAACTATCGGTTGTTCCCGTTTTGGCCGCCGCCGGTCGGTCCAGCTCCAGTGGGTTGCCCGGCAGGAACTCGTGGTAGCGCGCCTGCTTGTCGGAGAGGATGCTGCTGATCAAGAAGGAGACATCTTCGCGTACCGCGCGCGTTCCCTGTGGATGGGCTTCGTTGTACTTATAAATGGGCTGCCCCTCATTATTGGTGATCTCAAGAATGGAGGTTGGTGCCATGCGTACACCCTTGTTGGCGAATGCTGAGTAGGCATCGGTCAGATCCAGCAGCGAGACCTCGGTTGAGCCGATAGCCATGGATGGACCGAGTTGAGATGCCTTTTTGTGGGCAATTTCGGTCAATCCCAGCCGACCGGCCATGTTCTGCACATTGGGGATGCCAGCGTACATAAGTCCGTCGATGGCCGGAATATTGAAGGAGTTGGCTACGGCTGTACGAATGGTCATCGGGAAGCTGGTGTGATAGGTGCCGTCGTAGTTCTGTGGCTGATAGTATGGTGGCTGCGCGTTACCGGGATAGATGGTCTTGTGATCCGGAACGATCATGCCAGGATACCAGCCCATCTCAAAGTCCGTGGCGTAGACGATAGGTTTAAACGATGAACCCGGTTGTCGTGGGGCTGTCGCTGCGTTGAATTGCCCCTGCATCTGCGGCGTATTCTTGTTATATTGGGCGCTACCATCCATCGCCAGGATTTCGCCGTTATAGGGATTCATCACTACCGCCGCGCCATTGTTGACGTTATTGGTTTGCGCTAGAATGCCGTAACCAACATACGATTCGTATTGCGGCGTGTAAAGATGGTTGTAGACAATCTGCTCGACCTTCTTCTCCAGCGTCAGGTCAAGCGTTGTATAGATGTTGTAGCCGCCATCCTCTAAATTTTGCGCGCCCAGCAACGGGACCAGTACCTGATCGATCACGTAGCGCACGAAATGCGGTGCCTGGGGGGTGTTATTGATAGAATGACCTGTGAATTTGTATTTCGTGGTCTCCTGGATCGCCTGGGCCTTCTGTTTCGCGGTGATCATACCCAGATCGAGCATATTCTGCAGAACTACTTCCTGGCGCTGCATCGCGGTAGCCTTGTTCACAATAGGATCGTAGAGCGATGGACCCTGGGGCAGACCTGCCAGCATGGATGCCTGGGCGATATCCAGTTGCGCGACGGCAGGCGTGCAGTGTGTGCGCGTGCAATGCTGCTGAAGGCCATAGTAGTCTTCGGTGGCGGACTCAATACCATAGTTGAGATCACCATAATATACGGTATTCACGTACATTTCCATGATCTTCCACTTAGGGTATTGCTGCGTCAGGCCGGTCGCCAGGAGAGCCTCCTCGCCTTTAACCGGAAATGAACGTGGCTGCCCGGCGAAAAACTGGTTTTTGATCAGCTGCTGCGTGATGGTACTGCCACCCTCGACCACACCCTGGCTCTGCACGTTTGAGAAGGCGGCGCGCGCGATACCATTGAGATCGACTCCGTTATTGGTCCAGAAGGTGTGATCTTCAGCCGCGATGGTGGCGTTGACTAATAATTTCGATATGTCAGTATAATTTATATAGGTGCGACGCCCTTTGTCTTGCTGGTGATCGTAAAGTTCATACAGTAATTTGCCGTTGCGATCATAAATATGCGTCGTTTGGAAAAGTGAGTGCTGCGCTATGCCGTTCAGGAGGGGAAGTTGCGCCTGGTAGTAGGCGTAGCCAGCGCCGACGCTCCCTGAGACCAGGATGGTGAAGAGGGCAAAAGCAATGACCACAAAAGTAACTATACGCGGAGCCATGTCTTTGCCGAAGCGCGCTTGACGACGCTTGCGCATGATGATACGGTTAACTCGCGCTATACGCAGCGCCTGCTGCTCCTGTGCCGTTAGAACAGGCTTACTGGCTGATGCAGGAATGATGCCCCCTTGCACATCAGGGGCTGTGACGAGGGCACGTATTTTTTCATGCTGCTTATCGCTGAGTTCATCTATGGACATATCACGTCCCTCCTCATTATCATACAGGCGCGTTTTTATATATCTTCCCTTGCCATCTCTTCTCATTGCCATGAGTATCCCTACAATGATACCATAAGGTTTCTATCCAGGCGAATATATCCCCCACATAGGTCATACCAACTCATCCATAAAGTGCTAATTTTGCCTTTTATCACGTTTTATGATCGCTTGCTTTTTACGCGTTTTGCGGCATGACCAGAAATGCTCTATCCCTCTGTAGATTCACTACGTGCAACTCGTTGTTACCTGATACGTACTGAATAATGAGGGTTTCATAAGAACAAGGAGAGCATTTCATGAGCCAGCAAGAATTTGTCCCGCGACAGGGTAGCGAACGCCTGGGCGGTGACGTAGAAATATATCAACACCTTTATAAAGCACCGAAGGGTGGGAGTGTGCCCAAGGAAGAGCATCCCTCGACCTTCGAGGCGTCTCTTCCAGCGTATAGCTATCACGCTCAGGATGCCGCCGCGCAACGCTCGTACGATCCCGCCAGCACGGCGCATGCGCACGAGATAGACGAGCGCGCGCGTCGCTATCGGCGTCGGCATTTCAGTCCCGACGGTGACGCCCTGGAGAATGGCTACCGTCCGTACGAGCAACAACAACGGATGCAATACTCGGTCCCGTCATGGGCGCGTCCGCAGCGCCACAACAGACCTCACACGTTGCGCTGGATTGTGCTGATCGTGCTGGGCATTATTCTGCTCAAGCCGCTGCTGATACTGCTCGGTGCGCTGTTACTGGCTGGTGTGGGTGTGCTCGCCCTGGTCATCCTGATTCCGCTGATTGTGATCGGTGCTGTGCTCATCGGCGCGCTCGTGATCGCTATGTCTGGTCTGTTGCTAGGACGCGCCGTCTGGCGGAGTGGGCGGAGAATTTGACAGCGCCGCCATGCTCTGGTACAGTTTGAAAAAATCCGTAAGGTGAGAGAAATAGAGTGACCGATAGCCTGCATAGTCCATCTGAAGCGCAAAATGCGCACGCAGAATTAGACCTGACCAGTATAAGCGAACTGCGCAACCTGCTTGCCGCGAACAAGATGCGCCCACTGAAATCCTTTGGGCAGAATTTTTTGATTGATCGCTCGATCCTGAATACTATCGTCGAGGCTGCCGATATTCAGCCCGACGATCAGGTATTGGAGGTTGGCTCGGGTACGGGCGTGCTGACGCGTGAGCTGGCGAAGCAGGCACGGCGCGTAGTCGCGGTTGAGCTTGAGCGCGACATGCTGGCGCTATTAGCAAAGACGACCAGCGCGTATCCAAACATTGAGCTGGTGGCGCGCAATTTGCTCTTTCTCAATCCCGAAGAGGTCTTTGCTCAAGAGCCGTACAAGCTGGTGGCGAACCTGCCATACTATATTACCGCGCCGACGTTCCGACACTTTCTAGAGAGCGCGAATCCTCCGCGTCTGCTGGTCGTGATGGTGCAACAGGAGGTCGCGCAGCGCATCATTGCCGAGCCGGGCGACTTGAGCGTGCTGGCGGTGAGCATCCAATTTTATGGTCGCCCGCGTATTATCGCGCAGGTGCCTGCGCGCTCGTTCTATCCAGCGCCCAAAGTCGATTCGGCGATTCTGCGTGTGGACGTGAAGCCGCAAGCTCCTCTCCTGCCCGAGGAGCGCGATAGTTTCTTCCGCCTGGTCCAGGCGGGCTTTTCGGAGAAGCGCAAGCAGCTACATAACTCGCTGACCCATGGCCTGCATTCCAAAAATGAGCAGGTACGCGCATGGTTGGCCGCTGCCTCGATTGATGCCAGTCGCCGGGCAGAGACGCTAAGTATTGAAGATTGGCTACGCCTGTGGCACACTATTCATGCGGAGGCTTGAAGCGGGCGAGGGGTTACATGAAAGAGCCGTGCAATACGCGGTCCAACGTCATGTGTTATCATTAAGAGAGATACAACCTCCCAGGACCTGGAACCTTTACGCTATCTATCACGTTCAATGTTGTAGAGTTATGTTGTGAAATATAAGAAGTAATAAAATTGTATGGAAACACAGGAGCAGTTCTGCGATAACTGTGGGGCCGCGAATGTCGCGACGGCGCGTTTCTGCCAGTATTGTGCCGCGCCGCTCCCTTTTAAATATACAACCGGATCATTGCCTGAACAAACACTGCTCAGTGGGCGCTACCAGTTAGAGGCGCGCGTCGGCCAGGGTGGTATGGGTGCTGTCTATAAGGCTACAGATACGCGCTTCAATAATCGCCCGATCGCTATTAAAGAAATGAGCCGCGCCGGACTGAACCCTACCCAGGTTCAAGAGGCGGAGGAGTCCTTTGAACACGAGGCCCGCCTGCTTGCTGATCTGCTGCATCCCAATCTGCCGCGCATCTATGACCACTTTACGGAGAATGAACGCTCTTACCTGGTGATGGATTTCATCGAGGGGCAGACGCTGGAAGATTATCTGGAGAAGGCGGCGGGGAGTCCGCTCCCCATGGAGCAGGTGCTTGACTGGGGCATACAGATCTGCGATGTGCTGAACTACCTGCATACGCATCAGCCACCCATTATCTTCCGCGATCTCAAGCCTTCAAACGTGATGATCAGCGATAGCGGGCATGTTTATCTGATCGATTTTGGCATTGCCCGCATCTTCAAGCCGGGCCAGTCGCACGACACCGTGGCGCTCGGCTCTCCGGGCTTTGCCGCGCCCGAGCAGTACGGCAAGGCGCAGAGCACGCCGCGCTCGGATATCTACAGCCTGGGCGCGCTGTTGCACTGCCTGCTCACAGGCGTTGATCCTAGCGAGCAGCCGTTCTTTTTCCGGCCCGCGTCGCAGTTGAATCCCGTCGTTCCACCCGAACTGGAGAATCTGCTGCAACAGATGCTGGATATGGACTCGGTGAAACGGCCCGCGAGCGCGCAGGAGGTCGTGAGGGCGCTGCGCCACATCGATCAGCAGCGTATCAGCGGCACGCTATCGTTCGCGATCCCCGCCGATAAGACGATCCGCAGCGCGCCGAGGGGCAACCAATTATTGCAAAACGCTTATGCATTATACGCGCAGAGGCGTGGCCGAGAAGCCCTGGATGCCTACGATCAGGCTTTAAAAACTGAGAGCTTGAATCCGCTCGCCTGGCAGGGGCGTGGCCTCTCCCTTGCGCTCAGTGGGCGTCACCGCGAGGCGCTCGAATCCTTTGAGCGCGCTTTACAGCTAGACTCCTCGCTGGTCACTTCGCTTAATGGCAAGGGAACGGCGCTCAACCTGCTACGCCGCAATCGCGAAGCGCTTGATGTCTTTGAAAAGGCCGTACTATTGGAACCGGATAACGCCGTTTCGTGGAACGGCAAGGGAGCTGTGCAGAGCGCGCTGGGGCAGCCCGACCAGGCGCTGACGGCGTTCGATATCGCAATCCACTTCGATGGACGTATGGCGCAGGCCTGGAATAACAAGGGACTGGTGCTGAGGCAGATGAAGCGCTATGCAGAAGCGTTGCGCGCCTTTGAGCAAGCGCTCTCCTTTGATCGCAACAATATCGCCTACTGGAACGGCAAGGGCCTGGTCCTGTACGAGATGGGGCGGCTCCCCGATTCGCTGCTTGCCTATCAGGAGGTGATCAACCGCAACCCCAACTACGCGCCTGCCCTGTATGGCATCGGCAATGTGCTCTATGCTCAGCAGAAGTTGAAGAGCGCCCTTGACCATTATGATCGCGCGGTCAAATGCGACCCCAATTTTGTGAAGGCATGGGACAGGCGCGGCAACGTTCTAGGCGATATGGGGGATACTCCCAGGGCGCTCGAATCATACGAGCGAGCGTTACGTATTGATCCGCGCTACGCGCCTTCCTGGAATGGCAAAGCGAGCGTTCTGTGCCAGATGGGGCGTTACGATCTGGCGCTCGATGCATACGAGCACGCGCTGCGCCTGAACCCCAACTCTCCGCAGGCCTGGAACGGGCAGGGCAACGCCTATTACCAGCTCGCCGATTACGCGCACTCGTTGGACGCCTATGATAGAGCTCTGCGCCTCAATCCGCGCATGGTCTCGGCCCTGCATAACAAGTCGCTGGTGCTCAAACAGCTGCGTCGCTACGAGGAGGCGCTGGATGCCGCCGAGGCTGCGCTGCGCCTGGCACCCAACGATCCCGATAATTGGCAGCGCAAGGCCGAGGCATTGCGCAAGTTGCGCCGTGGCAAGGAGGCGCGGGCCGCCGAGGCCGAGGTCGCGCGCCTGCGTAACGAGGCGTAGCGGGACCGCTGGATGCAGTGTCTGGACTAGAGCCTGCGCACCGTCTGTTTATCGATGACCATGCTTCCTTCACCGTAATGCGTTACAGCGTCCGCGTCGAGGATCTTGCGCCGATTGGAACGCCTGCCGGAGGCATCAGTGACCTCGTAGCCCGCGACATGTAGCGCGACGATAGGAATGACGCTGATTAATACATCGGCCACAATGCCCGCGTTTTTATCATCCTCCCCTTTGACCTGCGCGGAAATGAGCATCGTTCCCAGCGGGAAGGGTGGTATCCTTTTTGATAACATCTCCTCGTTTTTGATAACCACGGCATCGCTGGTGATCTCCTCGATTGAGCGCGTGGGCAGCGCCAGGATGCCGGAGAGCCGTGTGCGCACGCTCAGCGCGTAGATGGAGTTTGTGCCGGGCTGAAAATAGAAATCCTCAACTTCGCCGACGTTTCTCCCCTGGGACGGAATTGCGACCTTCATCCCCTTTAGCTCAGACCATCGCCTGATGGCCTTTTCGTTTGCCATATGTTTACTCCTAAATAAGATAACAGTAGGAATGGGGCTGGCCCCCATCCGGTTCCCCACAATGTGGCTTCCGGGCCGGATGGGGGCCAGCCCCATCCCTACTGTATATACGCTCTAACACTTGAGTTTGTAACAGAGCGCGTTGGGATGCCAGCTAGCTTGCCTCTTTCTCCAATGCTGGATTGACCTCGGCGAACGGTCCCACTTTGTACAACTCGTCGCGGTTCCAGGCCGCCTGAAACGTGGCCGCGGTCAGCGCGATAATCAGCCAGACGAAGAGTGTGGCGAACGAGAGCGCGACCTTTGTATCTTTGAGCTGGAAGATGGAAACCAGGATGCTGGCAATAGTCAGCAGGAACATACTAAGGGTGATAAAAAACGCGTTGATGGGCGAACGCAGGCTGAAATAGGCCGCGCTGAATATCACGTAGTCAAGCCACGAAGCGGCCTGCAGCGCGATATAGGCGTCGCGCCCCGGTGTGTTCTTCGGCATATTCAGTACGCGCAAATTGCCGTAGATGCTCGCGATGTTGTTTATAGTCCACGCAGGACCAAAAACCCAGGACGGTGGCGCGAATACGGACTGCTTCAAGCCCTTGAAGTAGGATACATCGCCGAAGATGGCGTCGCGTGCATTGTCGCTCTTCTTACCGGTTACTACGTTAGTCAGGCCCGAGAGGCCAAAGGTCAGTACCTGGACGATTGCGTAAAAGGCTACACCGTGATACCAGCGCCACTGCGGCTGGTTGGTGACGCGAGCGCTAATCTCCCGCGTTTTGCTTGCTATAGACATATCTATCTCCTCGTTTTTGTGCTATACAATCAGACAAGCGTCGATACTTAGAGCGATTCTATGAAGCGGTTGACGATTGTCTGTACCTCTTCAAGATGGCCCTGGAAGAAGTGATCGGCACCCTCGATCGCGACCATGCTTTTGGGTGCAGGCACCTGCTCGAACCATTGTGCCGTGGCGTTGTAGGGCGCGGTATCGTCTTCGGTGCCGTGAACGATAAGCTTGGGCTTGTGGCAGTCCTGCAGCGTATTACCTTCGAACCAGCGTGCCGGTACTCCCAGGCCAATCATCGCCTGTACCCGATCGTCGTTCGCGGCTACGCGCAGCGCCACGTAAGCTCCGAAGGAGAAGCCCGCGACGATGATGGGAACGCCTGGATAGCGGCGGCTCAGAAATTCCAGCGCGTAGCGCACGTCGTCCATCTCGCCCCGACCCTCGTCATAGGTCCCAGTACTTTTGCCGACGCCGCGAAAATTGAAGCGGAGCGCGGGAATGTTCTGGGCCTGGAGCGTCTGGGCGACCTTGAAAACTACTTTATTGTGCATCGTGCCGCCATAGAGCGAATGTGGATGGCAGATGACGCTGGTGTAGAGAGGCTGCGACCCCTCCTCTTCTGGCTTGAGAATGCCCTCCAGGTGGCCTGTTGGAGTCGGGATATTGACGTGCAATATCTGGTTGCTTACCATGTATCTATCCTTGTTCTCTTCACTACATTTTTATATTTCAATCTCAGGCGAGATTCCCGCTCCCTTGCCACCTAAATTTTCACTCTTTCCGGCGCAATGTGAACATCTCTATACCCTATATAACGTATATTACCACACGCTCGTTATGCCCCATCCCTAGTGAAGGGATATTGGGAGCACACATGTAGAAAAAAGGCCAAATCGTACTATGTACACTATGTCCCTTGTTGAAACGTGTATATTAGTGTTATAATCCCAGGGAGAAAGATTTTGTACAACCCACCGTTGCCATTCATCCCACCACGGCCTTAGACGTTAGCGAGAATGTCGCCATTGGGAGATCTGCAACTGGTCCGGGTAAAGGAGGTGAGGAATATGGACGCTGGCCCTAGTCATAGTAGGTGTATGGTTAGCGTATACCTGCTTTTGGGACCATTCTGCTCCTCATCGAGTACGGCCTCTGGATCTCCGCTCAGTTGATCCTCCCGACGTTTTCCCGCCATCTTACTCGGTGAGCATACATCATCCTCAATGATGGAGCCGATGTCGAGTAAGGATTTTCCCGCCTGCCAGTAAGTCCTTTCCTGCTCTTGCAGCGTCCCCTGTGCGAACTACACAGAGCTTTGTGATGCCTGTTAACCTCGTTAATAGCTGTCGCGCTCTCCTGTGCTGGTTTCTGTAACAAATGTTACGCGGGTCGACGATTTTTCCACTTGTTCACACTGCTTGTGGATAAGTGTGTGACTTTTATTACTCTCGAAAGGCGGTGATACTATGATTTTTTTGAGCACCTTGCTGCGTCGCAGCGTTTATGACCTGGAGAATCATCGCGTAGGTGGCGTGCGCGATGTGTGCGTGACCCTTGATGAGACGTTTCCCGAGATCACTGCCCTGGTGGTGCATCGCGCAACGGGCGATACCATTATTCCCTGGTCCCAGGTGCAAAGTATAGAAGAAGATCCTGTTCGACTTACCGTAAATCAAGCACAGATTATGCCCTATACACCGCAAGCCAATGAGTTGCTGCTGCGTCGCGACATTCTGGATAAGCAGATCGTGGATACGCAGGGATTTCGCGTGGTGAAGGTGAACGACCTGAAGCTGGTACAGATTAAGCATACCGCACGCCTTCTGGGGGTGGATATCAGCTTTAGCGGCCTGCTGCGTCGCCTGGGCGTGCAGCCAGCGGTGGACGCGCTGAGCCGCGTCGCGCCTATGCAGCTCGCGGAGCGCACAATTACCTGGAATTATGTTGAGCCTATTCAGGTCGTCAGAGCGAGCGGCACGACCGGCCAGCTTGCCCTTGCCGGTGCGGGCGCGACGGCGGGCGCGGTCGGCATGGTATCGCAGGTGCAGCTCAATGTGAGCCAGAACAAACTGGCCGAGCTGCGTCCCGCCGATATCGCGGACATTCTAGAGCAACTTGACATCGAGGACGCCGGGGCGGTACTTGATCGTCTGGATACCGAGACCGCCGCCGATACGCTCAACGAGGTCGAGTATCCATTGCAATCCGAGCTGCTGACCGAGCTGGGTCCTGAGCGCGCCTCTGACCTGCTCGAAAGGCTGCCACCCGATGATGCTGCGGATATCCTGTCCGAGATGTCGCGCGAAGAGGCTGAGCGCCTGCTGAGCCTGATGCCCGCGAACGAGTCACAGCCCATCCGCGATCTGCTGCGCTACGAAGGCGAGACGGCGGGCGGCATCATGACCAACGAGATCCTGGCCCTTGCGCAGGATGCTACGGTTGAGGATGCCCTGACCTACCTGCGCCAGAACTCGGTCCACCTGGAGATGGTCTACTACCTTTATATCAAGGACGAAGAGGAACACCTGATGGGCGTTGTGTCGCTGCGCCAGCTTGTGACCGCCGATCCCGCGACGCCTCTGCGCAATCTGATGGATCGCGACGTTATCAAGGTCCAGGTCGATACCGATCAGGAAGAGGTGGCGCGTATCATCTCGAAATACGACCTGCTCGGCGTGCCCGTGGTCGATGCCGATAACCGCCTGGTTGGTATGATTACAGTGGATGATGTCATCGATGTGATCCGCGAAGAGCATGCCGAGGACTTCTCTGAGATCGCGGGCACCGATGTTGAGGAGAGCGAGGAGGAGGAGCATTTCTCCTGGAGAACAGCCCTGCGTCGTTTCTCCTGGCTGGCGGTGAGCGTAGTGGCTGGCTTCATCCTGGCGGTGATCATCTCGCGCGTCTTCAACTCTATCCTCTATACGAATATTACCCTGGCGTCCCTGGCACCGATCGGCGTGGGTTCGCGGGTAGCGCTCAATGCTGTGATCTGTCTGATCCCCATGCTGGTGCTCACTAGCGGCAGTACCAGTTCGCAGGCGCTGGGTATTGCTGGCTGGCAACTGCGTACAAAGAGCGGCAGAGATTTCTGGCGCGGCCTCTTCAGCGAACTGCAGATCGGCACAGTCGGAGGGGTGCTGGCAAGCATCCTGGTTGCCCTGCTGGTCTGGTTGCTCTTTCACTCCTGGCTACTCAGCCTTACTGTCGCGGTGGGATTTGCTTTGACCCTGTTTGTGGCCGCTCTTTGTGGGCTTATGCTGCCGAATCTCTTTGATCGGCTACGCCTGCGTGGTAGCTTGATGACCGCGCCGCTGCTCGATCCGGTTATCGCTATAATCAGCTTGAGCGTCTTCTTTATCGTCACGCTGGCCCTCATCAACCAGTTTGCTGGCGCGATATGAATAAGACCTGAGAAATTCTCACAGGACTGTGATATCAGGAGCGAGAAAAGTGCAGCCATCTATGCTACACTTCTGGTAAGACCGTCAAAGAAGACTGTCAAACGTAACATACGTCTATGCTAGAGAAAGCACGTGAAGCGAGGCGTCATCGAAAGGCGTGCCACTTCATAGAGAAACACTTCCTCGGGTAGATATCATTGCTCAAGAAAAGGGGCTTCGGCGGCAAGGATGTTTCCAGGAAACGTCTGTGCGCAATCTTGCTACGTAGGAAGGATAGTGGAATGACTATACAAAACATGCCAAAAGCACAAACGCTCACACCATTCTATAAAGGCTGGGACGCCTATCAGGACCGCCTTGTACAAGCGATTGCTCCGCTTACAGAGGATCAACTCGCTTTAAGGGCCGCGTCACATCTGCGCTCGATAGGCAGATTGGCCGGTCGTATCATCGGTACGCGCGTCTGGTGGCTGCAGGAGATTCTGGGTGAGGGTGGTCCCGAATTGGAGACCTTCTATGACTGGGGCGACGAGGATGGACCCGCGTTGAGCGCCTCCGATCTCGTTAACGGCCTACAGGTGACATGGCACGTGATTCAGCGTGCCCTCGCGACCTGGACTCCCGAGAGCCTCGAAGAGCGTTTCTATATTCCGTATCATCATGAGTACGCCACGCGCCAGTGGATCATCTGGCACCTTATCGAGCACGATCTGCATTATGGCTGCGAGATCTCGCTTGTCCTGACGACTCACGACCTGGCCACGACCGACATCTAACAAGCGTATAAGCTCAGCAGCATAGCACGCTGCTGACGTACTTCGCAAACCGCCCGGAGCCTGATCAGCGGCGATCAGGAACCGGGCGTATTTCTTCGCCAGTACAACCGGTGCAATAGTCCAGATTTATTTTTCCCCCGGCAAAATTTCCAAAAAAGGTATTGACGAAGGCGCAACTTTGGTATATACTGCAAGTGTCGTTCGTTACAGACATTCCTCGATAGCTCAACGGTAGAGCAATCGGCTGTTAACCGATTTGTTACAGGTTCGAATCCTGTTCGAGGAGCCTGATCACAAGGACCACCAATGCAGGTGGTCCTTTATAGTATTGAGGTACGGTTTTTCGCTCCTCCAGTCCCATCCCAAGTACTTGGAGAGCCTATATGGCGAGGAAGGTGGCTCCTTTTGACCGGCTCTATAAACT
>Ga0066793_10000251_pt1 | contig 20152 bp, 19 predicted proteins | sample PersoiDNA2013189_FD_83876 | JGI IMG/M metagenome (GOLD analysis project Ga0066793, IMG submission 83876) | Permafrost soil microbial communities from the Arctic, to analyse light accelerated degradation of dissolved organic matter (DOM) -... | ecosystem: Environmental > Terrestrial > Soil >... | reverse complement strand
TCAGCCCTGCGCTGAAGAAGGTCTGGCCGCTCTGGCTGAAGGCGAAGGAGAGCGGAAAGCCTGACGTCCCCACGACGCCTTTCCAGATGCCGGAGTACAGGCCCAAACACTCGGCCGAGGTTGTGGCCACCCAGGCTCTCGCGAACTCTGAGGCGGCGAAGGCACAGCAGGCAAGCGACAGGGCCAACGGCTACCTGCTGCTGACGGTGCTCTTCGCGTAGGTGCTGTTCTTTGCGGGGATCGGGACCAAGTTCTCCACCAAGGCCCTGAAGATCTCAGTGCTCTCGATGGGCGCGGTGATATTCGTGGTCTCGGTGGTCATCCTGGGCTTCCAGCCCTAACGTTACGTCGTTCGTTTTCCACTTTTGATTACACTTTTCAGCGCGCACGCAGCGCGTCAACTGGCCGTGAACTTCTTGCCGTCCCGCTCGCACAGTTCTTTGATGATCTTCTTTCCCGAATGCGCGTTCGAGAACAGCGCGCCCACGGATGTCGCCCAGGTGCCGACGAGGTAGAAATCCGACAGCCCCGGCAGGGTGGAGTCCAGCCTGCCGCGCACCAGGTCCATCGGGTTGAACTCTTTCTTCGGCATGGAGAGGAAACCGTGGGTGCCGCCCACGTACCGCTCCCAGGTCATCAGTGTCGGCACGTCCACCGCTTCTACCTGCCCCTTGATGCCGGGGAAATGCGTTCTGTCCAGGATGTCGATGACCGTGGCGGCGACCTTCTCTTTTTCCTCGTCATAGAGCTCGCGGTTGGCGTGCAGGGCCTTCCAGTAGGCGTAGCTGGAGAACATCTCCACCTTTATGACGCCCTTTCCCTCCGGCGCCATTGTGGGGTCCATCCCGTATATCTGCATCTCGAGGCTGGAGTGGTCCTGGCCGCCGATGGAGACCGGCTTGTCGAACAGTTGCACGAGGGATGACGGCTCGGCCGACAGGTCGCGCGCGACCCCCAGGAAGACGTGGACCGCCCAGTTGATCACGTCGTCAGGCTCGGCGCAGTACGCCCGTATCTTCTTGTCGATGTACTGGCCGTCCAGCATACCCATGATGGCCTTGCGGCCGTCGGCGTTGCAGATAACCCGCCCGGCCCTGTGCTCGCTCCCGTCCTCAAGCCGGACCCCGTAAGCCTTTCCGTTGACCGTGAGTATCTTTTCGACCTTCTGCTTGTAGTGGACCTCTCCGCCAAGGGCGGTGTACCTCTCCTCGATGGACTCGGCGAAAGCCCTCGCGCCCCCGATGGGCCAGGCGATGTTCCTGTTAAGCCCGTACGCGTGCTTGGACATGTGGATCCACAGGGGGGCATCCCTGAGAGAGTACTCCAGCAGAGGGAAGGCGCGGCGCAGGAACGGGTCCGTGAACCTCTCCGCGTACTGTTCCATGGTCGGCTTGAACCACTTCACCAGCGGCACCACCCCCGGCAGCATCCCCACGGCCTTGAGGACCGAGCCGGCCATCACCTCGCCCATCACGTCTTTCTTCGCGAAGCGGGGGATGGCTCGTGCGTATGCCTCGATCTCGCGCGAGTCCGCCGGCGCGAGCTCCTTCAGGTGCTCCTCGAGCCTGGTCGTGTCCCAGTAATCGTTGAAGACGCGGCCGTCCTCGGATGCGACGCTCACGCACTCACGGGTCGGGGCGAGCTCTCGGGGCATCGCGCCGAGCTCCTCCCAGAGCCTGTAAAGGCTGGTGCCGGGTGCGGTGCCGAAGAGGTGGTGGATGCAACCGTCAAAGGTGTAGCCCTTGCGACGCCAGGACGCGCACTGCCCACCCGGGATGTTGTGCTGCTCGAAGATCTCTGTCTTGTAGCCGTTGAGCTGGCCGTAAACGCCGGACGCCAGCCCTCCCATGCCCGCTCCCACTATGATGATCGAATCGTCCATGCCGCCTCCGTCGCGTCAGCCGTCGGTCGCTCCCCCGGAGGCCTCTGCCTTGCCCTTCGACAGCGCCGCGACCTTATCGAGGATCTCCAGTATCAGCTTCTCCTGCTTCTGGAAGTTCAGGAGCATGGTATTGATCTCTTTCTCGGCGCGCTTGTCCGTCTCGTAGTCATGCTCTCCCCTGATGTCGGAGCGCATGCCCTGGATGTTCTGCCCGATGAGCAGCAGCGGCATCAGCAGTATCTGCAGGATGTTCGAGATGATGAGCCAGAGGACGAAGGCCGGATAAGGGTCCCACTTCAAGCCCTTGGGCGCGAGGATGTTCCACGCCAGCCACAGCACGGTCCAGGCCAGTACGATGAAGAAAAACCCCATCGTCCCGACCCGCTCAGTGACGAAGAGCGCGAGTTTCTGGGTAGGCTTCAACTGCTCCCGGAACGTATCGTTGGGGTTCTTGACCCTGGAGAAATGCTTCTCGAGGTCGTGGACCATATCGGTTATCTGGTCGCCGAGGTCCCTGCCCTCGACAGGTGGCGTCTCTTCAACCACTGTCCATCACCCCTTGTTAATTGTGCCTTCAACATGGTTCTTCTGCCTCGAAAGGTGTGAACCTCCGACCTAGCAGGGGTCAGGCACCGTCCACTATTTTGTCCACCTCGCGTGCTACGGGGACAGCACTTCCGACAGCGTGACTATCTGGTAGCCCGCGCCTTCGAGTTCCTTGATGACCGACGGCAGCGCCTTCGCTTCCTCCGCGAACCCGCAGTGCATCAGCATGATCGCGCCCGGGGACGCGTACTTCGCGACCCTGTCGATGATGGTCTGGCTGGAGGCCCCCATCGAATCGAGGGTGTCGAACGTCCAGAGCACGCCGATGTAACCCATGCCGTTGATCTGCTTCACCAGTGCGTCGCTGCCGGCGCCGTACGGGAACCTGAAGTATGGCCGGGTGGAAAGGCCGGTCAGCAGCTTGACCCGTTCCTCCGTCCGCGAAATCTCGGAGGACACCTGCTCGGGCGTCAGCGTCGTGAACTTCGGATGGGTGTAGGAATGGTTGCCCAGCTCGTGGCCGTCCGAGGCGATACGTTTGACCAGGTCCGGGTACTTGTCGGCGAACTGCCCGGTCAGGAAGAACGTGCAGTGAAGTCCGGCCGACTTCAGCGCGTCCAGGATGGCCGGCGCCGGACCGCCGTCCTCGCCCGCGTCGAATGTCAGCGCGATGCGACGCTTGGTGGTATCTCCGCGAGAGACCTGCCCCCAACCCAGCCGCGCAGCGAGCGCGTCCCGGTCGATCGAGCGCCATGCGGGTTCCACGGCGCGCGGACGCGGTATTGGTGTCGGCGACGGCGCGGAGACGCGCGCCTGCCTGGCAGGACTGCCGCATCCCGATAGAACCGGCAGCACCAGCAAGGTGAGCGCCGCCAGGGCGAGCACGACGAAAGTGGGTTTCTTCCAGGGGGACAGCTTCAATTTCCGGCCAGCATCTTCATCCACTCCGATATCATCGGGTAGACGTCCTGCTCGGCGGTGATCCCCATGATCAGGTCGGTGTGACCGTAGCTGGGCAGGCTCACGTACTCCTTGACGTGGCTGGACACGCCGTCGTAGCCGAACCGCTTGATCCCGCCGGCGTTCGTGAAGTCTTTGTCCCCGGTGAGGAAGAAGATGGGAAGCGAGACCAGGCCCATGTGCGTCGCGTAGTCGTACTGCTCTCCCGGCTCGGCACGGCCCGGGTGCTCCAGGAAATCCTGCTCGAGCATCGCCTGGAGGAGCTGGACCCACATCCCCGCCGAGACGTCCCCGGTGCCCCACTTCGCGAGGCTGGTAGTGGCGTCCTTATCGGTGTTCCTGCGGCAGTACGTGAACATCATCGCCGGAGTGCGCGTGACCGCCATGACGAGCCGGGGGTGGTTCTCCATGAGGCTCCTGGGCACGCCCATCCTGAGACACGGCGACGTGACCTCTTTCACGAGCATCTGCTGCAGCGCCGCGTTGATCGCCGCCTTTCCGGCCTTCGACTCGAACACCCAGTGATACGGGTGCCCCTTGGGATACCAGAACGCCGGCGGTGACCCGATGGTGACCCCGCCCGCGAGCTTCTCGTGGCGCTGGCGCACCAGGACCGGGTCCGAGACGACGTGCCCGTCCTCGAAGCGCACGCCCTGCAGGTACATGTAGAGGACTTCGCCGCCCATGCTGTGCCCGATGTAGAAGGCGCGCTTGCCGGTCGCCTCCGTGACGCCGTCGATGAGGGTCGGGGCGTCCATGACTGCCAGGTCGTCGATAGTATGCGTCCACTCGTCGCACCCGCTGTTGTATGGCTCGCGGCCGCAGCCCCTGAAAGAGGAGACCCAGACGTCGAAGCCTTCCCGCGCCAGGTAGACCGCCATGTTGCGGTGTTCGCGCGGCAGGTCGAGCGCCCCTCCGCTGCTGCCAAAGCCGTGGCACATCAGGACCGGCTCGCCGGCCGGGTTCGCGTAGCGCTTGAGGCGCAGGGTGACGCCGTCGGGAGTGACAAACTCGTGCCGCTCGACATCGAGTCCCTGCGCGACGTCCTGGTCCTGGCCGGGCAGGGGAGACTTGAGGCCGAGGAAAGCATAGTAGCCGTAGGTGGCGAGGCTGCCGAAGAGGGCGAGTCTCATGAACGTGTTCGAGCCGCTGTGCTCCAAAGGATGCTCCATCTGAAAAGGGTGCCGTCGTACGTCCGTGTTCGGTCGGTCGAGTCACAATCATAAAGCAAGAGGCCGCCTGTTGGTAAGTATTTGCTGTTCGGGCGCGTCGGTCATAGAATCGGGCTCGGATGCGGTATACGTGCGCGCAAAGCGTGGGGGGAGGCGGAGACAATGGGCGACGATTTCTTCGAAGTTCCGATGACGAGCGTCCGGACGACCGAGGGGCCGGTGGACCTGCCCATCTTCTACTACGACGTCTCGGTGCGACAACTGAACTTTTTCGTCGACTACGGCGCGGCGCTCTCCAAGCTGGAGGGGACGGGGCTGGTGCCGTGCAAGGTCATCAACGGGAAAGCGGTGGCCTGCCTGGCGTTCTTCAACTACCGGGACACCTCCATAGGGCCGTACGAAGAGGTCGCGGTGATCATCCTCGCGTATCCCGGCACGTTCAAGGACCCGAAGTTCTATCTCGCCAACATGTTCAAGCGCGACGGCCACAAGTGGACAGTGGGCGCCTACGTCCTCGAGCTCCCGGTCACCATACCGGCGGCGCGCGTCGCGGGGCGGGAGATCTGGGGGTATCCCAAGTACCTCACAGACATACCGTTCACGCTCTCGGACAGGAGGTTCGAGTACGCCGTGCTGGACGGGCCCGGAGGCCAGCCTGTGATGACGGTCGAATGCGTGCCGGGGCCGGGGATAAACATGACCGGGACCGACCTGGTGACGCTCACCAATCACGAAGACACCATCCTCCGGACGATCGTCGACGTGGATGCGAAGTTCAGGATGGGCATGTGCAAGGAGCTGCGCATCGACGCCGGGACCACGGACCATCGCTTCGCGCAGAACGTGCGGGACCTGGGGCTGGACCGGCTGAAGCCGTTTTCGATGCAGGCGACGGAGTCGTTCCGCTCGCGCCTGAACAAGGGATGGCCGATTGCCGAGCAAGCGACGCCCCCGCCGCCTTACCCGGTAAAGGTCAAAGCGCCGGCGAAAAAGGCAAAAAAGGCGAAGAAGGCGCCAGCCGCAAAATAGCAGCTGTAATATAGGGGTCATGCAAAATAGGGGTCTGACCCCTATTTTGCAGGTCAGAGGGTGGCGTGGATGAGGCCCATGATGTCGTCGCGGCCCGGGTTGCCCGGCGTCACCATGATCGCCTTGTCTTCCATGATCTCGTCGGCGAGCGGCTCGAAGTCGCTCTGCTTTATGCCCAGGTCGCTCAACCGGGAGGGCAGCTCCAGGCTCGCGATCAGCCCCCTGATATGCTCGATGGCCTTCCGGGCCGCGGTCATGTCGTCGTCGCTCTCGACCTTGAGGTCAAGTGAACAGGCGACTTTCTTGTAGATCGCCGGGACCCCCTCGTACTTCAGGTTCATCTCCATCGCGTAAGGGAGCATCACACCTACCGCGATGCCGTGAGGTACGTGGAACATCGCGCCGATGGGATGCGCCGCCGCGTGCACGATGCAGATGAACGAGTTGGATACCGAGATGCCGCCGATCGTCGCCGCCATCAGCATGTTCATCCTGCCGAACCCATCCTGTCCGTCGGCGAACACCCTGGGCAGGAAAGTGTTGACGAGCCCGATGCCCTGCATCGCCAGGCCGTCCGTCATCGGCTGATGCCATACCGAGTGCATGGACTCGATCGCGTGGGTCATCGCGTCCATGCCCGTGGCGGCGGTGAGCTTCGGTGGGAGGCTGAGCGTCATCCGCGGGTCGAGGATAGCCACCTTCGGGAGCAGGTCGCCTCCCTGGTACATCAGCTTTCGCTGCCGCGCATCATCGGTGACCATCGCCACGTGGGTCGACTCCGAGCCGGTGCCCGCGGTAGTTGGGATGGCGATGTGGGGCAGCATGGGGGAAGAGGCGAAGGACTCGTTCCATTCGTGGTCGAGGAGGTCACCGCCCTCGCACAACTGGATGAGCGTTGCCTTGGCAGTGTCGATAGAGCTGCCGCCGCCGATGGAGACGACGCAATCGGCCGCGATATCCTGCGCCATCGCCGCGCATTCGACGATGGTCTTGACGCCCGGGTCCGGACCGACTTCGCCGAACACGCCGGCGACTTTGACGTCGGCTGATTCGATCCCGGACGCAACTGTATCCACCAGCCCGGCCTTGCGCACCCCGGGGTCGGTGACGACCAGCACCCTGGTGCCGCCCAGCCGCGTGACGGTCTTACCGAGCTTGCTCGCGCCGCCGTCGACGCAGACGATCTTTCCGGGCATCTTGAATTCGAAGAAATACATCCTCCGACAGACCTCCTGTTGACCCGGGCATAAAGCCGGCGGGACGCCGGCGCTACAACGTCTTGCCGAACAGGAACCCGAGCCGCTTGAACCCTTGAGCGTTGTAGAACTCGTGCGCCCCGGTCCTCTGGAAGCCCGAATCGAGCCAGACAGCCGCGCAACCCCGCTCGCGCGTGATCTCCAGGGCGCGGTCGAGCATCGACGCCCCGACCCTCGACCCGCGGTAGCCCTCTTTGACGATCAGTACGTCGACATAAGCAAGCGTGCCGGCATGGAGCAGGCAGTTCTTGATGTTGAGCGAGCAGAAGCCGATGACTTCGCGGTCCTCTACGGCGCAGACGCACTCGTCCGTCTCGGCTTCCAGGTACTTCAGGTAGACTCTCTCGAGGGCCTGCGCGTCCAGGTCCATCTCGGGCCAGAGCTGCTCGAGCAAAGCGAGCACCTGGTCGAAATCGCCTGACCTGCACTTTCTTGTCTCAATAGTCAAACAAATCACCCCGGCACATGTTCTCATATTTCGCGCCGGATGCAAGCAAAAGCAGGGGTCAGGCACCGTCCACTTTTTTGTCCACCCTAAGGAGATACGAACGGATTGCAGGTGGACAAAAAGGTGGACGGTGCCTGACCCCTTACTAGGTAGGAGAGGTGGACGGTGCCTGACCCCTACATCGGGTGGAGGTACTCCGCGATGCCGTATGCCTTGCGGCCCTCCCAGGTGTACTCCGCCAGCCCCTCGTTGACCATCGTCGCGTGGCCGCGCGAACGCAGGTCGAGCGGGATGACGTTGAGCACGTTCCCTTCCACCTCGATGGTCATGCCCGAAGTGTCCTCGAACGTGAAGCGGAGGGACTTCTGGGTGAGCCCGTCATCTTCGAACACCGTTGTCAGCTCCGCCCGCCGCACCGGGAAGTTCTGCCCGCCGTGGCAGAGGAAGCCATTGAAGATGTCCACGCTCTCGATCGCCACCCGGCTGAGGTTGAAGGCGAGCTCGTCGCCGAACTGGCAGGTGAGCCAGGTCCACGCCCGCGGGGCCGACCAGTCGCGAACGCCCCAGGAATGGTCGCGGTGCCCGCTGCCCTCGAAGCGCCTCGCATTTCCGTCGAAGCGTATCGCCCCGGTCACGCGCCCCGCCTGCTCGTAGTGCTCGCTCCCCACCTTGGAGACCGACCTCAGGTCGCCCAGCTTGGTGCCGGCGGCCACGAGCATCTCGGCGATCGCCGCCGGGTCCGAGTCCTTGAAGTTGAACGGTGCCGCAATCCCCTCCCACTCGAGCTCGACCTCGACGGGCCGCTTCGGGATGCTCTCGGGGTCGACCTGTGTGAGCATGCGCGCGTCATCGAGGTCGCCCATCACGCCTTCGAAGGTCAGCTTCCATTTCTTCAACGGCTCCACGCGCTCGTAGGAGAGCGACCCGACTTTGAAGCCGCCGTCCGTCTCGGCGCGCCCTTCCTGGCTCGTTACCAGCAGTCGCTTGCCCCCGGCGAACAGCATCATCACGCCGATGTCGCTGTCCTGGTTCGGCAGCACGCCGATCCTCGTGTAGCCGCCGATGCCGGTGCGCGGATCGGTGAAGTTGAAATACAGGCTCTCGTTCCACTCCTTGTCGGTGCCCTGCGCGTGGGTGGACTCGGCGTCCGGGCCGAGCGGCTTGCCCGCACCCTTCGCGCGCTTGTATGCGCCGTAGAGCCCACGGAAGCCCGCCAGCTTGATCTTCTCGCCCGTGCTGTAGCCTTGCCCGGTCGTCTCAGCCATCGTCATCCTCCTGGTCCTTCCTTCTCGGCGGGGTGGAGGTAGACCTTGCCCGCGTCGCCGTCCACCGTTATAAGCTGGCCGTTCCTGATGATGAGGGTCGCCGTGCCGACGTTCAACACGCCCGGTATCCCATACTCTCGAGCCACGATGGAGCCATGGGACAGCGGCCCCCCGACGTCCACCACGATAGCGCCGGCGGTCACGAACAGCGGCGTCCACGCCGCGTCGGTGACGGGCGCCACCAGTATCTCCCCGGGCTTGATCTCGGAGTTGCTCCGCGGGTCGGTTATCACCCTGGCCCGGCCTGTCACCACCCCCGGGCTCACGGCGATGCCGCTCAGCACCTCCACGTCATCGCAGGACGCGAGCTCGTCAGCCCTGAGCGGGCGCGGCTTGCCGCGGCTGTACTCGGGGAGGACCACCGTCTTGTTGCGCTCGTACTCGTCGCGCCTGCGTGCCACCACCTCTGCGACGCCGCCGTCGATGTCCCGCCCGAGCGCCACCGCCTGCACTTCGTCGCCGGTCAGGAAGAAGAGGTCGGACGGCTCGCCGATCCTGCCCTCCGCGACGAACCGGCGCGACAGCGCGTGGTACTCGCGTTTGATCTGCGCGATGCCCATGATGAGCGTAGCCTTGGTGTACTCGCGCATCGCGATGTACTTCTGGGACTGCCCGAGCAGGAATCGGAAGGGCAGGGCTCTGGGCCCCTTCAGCTTCTCCATGACCTGGCGGCTGGTCGCCTCCCGCTCGCGCTCCTGCTTGCGGGACAGCTCCCTCGGGCTCATCGCGGAGGCGATCTCCATGTAGTTCTTTATCATCGAGAAGACGTAGGACGGGTCGTCGCTCCAGTTGGGAAGGAGCAGCTCAGCCTCAAACACGCTCCGGTACCCGAAGCGATCAAGAAACGCATCGAGGCCGCGCGAGAACTCAGCGGCGTCGCGTTCATCGCCCATCCCGCCCAGGGAGGCGAGTATCGAGGCGGGTTCGGTCTGGTCGAACAGAGCCTTGAGCGAGGGCGACTCCAACACCAGGCGGGACAGGTCCCATATCTCGATGCTCGGCTGCGCGCTCTCGATGTTCTGAAGGCCGGTGACGAGCCGCGCCGCGACGGTGCCCTGCTCGTCGCCCAGCCAGCGGGCCGTGAGATCGAGCACGAAGTCGTAGAAGACCACCGCGAACTGGGAGACGGTGATGTGGTGCGCGATCACCTCAAACCGGTAGTCGCGGGTCTCGTCCATCCACGCGAAGAGCTCCTCGTAGGGGACGGTGGACACGTCCAGCCGCTGGGCCCGAGCGATGCGCTGCCCGAGCCTGGCGCGCATCGCCACCACGTCCCGCGGCGTGCGGATGACTTTGTAGAGGATGCGGAAGAAAGCGCCGGCCATCGTGGCTGCGGCCTGAGGGGTGAGCCGGAACTTCTCGTCGAAGTCGCTCGAATCCTCGGGGAGCATGCGCTCGAACTCTTGCGCGCTCGCCCCGGGCAGTTGGGCGGTGACCGCCTTCACCACCGAGAGGTTCAGGTGTGCGCGGTTGTAGAAGATGCCCAGGAAGGTGTGCTCCGAGTCGGGCTTGATGCGCTTCATGAGCCCGAAGTCCGTGTTCGTCTTCACGAAGCCGTAATCGAGGGCGTCTATGCCCGAGATCGTCAGCGGGGTGAGAACGCCGCAGAGCACTTCGCTTATATTGCTGAGAGTGTAGTAGGGGTAGCGCGGGTCGATGCGTGTGTCGAACTCGCTGTCCCATTCGTCCGCGCCGGCGGCCCGTCCCGCCTTCTCGAGGGTGGTGATGCGCCTCGACTGCAGCAGGTATAGTTCGCCGTCGCGGTAAGCCCACTCGATGTCCTGGGGACGGCCGTAGAGGTCCTCGATGGCGACGGCGGCCCGGGCGAGCTCGGCGAGCTGTTCATCCGTGAGGCACGGACTGGATGCGCGCCCCGGGTCCAGCTCCAGCTTTACCGTTCCCTTTCCTGCGCCTTCGTCCAGCGCGAACATCACCTTCTTGTCACCGACCTTGCTCTCCAGCACCGCTAGCGAGGCGCGGTCGATGACGTAGTGGTCGGCGTTCACCTCACCGGACACCACGCCCTCCCCGAGGCCGAAGCACGCGTTCGCCACCAACTGGTCGGCCCTGCCGTTGAGGGGGTTCGCGGAGAAGATGACCCCGGCGGTGTCCGAGGGGACCATCAGTTGCACCAGGGGCGCGATGAAGACGTCGAAGTGGTCGATGCCCCGGGCGTTGCGGCTCACCGTGGCGCGGTAGCTGAAACATGACGCCCAGCACCGGCGCACCAGGTCGACGACCTCGTCCTCGTCCGCGACGTTGTGGTAGGTGTCCATCTGACCGGGGAACGAACTCGCGGAGAGGTCGCGTGTCCCCACGGACGAGCGCACCGCCACCAGCGCGCCGGGTTTCTCGCGCGTAAGTTCGCGGTAGGCTTCGCGGACCTCGCTCCGGACCGCGGCAGGCACGGCCGCCGCTTCCATGAGCCTGCGGGCGCGAGCCATCTCGCTGTCCACTGACTCGCGGTCGGTGAAGTCGAGCTCCGCAAGAGTCTCGCGGAGAGAGCCGGCAAGCCCGCCTGACTCGAGGAAGAGGTCGAAAGCGTCGGCTTTCACGGAGAAGCCGGGTGGCACGCGCAGTCCCGCGCCGGTGAGGTGCCCGAGGTTCGCGGCTTTGCCGCCGACCTGCCGGAGGTCGTCAAGCCCGGTCTCGTCAAGGAACGCCACGAAATCGCCCAAGATACCTCCAACCGCCCGCCTGACCGCAACCCCGCGGATTTGGCGCAGCGGTGGTGCATTTCTTCGAAACGCACCACCCCTGTGAGATTTGAGTTGCTAACGCACCGTGCGGTCAGGTTAAAACCTGCCCGCTAAGTGGACGGTGCCTGACCCCTGTGCTGCGGGACGCCTATGCCCCGCCTTCCCCTCGGGCCCTGCTGGGCTCCGGGACAGCGCCGAGCTGGCGCAGCAGCGACAGCTTGTCGAGGCACTCCCAGTACTCGGCAATGAGGCCGCCGGAGAGGCGGAAGAAGTCCATTCCCCTGACCGTCACGTGCTTGCCCGTGGGCTCGACCCCCATGACCTTGCCCTCGTGGGTGCCGGTCAGGATGTACCGGACAGCCACCAGTTCGCCCTCGGCGACGAGGTCCTCCAGCGAGTAGTTCACATCGGGGAAGGCCGCGAACAGGTTCTCCATCTGTATCCTGACCCGCGCGGGCCCGGGAGGCCGTCCGGGGTACGGGTAGTGGTCGATGTAGTCAGCCGCTACGATGTCATCGAGCATGTCCAGCTTACGCCTGTTGAGTATCTCCTCGAACAGCCTGGTGATGACGATCTTGTTCTCGGTCTCGCTCATACGAACACCAACTCCCACTTCGAGGCTTGCCGGTAAATCATAACACCGAAGGGCGGTTCCCACCGCAGTGTAGAATTGTATCGAGCCGCGGGGTCTTTAGGAAGAACGGGAGCACAATTGGGTCCACTTTTCGAGGCAGCCACCGCCGACGACGCGGGAGCGATTGCACTCCTCTCGTACTACTCAGGGCAGGGGCACTGCACCACCTCCACCTACGACCTCCTGATACCGGGGCGGCCCGGCCCCACCGCCGAGCGGATATACATGATGAGGCGCCTGGTTGCCGCCGATGCTGTGTCGTGGCTCCACTTTTCCCACTACGAGGTGGCACGGCTGGAAGGCAGGGCGGCGGCGTCGCTCGGGTCATTCGGCTCGAAGGACTCCGGCAACCTCGACTTCATCGCGGCTCTCAGAGAGACGGGCTGGACCGACCGCGAGGTCGCGACGATGCTTTCGAGCGTCCGCGTGTACGCGCGGGTGGAGCCGCCGATCCCGCAAGACACCTGGATGATCGAGAACGTGGCGACCCTTCCCGAGTACCGCGGCCGCGGCCTCGTCAGCGCGTTGCTCGAGAGGGCGGTGGAACGCGGCAGAGACCGCGGCTTCAAGAAGGCACAGATGGCGGTCCACATCGGCAACGAGAAGGCGCTGAAGGTCTACGAGAAGCGCGGGTTCGAGATAACAGCGACGCGGACCGACCCGGAGTTCGAGGTCGTGTTCGGCTGCCCGGGGATGTGGACCATGGCCCGCGCCCTGTAAACGTCATGGTCAGGCGCCGTCTACCTGTCCGTTGAGCCCCGAGCGGCGCGAGCGTACCCTCCAGCCCGTGACCTGCCACGCCAGCTCCAGCAGGACTATGCCGGCCGCCGAGATGACCGCGGTCTGGATGATGATGGTCCACTGGGGAAGGTCGAGCGCGAAGAAGTCCCTCAGCCAGGGCACCGAGAGGATTATCACCAGGCCCACCGCCATCGTCGCCACCAGCCCTTCCTTCCACCAGGTCCAGGGTTTGCAGAGCACCCCCAGTATCCAGAGGCCCATGATACACAGCACCAGCGTCGCGGTCGTGCGCGACTCGGGGAGATTGATCCAGGGGTAGACGTGCGACAGCGCCGCCGCGCTGAAGGCCGCAAGCGCCACCACCACGCCTGCGGGGATCGTGAACCGCATGACCCGTTTTACGAAGCCGGGGCGGTACCGTTGCTTGTTCGGCGCGAAAGAGAGCACGAACGCGGGCGCGCCAATGGTCAGCCCGCTCACCAGCGTCAGGTGCCTGGGGAGAAATATGAAAGCCCAGCCCGCCAGCCCGATGGCTATGGACAGCAGGGTCGCGTAGACGGTCTTGGTGAGGAAGAGGTTCGCGACGCGCTCCATGTTGCCGATCACGCGGCGCCCTTCCGCCACCACGCTGGGCATGGTCGAGAACCTGCCGTCCAGCAGCACGATCTGGGCGACCCCCCTGGTCGCCGGAGAGCCCGAGCCCATCGCTATGCCGATATCCGCTTTCTTCAGGGCGAGGACGTCGTTCACGCCGTCCCCGGTCATTGCGACGACGTGGCCCCTGCTCTGGAGGGCCTCGACCATCGCTTCCTTCTGGTCCGGGGTGACCCGCCCGAAGACCGTGGTGGTCTCCATGATATCCGCGAGCTCCTCCTGGCCGTCGGGCAGCCCGCGAGCGTCGGTCGGCTTACCGATGTCAGGGACCCCGGCGCGCCCGGCCACGGCTCCAACGGTCACGGGGTTGTCGCCCGAGATGACCTTGATGGTGACGCCCTGCTCGACGAAGTACTGCAGGGTCTCCTGGGCGTCCTCGCGCACTCGCTCCTCGAATATGAGGAGAGCCGCGGGCTCGAGGCGTTCGGGAAGCGTCTCGCCCTCCACCTTGCCGTCGGCGCGCGCGAGCAGCAGCACCCTCAAGCCCGTCTCGGCTACCGCGTTGACTTTTGCCTTGAGGTCTTCTGTCGCCCCTGCCCGGTCGAACAGCACCTCCGGCGCGCCCAGAACCCACCAGCCCTTATCGCCGAAGCTCTCCGCGCTCCACTTGCGGAGAGAGGAGAACGGGACCCGCGCGGCTATCTCCCACCCCGGCGGCGCCGGGAACGACTGCGCGATAGCCTCGAGCGTGCTGCTCTTGGAGGCGGTATCGGAACCGAAGGCGCCGAGCACGTCGGCCAGGCTCTGGTGGTCGGCGGGCCCGCCGCCCAGCTCCTCGAACTTGCTGAACTCCAGCTTCCCCTCCGTGAGCGTGCCGGTCTTGTCGAGGCACACCACGTCCACGCGCGCGAGCCCCTCGACGGCGGGAAGCTCCTGCACCAGGACGTTCTTGCGCCCGAGGGAGACCACGCTGACCGCGAAGGCGATGCTCACCAGCAGGACAAGGCCTTCAGGCACCATGCCCACCAGACCGGCGACGGTCCCGGTCGCGGCCCGGTGGAAAGTCCCGTAGACCTTGAGCTGGCTCGCGAGAAGCAGGATGCCCACGGGGAGCATGACCCAGGTGATGTAGCGCAGGATCATGTTGATGCTGTCCCGCAGCTCAGAGTCGACGAGCTGGAACTGCTTCGCCTCCGCGGCAAGCTTCCTGGCGTATGCGTCCGCGCCGACCTTGGTCGCCCTGAAATGCCCGGCGCCGGCGACCGTGAAGCTGCCGGACTTCACCTCGTCACCTGGCTGCTTCACCATCGGCACCGACTCGCCGGTGAGCAGGGACTCGTCGATCTCCAGGGCGGCAGACTCGATGACCTCGCCGTCCGCGACGACCTGGTCGCCGGTGTGAAGCAGGAGCACGTCGTCCAGGACCACCTGGCCGACCGGTATCTCCACTGTCTCGCCGTCGCGCATTACCCGGGCTTTTGCCTCGCTTATCAGGGAGAGGCGGTCGAGGGTCCACTTGGCCCTGACCTCCTGGACGATGCCGATGAGGGTGTTGACCACGAGAACGAACCCGAACAGCGCGTCGCGCGGCGAGCCGAAGATGATGATGACCACGAAGAGGGTGCCCAGGATAGCGTTGAAACGGGTGAAGACGTTGCCGCGTATGATGTGGCCGTAGGTGCGGCTCGATGCCTCTTTGACGTCGTTCGTCTCGCCCCGCTTGACGCGCTCGGCGACCTCGGCTTCTGTCAGCCCGAGGAGCGCGGGCTGCGGGCTTTGAAGTCTGGACGCATCAGCAGAGACCGACAATCGCCCTCCGTTAAAGTCGACGACACACGCGCGGCTATAGTCTCCCATGAAAAAGAGGGGCCAGGCACTTTTTCACCGTTTTTTTCACGCCGTGTGAATAATCGACATCTATGAAAACTAATAGAGAAAAAGTGCCTGACCCCCGTTTTTCACGCCCCCGGAGCACCCTGATATACTTGCGTTGCGACTTCGACAAGGAAAGGAAATGACATGGCTCCGGACCTCGAGTTGAGCGACGAGCAGCGCCGGCAGAGAGACGAAGACGAGAAAGAAAGCCTCGCCCGCGAGGGGCTCAAGCCTGGCGTGGTAGAGCTGCGGGAGGACGGGTACCGCACCGCCGATCAGCAGCACGCCTTCGAATGGTGGTACTTCGATTCACAGTTCGAGGAAGGCTGGACGGCCGTGGTCGTGTTCAGCACCAAGCCGATGACCCAGCCGCAAAAGGGGCTCAAGCCATCGGTGGGGATAATCCTCCACTCGCCTGAGGGTAAGCGGTACAAGCTGAGCCCTGCGTTCGAGGCCGGTGACCTGGTGGCGTCCAAAGAGTCGTGCGACGTGAAGATAGGGCCCAACCACGTCAAAGGCGACCTGGACACCTACGACTTGCACGCGGAGTCGGAGGGCGTCTCGGTGGACCTCGTGTTCAAGAGGGGTGCGCCTTCCTGGCGTCCGGGGGCCGGCATCTCCTACATGAGCTCCAAGAAGGACAAGTTCTTCGGCTGGGTCGCCGCGATCCCTTACGGCACCGTGGAAGGGACGATCACGGTCGACGGTAAGGAGAACAAGGTCAAGGGGACCGGGTATCACGACCACAACTGGGGGAACATCAGCCCCGGCCTGGGCATCGACCACTGGTACTGGGGGCGGGCGCACGTAGGCGACTACAGCATGATCTTCGTCGAGATCGTGACCGCGAAGATAATGGGCATCGGCAGCCTCAAGCTGCCGGTCTTCTACCTGGCGAAGGGTGACGAGATCATCACGGAGGACGGCCTCCCGCTCAGCCTGGTGACCGGCGATTACGTCGAGGGGCCGGGCGGAAAGACGTATCCAACGAAGCTTGATTTCAACTGGAACGACGAGGACGGCGACATTCTGCTCGCTATCAGGAACCCCAAGCTCATCGAGCGGATAGACGTCATCGAGGACCTGCCCCGCTGGCAGCAGGCGATCATCCACCTCATCGCGAATCCTACCTACTACGACTTCAACGCTGACCTGGAGCTCACCATCGATTACAAGGGCAGCAAGGCACACGAGAAAGGTAAGGCCCTCTACGAGATCATGATGTTCAAATAAGCGTGGTGTGGGGTGAAGGCTCCCTCCCCCTTGAGGGGGGAGGGTTGGGGTGGGGGTGTAAAAGAGGCGCAGATGTCCTGCTATTTCCGGCACATGAAGGACGTTTTCGACGAGGCCGGGCTCGAGGTGACAAAAGAGAACAGGAAAGACGTAGACCGCAAGGTGCACGAGATCGCGGGCGTTCCCTACAAGGACTGCCCGGCGACAGGCCGCAGGGTCAAAGAGATGATGGGAGATGCGGCGGGGCGCAAGAAGCTGGTCCGTGAACTGGCGAAGATGAAGTAGTGGCGCTTGTCGACCAGGGAGGATGACCATGGAGTGCGGGCAGTGCGGCAAGGAGATATCCGGGTCGGACGCGTTCTGCCGGGCGTGTGGGGCTCCGACTGGAGCGCCGGTGGAGACGGCGGCTTCGACCACGCAAGGGACCGCGGGACCGGGCGTTCCGGGGCCCGAGGAGAGCACGACAGCGGAGGCCCCGCTCGCGCAGGCGCTGCCGACGCCACCAGCGACGGCCGCCCCGCAGCCGCCACCTTCGACGGTCAAACCACGCACGAGCGGGTGGGCCGTCGCGTCGCTTGTGATGGGAATACTGGGGTGGACGTGCCTGTTCTTCGTCGGCTCCGTCCTCGCGATAATCTTCGGGGCGGTCGCGCGGCACGAGATAAAGAAGAGCGACGGAGAGCTCAAGGGCAAGGGCCTCGCGACGGCCGGGCTCACCCTGGGCATCCTTGTCGTGGTGCTCGTGGTCATCGGGGCCGCTGTGTTCTTCCCCATCTCGCTGCTCAGTGTGGGTCCGACCAGGACCGTCACCCGGACTGTCGACCAGGGGAAGGCGGCCTTGGTAGAGGCCAGGCTTGAAATGCTGACCGGGACCATGAACGTCGGGGGCGGCGCGTCCCAACTGATGCGGGGCGAGTTCACCTACAACGTGGCGTCGTGGCGGCCGGTGATAACGTACTCGTCGCCACTGGAAGGCGGAGGGCAGGGCAGGCTGCGGGTGACTCAGCCGGACGAGTGGAGCTGGGCGTTCTGGAGGACGAAGAACGTCTGGGACATCCGGTTCAAGGATGGCGTGCCTCTCGACCTCTCAGCGCGGCTCCGCGGGGGCAACGGGACATTCGATGTGAGCAGCCTCGACCTCACTGCGCTGAACGTCGACTCCAACTTCGGCAACGTGAACGCGGACCTGGGTGGTGACATGTCCTCGCTCAAGAGGGTGACCGCCTCTCTCGACGCGGGCAACGTGACGCTCGACCTGAGCGGCACGTACTCGACACCGATGACCCTGAACGCCACGGACCACGCCGGCAATATCGACGTGAACCTGGTAGGCATATGGAGAGCCGGCTTGAGCGGGACCATCGAGAACAGCGCGGGCAACGTCACCTTGATGCTGCCGCGGGACGTCGGCGTGATAGTCACCGCGAAAACGAGCGTCGGCAACGTGCAGAGCTCGAGCATGAAACAGGGTCCCGAGCCCGATTCCTTCACCAACGACCAGTACGGAAAGACCGTGGTCACCCTCAGGCTTGAGGTGCATGTGTCCGCCGGCAACATAAGGCTCGATCTCGCGGACTGACAGGAGGGCATCTGCCCGGCCAGGACCGCTGACATAGGAGGTGTCGATGAAGACCGTCATGGTGCCCGACCTTCTCTGGTACGGCAACGAGCCGCGCCGGCTGGAGTTCCCCGACCGGTGGGACGTCGAGTTCCTGGAGCCCCCCGGGTTCAAGAAGCCGGCGCTGGACAGGCAGGGGATGGAGAAGGCGTTCGCTCAGCCGATCGCGAGCCCGGGCATCGCGGAGCTGGCCTCAGCGGCGAGCGAAGTGGCGATCGTGTTCGACGACATCACCCGGCCGACGCCGATAAGCGAGGTCCTGCCGTTCGTGCTCGGACCTCTGCGAGAGGCCGGCATACCCGACGCGAACGTCCGCCTGATACCGGCACTGGGGATGCACGGAGCGATGACCAACATCGACTTCCGCAAGAAGCTCGGTGAGGACGTCGTGCGCGACTACCCGATCTTCAACCACAACCCCTACGAGAACTGCGAGTCGCTGGGGGAGAGCCCGAGCGGCATACCCGTCTATATCAACCGGGAGTTCATGTCCTGCGACCTGCGGATCGCGATAGGGTGCATCACGCCGCACATCCACGTCGGCTTCGGCGGCGGCGGCAAGATCATCCTGCCCGGGATATGCGGGTACGAGACTATCAAGGCGTTTCATACGGAAGTGGCGGCGCGCGGGTACGAAACGCTCGGCCTCGGGAATTTCGAGGGGAACGTGATGTACAAGGAGGTCTTGGACATCGCGAAGATGTCTGGCCTGCAGCTCAAGGTCGATGGGCTCGTGAACGACCGCGGGCAGATCACGGACCTGTTCGTCGGCGACCCGGTGGAGGCACACCTCGCGGGCGTCGAGCGCGCGTTGGACCACTACGGGACGCCGCCGGCCCACGGCAAGGACATCGTGGTCGTGAACGCCTACGGGAAGTACAACGAGATGGGCATCTGCATGATGATGGCGCTCACGAGCGTGAACTTCGAGAAGGGCACCGTGGTCCTCGTCGTCGACTCCCCTGAAGGGCAGGTGTGCCATTACCTGATGCGCAGCTTCGGAAAAGAGCACGGTGGGGCGTGTTACATCAAACGCGGGCCGATCCCGGAGACGATCACCGGCATCGTCTGCACAAAGTACCCCGACAAGACGATGAGCGACTGGTTCGCGACCTCCGAGAGCGTCACTGTCACCAGCGACTGGGAGCAGACGCTCCCGCTGCTCGAGGAGCAATACCCGGGGGACGCGTCCGTGGCGGTCATCCCCGACGGCACCATGCAGTACTTCCGGGAGGGCTGAGTGAAAGCGGACGTCATCGTCATCAACGAAGCTGACAACGTCGCCGTCGCGATGCGCGACATCCCGGCCGGGAGCGAGGTCGTGCTGCCGGGAGGCGGAACGGTCACGGCCCTGGTGGACGTACCCGTCGGTCACAAGGTCGCGCTTGCAGCGATATCTGAGGGCGACGCAGTGGTGAAGTACGGCGAGTCCATAGGCGTGGCCTCCATGGACATCAGCGCGGGCGACTGGGTGCACACCCACAACATCAAGTGAAAAACCGGTGCCAGGCACTTTTCCCCTGATTTTTTCCACTTGATCCGAAAGGAAGATGCATGAAGAGCTTCAAGGGCTTCGAGAGGCCGGACGGAACCGCGGGGGCGCGCAACCACCTCGCGATCATCCCGTCAGTGGCATGCGCCAACGGTGTGGTTGCCGCGATAGCCCGTGAGGTGCCCGAGGCCGTTCCGCTCTACCACGGCCACGGCTGCGGCCGGGGCGGGGCGCGCGACCTGGAGGTGCACTTCCGGTCGCTCGCCGGCCTGGGAAAGAACCCGAACGTGGGCGCGGCCCTCATAGTCGGCCTCGGGTGCGAGGTCATCAAGGCGGAGTACCTGGCGTACGACATTGCCGCCACGGGCAAGCCGGCCGAGTTCTTCGAGATACAGTCTGAAGGCGGGTCGCGCCGCGCCGCCCAGAAGGGAGCGGGCATCGCGCGCGAGCTGCTCGGGAAGCTCGAAAGCGCGAAGCGGACGGACATCGCCATCGACCGGCTCACCCTCGGGCTGAAGTGCGGCGGTTCCGATTCGCTCTCGGGGGTCACCGCGAACCCCGCGGTCGGGGAGGTGACCGACCGGGTGGTCGCCGCCGGCGGCGGCTAGCGCGGTCATCGATTCCATGTCGTAGCCCGGTGCGTCCATC
>Ga0066793_10000250_pt1 | contig 20156 bp, 21 predicted proteins | sample PersoiDNA2013189_FD_83876 | JGI IMG/M metagenome (GOLD analysis project Ga0066793, IMG submission 83876) | Permafrost soil microbial communities from the Arctic, to analyse light accelerated degradation of dissolved organic matter (DOM) -... | ecosystem: Environmental > Terrestrial > Soil >... | reverse complement strand
GGGTTGAACCGAGCATCATCAGCGTCATACTCAGCCAGTTCAAACCATATCCCCACATCATAGGAGTGTCCTTACTTTCAGATGCACCTGACACGTTGGTCCTGTCAGAAAAGTTCTGATATTCCCATTCTCTGTCTTAAGTATGCTGCCTTCACATCACATTCGTCTCACACAGGCGGGACGTGGTATCACTCCTGGCTCATAAACTACAGCGTGTAGGGTCCCCACCTCACACTGCTCTCGTGTGTTTAAACGAGGTGGTGGGCCGTCATTTACAGGCTTGGGAGAGAGGGTGTTCGCTGCCCAGACGGAGGGAGATCCAGCATGGAGTCTACTGAGATGAGAAGGAACGTGCGTCCATCACGGTGCGCGATCTGGAGCTACCAGCGGAATGGTCACAAAGAAAGTGGTTCCCTTTCCTTCTCTTGACTCAAACCAGAGCCGGCCACCGTGTTGCTCGACGAGCGCACGACACAGATACAATCCCAACCCCGTCCCACTGATTCCGGCGGCCTGCGCGTTGTCAGCGCGCATGAAGCGTCCAAAGATGCGCGCCTGTTGGTGAAGAGGAATGCCGATTCCACTATCCTGGACCCGGATTTCTGCCGCGTGATCAGTGCTATCTTTTCTCACGGTTACGACGATTGGCCCGCCCTGCGGACTGTACTTGATCGCATTGGTCAGCAGGTTCGAGAGCACTTGCTCCATCCGTTGCGGGTCAATTGTCGCTTCCAGGGTCGGCTGTTGCGGGTGAAATGCGAGCTGGTGCCGCGTCGTGGTCTTCTGGAAGTGCTCTACCAGGCGTTGAACCAGGGAGACCAGGTTGGTGGATATGCGTTGCAAGGCCAACTGACCGGCCTGCAACCGCGAGACATCCAGCAGGTCTTCGGTCAGGATGCTTAGCCGGTCCGTTGCCTGCTCGAGATCCTTTAGCATCTCTTGTTGCCATTCAGCCAGCTTCGGACCATGCCCGCGTGCCGTTTGTAGCACCAGGGTTCCCACCGCTACTTTGAGCACGGCGAGCGGCTGACGCAATTCATGGGCCGCAATGCCAATGAACTCATCTTTGGAATATTCCGCCTCTTTGAGCTGACGGACATCTTGATGGATCACCAGGGCGAGTGGCTCCTCATTGCGCACTGGCGGGCTGATCCCCGGCTCGTCAGGGACGCCCAGGCTTCGCCAGTGGGGCGAGATCAGTGGCACGGCATTGACCAGAATCGGCAAGCTCGTGCCTGCAGATCGGCGAATGATCTCCTGCTGCTGCAACACGGTTTCGCCATCCAGCAACGCTCGCATGGTGGCCCAGGCCTCCGGGGGGACAGCGCGTCCCTGCGTATCGACAATGCGAATGTGGTGCTCCTCCAGGAATACGAGCATCGGCTGACCCGGAGGCCACTCCGCTCCCCAGATGCTCTCCGCTGCGTGATTGGCCAGCACCAGGCGCGCATCGCGTCCATGGACCACAGAGATGCTACTGGGTAAAACATCCAGCATCTGCTGCAAGAAGGTGCGCTGGGCCAGCGTCTCGCTATGGACGGCGGTTTGCGCCTGTTCCAATTTTCGACGCAAGGTGATATCCCGATTAATCTCTAAGATCGCGGTTGCGACTCCTCGCTCACCGCGAAAGAGCACCTGACGGCTTTCGACCGTGACAACAGAGCCATCACGCCGGGTATGTCGCAATTCCCCTTCCCAATATCCCTCGCTCTCCAACCGTGCGCTGAGCGCCGCGCGGCTGACGGGATAATGTGTCTTGAGCAGCAGATAGCTGACTCGTCCCAGTGCCTTCGTCTCGGTCCAGCCATAGAGCGCTTCTGCTCCACGGTTCCAGGAGAGCACCCGGCTGATCGGGTCACGAACCAGGATCGCATCATGAGCCAGATTGATGAGCGTACTTTGCAGGACCAGGCGTTCCATCAGGCGTACCCGCTCGCGTTCCAGCAAGCGCTGAGCGGTGACATCACGAATTGCGCCGATCACATGCAGCGCCTGGTCCAGGAGGATGGGGCGTAAACTGATCTCCACCGGAAACTCGCTGCCATCTTTGCGTCGTCCCACCAGGTCAAGGCCCACTCCCATTGATCGCCGCAGTGGTGCGGTCGCATAGGTGTGTCGATGAGCCAGATGCGCCGCATGGAAACGCTCCGGCAACAGCACTTCCAACGGGTGACCGTTCAGTTCGTCTTGACCGTATCCAAACAGGGTTACCGCCTGCTCATTCACCAGGACGATTTTCCCCTGAGCATCGATCATAATCGCTGCGTCAAGGGAGAGGTCCAGATGTGTTCTCCCCTCGGCCATCGTGATGGGAGGAAGGGCCAACGCGGGTGCCCGTTCGTCCGGGGGCGGCATCTGCGCTCTGGCCTGTGGTTCCAGGTTGGAGAAGCGGTTGTCTTGCTCATGGCTCATCGAGATATCGTCCTTGGCCTGGGTGATAGTCCCAGAAGAGAAGATTCTTTCGTCAGAGTACAGGGCAGGTCAATTTCCGAAAAATCGTGTGGTCTCATGATAGCATCTGTTCGTACCATTGTATCTTTTTTGGACCAGTGATGTCATGCTCATCTATTCGGGGTGAGCATATCCTCGTCCGAAGCCAACCGTTTTCCCCTTAGGATGCGGCTCTCCCCAGATGGACCGCCAAAGGCGTTTGCAACGTTGCAGCTTCGCGCATAGTGGGCCTACCTGTGTCATCCGTTCCTCTGTTGTCATGACCCAATTCTAGCAGGTTCTGCAACCCCTTCTGAGTGGTTACGCTCGCTCTTTGGCGGGATACGATACACTTGTGATATGATGTTTCTGAAATGGTAAAAGAGTATGTTCTGAGAAAAGAGGAAGGCCTCTGCTTTAGGCTCTACTGTACACCGTTTGTAGGCATCGTCACGTATTTTCTGATCACTATCCTACCTCTGATCGGTTCCTTATTTTCACGGTATATCCACCGGAAGGAGTGAGCTATGTACGCCTCAGTACGGAAGTACTCTGTTCTCCCAGGAAGCGTTGATGAGTGGACGCGACGCGTCCAGGCGGAGTTCGTGCCTCTTATCAGTAACGTGTCAGGATTCATCGCGTACTATGCTCTTGAGGGAAGTAATGACGAAGTGGTCACCGTAAGCATCTTTGACACGCAAGCAGGAGCGGAAGCATCTGTTCTGCAAGCAGCAGATTGGGTTGCAAAGCATGGAGCGTCGCTTCATCAAGGTGTACCAGAAATTACCGTTGGGCACGTGAGGATCTCTCAGGCTGTCTCTGATGCTCCTGCTTCCTCGCCAACCCACACGCCTGATGATGATCATGGACCATATTCTTCTTCTGTATCTCCTGGGGCACAAAGTTAGCAGGAAAGGCAGCATCCGGAAGCCAGAGAAGGCCTGCCGGTCGTACATCGGCTGAGTTCCATGAAAGGACCTGGAGACATATGGAGACAAGTAAAGCTGGAGGACCATTCGCCGCTCCTACCCCCGGCAAGGTATCCCCCACCACCGTTTTTCGCTCCAAGCAGGGTCATCCCCTCGATGCCATCTTCACGCCCAAGAACATCGCAGTCGTTGGAGCGACGGAAAAAGCAGGCAGCGTCGGGCGTACTCTCCTCTGGAACCTGATCAGCAATCCATTTGGCGGAACGGTTTTTCCCGTCAATGCCAGGCGCGCCAGCGTCCTGGGCATTAAAGCATACCCCAACCTGGCCACCCTGCCAGAGCAGGTCGATCTCGCGGTCATTGTCACGCCCGCAGCGACCGTACCAGGAATTATTGCCGAGTGTGTCGAGGCTGGCATCAAAGGGGCCATTATCATTTCGGCTGGTTTCAAGGAAAGCGGCGCAGCGGGTGCCGCGTTGGAGCAGCAGATCCTGGAGCAGGCGCGCCGGGGAAGCTGCGCATTATCGGGCCTAACTGCCTTGGCGTGATGCGCCCGCTGACCGGCCTCAACGCCACCTTCGCCAGTGCCATGGCCCGACCCGGCACCGTCGCCTTCATCAGCCAGAGCGGTGCCCTTGGCACCGCCGTACTGGATTGGAGCCTGGGCGAAAACGTTGGTTTCAGTGCCTTCATCTCCATTGGCTCGATGGTGGACGTGGGCTGGGGCGACCTGATTGATTACCTGGGCAACGACCCGCAGACCACGTGCATCGTCATCTACCTGGAGAGCATCGGAGATGCTCGCTCGTTCCTCTCCGCCGCCAGGGAAGTCGCCTTGACCAAGCCGATTATCATTCTGAAAGCCGGTCGCACGCAGGCGGCGGCCCAGGCGGCAGCCTCGCACACCGGCGCGTTAACCGGCAGCCACGAAGTGTTCGAGGCGGCTTGCCGCCGGAGCGGAGTGCTGTCCGTCAGCCGCCTCGACGAGCTGTTCTCGATGGCCGACGTGCTTGCTAAGCAGCCACGCCCACGGGGGCCGCGCCTCACCATCGTGACCAACGCGGGCGGCCCAGGGGTCCTGGCCACCGATGCCTTGATGAGCGGTGGGGGCGCACTGACTGAATTGGCACCTCAAACTCTCGCCGCGCTCAACCAGATGCTTCCGGCGCACTGGAGCCACAGCAACCCGGTGGACATTCTGGGCGATGCCGACCCGCAACGCTACGCCAAAGCGCTTGAGATTGCGGCGCAAGATCCGAACAGCGATGGCTTGCTGGTCATCCTGACCCCGCAGGCGATGAGCGACCCAACCCTGACTGCCGAGCAGTTGAAGCCCCACGCCACGAGTACCGGCAAACCGATCCTCGCCAGTTGGATGGGCGGGGCGGACGTGGCCAGCGGCGCGATGATTTTGAACCGGGCCAGTATCCCCACGTTCCCCTATCCAGACTCCGCGGCCCAGGTCTTTGATTACATGTGGCGCTACAGCTCCAATCTGCGCAGCGTCTACGAAACCCCGCTCCCTTCTCTGGAACCCGACAAAGACGGGCCTGACCAGGCCGTGGCGGCGCGGCTGATTGAAACTGTCCGCCAGTCGGGCCGGACGATGCTCACCGAGGTGGAATCCAAGCAGCTTCTGGCCGCCTATGGCATCCCAACGGTCGAGACGCGGGTCGCCACCAGCGAAACCGAGGCCGTCACGTGTGCGCAGGACATCGGCTACCCGGTCGTGCTCAAGCTCTTTTCCGAAACGATTACCCACAAGACCGATGTGGGCGGCGTGCAGCTACATCTGTCTGGGGCGGACGCAGTGCGCAGCGCTTACCACGCCATTGAAACGGCGGTCCGCGAGAACGTCGGGGCCGAGCATTTCCTGGGAGTGACCGTCCAGCCGATGATCCCGCTGGAAGGCTACGAACTCATCCTGGGCAGCAGCATCGACCCGCAGTTCGGCCCGGTTCTGCTCTTCGGTTCGGGGGGGCAATTAGTGGAAGTCTACCGAGACCGCGCGCTTGCCCTCCCGCCGCTTAACACCACCCTGGCACGGCGCATGATGGAACAGACCCGCGTCTTCACCGCCCTCCAAGGGGTGCGCGGACGCCCGCCCGTTGATCTGGTGGCACTTGAGCGCCTTCTGGTTCGCTTCAGTTCCCTTGTCGTAGAGCAGCGTAGGATTAAAGAGATCGACATCAACCCACTGCTCGCCTCTCCACAACGGCTGCTCGCTCTGGATGCGCGGGTGGTCCTGCACGAGGCGGAGATCAGCGAGGAGGAGCTGCCCAAACCCGCCATTCGCCCGTATCCACTGCAGTATGCGCACCCCTGGACGCTGCTTGACGGCACCCCGGTCACACTTCGTCCCATTCGCCCGGAGGACGAGCCGCGTATGGTCACATTTCACGAAACGCTTTCGGATCGCAGCGTCTATTTCCGCTGGCTGCATATGCTCGGGCTGAGCCAGCGGGTCGCCCACGAACAGTTGATCCGCATGTGTTTCATTGACTACGAGCGGGAGATGGCGCTCGTCGCCGACTACAAAAACCCGCAGACCGGGCAGGACGAGATTATTGGCGTAGGCCGTTTACTCAAAGCTCAGGGAGCCAATAGCGCCGAGGTAGCCATTCTCGTCACTGACCAGTTCCAGCGCAAGGGGTTGGGGACCGAATTGCTCCGTCGGCTGATCCAGTTCAGCCACGACGAAAAACTCCAGCGCCTCACTGGTAACATTCTTGTCGAAAGCGAGGGGATGCAAGAGGTGTGTAAGAAGCTCGGCTTCCGTCTCCAGTATTCGCCCGAAGAACAAGTGATGAAGGCCGAACTTGAACTGTGACACCAGGATGTGCTGGTGACCATTCCAGAACGGAGGCAAACTGGCCGCTTAGTTGAGAAGAAGCTTTCCTGATGCATACACACAGCGAGATACGTCTCGTTCAGCAAGCCGTTTGTTCCTGTTCTGGAATGGTCTCCATGATCTTCTGAGTTCTGACGCAGCCCCTCATCCTTCTTGCGGTGGCCGCACAATCAACATCGGGAGCTTCGTCGTATTGAGGAGACGCTCGGTGACACTGCCCATCACCCAACTTTCTAGACCACCGCGACCATGGGTGGAGATAGCGATCAAGTCATACGCGTCGGCACCCTTCTGCTCCGCCAGGCTCACCAGCACACTGGCAGCATCCACATCAAGTTCAGCCGCGTAGGGAAGAGCGAGCTTGAGCTCCTTCATGGTAGCTTGCAAGCGATCAGCGATACTGGCCAGGTAGTTTCTAGCACGCTGGAGCGCCTCTTCGTTCAACTCGCTGCTATACCCCTCGCCCATCTCAGTTGGAACGAACTTGACGACCTGGACCAGATGCAAGGCTCCCTGGGCGGGAGCCGCCAGAGCCGCGGTGAGGTGCGCTGCCGCGACGAGCACCTCTTCAGCCAGAGGCGAGCCATCCAGCGGAACAAGAGCACAGAGTGGGCGCGTCCCGAGGTTCGAGAAGTGAGAAGAAGCTTCTTCATCCTGACGCAGCACGAGCACCGGGATGGCGCTCGTGTGAATGAGCTTGTGAGCGACACTGCCCAGGGCCCAACGGAGAAAGCCGGTTCGCCCATGGCTACACAGCACGATGAGATCGCTCTCATACGCCTCGGCTGCCGCCAGAATATCCCGAGCGGCTGGCCCAAATGAGACGTTCACCTTCCCTTCAATTCCTGCGAACATCGGTGATGCTGCCACCGTGTTGAGGTAAGCGGTTGCTTCGGCCATCTCCTGCTCAACCGTCTCCCCGGCAAGCGGGGAGACCAGAGCCATTCCTCCGCTATAATCAATCGGTGGGTTCACCACTTGTACCAGGAGCACTGAGCCTCCTGAGGCACGCGCGAGACGTGCCGCCACTGGCACTGCTTGCTCCGCACGCAACGATCCATCCAACGCAACGACAAGACGCTGAAACATAAGAATCCTCCTTTTCGGATTGCCGATATCTCACTCTTTGACCTTTTCACGACGTTGTTGGCGAATGAAACAATGGATGGAAATGGGGCGCATACTACAAAAATGATAAGAGGAAATAAGGTCGAGGATATGATGAATTGAGAAGGACAATACTACTTATTAAGTATACAGTATCCTTTACATAAATGCAATATTTATCAAATTATGGAGCAGGGCGCTGACCCTTCCCTCTTTTAACGCTTGTTTTAACGCTCTCCAGGTTACAATGAAAGAAACGTGGACAACGTCTTTCATTGATCACGCGGAACAAGATGTCAGGAGGGCATCGTTGCACTGTTCGCTCGAAACACCTTCTCAAGAGGGACAATGCTGACGGACTGCTGAGAACATGAGCGAACCGTGAGCATAGATGCACTTTTTAAGCAAAGCCGATGAGACCAAAGAAGGACGGTCACGGCCTTTGTCTTGCTCTCAAGACCTCATGGAGTTGCTCATGGAAACGAGATATGCTTCTTTTACGACGTTCTTCGAGGACTATGTTGAGACGTGGTCTTTGTTCGCTCACCTCTTCTTGCCAGGCCCGGCGCTTCTTCACGGACACGTCGGGATGACCATGCCACGCGCTGTCCCGCTCCATCTACAAGCGCAATACCATTTGCTTCAGCTACCCGCTGAAGCAAGTGTGGCTGATGTGCGAATACAGTACCGCGAGCTGGCAAAGCGCTATCACCCGGATGCAGGTGGACACCATATCGACTTCCTCGCTTTACAGCAGGCCTACGAGCAGGTGGTGGAGTACCTGCAAACACGGAGATAGAACTGATGCTTTCGGCGGAATGAAAATCTCATTTGCAATTCTCTTCTCTAAGGAGCTTTTTGAAGGGAGAGGCATCTGAGGGATTACAAAATGCTTTCCTTTTTTCCACTTTTCGTCGATTTTTATTGCTTTCCGTTAAATAATAGTGTATGCTTGCTATATCTCATAGATCTTCGTATGAGGCATACCTCATACGCAACGTTCCTCGTAGAAAACTAGCGTTCGAGCAACTCTCCATCGGCACCTCGTGATTTCCGTGCTGGTCTTGTTCGCTCTCGCGCTTCTGCACACCTCTGCTTCCCTTTGAAATGAAGAGTGACCTTCGCGCAAAATAAAGGCGCGAAAAAGGAAGTTCCCATGAAAGACCGTTTCGCGATTCTCGCTCGTGATGCCTCTGACCAGATCATCAGCCAGGTGAGCATCCACGCACCTCCGGGAAAGCAGCCGCTAGAAGGAATGATGGCGACCGCACGCAATATGTTACGCATCAAAGGCTGTGTGCGTACGGAAATTCATCCTCTGGAGGATGATGCCTCACTGTATGGAGGTTCTCCTCTCGTGGTGCTCCTGGTTCAGGACCTGTTCTTGAGCGACGTTTCTCCAGCACCGCTGCTGGAAACACTATAGAAGAGGTGGCCTCCGAGCATGTCCACCAGAAAAGGGAACACAGTATGAAACAGTCTCAGGTACGAGGAAGAGGAACGAGCCATCTCCTCTTAGGGGCGGTGATTGCCGGCATTATGCTGGTCGTTCTTCTTGAAGTGATCGTCCAACTGTTGCCTCCGCACTACAACCCTACAAGTCAGTCAGAAAGCGACCTGGCCGTTGGTCCATATGGGTTCCTGATGGCTCTCGATTTGGTCATTGGAGGCGTGCTTCTTCTCCTATTTATCGTGGCCTTTCGGCGCGTCATTCCCAAAGAGGGTCAGTCTCGCAGTGGCCTCATCCTTCTGGGCGTCGCGGCCATATGTAAGCTGACCATTGCGTTCGCGGCAACCGACCTTACGCCACGCCCTGAGACGATCCATGGCACCATTCATGCGGTCGTGGCGTTGGTCTCCTTCTTCTGCGAGGCATTAGGTCTCCTGCTGCTCGCACGCTCCCTGCGTCATGTCCCGAATATGCGTCCCTCTCCGCGCTTTCTGGTCGGACTGGCCATCGTGACGCTCGTCTGGTCTGTGATCGTCATTGTCACGGTCGTGGTCTCGACACAGATCGAGGTCTGGGGACTGCTCGAACGCGTCGCTACTGCTCTGTCCTTCGTATGGGTGCTCACTGTCTCGCTTGGCTTGTGGCGCTTTCCTTCCCTGGATGGAATGCCAGGGCGAAGAACCATCCCTTCCTCACCTGGGGAGCATCTGGAACAGGAAGCTCTTCCTCGTTTCACATGAGCCAGTCAGAGGAGCATCCTTGCCAACGGTGTAGAGACGCCTATGGGCAGTCGGTGAAGTAGCTCTACCCATAAGAGAAAAATGCTCCCATGTACCGTGTAATCTGAGAAGAAGGAGGAGGAATCATGTCTTCCACTCAACACCGCAACCTCCAGAACCAAAGTTGTTCGAAGGCTGCAGAAGCGCCACGACATATGCGGAAAGGTCAGACACAAATGGTTCATTTAACGTCTGTTTAACGCTTTGTTTAACACTCCATGAATATCCTTAAGAACAGAAGCCATGGGGGCGCTGCTGACACATTGTGCCATTGAAGTGGTGCGCACGGATAGTCCCGGCGACCCTCCCGTGGCTCACAGCTAACCGGAGCGAATGTCACGTCTGAGAAAGGAACTCTACGTATGTCTACCGATACGACGCCATCTGGGAATATAATGGACCCAGGAATTTGGTTCATCCCCACTTTACACCTTCACGTAAAAAGCGATTCATGAAATCGGGATCAGACTGGAGATTGGCGTGCATAAATTTTACAGCAACATACCGTTTTAACTGTGGATCGAACCCTTTCCAAACCTCAGCCATTCCTCCGCGACCCAGTACTTCCCGCAACTCATACTTTCCGAGATGTTTTGGACCTGTCGTCATAAAAAAGACCTCCTCGCATGTTTCGCACCGCTGGTCATGCCGTTATCGTTTGCTCTAACGCCATACCGAAATTTGACCCAGCATGATAGAAGACAGTCTCCCCTTCTTCCCGTCTTAACAAACACACTGGTCCACTTTATGGAGCAGCAACAATGGCGATAGTGGCTGGATTGTTGTCGAGCAGCTGCCACCCGGTGGAAGGTGTCTCTCTATACTGAAAAATGCTGCCATCGTTATGTCATTGATAGAGAGTTACCATATCTTTGTATTCCTCTTGTGCGTCAGATTTTTCATACCTGGCCCATTTCATTATCAAATGTAGAGCTGAATACGATGATATCAACGTCAAAGACCTCTGGCTGACGTCTTGATTTTTCTACACACGTCCACCAACGGATCTGGATGACCGCTCTGCAAGGACCTGGACATTCAGGCTCTCCTGGCTGCTTTCCTTCGTGGATGGGTGCACCACTGCTGGCAAAGGTTGGCCACAATGGGGGCAGAAGCTCTTCTCAAAGCGACTATCCTGGTATCCACATGCACAAAAGCTTTCATCGTCGGGATGGGCGAAGACTCCAAGAAGACGTTGCGGATAGTGTTTTGTCATGTTCTGCTTTATATTCATACTATTCATAGTTGATCCCTCTTTTTTATTCATAGCTTATTCCACTTTCTTTGCTTCTCATCTTATATCAATATATACAGTGCTCATTTGGCCAAATGAAGCTCTCGCGTGATTGCAGGGATATGGATGGGGTTAAACCATTTCTATCTTCCCTTCAACCACCGAATCATCATCGTAAATATAGAACACCCTGGCATAGGGTGGTTCGGGATAGTACTGGTGGGAGAAGATAATATAGTAGAGCTTATTGCGCTTTGCCCATTCTTTATCTCGTTGGGAGGGATAGGCTTCGCTCCTGGCATGTGAGTGATAATAGATTATCTCGCCGTCGTACTCGTCAATATCTTCGTAGATGTGCAACAGATCCTGTGGATCAATGATGGAGAAATCATCAGGGTGCTCAGCGGCGTTGGCGATCGGGTAGTGCTTGACTACTCGACCTTCCTTCGTGCCTAACGCTCCGCAAGCTTCATCAAGGTAACCTTCAACAACATGCGCCACCATTTCCGCGTAGATCGCTTTAGGAATACAGACGACAAGATCTTCTCTGGCTACCATAATAACTTGGCCTCCAGGTCATCTTCAAGTTGATCCAGGTCGCGTGTCCACAAATCCTCGCTCAGGTACTTCCAACCACCGTCGGCGAGTATCACGAAGATCTTGCCATGCTCCAGGCCTGCAGCAACACGTAATGCGGCGTGGAGAGCAGCACCACATGATGGCCCTGCGAAGATACCCTCCTGATCTTTCAGTTGGCGTGTTCTGCGGATGGCATCTACGCTGGATACCAGAATTTTGGCATCGAGCAGCGATTGATCCAAGACGGGCGGTACGAACCCATCTTGAAGACTGCGCAGACCTTGCACACCTTCACCTTGCAGAGGTTCGGCTGCAATTATCCTGATCGCAGGACTGTACTCCTTCAAGCGACGAGCATTGCCTGTAAGGGTACCGCCGGTACCAAGACCAGCTACGAACACTGTCAAGGCCGATGCAGAAATGGCTCATCCTGGTTTTTGGTGAGCCATTGAAACCTCTGGATCGGTCTGATATGCTTCTGCAAAACTCTCTTGCAGGAGGCACAATGGGATGCCGACCACGCCCCTTTTTCCCTTACCAGAAGGGCTGGAAATGACCTCGATCAGCGAGACAGCGGGGGAATTGCTTGTGTGTGATCTCACACCGAACCACGTCGCCCTGTCCGCAGTGTTCGACCCCTTCGTCTAGCATTCACAGTTCTTCCCACAGGCACCCCCGCGATCTCCCTTGTGTGGGGCGCCCCATTCGATTGGTGCTCAGCGTGAAAAAGTTCTTTTGTCGCGTTCCCGAGTGTCCACGAAAAATCTTTACCGAACGGCTTCCAGACCTCATTGAAGTCTCCTGGCGACTGACGAAGCGACTGCGGGAGGCGGTGCAAGAGATCGGTTTTGCCACCTGTGGCAAAGGAGGAGAACGTCTGGGTGACAAACTAGCGATGGGCGTTTCCGATGCCACCGTGCTCTGGTCCCTGTTTCTGGTTCCTCTCCCCGAGGTTGGTCAGGTGCATGTTGTGGGAGTGGACGACTGGAGTTGGCGGCGTGGCAAGCGCTTCGGCAGTATCCTGGTGAACCTGGAGACGCACAAAATTGTGGACCTGCTGGCCGACCGGGAGGCAGAGAGCGTGCGAGCGTGGTTGGCTGCCCACCCAGAAGTGGATGTGGTCAGTCGCGATCGTGGAGGCTGCTCTATCGATGGTGCCACCCAAGGCGCGCCCCAGGCGACTCAGGTCGCAGACAGGTGGCACATCCTCTCTAACTTGGGTGATGCGGTAGAGGAGTTCTTGATTCGTGCTCATATTCGTCTGGATGACGCGGGAGCCAAGCCAGAGAAGGAGCACGTGCCAGACAAGCCCCTCTCATCTTTTTCGGCTACCCCTGCCTGCCAACGCAAGTCGCAGGCACGCCTCGCGACGCAAATGGAAACTTTATGAGCGGGTGCAGGAACTGCATGCAACTGGGATGAGCCTACGCAAGATCGGAGAAGAGTTGGGGCTGGCCCGCAACACGGTGCGCAAGTATTTCCGGCAAGCCCCAGAGCCGCCACTGCCTACACCCCGTCCATTGCGCGCCAGTCAGCTTGATCGGTATGAAGACTATCTGCTCCAACGATGGGGCCAGGGTGAGCGCAACGCTGCCCAACTGTACCGCGAAATCAGTGAGCGTGGATATCCGGGCAGTACGTCGATGGTGAAAGCCTACGTGGGCCATTTGCGCACGACCACCGCGGATGGCTCTGCGCCTCGCTCACGCAAAGAGCGTGCCAAGGCCATCTCGCCTCGTGCATTACGCTGGCCGCCTTTCACGCAAGCGTGAAGAGCTCGAAAAGGACGACCAGGCCAGGTTAGATCAGTTGTTGAACCTCTCGCCGGAGGTGCAAACGGTCTCTACCTTGCTGCAAGCGTTCCTCTTGATGGTGCGCGAGCGCAAGCATCAGGAGTTACGGTCCTGGATGGAGCAAGCGATCAGGAGCAAGATTGCTGAATTGGGGAGCTTTGTGACGGGGATCGAGCGCGATTATGATGCCGTCCATGCGGCGCTCCGTCTCCCCTGGAGCCACGATTACGTTGCATAATGCACCTCGTCTCCCGGATTAGTATCACTTCGATTCAGCCGATGGTTGTCTACTCTCCTGAGGAGCAGGAAAGAGACACGATCCACGATCATTGTAGCACACTCCCACAATATGTCCCTGACGATACCGCCGCCAGATAGTTTGGGCGGAGACTCCGTAGAAGCGTGCCAGTTCTTCCGCAGTCAGCATCCCTTGAGATCGTAAGCGGGCATACCGATCTGGAAGACCGTGGTGTCGACGGAGTTGGGAAACATGCATGCTCTGAAAAAGCAGTCCATCAAACGTGCGATAGCCTTGTTGATTTAAGTGTTCAGCAGCTTGTGCATCGGTATACGCATCGAGCAAACGATCAAGAGCAGCCAGCGTCTCTGGGGCTGTCAAGCGCGATTGGGCAAAAGGTGGGGGAAGCGCAACAGTGATCATCTGCGTCGCTCCTCCCTTGAAGCGAATATGAGCGACAATGTGATCCGTTTTGTGGATAGTCACATCTTCAATCACCAAGCGAAGGGCACGTTTGCGTTGACGCACGGTTGTTTTGGGATCATTCCAGAACTGGCGAAAACGTTCTGGGATCTCCTCGATCTCTGCACGCTCTTCTATGCTCACCTGATGCTGATCACTTTGGTTGTATCGCTCTTCGATGGCTCGCGCCTCTTCCAGTTCACGCAGTTTGGTATTCCACTCCGCTTCTAATACGGTCGCGACCAAGCGATTGTCAGGGTCCACTTTCAAGTAGCGGCGTTGCGCCAAGTCGGCTTCATATTGCGCACGTTCGACTTGCAGATGACGCAAGCGCTGTGCTTCTGCCGCTCGGTTCACTATCTCATCTTGCACTGCTATCGTCATCGCTAAGGCTTCTGGAGTCACCCGTTCTACCAGAAGTGCTCCAATCGCTCGATCCAGATCGGAACCAGCAATACGTTGACAGGGCGGCTCTCCCTGCTCAATGCTTTTGCGTTGACAGAGATAATCAGGGACAATGCGGCTCTCCTGCTCGCTGGTGGTAGCGCACAGTCATGCGTTCTCCACACTTACCGCACATGATGAGCCCTTGTAAGAGCGCAGGCCCTTCCCGTGGCGGCGAGAAGCACTCGGGAGCATAGGCTTGACTATTCATGCTCAGCTGTGCCTCATTTCTCTCGTAGTCCTCGAAGGCTAATGTACCCCACATGTGCATTGAGTACAAGCGTGTCCCATTGGGTCCGAGGCAACTCCTCAGTGTGGACTTTTCCATCCGCAGTCTTGGTCGGGCGGGTGCGCGCCATCCGACATAGGCCCCTGCATAGGCGGGCTGGTGCAGAACCCGCAGCACATCGTGGTACTGCATTGGCCCCCAGGTGACTTCTCGCTTTCTGGGGTCCCCGGCGAATCTGCCGTGGAAAGAGCAGATGCTGTTGGTGAAAGTGGCGAACGGTTGCAAAAGCGGAGCCAGTGTGTTGAAAGAGGCGTATGACCTCCCCAAGGCTTGCTTGCACCTGTAGATTGGGGTCAAGCACAATCGCGTCGGGATCGCGTGTAACACAACCCAATGGGTAAGGTCAGTTTGAGGGCCCCACGCCGTGCATAGTTTCGAATGCCGCCTTGCAGGCGGGCACGCATCACAAAAAGCTCAGCCTCCGACATGGCACCTTTCAACCCAAGTAAGAGACGATCATTAAAGGTCGATGGATCATAGAGTCCTTCTTCATCCAGAATCAACGTCTGGGTGAGCGCACAAATTTCCAAGAGATGATGCCAATCGCTCGAGTTGCGTGCGAGCCGAGAAACCTCCAACCCTAAGACCAGGCCCACCTGCCCGAGTCCTACCGAAGCCACGAGACGCTGGAAGCCGAGGCGATCAGCAGTGGAAGCTGCTGAATGACCCAGATCTTGATCAATGACCACAATACGCTCGTCTGCCCATCCCAGCGCCAATGCTCGTTCACGCAAGGCATATTGGCGGGCAGTGCTTTCCGTATTTTCAAAGACTTGGTGCAAGGTGCTTTGACGAACATACAAACAGGCTTGACGTGTGAGATGATGAGCGGTCACATGCTGAAGCATATCAATGGCCCCGCCTTTCTGTGGGTCTGCTTGTCCCTGAGGAACTGTGTGAGTTGTTGCAGATCGCTCCAACATAGCACAGCTTTCCCACAAGCAACAACCAGAAAAGGATGGGTGATGGTGAAGCACTGCTCACCATTCATGCCATCAGGTGTAGTTGACAGTTCGTTCCCAGGGCATCACTGAGGGGAAAGTCAACAAGCTCAAAACGCTCAAACGCGTGATGTATGGTCGTGCGGGCTTTGCTCTCTTGCGGCAACGACTCTTGCACGATGCTTAATGCTTGAAGGGCTGGTTGGGAGAAGCAGCCCTGGTGCAGCCATTTCCGAGCGGCTCACCAAAAACCAGGATGAGCCAAGTATACACCGGCTTTAATAGAGCTAAGGCCCGAAAGGGCTAATCTCTATAGATGCACCAACTGAGGGGTGACGTAAGGCTTCCCAGGCATTGCCACCACGCAAAAAGAGTCCATCCAGACGATCTCTTCTCCCCGGGGAGTAGTCCACCCACTGCTTCCTGGCGCAAAGGCCAACTGTCCAGGTTTCACGTCAAAACTGCCATCACTCATGACCGCTTCCTGTTCCACGTCGTCAATACGGACTCGGATGGAGGAATCGGTCTTCTTGCGTTCTCCGCGTTTGATCGTCGTTTTCAGATTGCCGTAGCCGTCGATGGAGGCAATGCGCTGCTCTGGGACGGGCGGAATATCCTGGCGAGCAATGGGGTCAGCAAGCGCATCGGGGTGCCCCAGGGCAATAGCGGCAGCCGTCTGGGGAAAGAGATCACGGGAACGAAACTGGGAGCCTTCCGCAGCAACGGCAGCCCAGCGGATGTCTTCGGCCACCTCCCGCACAAAGGAGTAGGAGTAGCTGGCATTGACTCCAATGACGCGGACCCCTGTTGGCAGGCGGGCGAAGGCCAACCGTTCTCCGGCATTGCCTGCCCGCGCCTGGTCGTCGTCCTCTCGCGGGGCCACATTATGATAGATCAAGGTTCCAGCGGGGGCTTCATTCAAGCCGAGCTGTGCAATACAAAATCCTGCGGCAAGCGTCGCGAAAGGTGGGACAGATGTCAGGACCTGCTCTGCATCTGGCAGCGAGTTTTTGATGCGCTGCACTACTTCGGCAAAGGCGAGATCGCCTGGACCGTAATCAGCTATGATGTGAACGAGCATATCCTTTCCTTTCTTACACGAGATCGTCGCCATCTCCTCTTCGCTGTTTTCTTCTACCATCACGTTGGGGACTGGCTCTTGTGATACACTGCATCTTCGTTGCACCTCTTTGTCCCAATGGAGTAGCTTTTCGATGAAGAATTACGCATAGTTCACCTGGATACAGAGCAAGCCATCAAGCTCGTCTTAGCGGATCATTGCCAAGGAATCTAAGCATTGGAAAACTCTGGCCGTTCTGACACATCCCAACCCTCGAGTAAGAAGGCCTCTATCGCGCCCTTCTCCGATGCCCAGAGGAGACATTCTCACTCTCGGATCGCTTCTCGTGTGCTTGTAAGCGTTTCTTCAAGAAGGTCTTCATCTTGTTTCTGCTCATCTCCATAGCGCACAAAACATCCTTCTTGAAAGACAAAGAGACCTGGGAGCATCATCGCACGATGGCAATAGAGAACACGTAATCGATAGATGGTCAGCGCCTCTGCATGGTCCCCTGTATACCCAACACGTCGTGCATACCCGCAGGTTCGATCCGGCTCTGAACGGGTGTTCATCAGCATGGTCTTCCAGGAATGTGCTGCAGTGAGATAGGCTCGTTCATCGGGAATGACGGGGCTATAGTCTTCTTGAAGCAACGATATGGGAAGTTTCATGGGATATTACTATCTCCTCTCTCAAATGTGTACTCGGTGGAGACGGTTGCGGATCAAAAAAGTCACATGCACCTCCCTGTTGAAGGAGACACCACCGTGTCGTCTGTTTTCTGATGGATATCCGTAGTGCGGTACCGTTCATAGCGAGTAAATTGTATACTACAAGAGTGGCAGAAGAGAACTTCGTGATCGTTCTGAGAAAGGACTGGCACATGGCATTGCGATTTGGTCTGATGGTTCCACAGGGATGGCGGCTCGATCTGCTGGGTATTGCCGATCCCATTGAGGCATACGAAACAATGACGCGCGTCGCCCAGGTCGCCGAGGCCGAAGGCTTTGATGCGATCTGGCTCTATGATCACTTTCATACCGTTCCTACCGTGACCCAGGAGGCAACCTTTGAGTGCTGGACCAGTACGGCGGCACTCGCTCGCGATACCAAACGGGTACGCGTCGGGCAGATGGTCACCTGTAACAGCTATCGCAATCCCGCGCTGCTGGCGAAAATGGCCAGCACCGTGGATGTGCTCTCCCACGGACGGCTGGATTTCGGTCTTGGTGCCGGGTGGTACGAGCAGGAATATCGGGCCTATGGCTACGACTATCCTGATGCCCCCCAACGGCTCCGCTATTTGCGCGAGGCTCTCCAGGTGGTCCTGGCGATGTGGACAGAGGAGGAGGCGGTCTTCGAGGGCAACTACTACCAGGTGCGTGGAGCCATTAATCAACCAAAGGGGGTGCAAAAGCCGCATATTCCGCTCCTTATCGGCGGCAGCGGCGAGAAAGTGACGCTCAAACTGGTGGCGCAGTATGCGGATGCCTGCAACGTGGGTCATCTCGATGCCGAGGGGCTCAGGCACAAATTTGCCGTCCTCAAGCAGCACTGTGAGCATGTCGGGCGCGACTATGAGAGTATCAAGCGGACAACGGAATATATCTGTGTGATTGCCAAAACAGAAGAGGAGGCCATCGCCAAAGCGCAATCGTCAGCATCGCTGGGTCCGAATCCATCGATCGAGCAGTTACAGAAGCAGGACCTGTGTGGCACGCCTGCGATGATTCGTCGTCGCTTGAGTGAGGCTGAGGAGGCTGGCGTGGAAGAAGTGGTCCTCTTCTTGCCCGATGCCAAAGATCTCGACTCCATCAAGATGTTCGCTCATGAATGTATCCACCGATGAAGGGGAGGCTTTCCTCTTTCCATTTCGGGAGCCTGAGAAAGGGCTAGATGATGACGACAACCGAGAGAATTGCTCAACGACCTCGTGTCTCTGTTTCCACCTGGAGTCTGCATCGCACTCTTGGCGATCCGCAGATCTATGGTGCCGACAACGGAGAGGGCATTCCCACCGCAACGCATGGCCGCGGAGCACTCTCGCTGCTGGAAGTGCCCGCTCAGCTTGCCGCCTTTGGCATCCAGACGCTGGAGATCTGCCACTTCCACCTCCCTCGTCTCGATGAGGGCTACTTCAGGGAGTTGCGGAGTGCATTGCGCGATGCCAATGTCGAGCTCTTCTCTCTGCTTATTGATGAAGGGGACATCACCCATCCCGAGCATGCCGCCCGCGACCTGGCGTGGATCAGTTCCTGGCTCGACGTTGCCAGCGCTCTAGGCGCAAAGCGCGTGCGTGTCATCGCGGGCAAAGCCGCCCCTTCAGAGACTACCCTGGCCATGAGCATTCGTGGCTTGCAAAGCCTGCTTCCCCGTGCAGAGGCGCTTGGTCTGCGCCTGATGACCGAGAATTGGTACGGGTTCCTCTCTTCCCCGGCATCCGTGCGTGCACTGCTAGAGCGGCTGGAAGGAAACGTCGGCCTCTGTTTCGATTTCGGGAACTGGCGCGGTCCAAACAAATACCGCGACCTCCAATCCATCGCCCCCTTTGCCGAAACGTGTCATGCAAAAGCCTTTTTTGCTCCCTCGGGGGACATGGAGCAAAACGATTACAGCCGCTGCCTCGATATCACCCGTTCGGCAGGGTTCTCCGGTCCCTACACCTTGATCTATGATGGACCCAGTCCTGATGAATGGGCCGGTCTGGCACAGGAACGCCAGGTCGTTGAACCTTATATCGCTACGCTTTAATGCACATAAGCCCTGTGTACATAGCCGCGGAAGCAGTGTGTCTGTCCCAGGGATGAGCACCATGTGGGTAAAGGTGATGCTACAAAAGAAGTATCAAGGAGTTGACCGTGCGAAGAAGTTGACTGCCTGGGGCAACTCGGCAAAACGGGAGATCGTATAATCGGGCGAAACGCTCTGAGAAGGCGTATTCCCTTACTGGTACGCAATTAGAATGGCTTTCATCCCGACCTGCTGCGCGCCAAAGATATCGTGATAGAAGTCGTTGCCGATAAAAAGAGCCTGTTCTGGCTGCAGATGCAGCGCGTCGAGTGCCTTCCGAAAGAGGCGGGCGTCTGGCTTGCGATAGCCGTAGTCACCAGAAACGATAATCGGATCGAAGTACTCCAGTAGCCCCACCGAGCGCAATTCGGGCACGGCATACGCACTCTGGGCGTCGGAAACAACCGCCAAGGAGTAGCGCGAGCGCAGTTGGTCGAGCGTCTCTCGCACCTGGGGATAGAGCCGGAGCCATTTGCGAGCAATGCCGCGGTGCAGTTCCGCCAGAAACAGCGGAAGCTGCTCTCGTTTTTCTGCGGGCAGTGCGCGGGTGTAGTCGCTCGCCTGCGTCTCGAGGAACTCGCGCCAGAGCGCAACGGCATCCCACTCCGCCAACGGCTCCGCGCTTGCCGCACGCTGTTGTTGCATGAGCTGAACATACAGGTCGCGCACCTCCCAGCGGTGTAAGGAAATGCCCTGATACGTCAGAAAATGCCCAATGGCCCTGTAGACCTCCTCCAATCCCTCATCCGTCTCAATATCGATGAGCGTTCCGTTCACATC
>Ga0066793_10000249_pt1 | contig 20158 bp, 19 predicted proteins | sample PersoiDNA2013189_FD_83876 | JGI IMG/M metagenome (GOLD analysis project Ga0066793, IMG submission 83876) | Permafrost soil microbial communities from the Arctic, to analyse light accelerated degradation of dissolved organic matter (DOM) -... | ecosystem: Environmental > Terrestrial > Soil >... | reverse complement strand
TCCGGGCGCACATCTTTCTCTGCCTCCTCGCGTACTACGTGGAATGGCATCTTCGCCAGGCGTGGGCGCCGCTCTTGTTTGCGGACGAGGCGCTCGAGACCGACCGCCAGACGCGGGACCCAGTCGCGCCGGCCACGCCGTCGCCCGCGGTGCGTCGGAAGAAGGCGGAGCGGCAGACCCCGGAGGGCCTGCCGCTCCACAGTGTTGACACGCTCCTCGCGACGCTCGGGACGCGGTGTGCACACCGATGCCGCCTCCGCTCCGCCCCCGCGAGCGAGCCGCTGCGACAGCTGACCCCGCCGTCGGCGGAAGCCATCGACCGGCCGTAGGCAGGTTGAACGCCGCCTGCGGCTTGCGGCTCGCGACTGGCGGCTTGCGACAGGCGGTCACCGGTAGTAAGCCCATGTGCCCGTCGGCCGACACCATGTCCGCGGCGATCCGGCGATCGCGCACCGCGTGGACGAACCCCTGCTTCTCGTAGTCGGCGGGGCCGCTCGTGCGGCCAGGCAGGAACAGGATGAGGACGGCCGGGTTTGGGGTGCGGCCGAACCAGCGGGTTTGCCTGTATCTTAAGAGTGTGGGGTTCCGCATTTCCATCGTCGCGACGCTCGTGCTGGCGGCAGCGTCCGGGCTGGGCGCCGCGGCCGGACCGTCCGTGCGCGGTCGGGTGACCGACCCTGCCGGGCTGCCACTCCCCGGAGTGGCCGTCACGCTGGTCCCCGTGGCTGGCGGGCCGGCCCTGCTCGCCGTTACCGACGCGCAGGGAACGTTCGCCGCCGATGCGCCGGCAGGGCGGTATCGCCTCCGGGCCGAGATCTCCGGCTTCGAGCCGGCCGAGCAGTCACTCACCGTTCTGCCCGGCGCGCCCCTCAACCTGTCCATCGGTCTGCGCCTGGCGGCGTTCGAGCAGCAGATCACCGTGCACGAGGACGCCCCGCGGCCGGTGCTGGGCGTGCCGCGCCCCGACGCGCCGGTGACCGCAACGCGCGAGGTGGTGGACAGCGGCATGCTCCCGAATAGCCAGTACGACGACGTGCTGCCGCTGCTGCCAAACGTGGTGCGCGGCCCGGACGGGCTGATTAGTGTCGCCGGCGCGAGTGCGCCGCAAGGCGGCCTGCTCGTCAACGGCGTCAACCTGGCCGACCCGATCAGCGGGGAGGCCGTGCTGCTGCTGCCCCTCGAGGCAATCGAGTCGGTGGACGTGTTCTCGGGCGGCTACGCGGCTGACGCCGGGCGTGCGACCGGAGGCGTGACCTCCGTCCACACCCGGTCGGGCGGAGAAGAGTGGAAGATCTCGGCGAACAGTTTCTTTCCCCGCATCCGATTCGCTAACGGGTCGGTGCACGGCGTGGACTCGTGGGAGCCGAACGTCGGGGCGAGCGGCCCAATCGTACGCGGCCGGCTCTTCGTCGAGGGGGCGGTGAGCTACCGGTACGACCGCAATCGCTACGAGACGCTCTCGGGGCCGCAGGACAGCGTGTACGCCGCGCTGATGGCCTGGGGGCAGGTGGACGCGGCCCTCTCGCCCTCGCACCACGTGGCCGCGTGGTTGTCGTTCGACCCGCAGCGCATCGACCGCGCCGGCATCACGGCCTTCACGCCGGCAGCGAGCGTGCCCCGGCTGGACCGCGGTGGATGGAGCGCCGGGATCGGCGACCGCGTGACCATCGGCGATCGGTCGGTGGTTGAACTGCGCGCCGGCGTGGTGCGCAACCGGTCCACGGTCACGCCCGACGGGTCAGCGCCGTACGAGGTGGGCCACGACGGGACCACCGGGAGCTACTTCGACGCCCGCGACCTACGGGGCACGCGGACGGAGGCGGCGGCGGGGTGGTCGTGGACCGCGCCCCACGGGCACCAGGTCAGCGCCGGCGCGAGCCTGGCTCGCGCGGCGCTCGAGGGGACCGAGGCGGCGGGCCGGCTGGACCTCCTGCGCAGCGACGGCACGCCTGGGTGGGCGATCATCTTCCAGCCGCTGCCGGCGCCGATCGCCGCCTCGGCGTTCGAGGCCGGCCTGTTCGTGCAGGATCGGTGGACGATATCGCCGCGCATCACGGTCGACGCCGGTGTCCGGTACGACCGATCGTCGTCGGCGCGCGCCGTTCTCTCGCCACGCGTCGCGTGGACGGTGACGCTGCCGCCGGGCGATACGACGCTCGGCGGGAGCGTCGGGATCTACGCGGACAAGATCCCGTTGGAGGCCCTGGTGTTTTCGGCCGGCCAGCCGCGCCTGGTTCAAGAGTGGGACGCGTTGGGCGGCCAGCGATCGTCTCGGCTGTTCACCAACGCCGCCAGCGGCGACTGGCGGACGCCCACGGCCACGAGATGGGACGTGGGAATCGACCACCGCTTCGCGCGGGGATGGCAGGCGCGCATCCGCTATCAGGAACGGCGCGGGCGCAACGAACTGGTGGTCGAACCGGTCGTTCTCTCGCCGACAGCCGGCTGGCTGGAACTTCGCGCGGAGGGCGAGTCGCGCGCCCGGAGCGTCGAGACGACCTTCGCGTATCGCGCCACCGGCGCGGCGGCCGAGTGGTACGTGTCCTACGTCCGGTCGGCGACGCGCGGCAACATGAACACGCTCGAGTCGATCCAGGGCGCGTTCCGCAACCCGTTCGTCCAGCCGGACCAGGCGGCGCCGCTCAGGGCCGACGTGCCGAACCGGTTGCTCGCCTGGGGCCAGGTCCATCTCCCGCTACGGATCACCGTGGCCCCCTACCTCGAACTCCGCGACGGGTTCCCGTACTCGCTGATCGACGACACGTGGACGTACGCGGGCCCGGCCGGCAGCGGCCGGCTGCCGTGGTTCGGGTCGTTCGATCTCTACGTCAACAAGGTCTTCACGATCTCGCCGCGGCTGCCCGACGCCCGCATCGGGCTGAAGCTCTACAACGTGGCCTCCCTCCACACCGAGCGCGACATCCAGCGCGACGTGGCCCGGCCGGATTTCGGCCGGGCCTACAACCCGATCCCGCGCGACTTCACGCTGGTGTTCGAGCTGCTCTGGGGCCGGAAGTAACCGATTGCGCGCCGCGCTGAACACGCGGAAGATCGGGGCGACGCCGACACGCCTCGGCGACGGCCCGAGGTGCAATCTCGAGAGGACGATCGCGACCTCCGGCCGGGTCAGTTCGTCCATTCGAGTTCTGCCTGGCCTCAACCGGCGGAAGGCCTGAACTCGCCGAATTCAGGCCGAAACCCGCGCGCGCTTCATTCTCGACCACATTGGTCTGTTTATTGCTGGCAGCCAGCTCGGGTCAACACCAACGGAGAGCGTGACAAATGGGTAAGGACGTCCTTGGGACGAGTGTCGTTCCCTTCCGTGCATCGGTCGTCCGGGTCGGCTGTCGGGTGGCGTCGGCGGGAGGTCCGCCTGGTCTCCCCATCGTTGCGCTCTCTCTCGTCGTAGCCCTTGCTGGATGCGTTGCCGTGCAGCCGGCCACCGACACCGCCAACCCTGCGAGTCCGAGTCTTTCGACCTCGACCCCGACCCCGACCACGTCAACGGCGCCGCTCGCGTATACACCCGACATCGCCCCCATCTTCGTGTCCGACTGCGTACCGTGCCACGCGGGCTCACGGCCCCAGGGCAGCTATTCGATGGCGAACTATGCGGCCGTGATGAGGGACGTGAGCCCGGGCAACGCGAACTCGGTGCTGGTGACCAAGACGCAGTCGGGCGGAAGCATGTATCGATATTTCAGCGTCGATCGCGCAGGCCGCGCGGACATGGTCAGGCGCTGGGTGGTGAACTATCAGGCGGCAGCCTCGCGCTGACGGGGGGGGGAAACGGGATGCAGACGCTCTCGCGAGTATTCACGGCCACCGGCCTTGCGGCCGTCGCGCTCCTGTTCGGCCTGACCGCGTCGCCGGCTGCCCTTGACGTGCGCGGCGCCGTGGCGGGTCAGCAGGCGCCGGCGCTGCGGCTGCCCACCGCCGAGGGTACGTATCTGTCGCTCGCGGATCAAAAGGGCAACGTCGTGCTGGTTGACTTCTGGGCGAGTTGGTGCACGCCGTGTCGCCATGCCTTTCCTGCCATCGACCAGTTGTTCGTCGATTTCCGCTCGCGCGGGTTCCGGGTGATCGCCGTCAACCTCGACGAGAAACGACAGGATGCGGTCGATTTCCTCGTGGCCCGGCCGCACGGGATCGACGTGGTCTTCGATCCTCGCGGAGACAGCGCGCGGGCTTACGGCCTGACCGGCATGCCGAGCTCGTACCTCATCGGGCGGGACGGGACGATTCGCTACGCGCACGCGGGATACACCGACAAGGTGCTCGACGCCTACCGGCTCGAGATCGAGCGGCTGCTGTCGGAGCCTGCGGGAGGAGAACACATGCGATGACTCGAACCGGACGTATGGTCCTTCTGACACTCGCCGCGCTGGCGGTCGCGATGTGGACAGCCGGCTGCGCCACCGTCCAGCCGTGGGAGCGGGCTCGGCTCGCGAACCCCTGCATGGTGTTCGACTACAACGGCGGGCAGGCTGACTTCGCCAGCCACTGGCAGTCCGCCCGTGAAGGGTCGTCCGGCGGATTCGGGGTCCAGGGAGGAGGCTGCGGGTGCAAGTAGGCGAGAGGGAACCGGCTCCGGCGCCGCGTAACCGCTGGCGTCCGCTCGCGCTGGCTGGCGTGTGCGTCACAGCGATCGCTCTGGTCGCGGCAGGTTCCCTGCGGGGCGAGAACATCCTCAACATCCAGTTCCACACGTTCCAGGACAGCCGTGGCGTGACGGTCCTCGAGCCGATCGTGGACCTTGACAAGGACTTCACCGAGCGGTCGGGCCTCAAGGTGAAATTCGGCGTGGACGCGATCACCGCGGCCTCCGATTCCTGCGCCCGTTGCCACCCGGACGGGGCGAACAGCCAGCGGACCTTCGTCAACGTGGACTACCGGCGGAAGATCGGCGACTACAAGCTGGATGTCGGCGGGCAGATCAGCCGCGAGAACTTCTACGCGGCAGACACGGCGATGGTCTCGATCTCGAGGGATCTCAACAAAGGGAACACCACGATCGCCGGAGGATACTCGTTCTCCCTGAACCAGCCGCAACTTCACCCGACACAGTCGGTGGAGAACCAGTACGCGCACGATCTCTTCTTCTCGGTCACCCAGACACTGACGAAGAACACGATCCTCCAGCTCGCGTACGACTACAACCGGGTCAGCGGCTACCAGAGCAGCCCGTTCCTGCGGACCAGGGTGAACGACATCATGGTCGTCGGCAACACGCCGGACCTCAGGTCACGTCAGGCCGTCGTCGTGCGTCTGCGGCAGGCCTTGCCCGGCGACACGTATCTCCAGGCGGATTACCGACGCTACTTCGACACGTGGTCCCTGGCGTCGAACACGTTTTCGCTCGGCGTCGAACACTACTTCAAGCCGTCGCTGCTCGTCGGCTTCACCTACCGCTGGTACGGTCAGACTGGGGCAGACTTCTACCAGCCGTCCTACACTGGCAACCCGATCTACTACACGGGCGACTTCCGGCTGCAGCCGTTCAACTCGGCCACCTACACGGGGCACGTCGTCTACACGCCGGCGCACCGCCTCCTCGACCTGCTGCCCGACAAGACGGCCATCGACCTCCAGTACGATCGATACCAGGCGAGCACCCAGTTTGCTTCGTCGATGTTCACGCTCGGACTGCGCATTCCGTTGTAGGTAACACCCATCGTGAAGAAGAGCTTTGCCGTTGCCCTGGCCATGCTGATTCTCGGTCCGACGGCTCCCGGCGCCGCCGGACTCGGGCAGTCATCCGATACGTCCCGCGAATATCGCTATCTCATGGGCACGTCGGTGGAGGTCCGAGCGGTCGGCGGCGACTCGACGACCCGGACAGCGGCCATCCACGAAGCGTTTGCCGCGATTGCCGAGGTCGATCGCGTGATGAGCAATTGGCGCGCCGACAGCGAGATTACAGCCGTGAACCGGGATGCGGCCGACTTTGCCGTCCACGCCAGCGATGCCTTGCTCAGCGTGATCGAGGCGGGCCAGTCGGTGTCCGACCGCAGCGGCGGCGCGTTCGACCTGACCGTGGGTCCCCTTGTGAGGCTCTGGGGCTTTCGTCCCCGACACCCGCGCCTGCCAACAAACGACGAACTGGCGTCGGTTCGCAGCCTGGTGAACTACCATGACATCCAGTTGGACCGGGCGGATCACACGGTGCGATTCGTCCGGTCGGGTGTCGAAATCGACCTGGGCGGCATCGCCAAGGGGTTTGCCGTCGAACTGGCGGCGAACGTGCTTCGGCGGCGGGGGCTCGACGGCTTCATCGACGCGGGCGGCAACCAGTACATGCTGGGACGCCCACTCGGAAAGGCGGTCTGGACCGTCGGCGTCCGTGACCCTGATCGGGCCGACAGCGTGCTCGGCACGCTGGATCTTCGCGAAGGATCTGTCTCCACGTCGGCTCAGTACGCGAACTTCTTCACCGTCGGCGGCCGGAAGTTCGGCCACATCCTCGATCCGCGCACGCTCATGCCGAGCGAGGCGTCGCTTGCCGTCACGTTGTACTCTCCAGACGCGACGCTGGCCGACGCCGTCTCCAAGGCGGTCTTCAACCTGGGGCCTGTTCGCGGGCTGGCGCTGATCGACACGTACCCGCAGATGCTGGGCGTGGTCGCCTACCGCAAGCCTGACGGCACGACGGCACTGGCGATGACCGACCGAACGCGGGCGGTCTTTCACAAAATGGCGCCGCGATAGCCGCGGCGGGTCGTACACCCGCCCGGCGGCGAGAGAAGGCCCACGGGCCGGTGCGGAAGAGTTACCATTGACATCGAATGTGCCAGAGCTTGCCTGCGGGGAGGTCGCTCCTCGAGCCCGGCATGACGGCGACCATCAACATCGGGCCGCGTCGCCCCGGGCTCCGGCGATGTCTCGGCCTCGATAGCGCGGTTTCATCAACGTCGGTATTCCCGGAGATACAGGATGAGCGAAGCAAGACAGGGATGCCCGGCCGTAGGTCGGTCGATCGGTGCCGTCCTCCTGGCGCTGGCGGCCGCCGCGCCCGGGGCCTCGGCCCAGCAACGGTCGTGCTCAAACACGGCCGCAGCCATCTACGAGCAGAACTCCCCGGGTGTCGTCTTCATCGAAGGCACCTCGATCAATCCCTACCGGGTCACGGACCGGGTCGAGCACATCGTCGGGTCGGGTTTTATCATCAACACCGATGGCGTCATCGTGACCAACTCCCACGTGGCGCTGGGCAGACAGGCGCTGTCGGTCACCCTGGACAATGGAGCGACGGTCCCGGCCCGCCTGGTCGCGGCCGACGCCATCTTCGACATCGCGGTGTTGCAGATCCCCAAGCCGGCCGAGGGCACACTTCCGACGCTGACCCTGGGCGATTCCGACGGCCTCCAGGTTGGCGAAGACGTGTTGGCGATCGGCAACCCGCTTGGGCTGAGCCAGACGCTGACCCACGGGATCGTCTCGGCGGTCAATCGGGTTCTGCCGGTCACGTTCTTCTCCCAAACGGAGCCGATGATTCAGATCGACTCGCCCATCAACCATGGGAACTCGGGTGGCCCGCTCCTCAATCGCTGCGGCGAAGTGATCGGCATGACCACCGCCGTGATCGCCAACGCTCAGGGGATCGGGCTGGCGATCCCCGTCAACCTGATCAAACAGGTGCTGCCGGCGCTCGCCAGGGACAGGCGGCTGATCCGGCCCTGGCTCGGGTTCCACGGCCAGTTCGTGGACGATGGCTTGAAAAGCCTGCTCAACATCCCGCTCAAGACCGGATTCCTGATCGAGGTCATCGAGCCTGGCAGCCCGGCGGAAGCTGCGCCATTGCAGGGTGGCAACCTGGAGATGACGATTGCCGGCCGCGACTTCCTGTTCGGCGGCGACATCGTCACCAGGATGAACGGCAGGACGCTCGGCACGCCTGACGACGTCATCGCGGCGCTGGCGACACTGAAGGTCGGGTCGGAGGTGACGATGACCGTGTTCCGCGACGGAAAGTTGGTGGACCTGAAATACGTCCTTCCAGAGCGGCCTCTCCTGCCGGGAGACATCATGGGCAGCCAGGGCGAGTCGTGGCCGACCTCCGCCAGGCGGCCACCGGTGTTCACGAGTGTCCGGTTCTGAACGCCTCAGGCTGGCACGCTGACGGCGTTATGCTGCATCAGGGCGCCGGGACGATCGGCCACGGCCAGGAAGGCTGCCTTCATCGCCTGAAGCGACTGGAGCACGCTCCTCATCGCGGCGGCGAACTCCGCCGTGCGATTGCGCGCGTCGATGACGATCCGCCTGGCCTCCTCGGTGACATCGGCCGTGCACGCCTTCTGGGCGAGCGGATCGCGCTCCAGCCTTCCGCATTCGCGCTGGGACACATCCTGGAACGTCATCGTGTCCGATCGGACGCCACTCGCCGCTATCGTACCCGGTAGTAGGAGGCGATGCCCCACTCGAACAGGCGGGAGGGCGCGAGACGCTTGAGGGCGAGCGCGACCGTTTCCGACGCCGGGCCGACGGCGTAGCGCAGGCGGGGCGACCCTCTCCGGATGATACGGTGCACGAGACGCGCCACCGATTCGGGCGTCGCGCCGCGGGTTTCGTCCCGCTCCATCACGCCGAGCGCCTTCGCCTGGCGGTCCGCGTAGACGGGTGAATGCGCGGCGCGAGCCAGGCGCCGACTGGCCGTGAAGCCCGTGCGGAAATCGCCCGGCTCCACGAGCACGACGCGGATCCCGTGCGGGGCCACTTCCAGCCGCAGCGCCTCGGTGAATCCTTCCACGGCGAACTTGCTGGCGCTGTAGAGCGCCTGGAACGGGATGCCTATCAGGCCGGCGATCGAGCTGACATTGAGGATGTAGCCGCCGCCCTGCTGCCGCATGGTCGGGAGGACGGCCCGGCACAGCCGGAGCGTGCCGAAGAAGTTCGTGTCGAACTGCTCGCGCGCCTCGTCCACCGTCGTCTCTTCAACAGCGCCGGCGAGGCCGAATCCGGCGTTGTTCACCACGACGTCGAGGCGTCCCTCGCGGGCCACCACGGTTGCGACGCCGCGTTCGACCGATTCGTCCGAGGTGACGTCGAGGGGAATCAGCTCGAAGGCGGGGTGTCGCCCATCCGACGCGGGCGGGTCGACGACCGCGCGCGGCACCCGGCGGCTGGTGCCGTAGACCCGGTAGCCCTGCCCATGCAGGAACTCCGCGCACGCCTTCCCGATGCCCGACGAGGCCCCGGTGATCAGGATCACGCGCGGAGAAGAGGCGGCGTCGTGTGGCATCAGGCGGACAGGCAGAAGCCTTCTCCGTGCAGCCAGCACGCTGGCGCCGCCTCGTGCGCGTCGCGGCGCAGGCGCGTGAAGACGGGCCAGGCCCCGTGCATGAAGGCCGAGGCCAGCTTGTCGTTCAAGGCGGCGTCCCGGATGCCTACCGCCGAGTAGATCGCGGTCATCGTGAGCACGCGGGCCTCGAGCGACTCGGGGCTGCCCGTATCGCGAAGCACCGCAATGACGCCCTTGCCGATCGCGCCCATCTGCGGCATCGTGAACGTGAGCGGCAGGACGATGCGACCGCGAGGCTTGAGCGCGCGCAGCCATGCCTCGTGCGGGTGCGTCACGCCGGCATTGACGAGGATCGCGTCGTACGCGGCGGCGGGAATTCCCTCGACACCATTGCCCTGCCTGGCCTCGACATGGGCACGTGACGCGAGGCCGGCCGCGGCCTCCGCGGCCAGGTCCGGGTCGATGTCGATGGCCGTCAACCGTCCGGACGAGCCGACGCACTCCGCGATAATGGCGCTGTAGTAGCCGCGGCCGCAGCCCACGTGGAGCACCGCGTCTCCAGGCTCGAGCCCCAGTGCGTCGATGCACATCGCCACGACTCCCGGCGCGCCGTTGAACAGCTGGCGCGCCGGGTCGATGGCCACCGAGATGTTGTGATAGATGTGGCGCGGGCTGGCATCCGGCGTCTGCCTCGGGGGACCGCCGTAGTCACCTTCCGCGCGAATGGTCCACGGCCCCGGCGGGAGGAACGCCTCGCGAGGGACCGTCGCCAGTGCCTCGACCAACTGCGGGGTCCGGAGGTTGCACACCGCCTGGACCTCTTCCGCGAAGAAACGCCGCTGCAGGTCCAACCTCTCGGACATTGTCGCTCCTCCCTCCGTCGCCCGCGGCTACGGGTCAGCCGGCGATCTTCCGCACGGCGTTGACGATGTGGCTCGCCGAGATGCCGAAGCGGTCGAACAGTTCCTCGGGCTTCCCGCTGCGCGGGATCTCACGAACCGCGAGGATCTGGACGGTCGCCAGGCCGGTCGTTGCCGCCGCGACGGCCTCACCGATCCCGCCGCCCGCGTAGTGGTCTTCCACCGTCACGATCTGCCCGCGCGTGGCGGCCGCCGCCTGCCTCAGCGTCGTCTCGTCGATCGGCTGGACGGAATACAGGTCGATCACGCGGATGGCGATGCCGGCCTTCTTCAGCTCGTCGTAAGCCTTCAGCGCTTCGAAGACCGTCACGCCGGCGCCGATGACCGTCGCCACGTCCTCGGTGCTCTCGCGCAGCACCTTGCAGCCGCCGATCGGAAACCGCTCATCTGGCCCGTAGATGACCGGCGTCTTGGGCCGCGACGTCCGGATGTAGGCCGGGCCGTCGTAGTAGGCGGCCTCCGTGACCAGCCGCTCGGTGCTGACGGCGTCGCAGGGGTAGAGGACCGCGATGTTCGGTTCGGCGCGCATCATCGCGAGGTCCTCGAGCGCCATCTGCGACGGGCCGTCCTCGCCGATCGACACGCCCGCGTGCGATCCGGCCAGCTTCACGTTCAGCCGGCTGATGGCGGCCATCCGGATGAAGTCGTAGGCGCGCGTGAGGAAGCACGCGAAGGTGGATGGGAACGCGATGGCGCCGCGGCTGGCGAGCCCCATGGCCGACCCGACCATCACCTGCTCGGCGATGAAGTTCTGGTAGAAGCGGCCGGAAAACACCTTCTCGAACTTGTCGCTGAAGGTCGAGTTCTTCACGTCGGCGTCGAGCACGACCACTCTGGGGTCCACTTCGCCCAGCTTCACGAGCGCGGTGCCGTAGGCCTCGCGGGTCGCGATGCTCTCACCGAGCTTGAAGGTGGGGGGAGAGACCTCGGCGCGCCCGGCGGCTTCGCGGCCGCTGGTCTTCGGCGGCGGCTGGATCGCGGGGGGCGGCACATCGCGGCCTCCGCCTTCCGCGAGAAACTGCGCCTCGAGCTCGGCGATGGCGCGCACCGCCTCGTCCTTCTTCAGCGGACGCCCGTGCCAGCCGTTGAGCCCCTCGACGAACGACACACCCTTGCCCTTGATCGTCTTCGCCAGGATCATCGTCGGCCGGTCGGTGGTGTGCCGGGCGCGTTCGAACGCGTCGAGCAGCAAATTGATGTCGTGGCCATCCACCACGATCGGGTTCCAGCCGAACGCCTGCCACCGTCGGGCAAAGGCCTCCATGTCGTGGCCCCACGCCGTCGCCTGGCTCTGACCGAGCGCGTTCACGTCCGTAATGCCGCACAGGTTCGACAGCTCGTAGTGCTGCGCGACGTCCGCGGCCTCCCACACCGAGCCCTCGGCCGACTCGCCGTCGCCGAGCAGCACGTAGGTGCGATAGGCCGACCCGATGCGCCGCGCGTTGAGCGCAATCCCCACGGCCGCGCAGATCCCCTGGCCGAGCGAGCCGGTCGCCACGTCTACGAACGGCAGGCGGGGCGTGGGATGCCCCTCGAGGTCCGACCCGATCTGCCGGAGCTTCAGCAGTTCCGAGCGGTCGAACGCGCCGGCTTCGGCCCACGCGGCATACAGCAGCGGCGCCGCGTGCCCCTTGGACAACACGAACCGGTCGTTGTCGGGATCCTGCGGGCGCCCGGGATCGAACCGCATCTCGGCGAAGAACAACGCCGCCACGATGTCGGCCGCGGAACAGCACGTGGACGGGTGACCGCTGCCAGCCTCTGTCGTCGCACGGATCGACTCGATCCGGAGGCGGGTGGCGATGTTGTGCAGGGTGGGAACCAGCGCGTTGTCAGCAGGCACTCGTGACCTCCAGGTGATCTCGCCGCGCCGCGAGGATGGCGACGGTCGGCGCAGGATGAAGGACTGACCGTCAAGCGGCCGATCGACCCATTATAATGGGAGCAGCCATGGCACATACCATCACGCTCATTCCCGGCGACGGGATCGGTCCCGAAGTCACGCGCGCGGTCGTGCGGATCATCGACGCGGCCGGTGTGCGGATCACGTGGGAGCAGGAGGACGCCGGCCAGACCGCCGTCGAGCGCGGCGGGGACCCGCTCCCCGCCAGCCTCGTGGACTCGGTCCGCCGCAACAAGGTTGCGCTCAAGGGCCCGGTGACCACGCCGATTGGCCGGGGCTTCACCAGCGTGAACGTCGGGCTGCGGAAGGCCCTGGACCTGTTCGCGAACCTCCGCCCGGTCTTCAGCCTGCCGGGCGTGCCGGCCCGGTTCGGCGACCTCGACCTCGTCCTGGTCCGCGAGAATACCGAGGACCTCTACTCGGGGCTCGAGCACGAGGTGGTGCCCGGCGTGATGGTCAGCATGAAGGTGATCACCCAGACGGCCTCGACCCGGATCGCGCGCTTCGCCTTCGAGCATGCGCGCCGGAACGGCCGCACCCGCGTGACCGGAGTGCACAAGGCGAACATCATGAAGATGGGCGACGGCCTCTTCCTGTCGTGCGCCCGCCAGATGGCGAAGGAGTACCCGGAGATCACCTACGACGAGCGGATCGTGGACGCCACCTGCATGCACCTGGTGATGCACCCGGAGATGTTCGACGTCCTGCTCATGCCGAACCTCTACGGCGACATCGTCTCCGACCTCTGCGCCGGCCTCGTCGGCGGCCTGGGCGTAGTGGGCAGCGCCAATCTCGGCCGGGACATGGCCGTGTTCGAGGCGGTGCACGGCACGGCGCCGGATATCGCCGGGCAGGACCTGGCCAACCCGACCGCGCTGCTGCTGTCGGCGATCATGATGCTTCAGCACATCGGCGAGGGAGAGGCCGCGACCAGCATCCGGCAGGCGCTCGCCACGGTGCTGACCGACGGCCGCGCCCGTACGCGCGACCTGGGTGGGGCGGCGACCACGACGGCGTTCGCCGACGCCGTGTGCGCAGTGCTATAGTTGCCGGACATCACGATGCTCGACGATCTGTCCCAGGCCGTTCTCGCCCGCGAAGAGGTCGTGCGATACCTGCAGGGCACGCACGGCGAAAGCTCGGAGACGGCATACGAACGGGTCTACGCCTACCTGGACGAACTGCGCACGACGCAGCGCTACACGTTGTACCGCGCGCTCAAGCACCCGGTCTACCCGATCCTCCGAAAGATCGAGCGGCACGTGGAGCACATCGAGCAGGCGGTGGCCGCGACGGGCGCCGGCCGGGTCATCTACGCGTCGAACCACAAGAGCCACACCGACTATCTCGTCGAACCGCTCGTGCTCGACGACAACGGCGTCAGGCCGCCGATCATCGCGGCTGGCATCAACCTCTTCGTCGGCCCGCTCGGCCTCCTGCACCGGCACGTCACCGGGGCGATCCCCATCCGGCGCGGCACCAAGGACCCCGCGTACCTGATCACGCTGAAGGCCTACGTCGCCGAACTCCTGCGCGAGCACGACCTGCTGTTCTATATCGAGGGCGGGCGGAGCTACAGCGGCGAGCTGATGTCGCCGAAGACCGGCCTGATCCACGCGGCGATGCAGTCGGAGACCGAGGAGCTCGTCATCCTGCCGATAGCCGTGTCGTACGACCTGGTGCTGGAGGACCGCATCCTGGCCCGCCAGGGCGTGAAGCGTCGGCAGCGGCCATTCACGCGCGAGCTGGCAGAGATGATGCGCTGCGCGGTCGGCTATCGGTCGCGCGCCTTCATCACGTTCGGCACGCCGATCCACACGTCGGAGTACAACTCTCAGTCGCGCCGGGACGTGCTCGACCTGGCGCATCGGACGCGCGAAGCCATCGGGCTCCTCTACAAGGTGACGCCCACGGCGCTAGTCGCCGCCGCGATGCGTCCGTCGATCGAACGTCCCGAACTCGAGGCGCGGATCGACGAGATGCTGGGCCGGCTCCGCGAACGAGGGGCGAACCTGTCCGTCGAGAGCGGGCGGCAGGCGGTCGCCGAGGCGAGCCGCCCACTCGAGGGGCGCGGCGTGCTCGTCGTCGAGCCGAACCGCTACCGCGTCCGCAACCGGTCGTTGCTGCGCTACTACGCGCGCACGATCGAGCACTTGTTCGCCCCTTCCCACTCGCGGACACACTGATCCTGGACGCCATCTCCAAGGCGTTGGGCCTTGATGAACACCACCTGAATGTGTATCCTACATACACACGATGGAGGTGTAATGTGAGAACGAACGTCGTGATTGATGACAAGCTGATGTCAAGAGCACTTCGCTCCAGTGGCTGTCGCACAAAGAGGTCCGCCATCGAGTCTGGACTGCGTCTCCTTGTCCAAGTCAACAGTCAGAAGAAACTTCGTCTCCTGAAGGGCAAGATAGCATGGGAGGGCGATCTCGAGGACATGAGAAGGGACTGACATGGTCATCGTCGAGACGTCAGCTTGGGTCGAGTATTTCAGGGGCGGAGTGCCGGATGTCGTAGAGAAAGTCGACCGGTGCCTCGAGCAAGATCTCGTCGGGATCGGGGATCTCGTGTACTGCGAGGTGATGCAGGGCATCCGGTCGTCCCGCGAGAGAGGCGAGGTCTCATCCCTGCTGCTTTCGCTCCCGCGGTTCGATATGGTCGGTTTCAGCATTGCAGAGAAGTCGGCCTCCAATTACCGGCTTCTCAGATCGAAGGGCGTGACGGTTCGAAAGACGATCGATGTACTCATCGGAACCTTCTGTGCCGAGCATGGACTCCAACTCGTCCACCACGATTCGGATTTTGACCTGATGGCAAAGCACATCGGGCTGGACATCCTCTAGCCCCAACCGTTGCTTCCAGCGGTCGCCTGGAAGCAACGGTTGGGCGCTTTTCCTTCAGTTGCAGCTGTGACAAGTCCAACGAGAGTAAAAGGAAGTAAATCCTATGATCCCAATCGGTGATGATGATACCTCTCGCAGAACTGTTCCGCTGGTCACGTATGCCCTGATCGCTCTGAACGTCCTGTGTTTCCTTGTAGAGCAGAGTGGCGGTGACGTCTTTGTTGGGAAGTGGGCTTTCGTTCCTAGCCGCTTCCTTGCCACTCCCTTCGGTGATTTTCTGACGCTCTTCACTTCCATGTTCATGCATGCCGGGTGGGTTCACCTGGGAGGCAACATGCTTTACTTGTGGATCTTCGGTGACAATGTGGAAGACCGTTTCGGGCACATCACGTTCACAATCTTCTACCTACTCTGTGGGCTTGCGGCAACTTTTGCACAGTTGGCGTTTAGCCTCGGATCACACGTGCCGAACTTGGGAGCATCGGGGGCGATTGCAGGGGTGCTCGGCGCTTACATTCTGCTGTTCCCACGGGGAAAGGTCAGAGTATTGCAGGGCCAACAAGTGATTCAAGTGCCCGCGCTGATAGTCATTGGGGTCTGGATCGTTCTGCAGTTCTTTAGCGGCATCGGTTCCATTGCCAACACAGCGCAGACGGGTGGCGTCGCTTACATGGCGCACATCGGCGGGTTTCTGGCGGGGTTTGTGTTGACCTTCTTGCTTCGTGGGAGTCGCGGGGCGCAGGCGACGGTCTGAATCGCTGAATCCGGTTTCCTTCGGTGATACGATCCGCTCGATGTCACCGACCGATCGAGAGGTGGAGCGAGCGAAGGCGATCGCCGAGGCTGTCCGTCATGCGGGCGGGCGGGCGCTGATTGTCGGCGGTTGGGTGCGCGACCGCCTGCTCGGTCTCACGTCGAAGGATATCGATCTCGAAGTCTATGGGGTACCGGCCGCTTTGCTGCACGAACTGCTCGGGCAGTTCGGCCGCGTGGAGACGATCGGCGAGAGTTTCACGGTCTACAAACTGGGCGACATCGACGTGTCGCTGCCTCGCCGCGAGTCAAAGGTCGGTCGCGGGCACCGCGGCTTCCTCGTCGAAGGCGACCCCGCCATGTCGGTCTCCGAGGCCTCCCGGCGACGCGATTTCACGATCAACGCGATCGCCTGGGACCCCCTGACGGGCGAGTACCTCGACCCGCGCGGCGGCCGTGCCGATCTCGACGCACGCGTCCTCAGGGTCGTCGATCGCGCCACGTTCGTCGATGACAGCCTGCGGGTCCTTCGCGCGATGCAGTTCGTCGCCCGCTTCGAGCTGACGGTGACCACAGAGACCATGGAGATCTGCAGGGCCATCCCGCTCGACGACCTGCCGCCGGAGCGCATCTGGGCGGAGTTCGAGAAACTGCTGCTCCTTCCCGCGCACCCGTCGCTCGGTTTTCGCTTCGCGCTCGACGCCGGGGTCGTCGCGCGCCTGCTCCCCGAGATGGCCGCGCTGATCGGGTGCGAGCAGGAACCGGAGTGGCACCCGGAAGGCGACGTGTGGATTCACACGCTGATGGTGATCGACCGGGCGCGCAGCCACATCGACGACCTGCCGCGCTTTGCGAAGATCGCCGTCATGCTCGGCGCGGTGTGCCACGACTTCGGCAAGCCTTCGACCACGGCGTTCTTCGACGGGCGGATTCGGTCGCACAACCATGAGGAAGCGGGCGTGGCGCCCTCTCGCGCGCTGCTCGACCGGCTGAACGTCCACTCCGTGGACGGGGTCGATGTTCGCGCGCAGGTCTTCGGCCTCACGGCGCATCACCTGAAACCGGGGTCCTGGCACAAGGTGCGCGACGAGGTCGGCGACGGGGCGTTCCGCCGCCTGGCGCAGAAGGTGGATCTCGAACTGCTGGCCAGGGTCGCCGCGGCCGACTGCCTGGGGCGCGCTGGCGAGTTCGACTGCTCCGCGATGGCGTGGTTCCTCGAGCGGGCGCGGGCGCTCGGCGTCGAGCACGAGGCGCCGAAGCCGCTGCTGCTTGGCCGCCACCTGCTGGCGCTCGGCCTCGAGCCCGGGCCGCAGATCGGCGCCATCCTCAAGCAGGTGTACGAACGTCAGCTCGACGGCGAGATTACGACGGCGGAAGAAGGCGTCGCCGCCGCGAAGGAGATCTTGCGGTCATGATCCCGGGGCAGCCTCGGCACGGCAGTCCGGCTTGCGACCGGCGGCTTGCGACTGGCGGCCGTGTTGACGAACTAACCGCTCACGGCGCCGGTCCTCACGATGCCGGGGATATCGTCGACAGGATGGTTACCTGAAACGGCCTGCGTCGGGTGGGCCGCGAGCCGCATGCCGGAAGCCGCATACCGGGCGTCACGCCAAAGTCAGGAACTTCGCGAACGCGTCCTTCTCCACGTTCCCGCCGCTGATCACGGCGACGGCAGGGCCGCGTGGGTCCAGGCGCCCGGCCGCGCCGTCCGCCAGCGCCGCCGCCACGGTAATCGCGCCACTCGGCTCAGCCACCACCTTGGCCTCGCGGAACAGCCACTGCAACGCGCTGACGATGGCGCCATCGTCGATCGTGACCACCCGGTCCACGAACGCCTGCACGTGCGGGAACGTGACCTCTCCTGGGCGCACGGCCAGCAGGCCGTCCGCGATGCCGGGAGTGATCGGGATCGTCACCGGGTGACCGGCCGCCAGCGACGCCGTCATGCGCGCCACGCCGACCGGTTCGACACCGACAACGCAGACCGAGGGACGGCTGCGCTTCAGTGCCGTGGCGACGCCGGAGATGAGGCCGCCGCCACTCATCTGGACGTACACCGTGGCCACGGTGGGGCACTGTTCCAGGATCTCGAGACCGATCGTGCCCTGTCCCGCCGCGATCTGCAGGTGGTCGAATGGAGGTACGATCGTCAGACCCCGCCGTTCGGCCTCGGCCTCGGCGCGTGCCTTGCGCTCGATGGTCGTCGTGCCCTCGAACAGCACGTCGGCCCCCAGCGCGCGCGCCCCCTCCACCTTCACGGCCGGCGCCGTCGTCGGCATCACGATCACGGCGGGAACCCCGAGCAGGCGCGCGGTGAGGGCAATTGCGAGGCCATGGTTGCCCGAGGAGTACGTCAGCAGGCCCCGGCGACGAACGGACTCGGGGAGCCCCGAGGCCATGTTGTAGGCGCCGCGGATCTTGAACGCCCCGCCCACTTGCAGGTTCTCGCACTTGAGCAGCAGGGGGACGGCGGTCGAACCGCCCCAGGCACTCAAGGCGCGAGCCTCGAGCAACGGGGTGACACGAGCCACGCAAGCAATGCGGGTCGCAGCGGCGCGGATGTCGTCGAGAGAGAGGAGCTCAGGCATGCGGGAATGCTAGCACAGACAGAAATGCTGACCCTGCCCTCGCCATGGCCTTACACCGCCTTTGCCCGCCACTCCTCGAACAAGCGGGCCGCGTTGCCCGCGATTGACCGGAGCGTCGGCGCCCAGCCCAGCGCCCGGGCCCGCGGGCTGCGCACGACCTGGTCGAGCACCAGCGCGAGCGCGTAGGGGCCGTGTTTGGCTCTGGCTTCCTCGAGCGGAACGCGCCGCACGTCCGGCGTGTTAGGCGCGTGTGCCACGATCGCCTCGACGATGTCATTGACGCGCTCGTCGCTTTCGTCGGTCGCGTGGAACACGCCTGACGCGTCGGCGTGGAGGGCGAGGCGCACATAGAGGTCGGCCACGTCGCGATCGTACACGGTCGGCCAGCGGTTTTCGCCGGTGCCGATGATGTGAACCAGGCCGTTTACCGCGTCGCGGAATATGTCGCCCACGATTCCGCGCGACCCGCCGTAGACGATCCCGGGCCTCACCACCGCCGTCCGCAGCCCTTCACCTGCCGCCGCCAGGACGATCTGTTCGTGGCCAGGGCGGTAGGCGGAGATCGCTGCCGGGTCCAGCGGCGCGTCTTCCGCGGCAGGCTGCCGCGTGTGCCCCAGAATCCAGACTCCCGACGTGTAGATCACCACGCGCGGGCGCCCGGGATCGCCCACGCGGGCGGCGGCGATCAGCGTCTCGATCGCTGAACGATCCGTCTCCACGACGCGGGATCCGTCGAATCCGGCGTGGATGAACGCGTCGTGCCCCTCGGCGGCCTGGCGGTAGGACGAGGGGTCGCGCAGGTCGCCAATCAGCGGCACCCCGCCATGCGACGCCACCTGGTCGGCCTTCTCGGAATTGCGAACCAGGCCGGTCACGTGGTGACCCGCCCGGGCGAACGCCCCGAGGATGGCCGACCCGATATAGCCGCTGGCACCTGTTAAGAAGATACGCATCGGGAACCTCGACGCCGCCGGCGCGGCTCTGTCGCCAGATCAGTGCATCAACGGGTCTTTGGGACATTGTAGCCCAGCCGGGCGCCGGCCCGTGCCCGGCGGCACGGCCCCCCCCGGGGCGTCCGGGCGATTGACGGTAGAATCAGCGCATGCACCGCGACACGCTGGCCGGCTTCTTCGAGGATCTCGCCTCGAAGACCGGCGACTTCCTGGTGTACGACGACGGGTTCCGGACGCGTCGGTATCGGTACGAGGACGTGGGCGCCGCGGCCAGGGGATTCGCGGCGCGGCTGCACGCCGCCGGCCTCGTCAAGGGCGACGCGGTCCTGTTCTGGGCAGAGAACCGGCCTGAGTGGATCGCCGCGTTCTGGGGCTGCGTGCTCGCGGGCGTGATCGTCGTGCCGGTCGATTACCGCTCCTCGCTCGACTTCGCTCGCCGGGTCGGCGCCGTGGTTCGGGCGCGCGTGGCGCTCGTCGGCGACGAGGTCACAGCGGCGCCCGCAGAGGACGCCGGGGGCGCGGGACTGCCCGGTGGCTGCTCCGTCTGGCGGATGTCGCAACTCGACTGGCACGACCGCAGACGCGCCCCGTCCGTCGCGCTGACGCGCGACGATGTGGCGGAGATCATCTTCACGTCGGGCGCGACCGGCGATCCGAAGGGCGTCGTCATCACACACCGCAACGTGCCGGCCAACATCGTGCCGGTCGAGCGCGATGTGCTGAAGTACCGGACGTGGAGCCGTCCGTTTTTCCCGCTGTGATTTCTCAACCTGCTGGCGCTCAGTCACATGTTCGGCCAGGCGATGGCCACCTTCATCCCACCGATGCTGCCGGGCACGGTGATCTTCATGCGCGGCTACAACCCGGTGGACATCGTTAGGTTGATCAAGTGCCGGCGTATGTCCGTGCTGGTCTCGGTGCCGACAATTCTCGATGTCCTGCGCGCTCATG
>Ga0066793_10000248_pt1 | contig 20191 bp, 16 predicted proteins | sample PersoiDNA2013189_FD_83876 | JGI IMG/M metagenome (GOLD analysis project Ga0066793, IMG submission 83876) | Permafrost soil microbial communities from the Arctic, to analyse light accelerated degradation of dissolved organic matter (DOM) -... | ecosystem: Environmental > Terrestrial > Soil >... | reverse complement strand
AGGGCACCTGCCGCTACCCGGCGGACGTACTGGTTCTCGTCCCTCAGGGCACGGGTGAGGGGCTCAACCGCCCGTGGGTCTCCTATCTCCCCGAGCGCCCGTGCCGCTACCCGGCGGACACTCCCGCTCTTGTCCCCCAGTGCCTGGATGAGGGGCTCAACCGCCCGTGGGTCTCCTATGTTCCCGAGGACTAGTGCGGCTTCCATGCGGACCCGCCAGTCCTTGTCCCCCAGCGCCCGGATGAGGGGCTCAACCGCCCGGGGGTCTCCTATCTCTCCGAGGGCTACTGCCGCTTCCATGCGGACCCGCCAGTCCTCGTCTCCCAGGGCCTTAATGTGTCCCTCTGCCTCGTCCACTTTGACCCCCTTTGCCGCCAGGTTGTGCCGCTGTTATACCGCTGGGCTATCTCTTCCCTCTGTGCAGTCTTCATGTGCCTTCTCCAATGCCGACATCTTATCACCAGCCTTTTCCCTTCCGGCATAGGTAACGCTTCTGGAGCCAATAGTGGAAGCTGTCTTTCACCGCTGATGGCAGAAGAAATAGACTGGAATGAAAACGTCATTCAACTACGGGACATATCCCTTTTGTTGATATCCCACCTAAATTGTGCTATACATATCCCAAAAGAAGTGTTTTAGGATACCAGACGGATTTTGGGAGTAAGTGTGGGGCAGCTGAGATTCTTGGAGCCTGAAGAGGTCGAGAAGCTGCTGGCGGTGCCTAACCTGCGGTCAATGACCGGACTGAGAAACAGAATAATCTGCCAGCTCCAGTGGGAGACGGGGATGCGTATCGGCGAGGTTCTCGTACTACTCCCCCGAGACATACTGTTCGGCGAGAAGAAGGTGACGATCCAGCGAGGCAAGGGTCAGAAGACCAGGGTAGTCTACTGGTGCAGTGAGGAGCTCTCAATGCTCATGGGCAAGTGGAAGGAACGCCGACCGAAGTCGAAACTCCTGTTCCCGACCGTGCGAAGCGAATCAGGGAAGGGTCAGGCAATAGAGCCAAGGTCGTTCAGACTTCAGTTCTCTCGTTACGTTGATGCCGCAGAGCTTCCAAAGTGGGTCACGCCCCACGTTCTCAGACATTCGTTCAGTACCGACTTTTTAAACCGAGGTGGGAATGTCAGGACTCTGCAGATCATTCTTGGGCATTCTAGCCTTGCGGTCACGGAGAAATACCTCCATATAACCGACCGGGACGTCGCGGTTGCGATGAGGGGTTACTAACTCTGCGTCAGGCTAGCCCAAACATACCCAATGGGGCTGGAGATTGATGCAGACCAGCACGAGCGTATCCTGCCTTACTCACCTGTTACGGTAATGAGGAGCCGCCACGCATCTGCTTCCAACTTGTGCCTGTCGTAGGGCGACAGGTCCCTCGCCGCCGCAGTCAGCGCATTGACCATCCCAAACGCGTTGTTTTCGCCGTCGGCAATAAACAAATCGATGACACTCTTCTGAAGGCGCTCATGGAGCTTGAACCTGTCCAGCGTATCAACGAGGCTATTCAAATCCGCCGGAACCCTGCGCGCCTTTTGGAGGCGATGCGTGGTGTGTTGCGCGAGCTCTAGAGCCCCGAACACAGCTTCGTCCAGTCTCTTGGTGAGCTCGGTCTCATCAATCCAGATGTGCCTCTGGTATATCGGCGGGTGTTTTTCGAACACTTCCACCATTCCGTTCTTGCATATCAGCCTGTAGACTGACGCTCCCATGGCGAGGGCACTCCTTCCCACCTCGCTATTTCGGATGAACACTCCTGCCCGAAGACCTCCAAGCTGCTTTTGAGAAAAGGCTTCGTCTTGAGCTAGGGCGCGTAGAAAGAAAAAGGTGTCGTCGAGCATCAGCTCATAATCGAACAGCTTGGGATCCCCCCCCTCTTCCCATAGCGATATCACCTTGCTATTGTCGAATGGCTGGTAATGTTCCGATACGAATGCTCGAACCGTCTTGTTTCTCATGCGGACGCGCCACCTGTTCTTATCAGACAGCCTGTTCTTGACGAGGAACTCGATCTGGAGCCGCTTAAGCTCCGCCGGACACTCCCTGAAGTACTTGACGGGTATGCCCAGCCAGTTGCACAGGTCAGTCTCTGCCCAGGGGGAAAGGTAATGGGGTTTGGCCCCATCTACCGATACCAGAAGTTCACCCCGAGAAGTAGTCCAGTGCAACTTCGTGGGGCTTACTAGCTTGTCGCGCTTCCCCCTGTCGTCATCCTTGATTATGTCTATGACCTCGGTCCAATGGAGCGCCATCATCAACACCTTGTTCGAAGTCGCCGCTGCCGCATCTTCCTCACGCCTTAATTATAGGGGCAGGGTATGACATCTCCGGCGCGCCGTGGCTTATCAATGCTGAGCAGGAACAGCTGCTTACTAACAGCGCGTGATAAAATGTCCTCTTAGTTCTTACGTGCATTAATTCGCGCGAGTACTCTGGGGGAGAAATGACCAAATCACTGGAGATGAGGCCCGTCGAGAGGCCGCCGGCAAGCACTGTTAACTTGAACGAGCTCTTCACCAGTAAGATATTCAAGGTTCCCGACTACCAGAGGGCATATTCTTGGGACAGAAAGAACTGGGAGGACCTCTGGAACGATATTAGGGAAGGGATGGACTCACGTACGCCCCACTTCTGGGGAACCATTACACTCAGGAACACCGGTGCTACTGAATATGATTCTACGAGCGCGCAGCAGTTTACTGTTTATGAGGTTGTCGATGGCCAGCAGAGGATTACGACCTTATGTTTGCTCATATTGGCTTTGGCACGGGCTGGCAAAAAACCCCTGAAAGACAATTTTGTAAAAAGCGGCGGTTACTACCGGGTGCGCTTGGGAAGTCTTAACGATGAATTTTTTCAGGCAATCGTCGATGACAGTTATCCTTTGGCCGATTGCAGATCCAATGGACTGCTCGCCGAATGTCTTGATTACTTCACCATCAACCTGAAAGTGATGAAAAAGGATATAGACCATCTGGTCGAATATGTTCAGGGATTTACATTTTCACTGGAATTTCAAATCTCTGATGAGAATCTTGCTATCAAGGCATTTGAGAGTCTAAATGACCGCGGGAAGCCACTAACCGTTTTGGACAAGACAAAAAGCTTTCTCATGTTCAATTCAGCACGATACCTCAAGGGCGAGCTAGCATCAGCGATAAACGATTGCTTTGGTAACGTATTCAAGAACTATGATTTGATAAAAGAAAAGGGTGATGTTGCCAAAATAGACTTCATTAGAAACCCAAGGTACCGGTTTTCAGAGGGCGAATTACTTAGGTTTTTTTACCATTACTTCGCCCAGTATGCAGTGGAGAAATACAAGTTAATGGAGTTCACCGGTTACAACTACTTCATAACCACCGAAAACGTGTTCGAGGAGTTCTTGAAGATCACGTGTACGAAGCTAAAGAAAGCACCAACAAAGCTGAAATCGTTTATCGGGGAGTTCTTGGAGAACTTCAGTGAGTTCACCGATGCTTTCTTGCGGATTGTGACTAGAGCTCTTGTCGATGAGCATTATAAGGAGATGTTTTGCTTTCTTGGAATCAGCGCAGCGGTTTATCCATTGATAGTGTCCCTAGAAAAGGAAGGTATGCTCGATGACCGGTTGCTTCGTGCGATCGAAGCGCTGGATTTGAGGGTATACAAGATTAGAGGAACAGATCCTCGCGCAGATTTGTACCGGGAGACGATTGCCAAGATCAAAACAGAGCGTGACCCAAAACGAGTCTACAAGGGTGTTACAAGTTTCATTGAGCAATTCATGAGGGACGCAGAGCTTCATAACTATCTGAACGGAAACATGTATCGAAACCCAGCAACAAAGTACATCTTGTGGGAGTATGAGAAATCAATCTCCAAAGAAAAAATGGAAAGAACTGACTATAAATTCTTCGCGATACTGGAAAGAGAGCATGTGTTTGCTCAAAACAAGACCACCGGTTTTCCAGCATATGGATTTGAAGATGAGAGCGCCTACATGGATAACATCAACCGTATTGGAAACATTATGCTACTAGAGGACTACTTGAACAGGAAGGCCAAGGACCTTATTCCATCTGAAAAGGCGCCGATATACGTGCAGAGTGACATGCCAAGCATGAAGACGTTGAGCGCCGAGATCGCGAACAACGTTCATATCAAGCAAGCAATCGACGATAGAAGTAAGAAGATTATCAAGTTTGTGCAGAAGCGCTGGACCTATAGACCATAGATATTGGCAGTTTTCACTAGCACCACTTGGTGCAAGTTCCGGCTCGAGTTCTCCAGATACGTGGAGGCATCTGCCGACATCTCATTATTCAATGAAGGCCCTTCCAACAGAGGGTCAATTGGGGGGGGGCGACCGCCAGACAGGCTGTTGCGTTACCCAAATTACTCAGCCTATCCTGGGTCTTGCTGACGCCTCAGACGAGTTGATGAGAGAGAGGAATTGCCACATGGCATGGATGACGAAGTTTATTCCACCAAACATCAGCGAGCTTCTGGAGAGGCACCTTCCGGATAACGCTCAATGGTACGAAGTTAGGAATGGATTGTCGGTCGCTGCTTACACCATCGAGGATTACGACAAGGCTCTGTTAAACGCCAGGCACATAATAAAAACATTCCCGACCGCCGCCGTCTTCTACATCTGGAAACAGGGAGGCTCCATGCACGAGCAGCGCATGTTCTGAGCCGCCTTGACGCTTGCTAGGGGCGAAGTCGGCAGAAGGTGCTTTGCTGACCTCAATCACTTAGCTCCGACCCGCAATAACGGCACTTGATTGCCGCCGCTTTGATCGTCTCGGCGCAGTAGGGACAGTTCTTCAAGTCTTTACTGGATTCTTCCAAAGTAGCCCCCCTCGCTCTACTGCCGCCCCGAGGATTCTATCACGGCAAGCTGACAGGCTTCTATTTGTGTGAGATGTCACAGGGGTCAGTATAATTAGTGGTGGCAACCAATCTGCGGTGAGAGAGTGGCAATACAACTAGCGTGGGGGTCTGTTGAAATGAAAAGGATCACATCTGTGGCAATAATGCTCTTTTTAGTTGGAATGATTGTAGCGGGATGTGGTTATCCTGCTTCGATCAAAATCAAGGACTTGTCCATGAACGGAGGACAGCTGACATCTGTCAAGTTGACTCGAGAAGGCAAAACTGGGATGACCTATATCCTGAGCGGAAAGTCAACGGCGCCCAAGGGTGGTCAGGCGAAGGTGTCATTCAAGCTCGATACCGAGAAGGGCAAGGATAAGGCCGGGGTAGTCTTCGATGTGGCCGAAGGCAAAGATGTGGCCTTCGCTCAGAAGGTCACGCCCAAGGGAAAGATAAAGTCGGTGACAGCGACGGCCTTCACCTACCAGCCGTACGAGTTCACCAGCAAGGACTATCCCACCGAGCCCGGGCTGAAGATTATCTACTTCAGCGAGAAGCCGGAGACCAGCACGCAGAAGCCGGCGCCGTTTAGCGTTTCATTCAATCTGACCGGGCCGTGGGACCTGACTGCGGGGCCGACAGAGGGTGAAGTCGTCTACAACTACATCGGGCCGAAGGATACCGAGCAAGCGGTGGAGTTCCCGGATGCTAACGCCGCACGAGAGCAGGATTACGGTGGGGATAAAGACATCTTCTACTATAACAAGACTGCTGCTGCGCAACAGATACTAGGACATTCTTACAAGAGCTTGCTCTCACAAGTCGCGGCGACAACCAAGTACAACCCACCTCAGGGTATCTGGAAGTACCCGTTCAAAGTCGGGGACACCTGGGCATACAGCTCTACGGGGACCGTCACCGGTCTTGTATCCGGACAGAGTAAAATCGATTCCCAGATAAAGGTACTGGCCAGAAACAGCGTGAAGGTCCCGCAAGGAGAATACGACAAGTGCTACCTTGTGCAATCAAGGAATCACTATATTTACACTAATGGAAGCGAATTGAATACAGTTGAATATACGTGGACGGTCCCTGGCATAGGTCCTGTCGCGTACCTGGTGAGCGTCAACGGAGAGACCAGCGAGGTGTTCACACAGGCGTCCTCGTTTATGCGGCTGAAGTTCTGGGGGAAAACAAAGCCTGGCAGTTAACAAGCACCGAGACAACCTTAGCAATGATCTGGCGAACGAACACGAGCGTACGTTGCATCCCTATTGTTGTATGTAGTCCTGAGGATCCACCGGGTTGCCGTCTTCGTCTACATAATCTCCGTTTTCATCCTGATGTATTCCAGCATCCTCAAGGGTCTGCTGATCATATTCATCGTCGGAATATGTTGGCGTTTGCGAAGGGGCGGGCGAAACGCTACTTGCAGAGTCCTTGGAGATTTCTATCTGGTTTGGTGAATTAATAACTATCTGTGGATGACCCTGGTACTGGGTTATCTGGCCACTTATTCGAACTTCTTTATTCATGTAGTAGTCTTGAGGTGAAGCAGGGAACGCAGGAAAAGCTGAAGCAAATATGACCCCCACAAAACCATTTTGATAGTCTAGTCGGAAGTCTAAAAAACATGCGCTACCGGCATTATGAGTCTTGACAATAAGACCTTGTACAATCTTGTTTTGTCCGTAGTAGTCAGCCGCAACGTTGGCACTTATGACATTGGCACCTGTTGGGTCGTTCCATTTTGACGGAGGTTGGGGGCTTGGTCGTGGGGCTTGCTGTGGCGTTGTATTGATGTTTTCAGTCGTGGCCGTACTCGAGCCACAGGAAGCCAGGGTGAACGCTAGAAGACAGAGGACAGCAAGACAGATTGCTATCTTATACTTCTTCATTGCCGCTCCCTTTCTAATATCCCCCGCCTACCGAGACTATCTATAAGCTTTCTTCCCGAAAGTCACTATAGCAGCATTATCGAAGTCTCTCGCTTTTTCCATGTGACCAACGAATTCGTCAAGTGCGTTGTTGAATGCACCGTTTGCCTCGTATTGGTGTTCATTTGCGTATGTTAGGCCGTCGACCATTGCCTTTGCAGCAGCTATCCTCTCGACACTAGCCTGTCGCCACTCATATTCAGCATCTTCAAAACCCTTCGGAACTCTCAGGCTCCCAAGCTTGATATCATCTTCTCCCAATTTCTGTAAATATCGTTGATATGCAGGCACCGCCTGATCTATCACCGAAACTACATACGCCGAGCTTGAATCCTTGATGTACCCGTCCTGCAATTCTTTTGTGTACTTCATCATCTCCAGTAGATTCATATCCGCCTGGATGTTCAGAACTGATTGATGAAAATTCCGTATATTGGCAGGCAGCTTGTCGTAATCACTTTCTAAGCACCCAGCGCAGGTTACAACTACCAACACAACGAGTGGGATCAGAATCACGAGTCTTTTCAACAGTTATCATTTGACCTGGTTTTCCCCATATGCAGGCACCCCCAGCCTTTGAGTTGAGCAAGCGGATTATATCATGGGGTCATGTCGCAGAAACCAGGCAGCTCTGTCTCAGACCCTTGACCATTTAGGTTGCGATTTACCACCTGCGGAAATCGTCAGCGTGGATATTTTGGCCCTAATGAACTGTCAAAACGCTACGGTTTGACCTCTCCCAGACGCTCACTCGCATGCTAGCCCAAACCGCTTGTGAAAAACCCCTCCCGGCAGGAGGGTTCTGCATTTGGCTTAGTCACAGAGGACGCTGATATACTCGTCTTTGTCCGACCTATCTTTGGGGGTGGTCTCATGGGGCGTGGAGACAAGGCCAAGATGGCGGGAAGCGCAGGCACGCAAGTTGAAGTTGAGATTATGGGACCGGTCTGTCATGTGACTGTCACACGCCGTGGCGAGAAACCTGAGACATTTCCCTTCAATGAAGATGAGGTGATAAAGGGACTCGGACCGCTGGCATCAAAGCACGGTTGTCGCCCCAATGAAGCAAGGGAAATTGCAGTCAAAGCCCGCAAAAGTATAATCGAGTTTTGGCGGGGCGAGGTGAAGACCATGCTGACCTATGTCCTTGATACGAAATATGGCAAAGACATTGACCATGCCCCCATTGACCTCGAATTCGGTGATGAACCTGAAAGACGTTACAAGGTCCTAACAAGCAAGTGGACTATAGACAGATTGCTGGATTATGAATGGCTCTTAGACAGGGCCAGAATATACAAAACCGCAACAGAATTTGAGAACCGATTTGACTTGATTGTTCGCCAGTATCAGCAGCCGGCAATAAATGCGGCAACTGGCGATGTCGTAGGCATTATTACAGACGCTGACAGTCCAATAATCTGGTCAGTTGTTCTTGACGTGGACTCAGAGGGCGCACTTCTTGAACCACTAGGGAGGCCTCAGACAAAGCGCAGATTCAGCGAGCAAATGGTTACCAAGAATGTGAAATGGTTCTGGCCGAGGTCTGCCAAGAAAGACCCCATGAGGTTCAGGCTGTTCTGGTATATGGCACAGGACAAGAGATTAAGTACCGAGGCGCTTAGGCAAAGAAGGGAAAGTCTCGAGGAGAAGGAGTCAGAAAAGGGCAATTCCTGTGGATCGTAGAAAGTTGCTGAGCGCATCTCACTATAGCGTAGTTGTAATACTTGATGAAACTCTTGTATCACGCCGAGACCGTCTGTCCTGCCATTTTAGTTCCTGTTGTCTCACTTAGTAGCCCTATGTAGAATTATGTCTGCGAGCAGCAAAGCAACATATCTGGGGATGGGTATGGAAGAGGGAATTCAACCTGGTACGAAAGTCATTATCACAAACGACATACTCATCGAAGGAGTAGTTGCCTTCAGCAAGGGTGAAGAGGTTTGTGTCGAACAACTTGCACCTAATTCACAAAGACCTGAATTCAAATACGTTGTACTCTCCAAGAACCTCCAGAAGCGTTTCCAATTGAGTGATGCCAATCTACAAAAGGGGCCCGCTCGATGTAGTAATTGTGGCAAGAGGTTAAAAGATGGAACCAAGTTCTGTACCTACTGTGGTACCGGATTGCAGGTTGAGCTAGGCCATCCGGCGTCTTCAAGCGCATTTACTGAACCAAAGGCCTTGGCTCCCGACAGACAAGAGACGCAGCCAGCACTCTCGGGTGATAGGGCTCACCCACCCAGACAAGCCTACGTAGTGCCAAGGCCCTCTCAACAGGAAATATCGATGGCCGGCCTTCCCGTTACGCCAAGATTGTATAGGGAGCAGGCCCCGATAAGACACAGCCGACCAGTGTGCAGACAAAGCCGTCCCAAGAAGGCGGTAGCGATTGTCACGATCGCCTGCTTTCTCCTTGTGGTCAGCCTGATCACAATCTTCCTACTCGGCAACAGGTCTTGGATCGACACGGGGGAAGCCAGCGGCGCGTCTACGCTAACATCACTTGCATCGAACGGAACCAACCTATACGCGGGGGGGGACGATGGACACGTCTACAGCTACGACGGCACTAACTGGAACGACACGGGGGGGCCAGCGGGCGGTATGATTCACTGCCTTGCCTGCGGCGGGACCAACCTCTACGCTGGAACCGATAGCCAGGGTGTCTACCGCTACGATGGAAGCACCTGGTTTGATATGGGCAGACCTGGAGAAATGTATCCTGGCGTTTTCTGCCTCGCCTGGAACGGCACCTACATCTATGCGGGAGGCAGTAGTGAGTGGGTCTATTACTACGACGGCACTTCATGGATAGTTGCCGGGGGGCGAAAAAGCAGCCCGGGCGGGGGCGGCTACCTCAGCTCCCTTACTTGGAACGGCACTAGCCTCTACTCTGGGGGGGATAATGGACATGTCTACCGCTACGACGGTACCTACTGGACTTATACCGGGGGGCCGGCAGTAGATACCGAACAAGTTCCTGGTGGCGTGTGGTCTCTGTCTTCAAACGGGACTAGCCTCTATGCGGGAGTTGGAGATGGACACGTCTACCGCTACGACGGAACGTCCTGGACAGACATGGGAAATCTCGACAGACCAGATTTTGCCCAGGCTGTCGCTTCCGTTACCTCTAACGGTACTAGCCTATTCGCGGCAGTTGATGACTACCACGTCTACCGCTATAGTGGCTCCACCTGGGTTGATACAAGTGGGCCAGTAGGGAAAACCAAGGATGCCCCCGGCGCCAACTCACTTGTTTGGAACGGTGCTAACCTCTATGTGGGGTGCTATAACGGCCACGTCTACCGCTACGGCGGTGGGCACTGAAATATCGCTCCCAATGTTTGTGGACGGTATTTCAGTGAGTGTGGACCGACGAATGCCACTTTGACATACTTTCTCTTAGATATTCTTCACCTGGCTATCGCATGATGATCAGGTTGTCGCCGTAGTAGAGCTTATTGACCAGGCTGAGGTCGTCGGGCATGTTTGGCCTCCAATGAGAAACTTAGTCAGCCCTCTTCTCTTGGGTCAAATCCGACCCACAATACCTGCACTTGATTGCGGCCGCCTTAATTGTCTCTGCGCAATATGGGCACACCTTTGTATCTGCGATACTCGGATTATTTGATTCTGAAGCCTGAATAGAGTCCATGGCGATTCCCGCGAGTCTCTGTTGTCCAGGCGAACTCGAGGGTATTTCGATGGCGTATTGGGTTGCCGTTTGCTCATCGGTAGTCGGTGCTGTATGAGCCATCATAGATTGATCCAGACTGGTCAGGAGAAGCGTGGATCTCCGAGTCATCCAAATGCCGAAAGCAATTACAATCAATGAAAGCAGACAGACTATGACTACTCCTGGTTCAATGCCAACACTAACACGGCCCATCATTTCGTCTGAGTGCAAGCCTGCACTAAATCCGATAAACATTATTCCCATTATCGCTAGTTCCACGACTCCCAAGATCATCATAACTACAAGAAATGATTTCTTCTTTGAAGTAATAGCCAGTAGGCCAATGACTATCAGGGCAATCCCAACAATAACCGTCATGACGCAGCCAAAAGTCAAAAAACCGTAGTACCCGGGCAAGTCTCCTCCACCTATTCGCGCCAATGGATTAGTAAGAGTATAAATACCTTGCATAGAATCAGTCCTGACTGGATCAGTAAGAGATAACCAAGGCAGGAAGATTGTCAGACCGAGAATAAGACCAGAAATCGGGAAGACTGCCATCAACTTTTCTATTCCCTCTTGAGGAACGCGCGATGAATCACTATGGGCAATCTTTGGAGTAGCGGCCGAAGGTGTCGCTGCCGTCTGTTTGGGATCGGGTTTTCGGGTGCCAACAGGACTAACCCCGTAGAAGATTCTCGATCCGCAGTTTGTGCAATACCTATTCCAGTTAATTCTTCCCCACATTCCTTGCACGTCTTATAGCAAGGAACGGTCCTCAGTCTAATTCTGGAATTCCTGTGGATAACCGACCCACAAAAAACACAAATGTATCTGTCTAGGGAATCAACGTAGTGGTGATTACATTTATCTTCGTCGGCTTTTGTGATCTCAGGCTCTTTATTGATGAGGGACGTGTTGGCGGTTCCACACTCGCCGCAAACGAAATCATCGGGTCCTAGCGTGCGCAGGCACTTTCTACATTTGTCGAGTTTTACTTTCTGTAGGATCCGGTCATCGCTATCTGGCACCGGCTCGACGTCTTTATCACTAAGGTGAAATCGGCGGCCGAGTAACTTCGATAGCACTATGTACTTATACTCAGGCCGTTCTTGATTTGAACGAATATCTTCGACAAATACTGATTCGCCTTTCCGAAAGGCGGTTTCATTACCGACAACTATGTCATGCGTAATATGAACGAGTCTGCCTGCGAAGCTCTATCCTTGTGATATTCTCTAATGCGTGTAGGCAGCTTGGCCCAAAATTTGAAGAACTGAGATGCCCGAATCGCAGTGTCGCAACTCAGATCTAGAATCCTGCTAGCAGGATATTCGTAAAGGCATCGGTGGGGGTAGCCTTGGGAGAAACAGTCGAGGCGCAGCTGGAACAGGCAAGGCGCAGTCTTCTTGACCTAACATTACGCAACCGCCTACTCAACTTTCGCGAGGGAGCCAGTTCAACCATAAAGGTTGTTGATGAGTTTCCTGATGAGGTATTCCGAATCCTTGTTTCAGAGGGAAGACAGATGTCCTTCCTTCCGGCAGAGGATGACGAACCTATATTTGATGCTGATCTTGATGACGAACCTCAACCAAGGCACCTGGACAAGAAACTCCAAACAGCCCACAGCGAAGAAGTTCTTCAGAAACGCCTGTTTCGTATTGCATCGAATGCCCGCACGGTTCTTGAGGAGCAGGGCGTAAACGTTTTGTACCTTTCAATAGGTTTCTTGAACTGGTATGAGGCCCCATTCTCAGAGAAGCAGATGAAAGCACCGCTCATACTGATGCCGGTTGAACTCACACGAGAAAATGCCGTTTCGCCTTTTACGATTAGGTATTCTGGTGAAGAGCTGACACCCAATCTTTCGTTGCAGGAGAAACTACAGGTTGATTTCGGGATAGACTTGCCATCATTTGCGCTCAACGATGATCAGGACGCATTTAAGCCTGAGGGTTATTTCTCTGCGGTCAGCAGTGCTGTGGCAAATGATGACCGCTGGTCGGTGACGCGTGAGATGTTTCTGGGGCTTTTTTCCTTCGGCAAGTTGATGATGTATCTCGATCTTAACCCGGCAAACTGGCCAGAAGACTCAAAGATTTCTTCTCACCCCGTGATAATAAGCATCCTCGAGGGTCTGCCGCCAGAGAATTCATTGATGTTTTCTGACGAAGAACATATCGACCAATATCTGAATCCGATGGACTGCTACAACGTGGTAGAGGCGGATAGTTCCCAGGTATTGGCCATTCTGGACGTTAATGCAGATAGCAACATGGTGATCGAAGGACCACCAGGAACGGGTAAATCACAGACGATCACAAATATCATCGCCGAGGCCCTTGCGAGAGATAAGACGGTCCTGTTTGTTTCCGAGAAGATGGCAGCGCTGGAAGTCGTAAAACGCAGGCTTGACGAGATTGGTCTGGGAGATGCTTGCCTCGAACTGCATAGTCACAAGGCTAGGAAGAGAACTGTTCTTGATGAGATTCGCAGAACACTTGAAGAAGCACGCCCCAAACAGACAGATAGGCACGCATCAGAATTACTGGGTGTTCGAAATCAGCTTAACGATTATGCGTCTGCGATAAATACGCCAATCGCCGACACGGGTGTTACACCATTCAAGGCGATTGGCAGAATCGAACAACTTCGAAGTCACGGGTTCGAACCGGTGTTGCTCGTTTTGCCCGAACCACTGGAATGGGATCCGCAGAAGTATGCAGAGATGCATGATTTGGTTCATGCGCTGGCGGTACAGTTAGCACAGGTGGGAAATCCTTCAGAACATCCTTGGCGAGGAGTGGGGCTGGCCCATTTGCTGCCTTCAGATCAGCCACGCATTCTTTCGTCGCTCCGCGAAGCAAAGCAGGAGACAGAAGCTCTGGTAACGCAGCTTATTGAGGGATGGGGTTTCCTGGATTGTGAACCGACCCTGACTTTCTCTGCCGCAAACTCGCTATCACAGACCTACTTGAACTTATCGGTAGCACCTCAAGCGGATTCAACTGCGCGTTCGAACGAAATATGGCTAAAGCAGGCAGATGAGATAGAGCAACTGGTATCGATCGGAGAATCATGCTCGACTCAGGTCACCGCGCTATTGAAACAGGTCAATGGAGATGCATTCCTTGCGGACCTGTCTTCATTTGCTCCTGTCATTCGTGAAATAGGGGTAAGTAAGGCAAGAATATTTAACAAGGATTACCGGAATGCCCTAAAGCACCTGAATGAAAACCTGATGGGCAAACCCCCGAAAACCTATCAAGAGAGGATTTCTCTTCTTGACCTCTGGCAGTCATGCCAGGATCAACATCGATTGTTGGAAGCCAGTAAGGATACTGGTGAGACGGCGTTCGGTTCACAATGGCGCGGCCCTCACTCCGACTGGACGCAGTTAAAAGCCGTTGTCTCTTGGCAAAAGCAAATCGTGGGGCGAATGCGAGCTGGTGATTTGCCTGCTGGAACTCTGAAGGTTTTCCAGAAGTTGGACGCTGCCAAGTTGAGTGAGATGTCCAAAGCCATATCCCGTTGCACTGAGAATTGCGAAGCAGGGGTTCACAATGCCGTTGATCTAATCGAGCTAGATCAGGATGAAGCTTTCGGAGCACTTAGTGAATCTGTGTCTCTCGATGTGATCATCGGATACATGAACGAGGCTTTGAATTCAATTGATACTTTGACTGACTGGATAAAGTACCGTAACGCACGAACGGTGTGCCTGGACAAGGGCCTGCGGGGGGTCGTTTCTGCCGCCAACGAAGGTGTCGCGCCTGATGTCGTTAGGAACTCATTCGAATGGGCCTACTTCGAATCGATTCTTAGAGAAGCGTTTTCTGCAAATCCTATTCTTGGTCAGTTCAGTGGCACAGAACATGAACGCAAGATAGAAGGTTATAGACAGCTAGACGAAAAGTTTATCAAAGCAAACAGACAATACTTGGCAGCCGTTCATTACGAACGAGTCAAAGCCCGAGTTGACCCGTCATATAGCGGAAGCGAAATGGCGAAGGTCGAGAACGAGATAAGGAAGAGGCGACGCCACCTACCAATTAGGAGATTGACCGCAGAGGCTGGGCATGCTCTCCAGCGTATCAAACCATGCTTCATGATGAGCCCAATGTCTATTGCCCAGTTCCTGGTGCCTGGCGCCCTTAGCTTTGATCTAGTGGTCTTTGACGAGGCGAGTCAGGTCAAACCTGAAGATGCCCTAGGATCCATTGCAAGGGGGAGCCAACTCGTAGTCGTGGGTGATCCGAAACAGCTGCCGCCGACAACGTTCTTCAACAGAATGCTGGGGTTGGACGATGACGACGAAAGCTACACCGAAGACATCACAGACTATGAGAGCATCCTCGACAAGTGCAGCGTCTCATGCAACTCGAGACGTCTCAAGATGCATTATAGAAGCCGTCACGAAAGCCTCATTCAATTCTCCAACCACGAGTTCTACGATGATTCACTAGTTCTTTTCCCCAGCCCGGACAATTCAAAAGATGAATGCGGTGTCAGATTCAACTATGTTCCTGGCGGAATATATGACCGTGGCCGCAGTAGAAAGAATCGTGTTGAGGCCGAGGCAGTCGCCAGGGCTGTCATGAAGCATGCAAGAGAATGCCCTCACTTGAAACTGGGTGTTGGCACATTTGGTTTGGCGCAGAAGGAAGCAATCGAAGACGCAATCGAAGTGTTGCGACGCGAGGACGCCAGTTGTGAGAACTTCTTTGCCCCTACGAACCATGAGCCCTTTTTCGTAAAGAACCTTGAGAATATCCAGGGAGATGAACGAGATGTAATCTTTCTTAGCGTTGGTTACGGCAAGGATGCAAACGGTAATCTCTCGATGAATTTTGGTCCCATCAACAGTGACACTGGATGGCGCCGTATGAATGTCCTGGTGACTCGCGCCCGGCGCCGCGTCGAGGTCTTCAGCAGTATCAGACACAGTGACATAGATACCAGCAGAACAGCACACATGGGTGTCAGGGTCCTTAAATCCTATTTGGAATTCGCTGAGACCGGGAACATCTACTATCCAGAGCCATCAGACCGAGAGATTGGGTCGGAGTTCCAGGCGGCTGTCACGACAGAGCTGGAGAAGCATGGATTGATGGTTGACCCCGAGGTCGGCGTGGCTGGATTCTTCATCGACATTGGAGTAAAGAATCCAGTCCGTCCTGGCGAGTATGTCCTTGGAATCGAATGCGACGGGGCTTCTTATCACAGCGCGAAATCAGCAAGGGACAGGGACAAATTGCGACAGGCCATTCTGGAGGACCTGGGCTGGACAATACACCGCATCTGGTCTGTAGATTGGTTCAACAACCGAGAACGCGAGATTCATAAAGCGCTGGATGCGTACGAGCTGGCGCTAGCGAAAAGATCACATGTTCCGAATGGCGACAAGCCAAACACCCATGAAGACGCCACTGTAATTGTCAGAGAAGCTGAACATCGAATGGCCGAGGCGGAGGTTGCTTCTAGTAATCCGTATGTCTTGACGACATTCTGTCGCAAACGTCCTGCCAAGGTGGATGTGACCTATATTGACGAGGGAGTGGCGGCTTTTACCGTCATCGATGTAGTAAATTGCGAAGGGCCGATTCATGTCGATGAGATCGTGAAGCGATGCAGCCAACTTTGGGGTTTTCAAAGATCTGGCCGTAGAATAAAAGAAATCGTGGAGAGGGGAAGTAGCCTGGCATTGGAGAGTTCTTCCATCAAGAGGAAAGGGCAATTCATGTGGCCCTCTGGTATGAGGGAGCCACTCGTAAGGAATCGAGCCGTCGATGGTGCGCCGAAAAAGGTGGACTTAATTCCCCCAGAGGAGATTCAAGTTGCATCTGCGGATGTCAGAAAGATGCACGTAGGGATAAGCGACGACGATCTAATCCAAGAGGTCGCAAGACGTCTTGGATTTGGCAGAGTATCTGAGGATATCAGAAGCTATATCGCACGATATGTTAGCTGAGCGCCGGTATTCTTGACCGTCGCACCGGAAACCATAGTCAACCACAGGACATATCCCTTTTGTTGATATTCGCCACAAACCGTGCTATACATATCCCATAAGTGTTGTTTTGGGATACTAGCCGTATTTTGGAGGTCAATGTGCCGCAGCTTCGCTTCCTGGAGCCCCATGAAGTCGAGAAACTGCTTTCTGTACCACACTTACGTGCTGACACTGGCTTGAGGAACAGGGTCATAATGCAGTTGATGTGGGAGACGGGGATGCGTGTTGGAGAAGTCCTTGCTCTTAAACCCAGGGACGTCCTGCTCAGCGAGAACAAGGTAACCATCCAGCGGGGCAAGGGAGGCAAGACCCGGGTAGTCTACTGGCGAACAGAGGAGCTCGGCATGCTTATCGGCAAGTGGAAGGAGCGCCGACCGAAGTCGAAGCTACTGTTCCCAACCGTGCGCAGCGGGTCAGGCAAGGGAGGCGCCATTGAGCCGAGGTCGTTCAGGCTCCAGTTCTCCCGTTACATCGAGGTCGCGGAGCTTCCAAAGTGGGTCACACCACACGTTCTCAGACATTCGTATTCCACAGATTTTCTCAACCGGGGCGGCAACATAAGGACGCTACAGATTATCCTGGGGCATTCAAGCCTTGCTGTCACGGAGAAGTACCTGCACGTCACCGACAAGGATGTTGCCACGGCTATGCGGGGGTATTAGCTGCTACTTGAGTCCCCGTAGCACCATATCGTATCCGTCCCCGCTCCCCTGTTGTTCCAGTACATTGCCCCTCAGAGATTACTGGTGCAGAGCCGTGGATTTTGGTCGAGACATCGGTTCCGAACGGTAGCGGGTCGTTGACGCGGATGGTCTTTTGCGAACCAGTAACAAATAACCGTACGGTACAGAATAAAGCAAACCCCGGCAGTTCCATGCCAATCCAGTTCGGTTCATCGCCCAAGAGCATCCGATTGGCTTTCTGATATTTGCTTCATTACTGTGACCGAGGAGTTCTTCGTTACTCGCCCGTAATCAGTCCGAATACCCACCTATCGTATCGGTCCCCGCGGCCCAATCATTCACATACATAGCCCGCTCGACCATTATCTTCTTGGCCGGGATGCTCTTTGTCAGGGATAGCGCCCCCGCCTGCCTTCAGGTAGGAGACCTCTACGTTTACCGCGGTCCCGTTCGGGTTCTGCACCAGGGTCCAGGTCTCGAAGCCCGCACCGGTGCAACCCTCCGCAAGATACCAGTCATTGGCTGGCTTTGAAACTCCGATGGAGTCGTGGCCCCAGGTGCGGGAGGTGGGGTGGGGCGCTGGACTGGACCCTCTGAACCATTTAGGCTGGCTGTCCGTTGAATCGCCCGTCAGTTTGCTCGCATTACCACCCTTCGATACAACCGAGTAGATATTGCCGGCGTACGGGTAGTCGTTGTGCATCGAATTGAATGCTACGAGGCTTCCGTCTGGTGCCCAGTTTGGAAAATAGCACGCATCGCCTATGTTCGTGAGTCTCTCTGCACCAGTCCCTCCCGCAGCGACGGTCCAGACCTGGAGGTCGCGGCCAATGAACGCAACCTTTGTACCATCAGGAAACCAGGTGGGCGGGCAGGCAGGATTCTTATTCGTGTAACCGATGTTATAAAAGTCAGTGCGGTTGGAGCCGTTTGTGGACATGGTTGCAAGGCTTATATCCGCACTGCCGGAATCATCCATGCGGGCGTGAAGGCACACCAGCCTGTCACCTGCCGGCGAGAACGAAGCATAGCAATAGCTTTCGTACACGGAACTGTTTCGGGTAATCTCGGTGAGTTTCTGTTCCTGGCCCGTGTCCAAATCAACGCTCTCGATGCCTGTATTGAAACCAGAGAGTTGGTGGGCCAAGTAAGTGTAGGGGGGATATAGTGGCGGGACATTGCCAAGTCTCCTACTTCGCGAACACCGTGCCGTCCTTGGTATCCCTGATTACATTCCCTTTCAAGATGTAAATCGCGTAATACATAAGCGACATCTGGGGTCTAAAGCCATCGCGGAGATCATATTAAGCCCTGTTGATACATTCCTATTACAACTCCATCCTGGAAAACAACATCCGCAACGGTCGAAGGGTTATCGCCGAAAAAAAGATACGTAACAACATTGGCCGGATGCTCAGGTCCGTTGAAGTTGGGAATATCATCAGTATTCCGACCGGGGCCACCAACGATCGCGACAACCTGTGCATAAGTCATCCCATACTGTATCTGGTTATACTCAGCAAGTGTTATTTCCTCTGGCGTTGGGGCGGGCGGAGGGGTGGGTGGTGGTTGTGCTGCTACGGGAGGAGCGGTTTGCTCGGTGGTCTTGGTTGCTCCAGGTTTTCTCTCGCCTTCGCAACTTCAGAAGACAACTCTTCGAACCCCGACGTCTGTCCAATTGCATCTTCTATTTCGGCTATTCTGGATGCATTGAGAACACGTTTAGGACCTGGATTCAACCATAGTTCCAACTCTGACTTCATAGTTTTTGATTTGTCTAAGATTGTTTTGGCTTTATCACAGTCTTTAGTGGTCGGGTTCTTGATAAGACTTTCCACCGTCTGTTTAATGCCCTCGGCAATATATGGTTCACTCATAACCAACGTTGCAGCAAGGTCTACAGAGTAAGTGCTATTTTGCTTCTTGATAAAAAGTGGTAACGGGTTGGTAGCACCTTTGTAGGAAAGTTCAACGTAGTAGGTCTGGTTGTTGATTCTAGTGACTTTGGAGGAGGATAGTTTGCCATCTTGCATAAGTTGTTTTATGAATTCTGCCCCAAACATCCCCGAGAGGAGGCCGTTGCTACCTGCGTAATATTCTTCCAAAGACGCTTCACTGGAAGGGAGATCTGTATGTGATGCCCCATCTTTCTCCCTTGGGCATGCAATAAAAACCCACATAAAATCGTGGTTATCAGTACTTATCTGTTTATATTGCGCCTCATAATTCTTCTTGAGACCGTTCCGAATAAATTGGTTTGCCTCGGTCTTAGCCTTTGCTGAATTCCCTCGAAGTAATATGCTACCCAGAACGATAAAAAGGCAGAGGATTACTATTATTGACACTCCGATAATCGCAACGTACTTCCTCCAGGATTTTGAACTGTGTATTGGGGGTGGTTCCTGGTAATCCGGCGGAAGGAGTGGAGGTATTGGTCCACTTGGAGGCGTGGGCTGTTGCATTGGGGTACTAGGTTGTTGGGCTACCTGTGGACTCGACTCACCACAGCTAGGACAGAACTTGAAGGAATCGTCATACTCTTTATCACACTTCTGACATTTCATGCCGCACCCCCAAAGAAGATTTCATGCCGTAAGTCTATATCAATCTGACATTTCTCATTTCCAGCCGCCGACGCCATCATTATACCCCCCTGAAGCCGATTTCCGAGGCGCAATCCCGCTCGCGGCTCTTTTCTCGGAGTCGCCGCCTGCCGCGTGCCGGTCGAGGCCGTCTCCGGTGACGCTTGAGGACTATTGACCGTTGTCTCTGCTTTCATGTGAACAACCTCTGTGTCTATCAAGTCGGTGCGGTCGCCAGGCAACGGATACGCTCCAGGAGAGCGGCGAACAGCGCCTCAGGGACGGCGACCTCCGCCATCTGGAAGATTCTCCTCCTGGCATGACTGATGACCTTCGCCCCTATCTTGATTAGTTTGAGCTGGATGCTCCTCAAAGACCAGTGAGACACCTTGCTCGGCAGGGCGAAGCGGCGCATGAAGTTGCCCAAGTTGT
>Ga0066793_10000247_pt1 | contig 20203 bp, 20 predicted proteins | sample PersoiDNA2013189_FD_83876 | JGI IMG/M metagenome (GOLD analysis project Ga0066793, IMG submission 83876) | Permafrost soil microbial communities from the Arctic, to analyse light accelerated degradation of dissolved organic matter (DOM) -... | ecosystem: Environmental > Terrestrial > Soil >... | reverse complement strand
CTTGGGATAGGCGCAGACGGTGCCGACCTGGACAAACTTGCTGACACCGGTCTGGCGCGCCTGCTCCATGACCTCGATGCCCATGATCGCGTTCTCGTAAAAGAAGCTGCCCGGATTGTCCCGGTTGGCGCCGATTCCCCCGACCCGGGCGGCAAGGTGGATGACGATCTCCGGCCGCTGGTCACGATACATCCTGGCAACGTCCGCCTGCTGGGTCAAGTTGTACTCACTGGTCGAAAAGGTAGCGACGTTTCCACCCGCCTCCCCGATCATCCGGACGAGTGGCCTGCCGAGGAAGCCGCGGCCACCGGTCACGGTCACACGCTTTCCGGACCACCAAGTACTCACTTCGCGAATTGCCCTCTCCACTCAGAACCCTCGGCCGCCACCAGACTCAGCGCGTCGGGGGCATGTTAGCGCACGGAAGAGCCAGAACGTCTCGGCCAAGATTGGGCGTGGCTCCGGGTCAGATGTCCACTACGCGGCGGGACCGGTTTGCGTCAACGCTGTCGCGCGTGATCCAGTGCCACCCGAACTGGAAAACAGCGCCGACCCCGCCCCTAGACTTCCGGCGGTGAGGGTCGTCATCCCGGCTGCAGGACTCGGAAGCCGTTTTGCCCCCCTAGGGCTCGGCATGCCGAAGGAACTCCTGCCCCTCGGCGGCACCACACTAATAGGACACGCTCTGGCTGAGGCAGCGCGTGCAGGCTTCGAAGCCGCGATCGTTGTTCTGTCGCCCTCGAAAGACCAAGTCCGCCAGTTCCTGGCTGACAACGAACTTCCTCTACCAGTCGACATCGTCATGCAGCCGCTACCACTTGGTACCGGAGATGCGGTCGTACGAAGTTGGCAGGGCGAGCCGGTCGCGGTTCTCCTCCCGGACGACGTTGTCCTCGGAACCGAGCACTGGACAAGCCTGACGGAGTTGCACCACAGGGACGGCGCGGCGACGCTTTGCGTCCGGCCAGTCCCTTACGAGACGACGGGCCGGTTTGGGATTGCGGACTGCGACGGCGACCGCGTCATGGGCCTGGTGGAGAAGCCCCGACGAGGGACCTCAACGTCGAATCTCGCCATCTTCGGCCGCTACGTCGTGACGGAAGCGGTGATGTCGGGGCTGCGCGCTTTGCGGTCGGAAGGCGAGCTGGAGCTCACCGATGGGTTCGCGGCGGCCATCGCGGTGCCTCCGGGCGTTCGGGCTGTCCGGTTTGGAGGCGAGATCTACGACTGCGGCACACCGGCTGCCTATGCTGAGTCGACAACTCGCTTCCCGGCAAATGCGCCCAGCTCCTAGAAAAACACCTCTGGACTGCTCCGAGGCGGGTCGGCCGAACTAACACGGATCGCGGCCCAGCTACAATCCGTGGGTTAAGTCGAACACTTAACACGCGAGACTCTGAAGGCGGACTCAATCGATACGGACGTACAACACAATGACGAACTCATGAAAAGTACCACCAGCATCGTTCCCGCCAAAGCCGCTGCGGATGTCGCACGCTTCTTGGACCACTCCCAACAGACCATCGGCCGCCTCGATCAAAACGTCCTCGTCGGCATGATCAAGTGCCTCATGGATGTGTGGCGCCGCCGCGGCACCGTCTACGTCATGGGCAACGGAGGCTCGGCCAGCACCGCCAGCCACTTTGCCGCCGACTTGGCCAAGTACACGATCGTTGTCGGCAAGCCACGTTTCAAGGTCCTCGGGTTGACAGACAACGTTCCGCTGGTCAGCTCCTGGACGAACGATGGTGGCTTCAATTCAATCTTTGCGGAACAGATGACGGCTTGGCTTGAACCGGGTGATGCCCTCGTCGGATTCTCGGTACACGGGGGTTCGGGATCGGGCGACGCGGGACCCTGGTCCCAGAACCTGGTTCGCGCCATGCAGGCGGCCAAGGACGCCGGCGCCAGCGTCATCGCGTTCAGCGGGTTCGAGGGGGGCGCGATGGCTCAGATGGCGGACCACTGTCTAACCGTCCCCGTCCTCGTCGACGAACTCGGCACGCCGATCGTGGAGAGCGTCCACGTGCTTCTTCACCACCTCGTGGTGCACACCCTTCGGGCGGAGATCGAGCGTGACTAAAGCTGTGTTCGTCGATCGCGATGGAGTCATCAACCAGATGGTCCTCGGCCTTGAAGGACCCGACTCACCTCGTTCGGTTGAGGAATTCAGACTGCTCCCCGGCGCCGCACGCGCCATCCGCAAGCTGAACGACCTTGGCCTCCCTGTCGTCCTGGTCTCAAACCAACCAGGCGTCGCTAAGGGCAAGTACCCGGCAGCCAACCTTGACTCCATGACCGAGCACATGAAGGCAGTTCTGGGCGAGGAGCTTGCCGCCTTCGACGGCATCTACTACTGTATGCACCACCCCGATGCGGTCGTTTCCGAGTACCGCATAGACTGCGACTGCCGCAAGCCGAAATCGGGTCTACTGACCCAAGCGGCGAGCGAGATGGACCTGATCCTTGCCGGGTCGTACATGGTCGGTGATCAATCGCGCGACATGATCGCGGGCAAGTCTGTAGGCTGCACCACACTGTTCGTCTACTCCGGCGGTCTGCCCGACAGGCCCCGCGAGGCCGACCACGTGTGCAGAGACCTGGGCGTTGCCGCCCAGCTCATCGCCAAACTCGAAGCCTTGGGCTTAGCGAGCCAGTAGGAGGAGGAACGGAATGGAGATCTTCGCCGACACCGCTGACCTCAAAGAGATCCGGACGTGGCTGGACTTCGGGGTCATCGACGGTGTGACCACCAACCCGAGCATCCTGCTCGCCAGCGGTGTGTATCAGCTCCGCGAGGGCGCGGTGGAGATCGCCAAACTTCTAGGAGACAAGCCTGTATCCGTGGAGGTCGTCAGTGACGAGCCGGACGAGATGTATGCACAGGCGGTCGACATGTCCAGTTGGGCGGCGAATATCGCGGTGAAGATTCCCATAATCACGACCCAGGGCAAGCCGTGCTTGGGGGTGATCGCCGCACTGAACAAGGCAGGCGTCAAGGTCAACGCGACCGCCTGCCTGTCCTTCAACCAGGCGATGCTGGCGGCAAAAGCCGGCGCAACCTATGTCAGCATCTTCGCGGGACGCGTCTCGGACGAAGGGACCGACGCCTCTCAGGTCATTCGCAACACGGCGGAGTGGCTGAAGACCTGGAACTTCTCGAGCAAGATCATCGTCGGCAGTATTCGCGAAACCATCAACGTTCAGGACGCGGCGCTGGCGGGCGCCCACGTGGTGACCATCCCACCCAAGTTCCTCTACCAGATGATCGATCACAAATACTCTCGCTTCACAGTCGCCCAATTCCTTACCGACGGCCGCAGCGCCGCCGAGCGGATGCGGGCGCTGGAGATAGGCCTCGGAGTCGATGCGGGCGGGGCGAAGAAGTCGCCGACCCATCGCGCCAAGTAGCTCTGACTACTGAAGTGAGGGAATCGCCGGCGGGTGATTGAGCTGACCGCTCTGCCTGGCGTCCGACATGCAAACAGAGCTGGGGCTCGGAACACACGTTGGGCGGCGGTCGCCGCCCAACCCGATCGTCTGACGGACAACCTCCACGAAGAGGTGCGGCGGCTGGTCGGATCAGGCTGGGTGGAGGAGCTCGTGGTTCGCGGCGACAACCGCCCCGAGATCATCAACACGGTCGTCGAGGGCGCGCGCGCCTCTGGGCGGAGGGTCAGGATCGTCTCAACCGCGCCGCTCGCAGAGCCCCCTCATGTGGTGAACGGCGAGCGGTGGGTTCTGGAAGAGGACACGGAGAGCGCCAACTGGGTTTTGATGCCCCCACAACGTCCCCGGTGGCAGCGTGCGATCAAGAGGCTCTTTGACCTGGCCGTGGCCGCTGCGCTGCTGGTCCTCCTTTTCCCGGTTTTGCTGGTGATTGGCATCGCCGTCAAGCTGACCTCCGAGGGCCCGGTCTTATATCGCTGGCGCGTATTGGGAGAGAACGGCCGCCCATTCGTGGGCTTTAAGTTCCGAACCATGATCCGAGACGCGGACGCTCTCAAGGCCGACCTGCTGCACCTCAACGAGCGCAGCGGACCGGTCTTCAAAATCATGCGAGATCCCCGAGTAACCCCCTTGGGGCGCTGGCTTCGAAAGCACAGCTTCGACGAACTGCCTCAGCTCTGGAGCGTGCTGGCAGGAGACATGAGTCTTGTGGGACCACGTCCCGTATTTCCATCGGAGTACCAAATCTTCGAGCTCTGGCAGATGCGAAAGATGAGCGTGAAGCCGGGTCTGACGTGTATTTGGCAGGTCGACGGCCGGCAGCACAATTCCGATTTCTCGGACTGGGCGCGTCTGGACCTGAAGTACATCGACACATGGTCCTTTTGGAATGACTTGTCCATCCTGTTCCAAACTCCGATGGCGATCATCAACGGGACCGGACACTGACCTGATGCCGCGCGTGCTAGTTACCGGCGGGGCCGGCTTCATCGGTTCGCATACCGTCGATCACCTGCTCGCCGGTGGGTACGAGGTGCGGATTCTCGACAATCTCCAGCGGCGGGTGCATCCCCTAGGCGCGCCCGCGTACCTGCCCGGTCAGGCAGAGTTCTTAGAAGGAGACGTCGCCGACCGATCCACGATGGAGCGGGCGCTCGACGGCGTCGACTACGTGGTGCATCTCGCCGCCTATCAGGACTATCTCCCCGACTTCTCGACCTTCATGCATGTCAACGCGGAAAGCAGCGCCCTGATCTTCGAGATCATCGTGGAGCGCCGGCTGCCGATCCGGAAATTGGTCTTCGCTTCGTCACAATCTGTCGCCGGCGAGGGCAGCTACAACTGCCAGGAACACGGCCAATGCACACCCGGGCCACGGCCTCTGGCCCAGCTCGAAAGGGGAGACTGGGAGGTCCACTGCCCGAGCTGCGGTCGCGGGATGACGTCTCTGGCCATACCTGAGAGCGTGTGCCGGCCGCACACCGCGTACGCAATCTCCAAATACTCGATCGAGCTGCTCGCGCGAAGCCTCGGCAGCCGCTACCAGCTTCCCACCGCATGCATGCGCTACACCTACGTCCAGGGAAGCCGGAATTCTTTCTTCAACGCCTACTCGGGCATCTGCCGCCGCTTCGCGCTGCGAATCGCCAACGGCCTCCCGCCGGTCTGCTATGAGGACGGCCGCCAGCTCCGTGATTACATCAATGTCGCGGATGTTGCGCGAGCGAACGTGCTCGCGATGGAGTCGGACACCGATGAGCATGGCGTCTACAACGTCGGTGGTGGACGCGCGGTCACCGTGCTCGAATTCGCGCGCATCATGCTGGACGCCTGCGAGTCGTCCCTCGAGCCCGAGGTCCCCGGCGAATACCGTCTGGGCGACACAAGGCATACCGTCTCGGACATCTCGGCGATCGAGCGCCTGGGCTGGCGACCAAGCATCCCTGTCGAACGGAGCGTCGTCGAGTACCTTGAGTGGATGTCCGGCTTCACCGACACCGCGGATTACCTGGCCGAGGCGGAGCGGGTCTTGCGCGAGCAACACGTCGTCCGATCGGTGTCGAGAGCTTGACCCGATCTCCGGCCCACATCGCGGTGATCGGCAGTTGGCACCAGTCGTCCGTGCTGTGCGCGTGCTTTGCTGAAATGGGTCATCAAGTCGTCGGTATCGCTGACGAGCCCGCGCTCAGTGGCCTCCTGGCGGGACACGCACCCGTCCATGAGCCCGGCCTTGATGTTCTTCTCGACCAGATGATCAAAGCCGGGCGCCTTCACTTCACACAGTCCTTTGCGGAAGGCTTGCGCGGAGCGGACTTCGCTTTCCTTTCCATCGATACGCCGGTCGGTGCCGATGACGACTCCGACCTCGAGCCAATTTGGCGTGCGGTCGACGAGGTTGCCGCGGTTGCGCCGGCAGGCCTGACGGTGATCGTAAGCTCGCAGGTCCCGGTCGGGACCACGGAGCAGATTGCGAAGCGGCTGGGCCCCAGTATCCACATCGCATACGTCCCTGAGTTTCTTCGGCTGAGCACCGCTCTGGAGACCTTTAGAAAAGCTGACCGTTTCGTGATCGGCGCCAACGACCCGAAGGTGGCCGCCCGCGTGGCTGCGGTCTACGAGCCGCTTCGGCGACCGATCCACGTCACCGACATCCGGTCCGCGGAGATGGGGAAGCATGCCTCCAACGCGTGGTTGGCGACCTCGGTCAGCTTCATCAACCAGATCGCCGACCTCTGTGAACAGGTCGGAGCGGACGTAACTAAAGTGGCCGCGATAATGAAGCTCGACCGCCGCGTAGGTCCCAAGGCGTTTCTTAGCGCCGGCGTGGGATACGCTGGTGGGACCCTGGGGCGCGAGATACGAGCGTTGCAGAAGCTCGGTATCTCGAATGGTGTTTCGACCGAGCTCTTCGACGCGGTTGACGCGGTGAATCAGCGTCGGATGAGTCATGTCATGAATCGGGTGAGGACCGTCCAGCCGGTGCTCGATGACGTGTCGATCGCGGTTTTCGGGCTGACCTACAAAGCGGGGACAAGCACGCTCCGCCGCTCGGCGTCGCTGACGCTCATCAGCGAGCTGACGAGAGCGGGCGCCCGCGTTTCAGCCTATGACCCTCTCGCCCAGCTCGACGAAGCAGGCGACCTCCCTCGGTTCACGCTTCATCGCGAACCCAAAGAGGCCATCCGCCAGGCATCGGCGCTGATCCTGATGACGCGCTGGCCCCAGGAGTTGGCGCCGCGGAAGGCAGCTGAGTTGATGGCGCGGCCGGTCGTAGTGGACACCGGCAACCACCTCGACCCTGATGCGGCCAAAGAGGCAGGGCTCGAGTACTGCGGTATCGGCCGATGACGGCGGGCGCACTGAGCGGCCGGGTCGCGATCGTGACCGGTGGCGGAAGGGGCATTGGTGAGGCAATTGCGCTTCGATTTGCTGGCGAGGGAGCGAAGTTGGCGCTCGCGGCTCGCACTGCCGCCGAGCTGGGACGGGTCGCCGAAGCCTGTCGCGCAGTCGGAGCGGATTGCTCGACCCACGTCGTGGACGTTTCCGTCCGCGAGCAAGTCCTCGAGCTCGTGAGCTCGGTCGGACCAGTTGATGTACTGGTCAACTGCGCGGGGGTCTACGGCCCGATCGGCTTGCTCGTCGATAACGACCTCGATGAGTGGGAGCAGGGCCTTCGGGTGAACCTTCTCGGCACTCTCTACGCCTGCCGCGCGGTCATCCCGGGCATGGTTGAGCGGGGGCGCGGGAGCATCATCAACATGTCTGGTGGTGGGGCCACCGCCCCACTCCCCAACTTCACTCTCTACGCGGTCTCAAAGGCGGCCGTCGTGCGGCTCACGGACACGCTCGCGGCAGAGCTCGCTGGCACCGGCGTGCGCGTGAATGCCATCGCGCCAGGTGCGGTCGACACGAGACTCCAAGATCAGGTGCTGGCGGCCGGAGAGCGGGCAGGTGAGATCTTCCACCGCATGCGATCAATGCGTGACTCAGGGAAGGGCGCCACGCCGGTCGATGTGCCCGCCCGGCTGGCGGTCTTTCTCGCGTCGGAAGCGTCCGAGGGCCTGACGGGACGGCTCATCAGTGCACCGCACGATCCATGGCAAAGCTGGGACGCCAACCGGATCCAGCACATCGCAGCGTCCAGCTGGTTCACCGTGCGACGGCTGGACCCGTTCACCATCGGACACTTGGGACCCGAACCGTGACGCTCGGGGTGGCCATTGTCGGAGCAGGAGTCATCGGAACTCGGCGCGCCGCCTGCGCGGCCGGCCAGAGCCGGCTCGAGGTCGTCGCGGACATCGACGAGAAGCGGGCAGCAGAGCTGGCGAGGCGATATGGATCACGGCACACAGCCCGCTGGGAGGACGCGGTGACCGACGCCAGAGTGGACGTCGTCGCCGTCTGCACCAGCAACAAGTTCTTGGCACCGATCGCGATCGCTGCCCTGGAATCAGGCAAGCACGTTCTCTGCGAGAAGCCCATGGGCCGAAATGCGGATGAAGCCGACCACATCGCATCGGCGGCGCGCACAGCCGGCCGCATCCTGAAGGTGGGCTTCACCCTACGGTTCCATCCCGCACTCCGCCAAGCTCGCGAACTCTGCGCAAAAGGCGACCTAGGCCCGCTCTTCTTCATTCACGCAATCTACGGCCACGGCGGGCGACTCGGCTACGAGAAGGAGTGGCGGGGCGACCCTGAGTTGGCAGGTGGCGGAGAACTTCTCGACCAGGGAGTCCATCTGCTGGACCTCTCGCGTTGGTTCATGGGCGATCTACATGTCGTCGCGGCTGTCACTCCTCGGTGGCATTGGGAGGTGGCTCCGCTCGAGGACAACGCGTTCGTCCTGCTTCAGGCACCGAGCAGCCAGGTGGCAAGCCTGCACACGAGCTGGACGATGTGGAAGAACCGTTTCTCATTCGACGTGTTCGGCCGCGATGGCTACGCGCGTATCGATGGTCTCGGCGGCAGCTACGGCGTAGAGACCCTTACCGTCGGACGAAAAGGGACCGAAGGCAGCGTGCCAGAGGAGACGATCACCAGGTACGAGCAACCCGATCAATCCTGGGAGGCTGATTGGCGCGACCTGATCACCTCGATCGAAGAGCGGCGGGACCCCGAGGTGGATTCGGACGCTGGGTTTGCGGTGATGCGCCTGGTCGATGAGGTCTACGCCCGCGCTGCGAAGACCAGCCACGCCGCTACGCAGGTGTCTTCAAGACTGTGATCTTGGCCAGGGCGCCGCTCAGAGTTCCGCTGGGTGGGGGCGGGACCGACCTGCCCTCCTACTACTCGAGGTTCGGCGGGTTCTTTCTCAGCGCTGCCATAGACAAGTACGTGTATGTCACTGTGAACCGCCCCGCTTCCGACGACTTGATTCGGCTCAAGTACTCACGGTCCGAAGAGGTCAATCACGTTCACGAGCTTGAGCACGACCTCGTGCGGGCCTCGTTGAAAGAGCTGGACCTCACCCGCAACATCGAGATCGCATCGATGGCAGATGTTCCGGCCGGCACAGGAATGGGCAGTTCAGGAAGTTATCTGGTGGCATTGCTGATGGCCCTCCACACCCTTAAGCGCGACCACCAGCCAAAGTGGGAGCTGGCGGAGCAGGCCTGCCACATTGAGATTGATCTCGCCGGCCACCCCGTGGGGAAGCAGGACCAATACGTAGCCGTCTGGGGCGGTCTCAACTGTTTCGAGGTGAGCTGCAGCGGCGACGTCACCGTAGCTGCCCTTAAGATTCCCAGCTACGCCCTGGAGGACCTCGAACGCTGCATCCTTCTGTTCAACACGGGCGATACGCGGACGAGCAACCTCATCCTCTCGCAGCAGAAGAGGGACACAGAAAGCGGCAAAGATGCTGTGGTGGAGAGCCTTCACAGAACGAAGGAGCTCGGAATGGCGATTAAGGAGTCGCTTGAAGAGGGTGACCTGGTCGCATTCGGCCGGCTCCTGCACGACCATTGGGTCAACAAGAAGGCTCGGTCGCCTGAGATCAGCGACAAACGAATTGATCAGATTTACGAGGTCGCGCGAACCAACGGAGCGCTTGGAGGCAAGCTCATGGGAGCTGGAGGCGGCGGCTTCTTGATGGTGTTAGCCGAGAACGGCAACCTGCGTCGGGTGCGTGAAGCTATTAGCGCCGAGGGCCTTCGCCAGATGCCATTCAAATTCGACATCGAGGGCGCGAAGACACTGCTCGATGCGTGAACGACGGCTGACCGACGCGCTGGTTTGGTCGACCGACAGCGTTGCGATCAAGCGACCGTCCATTAGGTCCGCGGCCAGCGCTGAATTGAGACGGCAGCCTGTCCTCCAATTAACTCGTCGCTCATTGCCTTGACGATGGCGTGCGGGCCCGCAGGTGGTGAACGCTCGATGGGGACTTGGCGTCGAAACTCATGGAGTTTCAGTGGTCGACTTAATTAGCCAATGGCGATCGCACTGGTTGGTGGCGGTTTCCGTGCGGATAGGATCCGGAGCGACTCTTGTCGGAGTTGCCAACCTCATATCGACCCTCAGCCTGTTCGCGGTGAGCGTCACCATTGGAAGGCTAGCTGGAGCGACCAATCTTGGTCGTTATGGCCTCCTCGTTGTCGTGGGCTCGTTTTTTGGCGGCATCATCGACTTCGGCACGGACCGGATACTGACAGAACGGCTAGCCCAGCGCAGCCCAGGCTGGATCGCCGCTTGGTGGGGCGTCGTGGTGGTCAAGGGAAGCACGCTCGGGCCGGGGTTGGTCATTGGGCTTCTTGTGCTTGCGGTAGACCACGTGGGCTTCGTGCTTCTTGTTGCGATCCAAGGCGCGTCGCTCACAGCGACGCTCACGACGCAGGCAATGGCAGTCGTGCTGCACCGATTACCTGCTCTAGCGCTCGTGAGGGTCGGTACCAGGATGATGGCTCTCGCGGGTATTGCGGTGGTAGTCGCGTTCCACGTCGATCTGGGCTCCATAGTCAGCTACTCGATCGTCTTGGTTTCGATAGCAGACCTCAGCGGCGCCGCCTTGCTCGGTGCGTATGTGTTTCGGCCCGACTTGACCAAGTTAGACCGTGATGATTGGAACCAGGCGAGCATCTGGGCGGCCGTTCGAGCAGGCCTACCTCTAGGAGTTTCTTCCCTCGCTGTCTGGCTGTACCTGAAGCTGGATACCGTGATTCTTGCCGGTGTCAGCGACCTGTCAACCCTCGGCACGTACACGGCGGCGGTTCGCCTAGCCGAACTGCTGGGCGGCATACCGACAGCGTTGTACTCCGTAACTCTGACGGCGCTCGCCGAGCTGTGGGCAGGCGACGCCCGCCGCTTTCGGTTCGCCCGAGATGCGTTATTAACTGCGACTACCATCAGCATGGGTCTCGTCTGCATGATTGTCTTTCTATTAGCGACGCCTATCGCTGGCGCGACCTATCACCTGCCGAACGCAGCGCTCTACTTACGGCTACTCGTCTGGGGCCAGGTTTTTGCCGCCGCGGGTGTGATAAGCGGAGCCTCGTTGCAGGTCAGCAAGAAGAACTCAGCTGTTGCTCATATCGCACTGCTGGTAGCGCTCGTCAGCATTCCGACATACACCTTCCTGATCGCGTTCTTCGGCGCATCCGGAGCCGCCATCGCCACTACTGCGTTGTATACCGCAATCCTCCCGATTGGCCTGCTCCTGCCCGCGACCCGTGAAACGTTCCTTCCGCTTCTGGTTGATGCGGCGATATTGATCCTGTGCCTGCTGGCTGCGTTCGTCGCATTAATCGTCGCTCAGCGGAATGGCCCAATCCCAATCGCCATTCAAGTGCCGCTAGCCTCAGTGGCCTACGTTGCCGTGGCTGCGTGTAGTTTTCTCCTCATGGTGGCTAGGAACCGTCGCATCGAGACGACATAGACGAATCGCCGCAACCGACCTCCAGTCGTGCCGAGCAGATGTCCGGTCAGATCCCCGGACACCTCCAGCTGGATATCCTTCGAGCTACTTATGTTGCTCATTGCGCAAAACGCCACTCAACTTGCAAACGTGCCACCCACGGAGGCTAGGCAGTGGCACTCGAGAGTGTCCCGCTGGCAGTGACGATGAAACGAACCGACATAGGGTCCCGGAGCCTGGCGCAGGTCATTCGGGCGGCGGTTGAATCAGGCGCATCCGTGATGTTCGGACGGTTTCGTAATCGCATCCGTTTGAGTCAGGCGAGCAACGTGCGCTTGTGTGTGAACCTTGGGAGCGCGTATCGCGCGCCGGACGACTGGCTGAATCTCGATCGAAGTATCAACGTCCTCATCGACAGAGTTCCGGGTCTGGCTACTGTTCTCCATGCTGTGCGGCTACTGTCAAGTGAGCAGCTTGAGCACATGCGCCGGGGTCATTGGAGAGCTGTACATTTCTGGGACGCCCACTATCCGATACCGATTGTGACGTCGAGTGCTGACTTCATTTACACGTCACATTTTTTGGAGCATCTGGACATCGCGACGGCTGACTATGTACTAAGAGAGTGTTGGCGCGTGCTTAAGCCTGGCGGAATCGTCCGCGTGGTTGTACCAGACATGTTCCTCATGAGCGAGCAATACGCATCGACCATGCGCAAGCTAGCTGCAACGGAGTCGACAGCTAGCGACTTGACCGTGTTTCTATCAACTCCGATGCGCGTGGATGAAGTCTCTGAGGCCTTCACGGGGCAATTCTTTGAGCGTACCCTTGAGCGGCAACGGTTGTTCGGGCACCGCTGGATGTTTGACAGATGGTCTCTCCAAAGAGCCCTTGAGCGCGCTGGTTTCACCGGGATCACCGAGATGCCTTATCAGCAAGGATCGCTTCCAGACCTAACCGAGTTGGACTGTCGCCCATCTAACAGCCTTCACATGGAAGGGCGCAAAGTAGAGCAAGGAACCTAGACGTCCGTGTCCGGCTGTACTCTCGGATCGCTACGGCTCTAACCGGGTCAACTCCAGTCCTGCGTGGTTTTGACCCATGGTCCGTCGGGCTGCACAGAGCAGAGAGTGATCTAACACGCTATGGTCACGGGCGTGCGTGAGGCAACGGCGCCGACACCTGCGCTGATCTTCCGCCGCCCCCCGGCAGACCAAGTGCCTTCACGATCCGAGCGTGGTCCGGGCGCGTGGCTCGCGATCCTGATTGTCGCGCTCATTGCCAGTAATCAGACTCAGGTGCGCCTCCTGCTCTTCGATGGACTGATGAGCGTTCGCCCGGACGCCGTTGTCCTCATCGGGATGATCTTATTCCTCGCACTGTCCACTCATCGATACGGTTGGCGACCTTGGAATACGGCAACTGTACTTTTGGGGCTGGTCGCAGCGGCTGTACTTCTTCGCTCGCTGTGGCCAGTAGCTTTCTCCGACCCGGAGCCCCTGTTTGTCGACCGATCCGCTGGTGTAGGAGCGCCCAGTTGGATGGGAGCCACACATTCGAAAGGGCTCGTAACCTCACTGCTCCTTGTCTCCTACGTAGCTCTGACTATTGCGGTGTCGGCCTTCGTTAGACAGCCTCGGGTGGGGCCGGGACTGGCAAATCTAGCCGCGAACGTACTGGTGGGGTCGATCACCGCATACGCACTCATATTCCTCGCCTTGCTTATTCAGTCGGTGGCAACAACGGGACTAAACCCAACTTTGTGGACAGTCGAAATCAGGGGTATCGACATTAGTCGTGTATCGGATGTGTCCTTATTCGGCATCGGGCCAGATCAAGGCGTGGTCTTTGCCACGGGCGCTATCCTTGCGGGCAGCCGCGCTGCTTTCCGCACCAGACGGCGCAGGGCCTTGGTCGCAAGCGCACTCATTCTTCTCACAGCGACTCTACTCTCGTTTTCGCGGGGGGCGTGGCTGGTGGCCTTCGTCGGATTCTTAATACTGCTCCTGCTCAAGTCACGATTTAGTCGGATGATAGCGGGGCCCTACATAGTCGCCTTTGCACTCGTTCTGGCCGGCCTGAGTGGATTTGCTCAGACGGTTCAAGGAGACGCGGTCGCCAGGCTCTTCCTCGGGACGGACAGTGGCACGATAGGCGCCCGGCTTCAGCAATGGGGCGTTATGCTCGCGGCCCTCATGCAGCAGCCCTTGGGGGGATTCGGCGCGGAGGGTTACCGACCCTTTACGTCGGGTTTCCCGGGCGAGAACTTCCCTCTCGAGATCGCATTCTCGGGCGGTCTGTTGGTGCTGGTGGCGTGGACAGCAGGCCAGCTAATAATTGTCAGGCGATCCCTCGGCCAAGTCAGCGCCCTTAGACGTCGGGCAGACGACACTGTCATTCCCTTCATGCTGGCACTGTTCGGCTATACGGTTGGCACCATGACGAATGAGTCCGGATGGGATCCCATCTACTGGCTGCTGATGGGGGTAGTCGTGGGAGCTGTTTATCGTGTTCCCGGGGATCAACCCTCGCCTCAGGGAGAGCGACTGATAGTTCGTCGGCTAGGGCTCGATGGTGTTGCTCGCTTGGGCCCGAATAACGTCAAACCGCGCTGACCGTAGCGCTCGACCGTTCAGAGACGCTTTCTCTCCGTGGTCCTCTGCGCCGGTGGCAACATGATGGCTGCGTAGCTTTTTCTTGGACGCACAGCCGCGGCCAGCGGCGTGAGGAAATCGGAGCATCGTCAGCGGCGCTGAGCAATGGTGCATTGCTCCATGCGAGTCAGGTGTCTAAGGAACAGTGCAGGCGATTTGGCGATTGGGGATCGAGCCGGGTGGCGACCAGGGAATGAAGGATACGCAAGGTTGTAGGTAGGGACGGCCCTGACATGCACGAATCCACATAGAGTCAGCACCTTAACTAGGGCCCGTTGGGTGAAGTACGACACGTGCCCTGGCGGCCGAAGGTAACTCCAACTGCCACCGAGGAAACGAGCTCCCAAACTGCCGATGTCGCCCGTCGTAATAAGCAACCATCCCCCAGGTCGCAACGCCCTAGATAATGCCGAGAGCATTGGCCTAGGATCCCTCACGTGCTCTATTACCTCGATCATGGTTGCTGCGTCAAACGATCCAGCTTCATACTCGCAACTGGGCAGCTCGCCTAGCTGGACTGGGTGGCCCCGCATCTGAGCTTCAGCGGCGCCTGCGGCGGCTATCTCTTGCCCCTCCGCATTCCATCCCATGTCGCGGGCCACATCGAGCAGAGCGCCTGCGCCACATCCCACGTCTAATAGCCGCCCTGGACCCCCGCCGGCGTCGGCAAGAAGCCTGAGCCAGTACCGACGTCGCGCGACGTACGCCGGATTGGGCTGCCGGGCTTCGGGAATGAGCTGACTGGAATCGAAACCACGGCCAAAGAAATAGTCGACGCCGTAGAGGGTTGTGAGGTCAAATGCCTCTGGCAGGTTCACGCGAACAAAACCGCACGCTCGACACTTCGACAGGTCGTAGTTCGCAACACGGCAGTAGCGTCGCCAAGATGAGGCGCCACAGCAGATGCATCGGTCCAAATCGCCGATACGCTCGCTAGGATTCAGTATCTTTGGCATAGCTGAGAAATCCGACGGTGAATGATCATCATTGTGGCATGCCCCAGACGATTGAAGTCCGCATCATGCGGCCGCGTGCAGCCCGACACCCGCTTCCACATGAGCTTCCTTCTGGGCCCCCGTGCCCGGCTGTGATGCCGCGCCCACCACCAGCATTCCCTGCTAAACCAACGTTGTCACGCTGTATGGACTCCGATACACCCATTACGTGCTTCCCCTCGGAGAGGGCGTCGGGCTGCAGAAGCGCAGCCCGACGCGCGCTGCCATCAGCCAAATCCGGTTACCTAGGGACGGTCCGACCTCCACCTGCGAGGTATCGAATGCTTGCGTGCAGATTGAGGGGTGCGAGCCAAACGTGAGAGTAGGTATCGATACCCTATTTCTGGACGGACGCCACCAAAGTAGTCTTGCTAACTTCGTTGTTGGGTTCGTGGATTCGATGCTTCACGACTCGCAACAGCACCGGCTCGTTCTTTTCGCCAGCCACGCTACTGCGAGACTGTTCGACCGACTCCCGGCACGTTCAGTCGAATTCGTCATCTGTCCAACGAGCAATGAGAATCCGGTGGCACGCATCTTGTACCAGCAGTTCCGACTCCCCACGTTAGTGGCTCGACACCGGATCGATGTGCTCTGCTCCTTGGCAGACGTCGCCCCGCTTCGAGTCAAGGTTCCCGTGGTGCTCAAAGTGAACTCACTCCATCACTTCACGACACCAAAGGCTATCGGTATGTTCCGAAGTATCTATCGCCGTCTCATGATCGGTGCATCCGCGCGGCGTGCTCGCTTCGTTGTCGCCAACTCGAGGCCCGCCGCTTCCGACATCCAGACCCTGCTGGGTGTTAGCGCTGATCGCATTCGCCTCATCTACGAGGCAGTCGACGATTGCTTTGCTCCATGCGAGGACCAAGTTCGACTTGCGCAATTGTTACGTGAGCGGTATCGGATCACGGACAGGTACTTGCTCTTCGTGTCCGCGCTCTACCGATACAAGAACTTGAATTCACTGATTCGAGCACTGGGATCATTGGTGGACACCGGGCGATGGACCGGAAGCCTTGTCGTAGCTGGTCCTGACCCACACAGCAACCGAGACGATTCGGAGCAACTCGCCATACGCCTGGGTGTCGCAGATCGCGTTACGTTCCTCGGAGCGGTTCCCAATGAGCATCTGCGGGAGCTGTACTGTGGTGCTGCAGTCTTGGTGTATCCGTCAGCGTCGGAGACGTTCGGTAAGCCAATCGTCGAGGCCATGCGTTGCGGAACGCCCGTCGTCGCGTCAAATCGTGGGTCGATCCCCGACGTTGCCGCTGGGGCAGCATTGTTGATTGACCCCGATGACAGTGAGGCGCTGGCCAATGCCGTCGTGCAGCTTCTCGAGGATAGCGACCTCCGAACTCGGCTCCGTGACATCGGACTAAAGCGTGGCGCAGAGTTCTCATGGCGTAGCGTAGCCATTGGCTTCACGAAGGTTCTCGAGGAAGCGGTCAGTTGAAAGTCTGCCTGTTCAATCACAATGTCGCGTGGTCGGGTGGGACGTTCGTACGATGTCTCGCGCTTGCGAGAGAATTAGTGAAGCGTGGTCACGAGACGACCCTCGTGACGACGTCGCCAACGGCACGCTGGAGGGTTAGACGGCTGACGCGCGATGGCATTGCCGTGTTCGAGTTTCCGGCGGTACTGCCCGGAAGGGTGCGATCAGGTTGGGATCCAGTCGACACTCTGCGCCGTATGGTCGGCACTATTCGCGGCGAATTCGGTCAGCCCGACATTATTCACGCATTCGATTCGCGACCCACGGTGATACTACCCGCCCTGATGCTTGCTAGACAGGCGCGGGCTCCCCTAGTCATGGATTGGGCAGACTGGTGGGGGCGTGGAGGGACGATCGAGTCGCGTGATACGGGCAGGCTGACGCGATTTGCAGTGCGAGGGCCCGAGACGTGGTTCGAAGAGGCCTTCCGGAAGCGAGCGACCCGCACCACCGTCATCAGCACCGCGTTGGCCGCGCGAGCTCGTGGCCTCGGTGTGCTACGAGACTCCATCACGGTACTACCTCAAGGCTGTGACGCCGGAACTATCGTGCCCATAGACGTTGTAGAGGCGCGCCGTAGGTGTGGGCTTCCGGAGGGTGCACCTGTGGCCGGTTACGAAGGCTCTCTGCTAAAAGACGACGCGCTGCTACTGATACGTCTGTTCATGTCATTGAGGGAGGTTGATCAGCGAGTTCAACTGCTGTTAATCGGCGACCCAGGCGTCGGGCTTCCTCAGCTTCCGGGACTGGTGCGCGCGGGCTTCGTTCCACGGGACCGACTTTCGGATTATCTCGGAGCGTGCGACTTGTTCCTACTTCCTCTCAGCGACACCGTCGCGAATCGTGGCCGATGGCCATCAAAGATCAATGACTACATGTCGTCCGGTCGCCCGACGGTTGCCACGCCGGTCGGCGATCTCGAGTGTTTGTTCTCCCGTCATGAGGTTGGTTTGCTAGGTAGCGATCACGACGGCTCATTTGTCGCAGCATGCCTACGCTTACTGGCTGACTCGACCGCAAGAGCCCGAATAGGCCACAATGCCCGTTTGCTGGCTGAGACCGAGTTTTCGTGGGCGCGAGCCTGTGACGTCCTGATCGGCGTCTATCACGAAGCCCTTGGCGCGGCTTCATAAGGGTTAAAGGTCAGCCAAGTGCGTGAGCAACCCCAGAACTTGAACCGCTGTCGCGTCTCACTGATTAGCCACGCGTATCTGGAGGAGCGCTATAGGGCGAAGTTAGTTCAGATGTCCAGAGCTGTCGACCTTGAACTGGTCGCTCCTGAAACCTTCCCATCCTCATACGGAACAGTCAGCTTTAACGTTGATCCGGTCGCCCAGTACAAAGTACGTCTGCTCCGGCCCTTCTTCCCCATCGGTATCAGGACTTCCACACGTTGGTTCCTACGCAGTTGGGATCTGGGCTTTCGACGGTTCGAGCCGAATATTATTCACGTTGAAAATGAGGTGCACAGCTTTATCCTGTTACAGGCAGTTATGTGCCGGGCATTGTTTGCGCGGCACGCCAAGATCCTGCTGTTCACGTGGGCCAACATTCTCCCAACGGGCTTCAATGGCGTGGTTTTCAAAGCGCTTGCGTTGCTCCTGCGCCCGGCAATCGATTTCTATCTCGTTGGCAATTTGGAGGGCGTGCATGTTCTTGCCCGACTAGGAGTGGAACGCTCACGTATCCGAGTCGTTCCGCAGGTCGGAGTTGAAGACGAACTCTATCGGAAACCCAGCGCGCTGGAGCGCCGAGTGCAACGAGACGCACTCAACCTCGATAGGCGCGACTTTGTGATTGGGTACGTTGGTCGCCTGATAACCGCCAAGGGTATTGACGACCTCCTCCTTGCGACCGAGTTGCTGCGAACTTCCAGCCCCCCAATTAGCGCGCGCATTCTGGTGGTCGGCGACGGGCCAGAGAAGGCCCGACTGTCTGCGCTCGCGCCGAACGTGGTCGTTGTGTCGCCGGGCGGAGGCTCGGCCGCGCTCCCGTACTATCGAGCGATGGACGCACTGGTGCTTCCATCTAGGACGCAGCGCAACTGGAAGGAACAATTCGGACGAGTACTAATCGAAGCGATGGCGTCCACAGTTCCGGTCGTCGGCTCGGACTCTGGCGCGATTCCAGAAGTGGTGGGAGACGCCGGCCTGATCTTCCCTGAGGGGGACGTCAGGCGCTTGGCAGCACACTTAAGGACGCTGGCGGAGAAGCCTGGCCTCCGACAGAAGCTTGCGGAGCGCGGCCGCCTGCGTGTCATTGAACACTACACAGGTGCTCGAATTGCACAGCGCACTCTGGAGGTCTACGCCGCGAGAAGCCCCGTCGTCCAAGCGGGCGCCGCTTCACAGCGTAGCCATGGAACCGATGGCGGCTAGCGTCCAGATCAATTCGGCCCAATGCCGCGCAACCCTGGGCGAAGTATTTGTAGGCCCTCTTTACGAGACGGGTGTGCTCGTCGCACATGGCCAGCGCCTTGATCGGTCGCCCGTCCGAGGTCGAATCGAATATGAAATCGAGCGCCCAGACCTGGTTCCGGCGCTCTGCCCGCAGCCGCTTCGAGGGCACCGTGCTCGTCCCCACCCGCCGTCGCTTCTGCGCGTACGGCCTGACTCTCAAACCTTCCTCACGCCACAACCGCTGAACTCGCTTCCGATTCACCACTGACGACGCAGCAGGCTATGTGCGAACCGATACCCATACCGTGGCCAGTCCCTCGAGATCTCACGCAGCCGGAAGCGCAGCTGCTGCTCCGGCGCCAGCACCGGCCGCGGTGGCCGGCGCTGCGTGGTTGATGAGGAAGGTGCGGGCACCAGTTGCCCCCCAGCGCCTCGGTGAGGACCGGGACCAAGCGCTCGAACTCGTCCAGACCGGCGAGAGCCGAACTGATCGTGTTGCGCGCCTTGACGAAGGTCGCCTGCTGGCCTGCGGGAAGCACCTGAACATCTACCTGCGCGGCGGCTTTCTGTGCGCGGTCGAGGTCTGTGCGGACCTTGACCAGGCTGCTGTCTGTCTGGTCGAGCACGGTTAGCAGAGTCCGGCCTTCCTGGCCACCGGTGGTGGTCGGTTTGATGAGCTGGCCGTAGAGGTCGGCGAGTTCCTGGCCGGCATCTGAGATGGCGGCGCCCATCGTGGCGATGCCGTCGACAGCCGTGTGCCTGGAGCGAGCCAGGTCCCCGACCGCGGGCAACCCCTCCAGGCGGCCCAGGAGCTGACTGCTATCGGCGATCTGGCCGGCAACCATGAACTGCGCCTTGGCGATCGCAAAGTGAGCTTTGGCCTGGGCGATCAGGGCTTCGTCGTGGGTGGCGTTGGCCTGCTGCAGGCTGGCTTTGGCCGCTTCCAAGTCGTTCTGCCCCGCCTGCAGGTGCGCCGTGAGCTGGGCCTGCAGCTGTTCAGACTGCCCCTTGAGAGAGGTGTATGCAAACGCAGTGGCGCCTGTCCGCCCCCCAGGATCACGAAGACTATGCCGCGAGAGCCAGCAGTCCGCGGCCGCGCCTGGCTGGGCGGTCCGATTGATACGCTTAGATTAGAACCGACGGAAGCGCTGAAACCGCCAAAACCGCTGCGAGATGAGTAATAATGCGGCTATGAAGCACCGGCTAGTCTCCACCGCAGCTGTAGCCGAGGAGACCCATCTCGGCACCTCAACGATCAGGCAGTATGCCCGCGAGGGCCGGATCCCAATCGCCGAGACGACTCCGGGCGGCCACCACAGGTATGACCTGGATGCGGTCAAGGAGGAGCTCGGCAAGAT
>Ga0066793_10000246_pt1 | contig 20226 bp, 14 predicted proteins | sample PersoiDNA2013189_FD_83876 | JGI IMG/M metagenome (GOLD analysis project Ga0066793, IMG submission 83876) | Permafrost soil microbial communities from the Arctic, to analyse light accelerated degradation of dissolved organic matter (DOM) -... | ecosystem: Environmental > Terrestrial > Soil >... | reverse complement strand
TCGGCGACGCCTTACAACCACGAGCGGCGCACTTCCTATATCGCCCTCGAATTCGAGTGGTGTGATCCCGAGCACCCGCCGATCGCCGCAGAGCTACGTCAACGCTGGGAGAACGGCGATCGCGAGCGGACGCGCTTCCTCACCATTGGCCTGAGCATCGCGGGCAACGCCAATACGACCGAGCGCATCCGTCCTTTGCGCTTCCTGATCACCGACGGTTCGCGCCTCGGTTACGATCTCGATACCCTGTACGAGACCGGCAACCACCATGAGAAGCGCGCCTATGATCACTCGCGCTTCAAGCAACTGTTAGAGGGCCACGGCATTATCTGCGACACACAGGCCGACTACGAGCGCCAGGTATCGCGCTATCTCTTCGGCTTTGCCGATAGCAAAGATTTCGAAAAACTGATCAACCTCCTGCTGGTCCTGCGCCGCCCCAACCTGAGCACAGAGCTCAGCTTCTCGCGTGTTCACGAGTATCTCAAGATGTCGCTGCGCAAAATCTCCGGCGAGACGACATCACGCGTCATCGGCACCATCGAGCGCATCGACGCTATTCAGAGCGAGATCGAGCGCATCCAGGAAGCATTTGACGCCACCGAGCGCGTGCACGCCGCCCGACAAGCGTTAGCACTGGTGCGCGCGCAACTGGCGGGCTGTGAATACGCGGGCGCGCAGTTAGGTGAGGACGCCATCCAGGGTCGCGTCACAAGGCTGCGCAGAGAGCTCGACAGGGCCACGAACGAGCGTGCTCAGTCCGAGCAGCGCATCCACGATCTCCAGACTGAACAGTATCAGGTGGGAGGCCAGATCAAGGCGCTGGAGGCCAGCGAAGGACTGCAGGTCGCCACGCAGCTCACCATCGCCCGCGAGCGTCAACAGGAGACCTCGTCCCAGTTGCGCCTGCAGGAGCAGGGTCTGAGTGCCGCCCGACGCGCCATCGAGGAGAGCGCCGCCACTCTAGAAAGGCAGCGCGCCCGCTTCGAGCAGATAAAGACGGAGAGCAGCGAGCACCTGCGAAATCTGCAACGTGTTGCCCGCGACGAGGCGCTGTGGGAGGTCGCGGCCTTCCAGTTAGAGGAGGCGCAACGCCAGATCGACGCCATTGCGCCAGGCACCTCCGAGCCTCCTTTGATGCCCGCGGCAGTCGCCACGCTCGTCGGTGAGCAGGCGGACGAGCGCAGCGAGTGGCTGCGTCAACTGGAGGAGCTACATCAGCAGCGCGAGAGGCTGGACTCACGCGTGCAATTCGCCCGCAACCTGGAGACCACGCGCTTTCAGGAACTGGACGAAGCACGCCGCCATTTCCAGGCGGTACAGGACCGTGCCTACTCGGCGCGGGAGCAGTTGGAGAAGGCGCTGGAACCGTTCTACACCGAGAGCACGCTTGCCGCGCAATCGTCCGACGAGCTTATGCTGGACGTGGGCGATGACGACGAGTCGCAGAGTGGGCGTATCGTCGAGCAGCTCGCCGCCGCCATCAACGGCTATCGCCAGGAGATCAGCGCGCTTGAAACTGAACTGAGCGAAGCCGCCGACGCTGCCCAGGGCGAGCTCAACGAACTGCAACTGCTCACAGGCGGCAAGATGCGCGAGATGAGCGAACTCAAAGCCCTCTACGAGCAGAAGCAGGCTGAACCGGAGTACGTTCCGCCGCGCTCGGAGCGGCGCACGCGGGCCCGCGCAAAGCTGCTTGAGCAGGGCATCGCCGCGCAACCGCTCTACTCCCTGCTCGATTTTCTATCTGATACAGCCGAAGACGAGGCAGGCCGTATCGAGTTTATGCTTGAAGATGCCGGTCTGCTCGACGCGCTCGTCGTTGCACCCGAGCAGGTCGCCGCCGCCGATGCTCTCCTGACCAAGGATGGCTTGAGCGATTGCCGCCTGGATATTGTCTCTCTGAACGGATTGGCGCGTGGTTACAACGGCAACCATAATGTACTGCGCTTCGACGCTGCTCAGGATCAGCGCTGGGAGGCGATCACGAACGAACTGCTGCCCGTGCTTGGAGGCCAGAACGGCGAGGCCGCTGCGGCGCGTTACGCCCTGCACGCGGACGGAAGCTGGACGCATGGCCTGCTGACGGGCCGCGCTGGCATTGGCATGGCGCGCAGCATCGGAAAAGCCACGCGCCTGCGCGCCCGGCTGCGCGAACTCGACGCCTTGCAGCAACAACGAGCGGCTCTCGCTGCCGAACTGCAGGAACTCACCGAGCGCCTCGCGTACTACGAGCAGCAGTTGGCACAGATACAGGAGAAGCAGACACAGTTGCGCCGTCTGCTCCGTGATAGCGGCATCGAGGATAGCTACGCCGAACTCGCGCAGGTCAGAACTACGGTAGACAGCGCCAGGAGCAAGTATCAGAAGGCCCGCGTGCAGACCCAGGAGGTGCGCCAGCAATATAACGCCTTGCTTGTTCAATTGGAGCGCGAGAGCAGGGGCGTTGGTCAGTTCGTCGGCGATGCGCGCCGCGTGCAGGCCGCGCTAATGGGTATGGTCAAGCTGAAAAACCAGGCGCGCACGCTGCAAAACCAGCTCAATAACGTCATTCACACCTGGCACGAGCACCAGACGGCCCGCGTGGGAGTCGAGCAGGCAAAGGTCAACGAAATCAACGTCGTCAGCCTGTACGAGCGCGTGCGTTCGCAGGCTTTACAGGTGCAGGCGGAGATGGAAGAGCTGCTGCGCGTCGCCGCCTCCTCGAACGCTGAGGAGTTGAGCGAGCGCCTGCGCACATTGCGCGAGCGCAACGAGACGCTCTTTACAGAACTGGATACCGCCAGGGGAAACTTCATCCGCCTGGACGAGCGTATGCATAACGTAGAGAGCAACCTCGCAGAGGCCGTGAGCAATCTGCAGGTCGCGCAGGCCGATCGCAACGATAAGCAGGCGCGCTTCGCTGAACTACTGGCGGCGTACCCGGTCGCCCAATTGGTAGCGGCGCGTCAACAGGCAGGAAACGGCGATTACATGGGCGTGGTCCGCAAGCTCCTGGGTACCGAACTGCGCGAGGGCGAGATTCCGCCGCGCAAAGAGCAACTTGAGGGCGAGTACCGCGACGCCTATAACGCCCTCGTGCGCACCTTCACACACGAGCAACCAACCTTGCTCGAATATGGACCGGACCTGGACGATCAGGGGCAAGTGATATTCCTCAACGAGAACAGGTGCATTCCGATCGAACTGCTGCAGATCCTGGGCGAGCGCATCGAGATGCAGAAGACGCTGCTAGACGAGGAGGAGCGTCAGTTGTTCGAGGACTTCCTCCTACAGGAGATCGCCGAGGCCATTCGCATGCACATCCTGGAGGCTGAGGAATGGGTGCAGCAGATCAATGGCGTGCTCAGCAACCTGCCCATGATCGGCGAGCACTACACGCTGCAATGGAAGGCTCCTGCCGAGTATGATATGACGAAACTGGGCAGCCACCTCGCTCAACACTATCGCCTTCTGCGCAAGCCCGCGCAGAGCCTGACGACCGAGGAGACCGAAACGCTGATGAGCGCGTTCCGACGCGAGATCGAGGCCGTGCGCCTGCGCCAGCAGGAGAGTCCCGACACCAACTTCATGGAGGCGCTGGAGCAGGTCTTCGACTATCGCGAATGGTTCCACTTCGATGTCTGGGTTACGCCCATCGGAGGTCAGCGCCAGCGCCTGACCGATCGCGTTGCGGGCACGCGTAGCGGTGCCGAGCAGCTCTTCGCGCTCTACGTCCCGCTCTTCGCAGCCCTGGGTGCCCTCTATCGCAGCGCTGCTCCTGGCGCACCGCGTCTGCTGGCCCTGGACGAAGCATTCGACAAAGTAAGCACCGCCAATACGCAGCGTATCATGGAGTTCCTGGTCTCGCAGGACTTCCAGTGGATTATGACGGGTCCCCAGGTCAGCGGCACCGGATCGAGAATTCCCGCCAGCGCCCGCTACCTGATGATTCACGAGAAGGGCTCGCCGATCGCCACCGCCTCGGCCTCGTTCTGGAGCGATAGCAAGAGCAACTCTAAAAAAGGTAAAGTATGACCAGCATCCCTTATGCCCGGTTCTTGTCCTATGAGGTGAAGGATATGCTGAGTGGCGAGCAGGTGCCCGCCGACCCCAATACATGGAGGCCCGTGTAATGAGCGAGGCAGGCGCGCAGCGAGCCGTGGATTTTTTTGTGCGGGTCGGCTTGACGCGCCTTCTGGAGAGGTTGCGCGCCAAATATATCGCCGAGGGACAGGTGCGCGGTCAGATCGTGCTGGAGGAGAGCAGCGCAGGCGAGCGTCGCGAGATCGCCAGCTTCCTGGGCAGAGTCCCGTATCGCGATACCTCCATTAGAGTCAGGCTTGCGGATATCGACGCAGCATTGCGTAAAAGTGGTTTCGCCTGCTCATTGCTCGACGTGCTCATCGCCTTTCGCCCCGACAAGCCTCTGGAGACGCGGCAGGAACGGCGAGCCGCCCGCGCCGCGCATCAATTTGACTTTCACTCCGCGCTACATGCCTTAGCGGAGGAACTACCCGAGCGCGGACGTTTCTGGCTGCTCAACGGTCTGCACGGGCTGGAATGGCTCTTTGCGCGCTACAAAAACGCGCCGTTGGAGGAGCAGGAACGCCAGCTCGCTATCATCGGCTATATTGCCACCCTATTAGATCAATTACCGGTACACTCCGAGCGGCTGGCCCTCTTTGCACAGCGGACGAGCGGCGATCCGCACGCCCTGGACGCGGGTCGTCCCGCCGGTCGCCTGTTTTTGCTCGCGCTCAACGACCTCTCTAACACTGCGCTATCCACGCCTCCGCAGGAGCGCGCGCACGCGCTACGCCTCTATAACGAGGTAGGATTGCTGGTCGATACCATCTCATCGAGCGTCGCCGTCTTCAATCTGACGGGCGCGCTCACCCGTTCGGGCGAGGTCGATCCATTGCCGCGTGCAGCGGGCGAACGCATACTGCTCCTGCCGCAGCGCCAGCTATTGGAGTGGAGCAGCGCGCAGGCAACGCGGCCCGCTATCTACGTCTTCGAGAATCCCCAGGTCTTCGAAGAGGTCAGCGACGAGCTTGCACGCCAGGATGTGCCTGGGACGCTGCCGACGCTCGTTTGTACAGCGGGCTGGCCCAGCGTTGCCGCACTGCTCCTGCTCGACCAGTTGCTGGCTGCCTCAGTGGAGCATACGCTTTATTACAGCGGAGACTTCGATCTAAAGGGTTTGCAGATCGCCGCACACCTGCTGGCGCGCTATCCGGGCCGTTGTCAACCCTGGCGCTTCGATCCTGAAGCCTATCTCCATGCCTTACAATCCGAAGGGATGCCAGCGCGAGAGAACGAGCTGGCGTTGCTCAGCGCGCTACCGGAAGTCTTTGCTCCCCTGATCGCGGTTATGCAGGAGAAAAGCAAATGGGCCTACCAGGAGGGTATAGCCCATCTCCTGGCAAGCGATGTGATAGCTGGCTCATAGCGTCCAGACCTGTGCATTGGTGAACGCCTCATCAACGTTATTGCCGGTGTTATAAGCAACCACGCCGACATGGCCGCTGGTATACGTGCTATCGTTCACGGTGGCAACCTGTTGCTTGTTGATATAAAGGTCTATCTTGCTGCCACGCGCGACCACGGCGATCTGTAGTGGCTGCCTGGCGTTGACCTGCGCGTTCCCTTCGTGAAGCGTCTGTGGCTTGGTATCTGGCTTCGTGTACAAGAAGAGTGCAAACGAGCCATCGTTGGCTACGACATAGGAGTAGTAGTGCCACTGCGCCGCGTCGCCACGGAAGGTAATCCCTCCGAGCGCGTCATTTTTCAGCTGTACCGTTGCCTGGTAGGTGAAATCTTTGAAATTGGACTTGAGGGCGGAGCAGGGCGAGATGGTGTTGGCCGTTGGGTCAATATCGTGGTAGGCCCCGTTCGTAAAGCTGCAATTCGCATTCTCTTCCCACCCATTGCCATGACTATTGTCGTTCAGCGGATCGTTTAATTGGAGATTGCTGCTGAAGGGATAGGTATTGGCGGCTGCTGTGGCCGTGGCATACGTTCTTGCCTGGGCGGTGGCTGTGATGTAGGCATTCGCCTGGGCCGTGGCCGCGATATGCGCGTTCGTCTGGGCGGTCGCTGTGGCGTTCGCGTTAGCGACCTGGGTATTGTGGATGGGGATAGCGATGGCCGCGATGGCCGCGAAGATGACGACGAGCGCTACGATAACGATCACGGCAGTACGCATTCCCGATGGACGCTTCTTGGGCAGATGGTCAGGCTGGTTGCCCTGGTTATACTGCGGAAAAGGTGCGTTTGGATATTGATAAGGGGTATTTTGAGCCGCTGCGCCTGGCTGCTGGCTATAGGGACCGTAAGCGGTCGGCGGCGTGCCTCCCTGTGGCGGCGGGTACTGATTGCCGGGCGCAGGATACGGCGGCTGTTGCGGGGGATACTGATTCCCCTGTTGCGGTGGTGGATACTGGTTGCCCGGCTGCTGTGGAGGGTAGCCGTAGCTGTTTGGATTCGAAGCTGGCGGTGGCGCTCCATAGCCTGGCGTCTCGTAAGGATTAGGAATGGGCGCATTGTTTTCGTATGGATTAGAATCTGAATGCATGGATGCTCTTTCTCCTTGAGTAGTACGAGCGTCGTAATAGCTTTTCAATTAGTATTATCGCACAGGGAACGTTAGCGGCGTAGTCGAAAATACACTTTTCATGTGTGATCCTGGTAACTAGTCAGCAAGGGATCACCCGGCTAGTTACCAGGATCACACTTGGAGCTTTATTATGCTGACTCTGCTACAATAAGAAGGGAGTGTCCCACTTTTGTACCAGGCGTTTTGCTTCTTCCCATCATTTGCTATAATACGGTGAACTGAAGAAGACATATTTTTAATGTAAAATAAATAGAAAGCAATTATAGAACTCCAATGTTTAAACAGAAAGAAGCATGGAAAGAGGCGACATGGGTTTTTGCCATGAGCCGCCTGATGATTATTCTCATCAGCATTTTTTGCGTCGGCTTTTTCTCACAAGCCGCTCGTAATTTCGGCGCAGATTGTAAGATAGATGCCTTCTGTATCTACTACCATTGGGATGTCGTTCACTATGTCCATATCGCCTTCTATGGCTATCGTGTCGTGCAGGATACGGGCTTTTTTCCACTCTGGCCATTAATTCTACATGGAGTCGGCTGGCTATTGGGGGGGAATAATCCAATATCCTACATTATCGCCGGTCTGTTAGTTGCAAATATCTGTTTTTACTTCGCGCTGGTATTCCTGTATAGATTGGTGAGCGAAGAGTTTGAGCAGTCGACCGCCAGGCGAGCGCTTTATTATTTCGCCTTCTCCCCGTTCGCGTTCTTCTTTTTCCTGGGCTATACGGAATCGCTCTTTGTCATGCTGTGTATCGCAACGTTCTTGCTGCTGCGGCAAGAGAGCAGGTGGGCGTGGTTGTGCGCGGGACTGCTCGGTTTTCTGGCGACCATGACGCGCTCGTCGGGACTGGCACTGGCCGTGCCCTTTCTTGTTATCGGACTGCGCGATAGCTTGCGACTACATTTTGAGCGGGCCAGTTTCTCGCAATGGTGGGGCCTGCTGCTGCGCCTCGCGCCGGTGCTCTTGATTCCCGCCGCCCTGGGCACCTACATGCTCTACCTGTGGATTACCAAGGGCGATCCGCTGGCCTTTAGTTCCCAGGAGGCGGCTGTCTGGAATCGTCACCTGTCGTTGCCGTGGCAAGGCATAGTGGCATCGCTGCAACTGATGTTTGATCCGCGTTCGAATGTCTGGACGCGAACGCAGAATCTTCTGGACACGCTTTTTACGATCCTCCCGCTGGCGATCCTGTTTATCGGCTGGCGGCGTATCCCGCTGCACTATATCCTGTTTTGTCTGGCATTGGCACTTATTGCGCTCAGTTTTCCCATCTATTATATAGAGCCACTCACGTCGCTCCCACGCTACTTGCTCGTGGCCTTCCCGGTGACGATCCTGTGCGCGATGTGGGGCAAGCATGCGCGCTTCGATGCCTTCTATACGGCATTCTCGTTGCCGCTTTTCGGCCTGATCACGATTATGTTTTTGGTAGCTTTCTGGGTCGCGTGAAGCAGTGTTGCAGGCTCTACTGCTCTTTACCAGTTTATGACCCCATCATCGGGTAGGGACTGCATTTATGCCGTCCAGCGATTCATCGCTCTGCATCAAGATGAATCCAGGCAGCAAGCGCATTGAGACAGTACACGGCGATGAATCGCCGGACGCGATAAATCGGGTCCCTACTGACAAAACCGCGCATATTTTGTTAAAGAGCTTAATACGGTCTCTACCTGATATCAGGGATCTAGTGACCTTTGACAGAGCGTTACGGTCGGACGTCTGCTTTACGAGCCGCCAGATCGACAAAGAACTGCATCGACTGCGGATTGCTCAGCGCGTCCATGCTGATGGCCTTCTCCAGAGGAACGCCCATGAACAGTTTCTTCACAGGCACCTCCAGCTTTTTGCCGCTGAGCGTGCGCGGCACATCGGGAATAGCGACGATGTCGTCGGGTACATGATGGGGAGAAATATGGGAGCGCAAGTTCTGCTTGATCTTCGTCTTCAGGGCGTCGGTGAGCTCCACGCCTTCTTTGAGTACGACGAAGAGTGGCATATAATATCCACCATCCTTCATCTCGACGCCGATGATCAGGCTATCGAGCACCTCCGGCATCGCCTCCACGACGCGGTAGATCTCACTGCTCCCCATCCTGATCCCCATGCGGTTGATCGTCGAATCAGAACGCCCGTAGATGATCGCGCTACCATGCGGTGTGACCTTGATCCAGTCGCCGTGCCGCCACACGCCTGGAAACTCGCTGAAGTAGCTCTCCCTGTAGCGCTGCCCATCGGCATCGTTCCAGAAGTAGAGGGGCATGGAGGGCATGGGCTGCGTAATCACCAGTTCGCCGACCTCATCGATGAGCGCCTTACCCTGCTCGCTGAACGACTGCACGCTTGAACCGAGCAGACGGCATTGCAGCTCGCCCGTACGTACAGGGAGTAGGACCGAGCCACCCACGAAGGCCGAGCAGACGTCGGTTCCGCCGCTGATCGAGGCCAGCCACAGATCACGCTTCACATGCTCGTAGACCCAATCGAAGCCTTCTGGTGAGAGTGGCGATCCGGTCGAGCCAATTGTGTGCAGCTTGCTCAGATCGTAGGTCTTGCCCGGCTCGATGCCAGCCTTCATGCAGGACGAGATGTAGCCCGCGCTCGTCCCGAAGAGCGTCATCCCGCTATCCTGCGCAAACTTCCACAGCGTTTCCAGATCCGGGTAGGCCGGGCTGCCATCGTAGAGCAGCACTGTTGTGTTGACCAGCAGGCCGCCAACCAGCAGATTCCACATCATCCAGCCCGTCGTCGTAAACCAGAAGAAGCGGTCGCCTGGCCTCAGATCAACGTCCAACGTGAGCTGCTTCATATGCTCCATAAGGATGCCGCCCTGTCCCTGCACGATCGGTTTGGGCAGTCCCGTCGTGCCAGAGGAGTAGAGAACCCACAGTGGATGGTCGAACGGTACCTGCTCGAATGCCAGTTCAGCGGAGTTTTCGAGCAAGGTATGCCACGGCACCAGTGAGGTGTATTCTCTGGGAATGGTCTCGGTGACGTAGGGTACCAGCACCGTCTGTTGCAGGGTTGGCAACGCCTTTTGCAGATCGGCGATGACCGCGAAACGATCGAAAGTACGCCCGTTGTACTGGTAGCCATCGACCGCGAAGAGCACCTTCGGCTCGATCTGCTTGAAGCGGTCGATCACGCTATCTTTCCCGAAGTCGGGCGCGCAGCTCGACCAGATCGCGCCTATGCTGGCGCAGGCCAGAAAAGCGATAACCGTTTCAGGAATATTCGGCATGTACGCCACCACGCGATCACCGCGCTGCACGCCCATGCGCCGCAGAGCTCCCGCGATCGCGCCAACCTTCTGGCGCAGCTCGTCCCACGAGACCTCGACCATCTCATGGCGTTCGGAGCGGAACAGTAACGCGGGACGATCCGGCGTCCTGTTCCTGAAGACGTGCTCGGCATAGTTCAGCTCGGCACCGGGAAACCACTGCGCGCCCGGCATCTTGCGCTCCACCAGCACTGTCTTGTAGGGCTTTGAGGCTTTTATATGAAAATACTCCCACAGTGATGCCCAGAAATCTTCGATATGCGTCACCGACCACTGCCACAGATACTCACGCGTGGCAAAGTGCAACTTCCGTGTCTCCGCCAACCATTGCATGTAGCGTGTCACGTTGGCCTGTTGCTTTCGCTCCTCCGAGGCTTCCCACAGTGGCAATCCCTCGCTGATAGGAGTGACCATAGAAACACCGTCCCTTTCTCTTTGCTTGCGACCTTGAAACTCTTCCTATACATCTGCCTTTCGTCATGAGTCCTATTAGTGTGCCGTCCAGCCGCAGTCGATCATCTGCGCGCTTCCCGTAATGGCGCTGGCGAAATCGCTGCACAGGTACGTCGCGAGGTGCGCCACCTCTTCCGGCTCCAGCAAGCGTTTGATAGCGCCCTCAGCCGCCATGACCTTCTCCACGACCTCCGACTCGGGGATATTGTGGATGCGCGCCTGGTCGGCGATTTGCTTCTCGACAAGGGGCGTGCGCACATACGAGGGGCAGATGGCATTGCACGTAACGCCGTGCTCGGCAGCTTCGAGGGCCGTAACGCGTGTCAGACCCAGCAAGCCATGTTTGGCGCTGACGTAGGCCGCTTTATAGGCAGAAGCTCTGAGCGCGTGGACCGAGGCGATATTGACGATGCGTCCCCATTTATGTTCATACATATTGGGTAGCACGGCCTGGGTCAGCAGGAAAGGCGCGGTGAGCATAATCTCGATGATCGTGCGCCACTTCTCCTCCGCGAACTCGATAATTGGCGCGACGTGCTGGATGCCAGCGTTGTTCACCAGGATATCGACACATCCTTCGGCCTCTATCGTCTCCTGCACCAGGCGTTGCGCGTTGCCCGGCTGCGCCAGGTCGGCAACCTGAAAGCGCGCGCCCGCCAGGTCAGCGGCGGCTGCGCGTCCCTGCTCGCTCTCAAGATCGGCCAGGGTCACGCGCACGCCCTGCTGTGTCAAATCGCGCGCGATCGCCAGCCCGATGCCCGACGCGGCACCCGTGACGATGGCTACTTTGCCAGCTAAACTCATCAGGAAGACCTCCTTCTTCTTTCCGATTGTATTCTTGTTGCACATGTGAGGCATACATCAGGATATAACATTCTGCGTCACTTTGCTCACGCGTGCGCTGATTGCGCATCTTCAAAAGGCCTCTCCTCCTCTCATACACGAGGGCGGACAATGGCGGGTATATCGTGATTCTTCCGTGACGGGCAGGGGGCCGATCGTGACAGAGCGGTGACAGGAAGAACATATGCTGGTACTAGACACAATAGCCCTTTGGAAAGAGGCATGCAATAAGTATTATGTCTCTCCGAGGCCAGCTAACCTGACAACGGAGTCTTGGGTCGAAAGGAGAAAGCAGTGTTTCGACGTATTCTTGTACCATTGGATGGGGCTGCTCGGGCCGAGAAGGCGATACCGGTTGCAGCGCGCCTCGCTAAGGCTTCTGGAGGCTCCCTGGTGCTTTTGCAGGTTATTAGTACGCCTGTGGATACCAGTGGATTTATGTACGAGCCTATGGTCTTTACACAGGCAGATATAGATACCGAGGTCTCGAAGGCCACGAAATATCTTATGACGCTCTCCTTAGCGGATGAGCTAGCAGGCATCGATGTGCATACACTGATCCTGATTGGGACGCCAGCACCTTCGATTCTCTTCGCCATTCAGAACAATGATATCGACCTGGTTGTCATGAGTAGCCACGGTGAAACGGGGCTGATGCGTTGGGTGATGGGGAGCGTCGCGCAGAAGATCGTGCGCCAGAGCCCCGTACCAGTCCTGGTGCTACGTGACGGAGGGCCAGTGTTGGGCAAGCCGTCTCCCATAGCGCCGCGCGCGCTGGTCTCGCTGGACGGTTCGCATCTTGCAGAGAGCGCCATCCTCCCGGCAGCCCAGATCGTATCCGCGCTGGCAGGGTCCGCCAGAGGAGTATTGCACCTCGCACGCATTGTGACGTACCCACCAGAACTTGAGCCCTTGCTGGGCTCCTCCTCCATAATTGCAGCCCATTCCGTGCAGCACGAAGAGGAAGAGGCGCACAAGTATATGAGTGACCTGATCGCACTTCTGCAGCGGGGAGATCTCGCTACGTTCAATCTCGACATCACCAGCTCCGTCATCTTCGCATCTGACGTTGCTGCGACTCTAGTACGCCTGGCTGAGAAGGGCGACGAGCTGCAAGGTACAACCGGTTGTGAGTTGATAGCGATGGCGACGCATGGGCGCAGTGGCCTGCAGCGCTGGGCGATGGGAAGCGTTACGGAGCGCACACTGACAGCTACTAAGCTGCCAATGCTGATTGTACGACCAGAGGGTACCCTCGTGAAGCACCCGCATGTCCTGCAAGAGCTGAGTAGCGTCATGTGAGTTAGTTTCGCAAAGAGTTTAATGAAATTGGCGGGATGGGAGCTCGGGCTCCCATCCCGCCAATTTCATTAAACTCCACTGTTCCTCAGAGGTCAATTTATGCTAAAATGGAGGAGCACATCTCTCTAGCATCTCTGGAAAGCGCCGGGAAGTCTGGTCGGCATTGTAGCGTCTTATATCCTGATATGGAACTGTTCCACGCAGAGAGCGCAAAATGTGAACAGTGAAGGGGATGGAACCGTCTATGTCCGCCACGATCACCCTGATCTTTGGTCTCCTGGTTGCTATTATCGCATTAGCCGCTGTTGCGACGAAGATCCGTATGCCCTACGCAATCTTCCTGACACTGGGCGGACTGCTGCTAGGCTTTATACCGGGTCTGCCCAGAGTCCAGCTCAATCCAGACCTGGTCCTGTTCCTCTTCCTGCCACCGCTGATCTATTCCTCGGCATGGTTTACATCCTGGCGCGAATTCCGTGCTACGTTACGCCCGATCTTGCAGCTCTCGATCGGCCTCGTGCTGGTCACCACAAGCGTCGTAGCCATTGTAGCACACTCCGTCGGCCTGCCCTGGCCCGTTGCCTTCGTGCTGGGCGCGCTCGTCTCGCCGACAGACGCGGTGGCGGCGAGCGCGATGGCGCGTAGCTTTGGGCTGGCGCGGCGCGTGATGACGGTGATCGAGGGCGAGAGCATCGTCAACGATGCGACCGGCCTGGTCATCTATCGTTTCGCCGTTGCCGCCGTCGTCACGGGCACTTTCTCGCTTGGAGAGGCGAGTCTGCAATTTGTGCTTGTCAGCCTCGGCGGCTTGCTGGTGGGTATCGTCGTAGGTTGGCCGCTGGCATGGGTGCATCGTCAACTGGATGATGCGCCGTTAGAAATCTCGATCACCCTGCTGACACCCTTTGCCGTCTATCTGTTAGCCGAGGTGCTGCATGTATCGGGCGTACTGGCCGCGCTTGCCGCTGGACTCTACCTGAGCCGACAATCGTCGCGCTTCTTCTCATCCAATACGCGCCTGCAAGCCAACGCCGTCTGGGAGGTGCTCATCTTCCTACTCAATGGCTTCGTATTTCTATTGATTGGGCTCCAGTTGCACGGCATCCTGGATACCGTTGCCAGTAGTTCAGCGCTCGGCCTGCTGGTAGATGCTGTAGTCGTATGCCTTACGGTTGTGCTGATTCGCATCATCTGTGTCTTTGCTATTACGTACCTGCCATTTCTGCTTAATGCTCGCACACAGGCAAAGGACCCATATCCTGACTGGCGCAACGTCATGATTGTCGCCTGGACAGGGATGCGTGGCGGCGTCTCGCTGGCGGCAGCCCTGGCTCTGCCGCTCACAATCGCCAATGGGCAGATGTTTCCTGCACGGGATCTGGCTATCTTTCTGACCTTTTGTGTCATCATCGTCACCCTTGTTCTACAGGGATTGAGCCTGATCCCCCTCATCCGCTGGCTCAGGCCCGAACGAGACACATCGCTGGAACAGGAACACGCGCAGGCGCATATCACCGCCGCCCACGCTGCCCTTGAGCGTCTGGGCGAACTGGCGACGGAGGATGATATGCCCGAAGAGTACCTGAATCGGCTGCGTTCTCACTACGAAAAGAAAATCAAGCTGCTCAAAGCGCGCAACGATGGGAACGAAGATGAACAGCATGAAAACCGGGCAATGGCGAAGCAGCGCCTTTACCAGGAGGCGCTGACAGCCGAGCGCACCGCGATCATCAAGTTGCGCGACCAGGGCCATATCGATGATGAAGCGCTGCGCGTCGTCGAGCGCGAGCTCGATCTTGAAGAGCAACGGCTGCGCGGTGACTGGTGAGCCATTATATTGTGTGCGATTGTCTCCATAGCCTGGCATCTAGTGAGCGCCGCCCTCTGGCGCTCACTATTCTTACTCATTGACTGCTTACCAGGTTACGAGCAGCATGAGTGGGCCGTGAAAAACGGGCGCGAAGATATTTACCTATAAAAAATTGTAGGAGAAAAATTTTATAGGTTTTTAATGATGAAAACAGGAACTTTTTCTCGTGTGCTGCGTACATATAGAAGCGATTTTATGTATGTTATGCGAGACGCTCAGGAGGGACGATGGATAAAGAAAAGCTGATCGGAGAAATGTTGCTGCTTCCCATGACGGCCATTGAGTATCATATGAGCAAACATCTAGCAGACCTGTTTCCTGATAAAGCGCTGATCGAAGGTGAGATCGGATGTTTTGACGTTGAAGGCTACGCCGCCGCTCAGCATTGTGTATTATCCCGTAAGACGTTTATGTATAACCAGATGACCACGTATTGGAAGGGGCCGGAGCCTGAAATGATGCCCGGACAATTTCCAGGCATGCATCCCAATGCGATGATCAATGGACAGAGTCCGGTTCAGCCTTCCGAGGCAGAGAAGGATACTATTGATCGCTTCAAAAAAGCATGGCTCGAAGTGCAGTGGCAGGGTGCAGCGCTGGATGTGCTGCTGCTACAGTGCGACGATGGGCAGTTTCACAAGTATCATTACTGGATTATCGCCGCGAACGAAGAGATTGCGCGCAGTTTTCTGGCAGCCGTCTGCAAGTGGAATACGGAATTGCGCGGCGAGGTACTTGTTTTTGATAACGGCTACTGGTATAAAGATGAGCACCTTTTTCATGATATTAAAAATGCGACCTTTGACAATCTCATTATGCAAGGAAGTCTGAAACAGGACATTCGCGCCGATATCACGCAGTTTTTTGCCGCCCGCGAGACCTATGAGGAGTGTGGCGTGCCCTGGAAGCGCGGCATTCTCTTCGTTGGACCTCCTGGTAATGGTAAGACGCATGCGGTGAAGGCGCTTATCAACTCAATTGATCAGCCCTGTCTTTACGTAAAGAGTTTTCGTTCCCCACATGGTGCGCCAGACGAGGTGTGTATCCGCAGGGTGTTCGACCGGGCGCGCAAGACGGCTCCCTGCGTGCTGGTATTGGAGGATCTCGACTCGCTCGTCACCGCGCATAACCGGTCCTTTTTCCTGAACGAGTTGGACGGTTTTGCCGCCAATATCGGCATCGTGACCCTGGCAACGACCAATCATCCCGAGCGCCTCGATCCCGCCATTCTCGATCGCCCCAGTCGCTTTGATCGTAAATACCCCTTCATTCTGCCCGCATTGGCGGAACGCAAGGCGTACATCACCATGTGGAATGGCACGCTGAAACCCCGGCTGCGCCTCACTGACGAGGGCATAGAAACGATCAGCGCGCAGACGGAGGACTTCTCCTTCGCCTACCTGAAGGAGCTCTTCCTCTCCTCCATGATGCGCTGGATCTCGGGTCCACAACGAGGAGCGATGGAAGAGGTTATGGCCGGGCAAGTGAACGTGCTGCGGGAGCAGATGGTCAGCGCGAGTACGCTGCCCGAACCTGAAATAGATGGCGAGCAGGCACCACAAATGCCACGAGGCATGATGATGTCGAGGATGATACGGCAGACGCATTTCAGAGGGAGAATGTAGCGCCATCATTTTACGGCTACAGGTTGCGTCGGCGCGTGAACCACTGCGCGGCGAAATCGACCGCCGGTCGCTGGCGAAAAAGCCGGGTCATCGCTGATCCGATCTGGGCAACCTGGACCTGTCCTGTCTGCTCGAACGCGTGCCCGATCTGGGGGAAGATGTCGGAATCTATCTCGATATCGGGATAATTCTTCCACACGCGCCCGCCGTTCTCAAAAATGGGCGACCCCTGTATCATCTCGACGGCCCCCGGCGCGCGGTACTCGGCGAGGTGCAGCGAAGTGGTCGTATCGTAGTTGGTTCCCAGCATCAAGACCCAACCATCCAGGTCATAGATGCGCGCCAGGGGCGAGCCTTCGCCAAGCGAGTATGCGAGGGTATGCCCTTGCGTGATGTACGCGGCGTGCGTTCCCCATGCCGCGAACGAGACGATGGGGTGAGAGCTGCGCAGGACGCCGGGCAGGGTGCGGAAGACCTCGACGATCCTGCCCATATGCTCCGTCGGCGTCACGCGCGGATCGAACGCGGGCATCGTTTCATAGATCGTGGGCCACCAATCACGCGGAACCGGCGGTGCCTGCCATTGCACCGGATCTGAGTAGCCGGGCGTCTGCGTGGGCATCACGATAGTTCCCTCCGCCATCACAACATCCTGTAGCGCCTGCACGACAGCTACGGGACCGCCGCAGACCCAGCCCAGGGCGCGCAACGAGGAATGCACGATCACCGTCATGCCGGGCCGCACGCCGAGCTGGCGCAGGTCGCGAGCGAGGCTCTCACGCGTGCGTGGGAGCGGTGTCTCCTCTACGATCTGTCCTTCACTCATAAACATCTCCATCTTTTTCCGTTATTGTACAACCTGCGTACACATTTATAATAGTCCAATAGATGGTATTCACGCCTCGTTGGCGGATGATAGGATAGCGAAATTCGTGCTATAGTTGCTCATATAAACTTGCTACTAACCTGCATACTTATTACTTGGAAGGGAGACGAGCATGGGCAATGTTGTGACTGAGAAACGAGAGGAGCTACTGATTGTGACGCTCAACCGGCCCGCCGTGCGCAACGCCATCGACGGGCCAACGGCTGCCGAACTGGTACGCGTATTTCGCGAGTTCGATGGTGACGAAACGCTCTCCGTAGCCGTGCTGACCGGGGCGGATGGCGTCTTCTGCGCGGGTGCCGATCTCACCTCGCTGACGGAGGGTGAGCGCGCCCTGCACGTTGCCGAGGAGGGCGACGCGCCGCTCGGCGTCTCGCGCATGCTGCTCTCGAAGCCCGTCATCGCGGCTGTCGAAGGCTACGCTGTGGCTGGTGGACTCGAACTGGCGCTGTGGTGCGATCTGCGCGTCGCCGCCGAGGATGCCGTCTTTGGTGTATATTGTCGACGCTGGGGCATTCCCCTGGTCGACGGCGGAACGGTGCGCCTGCCGCGCCTGATCGGGCACAGCCACGCGCTCGATATGATCCTCACCGGGCGCGGCGTCTCGGGGCAGGAGGCGCTGAGCATGGGACTCGCCAATCGCATCGTGCCGCGTGGGAGCGCGTTGGACGCCGCGTTGGCGCTGGCGCGGGACCTGGCGCGCTTCCCGCAGCTCTGCCTGCGCTCGGATCGGCTCTCGTCGTATGAGCAATGGTCGCTGCCTACCGACGAGGCGCTGCACAACGAGACGCGCCGTGGCCTCACAGTCATCCGCTCGGGCGAGACCGAGGAGGGTGCCGGGCGTTTCAGGACCGGCCATGGAAGGCACGGCAGCGCGCACGATATTTAGATGGATCGACTGATGTATTCTGGCGTAAGAAGAGAGGTGTGATGCAAAAGCGTTCGCAGCGCTTGCAAGGATTGTCGTTTGCCAACGCAGCAGTGCTCTTTTTCGGGTTGGCAGGAGTTCTGGGCAAACTGACAGCGCTGCCCGCGCCGCTCATCGTCTTTGGGCGCGTCCTGTTCGCAGGCGTCGTGCTGCTCGCCATCTCCTTGTTCCAGCATACTCCCCTGCGCCCGCAGAGACGACGCGATGGCCTCATATTGGTGGGACAGGGAGCGCTCCTTGCCCTGCACTGGACGAGCTTCTTTCAATCCATTAATGTCTCGAATGTAGTGATCGGGCTGCTCTCCTTCTCAAGCTTCCCACTCTTCACCGCCATATTGGAGCCGCTCCTGCTGCGGCATAGCCCCAGTCGCGTGCAGGTTCTGGCCGCGCTACTCATCCTGCCGGGAATCTACCTGCTGGTGCCCTCGTTCACCCTGCAAAACCAGACCACGTTGGGAGTCGCGTGGGGCGTGCTCTCCGGAGCTACGTTCGCGCTACTCTCAGTAACGAATCGCTGGCTCGGACGCTCGTATCCCAGCCTGACGATCAGTCTGTACCAGGACGGTGTAGCGGCGCTCGTCTTACTGCCCGCGCTCTTGCTGGCACCCGGCACGACATTATGGACGCCGCACACGCTCCTGATCTTGCTCATCCTGGGCGTCGTCTGCACGGCCCTCGCGCACACGCTCTTCATCGCCAGCATGCAGCGCATCACCGCCCAATCGGCGAGCCTGCTGGCAAGCCTGGAGCCTGTCTGGGGCATCGTCTTCGGCATCGTACTCCTGGGAGCATTCCCCACGCCGCGCACGCTGCTGGGTGGCGCTATTATCCTGGGCGCGACACTACTACCGGGCCTGTTCGACCTGTTATCTCCTCGCGCTAAGATACTATAAGCAGAAAAATGGAGAGTGGGATTCATGGGGGGGCTGGTGTAGCGCTTGTAAGCGCCACGAACAGCCGGGGAAACGGTTCCGTCCGATCTACGTACTAAAGGTAGAACCGTTAATTCAGGAGAAGAGAGGTTCTTTCTCTTCTTCACCGCAAACATGTGCATACACAACGACGCGCTTTGCAAGCGGGATCTTCACCCATGCTTCGTGGGCGGAGTGATTGAGAGTATTATCCTCTTCGGAATCCGGCTCAACGCTGAGGGACTCTATACCATGTGGCACATAGATGAAGAACTCATCCTGCACTGGTAGCTGATTGTTCATAATGGATTCCTGTCTGACATAGTGGGTGCGACCTACAAAACTTCCTCCATGCTTAGTATACAAGGTCAATGTAAAGGGACTATGAAGAAATTGTAGCAAAATTGTTACGACTTTGCCAAACAAGTAAAGGTATTTGTCAGTTCAAACAATTTCTTCTCCGTCCCCTTTGGCTTGCCTATATACCAAAACAACAAAATAAGCACAAACATTACAAAAAAAGTCTACCTATTTCTGATACCTTTTACGAGGGCGTAAATGCGGTTATGAAGGCACACGGATGTCGTCATGGAAGAGTTTGTGTGCTGGCGGGTTGTACTGATGTGTTTGGTACATTGAATAGGAAAATGAGAGGCTACATCACGGAATAGGAGATCCTTACTCACAAGCAGAACCTCCTACCAGGGGAAACCACATTCCATTGAAATTCATGCAGTACGTAGGATAGCGCGCGCAGGGGCACCATCGCTGCCAACCATTTTGATAGGCAGGCAGATAAGCTGGTAAGAGCCGGACTGCACCTGAGAGAGATTCAGACCCTCGATAATCCAGATGCCAGCTGAGAGCAGAGCGCGATGCGTCTCTGGCCCATCCTTGCTGTAGCCACCAACGGAGAGATAATCGACGCCCACGGTCTGCACCCGGCGTTCGGCCAGATATTGCGCAGCCTCGTGTGAGATGTAGACAAAATCCTCGACAAAGGTATCGCTCTGCCAGCAGCGCTGCGAATTGATTGTCTTGAGCAGCACGCGCTCACCTGGCCTGATATTGTGTGGCTGCAACTCGTTTACCTTAACCGACTCGGTATCGGTGATCTCCAGGATGCGAGCAAGCCCGATGGTGGCCTCCAAAGGCATAGTATCAATGGCCTTACCGTCACGAACAAAGTGGATCGGCGCATCCATATGCGTCCCGGTATGCGCGCCCATCGAGAGCTTGGAGACGTTGCAAACGGCACCTGCGTCCATGCTCATAGTACGCTCTATCTCCACCGGCGGGTTGTCCGGCCAATGCACCATCCCGCTGTAGAGCGGCACAGAGATATCGATCCATGCGCCTGATTGTATGTTATCCTTCATGTCTTTAAGTCCTTCCAGAATACGCGCACCCACTATACTTATGTTTATTGTACGCATAGCTTATTATACGAGATACATTCCATATTGCTGGTCGTATCGCTCTTTTTAATGCCTTCAGGACCACTTTTGTTTTGCTTACCCTATCACC
>Ga0066793_10000245_pt1 | contig 20276 bp, 18 predicted proteins | sample PersoiDNA2013189_FD_83876 | JGI IMG/M metagenome (GOLD analysis project Ga0066793, IMG submission 83876) | Permafrost soil microbial communities from the Arctic, to analyse light accelerated degradation of dissolved organic matter (DOM) -... | ecosystem: Environmental > Terrestrial > Soil >... | reverse complement strand
TGCCGTGCCACGCGTGAACTGGGCCGGGGTCTATTTTTTAAATGACAGCGAACTTCTTGTCGGTCCGTTCCAGGGCAAGCCCGCGTGCGTGCGTATCGCGCTGGGCGCGGGCGTGTGCGGTCAGGCCGCGGCGCAGCGCACAACTATTGTCGTGCCGGACGTGAACGAATTTCCCGGCCACATTGTCTGCGATGCCGCATCGCGCTCCGAGATCGTCATGCCGCTCGTGCTTGGCGATGCTCTCCTAGGGGTACTCGATATCGACAGCCCCGAGCTTGCCCGTTTCGATGCGGCCGACCGCGAAGGCCTCGAGCGACTCGCCGCCATTCTCGTGGCGAGCGTGCGCGCCGGCCGCGCCGGGTAGGCAGTGCTCGAGACACGCAAGGGATTCGCCGCGGCGCTGGCAGCGTTCGCCATTTGGGGATTCCTGCCGCTTTACTTCATACCATTGCGCGAGGTATCGGCGCTGCAGGTCGTCGCGCATCGCGTGATCTGGTCGTGGGTCGTGGTGCTGGCGTCAATGACACTGCGCGGCGAGCTGTCGCAGATTCGCGCGACCTGGGCATCTCGCGGCGTCATCTTGCGGCTCGCAGCATCCGCGATCTTCATCAGCATCAACTGGCTCTTATACGTATGGGCAGTCGCGCACGACCATGTGGTCGACGCAAGCTTGGGCTACTTCATCACTCCGCTGGTGAATGTATTACTGGGAGTTGTCGTCCTGTCGGAGCGGCTGAATCGCGCGCAATGGACGGCGGTTGCGCTCGCCGCCGTGGGCGTAAGCTACCTCACCGTCGAGACCGGCAACGTATTGTGGATCTCGCTCACGCTCGGATTTTCGTTCGCCTGTTATGGTTTGATCCGCAAAGTCGTGCGCGTCGAGGCGCTTGCGGGACTTGCGACGGAGACGCTGATGCTCATGCCGTTCGCAGCCGCATACCTCATCTGGTGCGCGGCGAGCGGCAGCGGCGCTCTGGGGCACGCGGGCCTTCCGATCGATGCGCTGCTGGTGGGCAGCGGACCGGTAACGGCGTTCACCTTGTTCCTGTTCGCCTACGGCGCGCGCCGTATTGCGTACTCGACCACGGGCGTGCTGAATTACATCGCCCCCACCTTGCAACTTGCGTGCGGCGTGTTCGTCTTCCGCGAGCCGTTCGCGCGGGCGCACTGGCTTGGGTTCACGCTCATCTGGACGGCGCTCCTGATTTACGCGGGCGACGGCCTGTTGAGCGCGCGGCGTTAAGAGTAATGAGGTACGTGCGGCCATGCCGCCATCGCGTCGCGGCGCGACGATCGCCCCGCCTTCTTCCCAGGGGCGCTACTGCTTCGCGCGCGAAATATATTGCCCGGTGCGCGTATCAACGCGAATGGTTTCGCCTTCGTTAATGAAGAGCGGCACACGCACGACTGCGCCGGTCTCAAGCTTGGCGGTTTTCTGACCGCCGGTCGCCGTATCGCCGCGCAGCCCCGGATCCGTCGCAGTCACGACGAGCTCGATATGTGACGGCGGCACCACTTGCAGCGGCACGTTGTTCCACAACGTAATGATGCACACCGTGCCGTCCTTCAACCATACGGCATTGTCACCGATCGCAGCCTTGCCAGCGGTGTATTGCTCGAAGTTCTCCGGCACCATGAAATGCCAGAACTCCCCGTCCTGATACAGAAACTGCATGTCCATATCAACGACGTCCGCAGCCTCGACCGTGTCGCCCGATTTGAAGGTGCGCTCGATGGTTCTGCCGCTCTTCAGATTGCGGATCTTGACGCGGTTGAAAGCCTGGCCCTTGCCAGGCTTAACCATTTCATTTTCCACGATCGAAAACGGATCTCCGTCGAGGATGATCTTCATGCCGGAGCGGAACTCGCTCGTGCTGTAATTCGCCATTAATTCCTCGCCGCGGGCGACCCCGGTACCGGGGTCGCAAAAAGGCCGCGTATGATAGCGGCATCTGCATCCTGGCAACAACAAACGAGCCGACGGCGACGCGCCGCAGCGCTTCTTGCGCGCCGGCGAGCTCTGCGTTGGGCTCGGGGGAGCGCTCACTGCCTGCAATCTGAGAGGCGCAACACGCAGGCCCGGGGGGCGATGTGAGACGCTTGCCATGCGCCACTGCGTTTGAGCGCTGCTAGAATTCGCAGCCGTTTTCGCGCCGACTGAGGGAAAGTGGGTTGAACGAGCAGAACGCCGTACCGCTCATCGTGCTCAGCTTGGCACGGGATCCGGTCGAAACTATCAATAGCATCCTGCGCCGCGCCGGGTATCCCGTGCATTGCACCTGGATTCCATCCCTGCGCGACCTCGGCGATGCCTTGACGCAGCTCAACCCCGAGGTCCTGCTGTGCGTCGACAGCGGCCCGGAAAACCTCGTGGCGGCCGCGGGCATCCGCGATCACATTGCAGCCGCCGTGCCGCTGATCGTCATCGCGGAAAGTGTCGATGAAACACGCATCGCCGCGGCACTTCTCGGGGGCGCGCGCGACGTCGTCTCGCTGAGCAATCCCGCGCGGCTGCAGGCCGTCATGGCACGCGAGCTGCACACCTTTCGTTTGGAGCGCGTCCTCGGTACCACCGTCAAATCCGCGCGCGATGCGCGCCGCCAGCTCGACACGGCGCTGCAGCGTTCGAACGACGCCATCGTGCAGGTCCAAGAGGGCATCGCGGTGGATGTCAATCCATCGTGGCTCGAGCTTTTTGGCTTCGAGGACCGCGCCGCGCTCGTCGGCCAGCCGATCATGGATCTGTTTGAAGAATCGCGCCGTGCCGCATTGAAAGGCGCGCTCGCGGCCTGTCTGCAAGGTCGCTGGAACGATCACGCGCTGCAGCTCGACGCGCAATTGGCGGACGGCACAACGCTCGCCATTGAACTGGTGCTCGCGATGGGCGAGCACGACGGCGAACCCTGCGTGCAGCTCATCGTCCCGGCACGCCAGCGCGATGAGCGCCGGCTCGCCGAAGAGCTTGCGGATGCGGCGCGCCACGATCCGTCCACCGGATTGCTGTATCGCGGCGCGCTCCTGCAGGAGCTCGCCGCAAGGTTCGCAACACCCATGCCCGGCGGCGTGCGCTATCTCGCGCTCGTGCGGCTCGACAAGTTCGCGACCATTGAAAGCGACGTCGGCGTCACGGCGAGCGAAGAGCTCCTCGTTGAATTCGCGAAGCTCGTGAAAGAGCAGTTGAACGCGCGCGATATCGCCGGTCGCTTCGGCGGCGTGAGCTTCCTCGTGCTTTTGGAGCGCGGCAACGAACGTGACATCGAGGCCTGGAGCGAGCAGCTCGTTACGAAGTCAGCGAAGAACGTGGTGCGCATCAAAGACAAGACCCTGTCGGTCACGTGCACGCTCGGATTGAGCGTGGTGCCGCCGACCGACCCGGACCTCGACGCCGCCATTGGCCAGGCAATCGCATCCTGCCGCACCGGCCGGCAGCGCGGCGGCAATCAGGCTTATACGTCGGCGCGCGTCGACGCCGATCAGCGCGTGCAGTCCTACGACCTCGTGTGGGTCAAGCACATCAAGGCCGCGCTCATGGAAAATCGCTTCCGCCTTGTGCAGCAGCCGATTGCGAGCCTGCAGGGCGATGACCCGAGCATGTTCGACGTGCTGGTGCGCATGATCGACCACACTGGCAAGGAAGTGCTGCCGGCGGAGTTCATGGCGGCGGCCGAGCGCAACGACCTGTTGAAGAATATCGATCGCTGGGTGGTCGGAGCGTCGCTGTCGTTCGCCGCGCAGAAAAAGCCCCGATGCCTGTTCGTGCGGTTATCGAAGGAGACCGTAAATGACCCCTCGTTCCTCGGCTGGCTCGACAACCACATCCGCACCAGCCGCGCGGAGCCCGCGCGCTTGTGCTTCCAGGTGCCCGAGTCGGTCGCGGCGGCCCATATCGAGCAGTCGCGGGCGCTCGCCGCGGCGCTGCGCGAGCGCGGCTTTCGCTTTGCGCTCGAAGCCTTTGGCTCTGGCCGCGATTCCCATGGGCTGCTTACGAGCCTCGCGCTCGACTTCGTGAAGGTGGACGGCGCCATTGTGCAAGCGCTCGCGAAGGACGCCGAGCTGCAAAGCCGGGTGCGCACCCTCGTTGAGGCGGCGGCGCTCAACAAGATTCAGACGATCGCCGAGCGCGTCGAGGACGCCAATACGATGGCGGTGCTGTGGCAGCTTGGCGTGCAGTACATCCAGGGATATTTCGTGCACGCCCCCGAAGAGGTGGTGTTGCACAGCGAGCCCACTACCCAGACCCTGCGACAGACTCGCCAGAGCTTTCCAGACGATCCACCTGCCGCCAGCCGCGGGTAAGGACCGCGCCGCGCTGCGCGCGCTGACCGCGGTAATCCTTAAGCTCGCCCCATTCGAGGACTTTGCGCTTGTCGCCCGAGTGAATGATCAGCCGGCCCTGCGGAGCTACCACCGCAATGCCGGTCAGCATCTCTTCGCGCGCGGCGGCCTTCTTGCCCGGGATGTCAAAGAGCTTGTTGCCCTTGCCGCGCGGCATTTCCGGCACATCGGCGACTTTGAATGCCAGCATCTTGCCTTCGCTGCTCGCGACACACACGAGCGCCTCGGGCGAGGCAACGAAGGCAGGCGGCAGCACGAGCGAATTCTCCGGCACGCTGAGCACCGTCTTGCCGGCGCGCCGCTCGGTGACGAGATCCTTGAAGCGTACCGTGAAACCGTAGCCTGCATCGGTTGCGAGCAACCACAGGTCCTCGGGCTCGCCCAACATCACGCCCGCAAATTTTGCGCCATCGGGGGGATTTAAGCGCCCGGAGAGCGGCTCGCCCTGGCCGCGCGCGGACGGCAGCGAATGCGCGGGCAACGTGTAAGTGCGTCCGGTGCTGTCGATGAATACCGCCGGCTGCAGGCTCCGGCCGCGCGCCGCGGACTGAAACGCATCGCCGGTCTTGTATGACAGCGTCAACGGATCGATGTCGTGGCCCTTCGCGGCGCGCACCCAGCCGCCGGTCGACAGCACAACCGTGGTCGGCTCATTGGCGAGCAGCGTCAGCGCATCGATTGCCTGCGCCGCCTCGCGCTCCACGATCTTGGTGCGCCGCGCATCGCCGTAGTTGTCAGAATCCGCTCGAATCTCGTCGGCCACAAGCTTGCGCAGCTTCGCCTTGCTTCTAAGAAGTGCCTCGAGCTCATCGCGCTCGGCGGCGAGCTTCTTCTGCTCCTCACGGATCTTCATTTCCTCAAGCTTGGCGAGATGCCGCAGCTTGGTCTCGAGGATGGCTTCGGTCTGTTCATCGCTCAGCTTGAAGCGCTGCATCAGCACCGGTTTTGGCTCATCCTCGCGCCGGATGATGCGAATGACCTCATCGAGGTTCAAATAAACGATGAGCAGGCCCGCGAGGATATGCAGGCGCCGCGCAACTTTGTCGAGGCGGTGCTGCAAGCGCCTTGTGACGGTTGCGATGCGAAACGTGAGCCAGTCGGCGAGCACATCTTTGAGACCCATGACGCGCGGGCGCCCGTCGAGTCCAATGATGTTGAGATTCACCCGGTAGCTGCGTTCAAGATCGGTCGTCGCGAACAGATGGTTCATGACTTCGATCATGTCGACGCGATTCGAGCGCGGTACGATCACGAGCCGCGTCGGATGCTCAAAATCCGATTCGTCGCGCAAGTCCTCGAGCATCGGCAGCTTCTTCGCGCGCATTTGCTCGGCGATCTGCTCCTGCACGCGGTTACCCGACACCTGGAACGGGTAAGCTGTGATAACGACGTTGCCATCCTCGATTTCGTAGGTGGCGCGCGCCTTGTAGCTGCCGACGCCTTTGTCGTAGAACTCCAATAGGTCGGCGCGCGGCGAGACGATCTCGGCGCCGGTTGGCAGATCCGGACCTTTGACGTGCTTCATGAGCGCACGCGTCGTGGCTTCCGGGTCCTCGAGGAGATGAATGCACGCCGCGGCCACTTCGCGCAGGTTGTGCGGCGGAATGTCGGTCGCCATGCCGACGGCGATGCCGGACGTGCCGTTCAACAGAAGATTCGGCAGCCGCGCCGGCAGAATCGCAGGCTCATCCATGGTGCCGTCGAAGTTCGGCGTCCAATCGACCGTGCCGTGCGCGAGTTCGCTCAGCAGCACTTCGGCGTACTTCGTAAGCTTGGCCTCCGTGTAGCGCATCGCGGCGAACGATTTCGGATCATCCTGCGAGCCCCAGTTGCCCTGGCCGTCGACGATCGGATAGCGGTAGGCGAACGGCTGCGCCATCAGCACCATCGCCTCATAACAGGCGCTGTCGCCGTGCGGGTGATATTTGCCGATCACGTCGCCGACGGTGCGCGCGGATTTCTTGTGCTTGGAAATCGCCGACAGCGCAAGCTCGCTCATTGCGTAGGTGATGCGCCGCTGCACGGGCTTCAGGCCGTCGCCGAGCGCCGGCAGCGCACGGTCGAGAATGACGTACATCGAGTAGTCGAGGTAAGCCTTCTCGGTGAAGGTCTTCATCGGTTGGCGCTCGACGCCCTCGAAGTTCAGTTCCTGCTTCTGCATACGCTACACCTGCACCTCGGCGAGATTGCCTTTCGCTTCAAGCCAGTCGCGGCGGTCGGCGGCGCGCTTCTTCGCCAGCAGCATGTCCATCAGCTGATCGGTGTTGTCCTTGCCTTCAATCGTCAGCTGCACGAGCCGGCGGGTGCGCGGATCGATGGTGGTCTCGCGCAGCTGCGCGGGATTCATCTCCCCAAGACCCTTGAAGCGCGTCACCACCGGCTTGCTGCGCGCATTCTCTTTTGCGATGCGCTGCAAGGTGGCGTCGCGCTCCGCATCATCGAGCGCGTAGTAGACCTGCCGCCCGGCATCGATGCGGTACAAGGGCGGCATCGCCACGTACACGTGGCCATTCGTCACCAGCGGCCGAAAATGCCGCAGGAACAGCGCGCACAGCAAAGTTGCGATGTGCTGCCCGTCCGAATCCGCATCCGCAAGTATGCAGACCTTGTGATAGCGCAGCTGCGATAAATCCGCAGATCCTGGCTCAACGCCGAGCGCCACACTGATGTCGTGTACTTCCTGTGATGAGCCGATCGCGCCGGCGTCGAGCTCCCAGGTGTTCAGAATCTTGCCGCGCAGCGGCATGATCGCCTGGAAGTCCTTCTCGCGCGCCTGCTTCGCCGAGCCGCCGGCGGAATCGCCCTCCACCAGAAACAGCTCGCAGCGCGCCGGCTCTTGGCTTGCGCAGTCGGCAAGCTTCCCGGGCAGTGCGGGGCCGGTGGCGATGCGTTTGCGCACCACGCGCTGCGCGGCCTTGATGCGCTCCTGTGCATTGGCGATCGCAAACTGCGCGATGCGCTCGCCGGCGTCGGGATGACGGTTCAACCACAGCGCCATCGAGTCGCGTACGTAGGATTCAACCAGCGCCGCCGCATCACGCGAGCCCAGACGCTCCTTCATCTGACCGGCGAACTGCGGTTCCTGCATCTTGACCGAGAGCACGAAGCAGGCCTTCTGCCAGACATCTTCGGGCACAAGCTTGATGCCGCGCGGAACGAGATTACGGAACTCGCAGAACTCGCGCACCGCCTGCGCAACCCCTGCACGCAGCCCATTGACGTGAGTTCCGCCTTCAATGGTGGGAATCAGATTAACGTAGCTCTCGGCGACCACGTTTTCCGCATTCGGTGCCCACACGAATGCGTAATCGACCGCATCGTTGACCGCCTCGTTCTTGCCGCTGATGGGCTCGCCAGGCAGATACTCCTCCTTGCCGAGTTCCTCGAGCAGATAGGCGCCCAAGTCACCACTGAAGAACCATTCGTCCTTCTCGCCTGTCGCCTCGTTGGTAAAGCGCACGCGCAGGCCCGGACACAGCACCGCCTTCGCCTTCAGCGTGTGCTGCAGCTGCGGTACGGAAAACTTGTCGGAATCAAAGAACTTTGGGTCCGGCCAGAAGCGCACCGTGGTGCCGGTGTTGCGTGCGCCGACGGAGCTGATGACCTCAAGCTTCGAGGTCACCTTGCCGTCCTTGAAACCGATGTTGTATTCCTTGCCGTCACGCTTCACCCAGCATTCGAGGTGCTTGGAAAGCGCGTTGACCACCGATACGCCCACGCCATGCAGGCCGCCGGCGAACTGGTAGGTCTTGTCGGAGAATTTTCCGCCGGCATGCAGGCGCGTGAGGATGAGCTCAACGCCGCTCACCTTCTCCTTGGGGTGAATATCGACCGGCATGCCGCGGCCGTCATCGGCGACCGCAAGCGAGCCATCCTTGTAGAGAGTGACGGCGATTTCCTTGCAGTGCCCGCCGAGCGCTTCATCGACGCTATTGTCGATCACCTCGTGCGCGAGATGGTTCGGCCGCGAGGTATGGGTATACATGCCGGGCCGACGGCGCACGGGCTCAAGGCCGCTTAAGACCTCGATGTCGGAGGCGGTATATGACTGAGTCATCCGGGTATCCAAGACCGCGCTGTCAGACGCAGACGAGGCGATGGTAGCAGATAGCCGCAGCGGCAAGCGCCCTGCGCACGAGTCCTGTCAGTCAAGATCGGCGCTGAGCGCGCTGCGCTGCGCAGGCGACACCTGCAATTGATGCTGATAGGCGCGATGCTCGACGCCGACGGCAAGCGCGGCGCCGGCGTGCAGGGCCCGCACCATTGCTGGGGTGAGCTCGAAACGCAGGAAATGCACCGCTGAGGTCTTCTCGGCGTTGTCGCGCTGCAAATCCTCATCAGCACGCGCAAACACACGTTCATGGCCGTGCACTTGAATCCAGCAGCCATTCTCCACTTTGCGCAAGCGCCCAAGCGCGACGCGCCGCTCTTCCGGGTCGGGAAATTCAATGAGGAGCGTCACCTTCCAGTTGCTGCCGTCCGGGATCAGCGGATTGTAGGTGTCAAGCTCCGCCACGATTCCTTCGGACTCAAATATGCGCTCGCTGCGCAGCATCTCCTGCAGCTGATATTGAATCGTCAGCCGGTCTTCAAAGCACCAGCGCATATGCGGACCTACCGCGAGCTGCCGGTTCGCCTTGTGCGCGAGGATGCGCGTGCGAAACGCGTTGCGCTCGCGCGCGTAACGCTCGAGCGTAAAGAGATCCTCGACTGACAATTTTTTCATTACAGATCGTAGGCGGTGCGCAACAGCGCCAGCGGATGGGTCGGCGCGCGCCCATCAGGAAGTTCGCTTTCGATCTGATGGCCGGCCATCGGGCAGTCGCTCGCGTAATAGTCGGCTTCCCCGCTCTTAACCTTCTGCATGACCGGCAGGCCAATCTTCACCGACGCCGCTCGAAACTCTTTTTTAACGCCATAAGTGCCGTCATGCCCGGAGCAGCGCTCGATCACCTCCAGGGTCGTACCGGGGATGAGCTGCAGAATGTCGCGAGTCTTGAGGCCGATGTTCTGCACGCGCAGGTGACACGGCACGTGATAGCTCACCTTGCCGAGCGCGGTCTTGAAATCCGTGCGCAACAGGCCCGCGCGATGGCGCAGCATCAGGTACTCGAACGGATCGAAAACGCGCGCGCGCACCGCCTGCACAGCCGCATCGTCCGCGAACAACAGCGGCAGCTCCTGCTTGAACATCAAGACGCATGAGGGGATTGGCGCCACAATGTCGTAGCCCGCATCGATCACCGCCTTCAGTTGCGGAATATTGAATGCCTTCAGCTTCGCGACGCGTTCGAGATCGCCGAGCTCAAGCGACGGCATGCCGCAGCAGCGCTCTTGCGGAACGAGGCGCACGGGGATGCCGTTGTGCTCAAAGACCGCGACCAGGTCTGCGGCAAGCTCGGGCTCATTGCGATCGCCGTAGCAGGTGGCAAAGAGCGCAACCTTGCCGCGCGTTTCCGGCGTCGCCTGCGGCGGTGCGCTCGTTGCATCGATCACCGCAAAGCCCTGCCCGGCGAGCGCCTTGCGCGCGGTGCGCGAGTGATACCGGGGCACCGGCGCGTCGCGATGCACACCGGCAATCTTTTCAAGGAGCAGGCGTCCGGCGCGCGTGCGATTGACCGCGTTTACCGCGTCCACCACGACCGGAATGCCGGCGAGCATTCCGACCGTGTCGGTCGCGGCGAGCGTGCGGTCGCGCAGTGACACGCCATCGGTGCGCGCGCGCACCGCCTTCGCGCGCAGCATGAGGTGCGGGAAATCCACGTTCCACGGGTGCGGCGGCACGTACGGGCATTTCGTCATGAAGCACATGTCACAGAGGTAACAGTGGTCCACGACTTTCCAATAGACCTTGCGCTCGACCGTATCGAGTTCGCCGCTCGGCGCTGCGTCGATCGCATCAAACAGCGTCGGAAATGCGTTGCAGAGGCTGAAGCAGCGGCGGCACCCATGACAGATGTCAAAGACGCGGGTGAGCTCGGCGCTGAGCGCAGCGGGGTCGTTGAAAGATGCGCCGCGCCAGTCAAGCGGCTGGCGCATCGGCGCGTCGAGGCCGCCTTCGCGCCTGCCTTGCGTCGGGGGACTCATGCGGGAAGGCGTCGTGCCACTTGGAGTCCCGGTCGCATTTGACGACCCGGGACCGCAAGCGAACGTTATCGCGCCCTAGATGGAATCCAGAGCCTTCTGGAAGCGGTTGGCATGCGAGCGCTCGGCTTTGGCCAGCGTCTCGAACCAATCGGCGATCTCGGTGAAGCCTTCATCGCGCGCCGCGCGCGCCATGCCTGGGTACATATCGGTGTACTCGTGGGTTTCGCCCGCAATCGCTGCACGCAGGTTGAGCTTCGTCTCGCCGATCGGCAACCCGGTGGCCGGATCGCCCACCTGCTCGAGGTACTCGAGGTGCCCATGCGCGTGGCCGGTTTCGCCCTCGGCGGTCGAACGGAACACCGCCGATACGTCGTTGTAACCTTCGACGTCTGCCTTCGCCGCAAAATACAGGTAACGCCGGTTCGCCTGGGATTCGCCCGCGAAAGCGTCCTTCAAGTTCTTTTCCGTCTTGCTGCCCTTCAGATTCACGACTCTCTCCTTAAATTAGACCTAGTCTAATATGAGACCCAGACTCTATGCCGTGATGTCCAGGGCGTCAACCACGTTGACCACGGCGGCCTGGCTCACTCATCCTCATGAATTCCAGAGGAGACCCGCGTTTGACCGCAAAGAGCAAATCCCCCGACTTCGAGAAGGCTCTGGCTGAGCTTGAGAGTCTCGTCGGCCGCCTGGAAAGAGGAGACCTGCCGCTTGATGAGGCGCTCAAGACCTTCGCACGCGGCGTCGAGCTCACCCGCCATTGTCAGGCTGCGCTCAAGACTGCTCAGCAGAAGGTGGAAATTCTTCTGACGCGCGACGGTCACTCCGAGATCGTACCGTTTACAGTCGCCGAGGACGAGTTAGCCGAGCCCGGCCCTGAATGACGCGCGTCGCTGCCCCGATCAGGGCTTACAGGGCCCGTATCGAACGAGTCCTCGATCGTTGTCTTGCGTTGCCCGAGTCGGGTACCCAGGGGGCGGCGGCCGCTCCTTCTCAACGTCGAGGGCCATCCGCACCTGCTCGGCAAGTCGATCGGTGCGGATGCCCGCGTGCCGGAAGACTACCTACCCCAGCACCGCGGAGCTCTCTGGCGCGCGGGCAGGCGCGTTTGAGCTGCGTGACCGTGCCATCCAGAACCTCGCCCCGCAGGCGCGCGCGCGCCCAAACCCTCGCCGATCTCGTGCGCTACGCAGTAACTCGCTCGACTTGAACGAAACGCTCTAAACTGCATTCCATGCCCGACAAAACTGACGCCTACCCGCTCCTTGATGCCATTGAAAACCCGGGAGATTTGCGCAAGCTCGATACGGCCAAGCTCACGCAAGTATCGCAGGAGCTGCGCGAGTTTCTGATCCACAGCGTCAGCACGCGTGGCGGGCACTTTGCAGCCGGTCTCGGCACCGTGGAGCTCACGGTCGCCCTGCACTATGTTTTCAACACACCCCATGACCGTATCGTCTGGGATGTCGGCCATCAGGCTTACCCGCATAAGGTCTTGACGGGCCGACGCGCTCGCCTGCACACCATCAAGCAGTCGGGCGGGCTCGCGCCATTTCCGACGCGCAGCGAGAGCGAGTACGACACGTTCGGCGTGGGTCATTCGAGCACCTCCATCGGCGCGGCGCTCGGGATGGCGGTCGCAGCCGCGCGGCTGGGCGAGGAGCGCCACGTCGTGGCGGTCATCGGTGACGGCGCGTTGACCGCCGGCATGGCCTTCGAGGCGCTGAATCACGCGGGCTCGCTGCCGACGAACCTGCTCGTGGTGTTGAACGACAATGACATGTCGATCTCGGAGAATGTCGGCGCGCTCTCCAATTATTTCGCCCACGCGCTCTCCGGACGGGTGTATGCGCACCTGCGCGAGGGCGGCAAGAAGGTTCTGCGCCAATTGCCGACCGCCTTAGAACTTGCGCGCCGCTCCGAGGAACACATGAAGGGCATGGTGTTGCCCGGAACGATGTTCGAAGAGATGGGATTCAACTACATAGGTCCGATGGACGGTCATGACGTGCGCGCTCTGGTGCGCACCTTGAAGAACGTCAAGGAGCTGAAGGGCCCGCAATTCCTGCACGTGGTCACGCGCAAGGGCAAGGGCTACGCGCCAGCGGAGGCCGATCCGATCAAATGGCATGGCCCGGGCCCCTTCGACCCGGCGAGCGGCACGATCTTCAAGGAGAAAAGCACTGGGCCCTCCTACTCGCAGATCTTCGGCCAGTGGCTGTGCGACATGGCAGCGCGCGACCCGAAAATCATCGGCATCACGCCGGCGATGCGCGAAGGCTCAGGGCTCGTCGAATTCTCAAAACGCTTTGCCGATCGCTATTTCGATGTCGCCATCGCCGAGCAGCATGCGCTCACCTTCGCCGCCGGTCTTGCGGCGGAAGGTCTAAAGCCAGTCGTCGCGATTTACTCCACGTTCCTGCAGCGCGCCTATGATCAGCTGATCCACGATATCGCTTTGCAGAATCTTGCCGTCGTATTTGCGGTCGATCGTGCGGGCCTGGTCGGCAGCGACGGGGCCACTCACCAGGGAAGCTACGATTTGAGCTACCTGCGCTGCATTCCGAACCTCGTCATCATGGCGCCGGCGGATGAAAACGAATGCCGGCAGATGCTGTACACGGCGACCGCACTTGCCGCACCCGCAATCGTGCGCTATCCGCGCGGCACGGGCCCCGGAGTTGCGCTCGTGGAGGAAATGAATGCACTGCCGCTAGGTCGCGCCGAGCTCAGGCGCGAAGGGCGCTCGGGACTTGCGCTGTTGGCGTTCGGAGCTCTGGTTGAGCCTGCGCAGAAAGTCGCCGAGCGGCTCGATGCGACGCTCGTCAACATGCGTTTCGTGAAGCCGCTCGATGAGGATCTCGTGGTGTCGATCGCCGCGCGCCATCGCGCCATCGTGACGCTGGAGGAAAATGCCACGGCCGGCGGCGCAGGCTCCGCCATCGGGGAGTTGCTGGCGGCGGAGGGCTTGCAGGTTGCGCTCCTGCACCTGGGGATCCCCGATCGCTTTATCGAGCACGGCTCGCGCGCGGAATGTCTGCAGGCTGCCGGTCTTGATGCGGCGAGCATTGCGGGCGCGATCGAGCGCTGGTGGGCGCTGCAACCGCAAGAGCGCATGCGCAGCGCGAGCAGCGCGCTGTCATGAACGACGTCGTCAGGCAGTCCAAGCACGCGGCGAGCGAAGGCGAGGATGTCCAAGGCCGACCCGACACGCGGCGCCTGCCGATCAATCGCGTCGGCATCAAGGACATCAATCACCCGGTGCGCGTGAAAGACCGCGCTGCAGGCGAGCAGCACACGATCGCGACTTTCAACATGTACGTGAACCTGCCCCACAACTTCAAGGGCACGCACATGTCGCGTTTCATCGAGATTCTGCATGCCGAGTGGGAGATCTCGGTCGAATCCTTCCGCTCCATATTGGAGAAGATGACTACCCGGCTCGAGGCCGATGTCGCACATGTGGAGATGAGCTTTCCGTTCTTCATCATGAAAAAGGCGCCGGTCTCCGGCGTCGAGAGCCTGATGGACTACCGCGCGAGTCTCATCGGCGAACGCCGCGGCGGCCGCACTGACACGCGGATCCGCGTCGTGGTGCCGGTTACGAGCTTATGCCCGTGCTCGAAGAAGATCTCAGCCTACGGTGCGCACAATCAGCGCTCGCACATTACGATTACGGCGAAGCTTAAAAGCCACATCTGGATTGAGGAGCTCATTGAGATCGCCGAGAGCGAGGCATCCTCGCAGCTGTACGCCATCCTGAAGCGCCCCGACGAGAAATACGTCACCGAACATGCCTACGATCATCCGAAGTTCGTCGAGGACATGGTGCGCGATGTGGCGATGCGTATCAGCGCGGATGCGCGCGTGGCGGCGTACATCGTCGAAGCCGAGAACTTCGAGTCAATCCACAACCACTCCGCCTACGCCCGCATCGAGAAAGGCGAAATTCCAGACTGCGGTGCGGATGACGTTTAGCTTGGCGGCGCGTAGCCGCTTTGCAGACGACCGATGAGACTGCGCAGAAACACGCGATTGAAGCGCAGCTGGCAGGAAGCTGAGACCTGCTCAAGAAGGGTCGAGCTCACTTTGAGCACGGTGACGGCGGTTGCCGCGCGGATGGTGGCGGTGCGCTTGGCGCCTTCGACGTAGCTTGTTTCACCGAAACACTCGCCCGTGTCGAGTATGCCCATGCGGCTGCCGTGCCGCTCCACGCCGCATTGGCCTGAGACGATGATGTAGAAGCGGTCGTCCATCTCGCCTTCCTTGACGATCTCCTCATCGTGCGCGTAGTCCTGCCAGCTGCTGGCGCGCAGCACTTCCCAGATTTCTGCATGCGAGAACTCGTGGAAGAATTTGAGCCGCCGCAGCACGCCAAACTGCTCCTGGCGGTCGATGCGCGAGTTCTGGTTGCGCAGTGTCTGATGCACGCGGGTAAGCTCGGCGGCAAAATCAAGGCCGCTCTTACAGCGCTTGGCCGGATCCTTCTGCAGCGCGAGCGCGACGATGCTCTCGAGCTCCTCCGGAATGTCCTTGCGCAGCGTATGCAGGGGCGGCGGCGTCGCGTACACGATCTGGTGCAGAAGCTTCTGCAGGTTGCCGGCACGAAACGGCCGCGAGCCGCTTAGCAGCTCATACATAACGGCGCCCAGGGAATACAGATCGGAGCGATTGGTGAGCTCCAGACTCTGCACCTGCTCGGGCGACATGTAAGACGGGCTGCCGGCGATGCCGTCGATACTGGAGATGTCGGAATCGGCCACCAAGGCGATGCCGAAGTCGATGATGCGCACGTCGCTGTCTTGCGTGAGCATGATGTTGGACGGCTTGATGTCACGGTGAATGACGCCGCGCGAGTGCGCGTAGTGCAGCGCTTTCGCGCATTTGAAGATAATCTCGACGACATCATCGATGCGCAGCAGATTGTCCGGACGGCAGTAGGCGGCGAGTGTGCGCGCGCCGTGCACGTGCTCCGTCACGATGTAGCAATTGCCGTCCTCTTCTCCGGCATCGAAAATCGGTAGGATGTGCGGGTGCTGCAGCATGCCCACGAGATGCGCCTCGGATAGAAACATCTTGCGGGCGATGCGCGCGCGTTCCTCATCGCCGCCCGAATCGATGTGGTAGACCTTGATCGCGACATCACGTCCGTAGTACGCGTCGTGCGACAGGTAGACGATACCGGTGCTGCCGCGGCCGACTTCATTGACGACCACGTACTTGCCGATCTTTTCGAGAACCTTGCGCTGCGGGGAGGTCTTGGGTATTGGGGATGACATGAGGCGTTGAAGTGCCGCAACCGCCGCGAAGCATACTTTCGCAGCTTCCGAGCGACTGTGATGCGCCCCACACCCACCGGCCGCGCCCACGCGCTCGCGCGCAGCCAAGCACTTGCGGCTACGGCCCTCTAGCGGGCGAAATGATCGAATCCGGAATGCGAGAACTGCATCACATTCCCGCCGCGCGTGAGGTTTGCGCCCGGCGCCGCGCACAGCACGCCAATGCGCCGGTACTGCCAGCGCGCGGGCGGCAAACTGCGCTCGAGCTCGGCGACCCGCGCCGCTGCCACGCTAAAGCAGAGCTCATAGTCATCACCGCCGCTGAGCGCAAGCTGCCGAGCCCGCTCTGCGCCGATGGCGCCGACGAGCTCAGCCGAGACCGGCAGGTCATCGAAGTCGATTTCGACGCCACAGCCGCTTGCGCGCGCAAGCTTCGCCGCATCGCCGAGGAGACCATCCGAGACATCGATGCAGGCGGTTGCAAAATCGCGCAGCCGCTCGCCGAGCGCCATGCGCGGCGTCGGGAATGCGAAGCGTTCGCGCAGATACCTTGCGGCAATCACGTTGTCAAGCTTGAGGCGTCCTTGTTCGAGCGCAAGGCCCGCCGCCGCATCCCCTACTGCGCCAGAGACGAAAAGCGCATCCCCAGGCGAGCCGCCGGAGCGCAGCATGGCGCGCGAGCGCGGCACGTGCCCCAGCACCTGTACGGTGACGCACAGTGGACCCGCGGTCGTATCGCCACCGACGAGCGCCACCTCGTAAGTTTGCGCAAGCGCACAAAATCCGCGCGCGAAAGCTGCGAGCCAGCGCTCATCTGCATCCGGCAGCGTGAGCGCCAACAGCGCCCAGGCGGGTCGCGCCCCCATGGCGGCCAAGTCGCTTAAGTTGACGGCGAGTGCGCGGTGTCCAATGGACGCAGGCGCCGCGTCGGCCAAGAAATGCACGCCAGCAACTAGGGTGTCGATCGCGGCGACGAGTTCCTGCTCGGCGGGAGAATTAAGGAGCGCGGCGTCGTCGCCGACGCCGAGGCGCACGTCTGCACGAGGAGCACCGCAGTGACTGAAATAGCGCTCGATGAGCTCGAACTCCGAGAGCGGCACGACGCTCTCAATGCTCGTTCGGCCGCAGAGCTCGGGCAGCGCGATCCAGAACCGCGTTCACAAATTTGTGGCCGTCGGTTGCACCAAAGCGTTTCGCAAGGTTCACAGCTTCGTTGATCACCACGCGAAACGGCACTTCGGGCCTTGATTTGAGTTCGTAGGCGCCGATGAGCAGTACCGCGTGCTCGATTGGGTCAAGGCGCAGCGGCTCGCGGTCCATCCATGCCGCAAGCTCGGCATCGAATGCAACGTGCGTTGCGCACACGGCGCCGACGATGGCGCGGAAATATTCTTGATCGGCGCGCTCCATATCTTGCGCGGCGGCGAACTCCGTGATGAGATCCTGCCAGGGACAATCATTGATCTGCCACTGATACAAAGCTTGCATGGCAAGCTTTCTCGCAACCGAGCGCGCGCTCGAGGCCACTCGGCTCGCTGAGACGGCGGACACGGGCGCTGTTATCCAGGCAACCGCGCCATGAGATGCGCCATCTCAAGCGCACTATCCATCGCCTCTGCGCCCTTGTTTGCTGAGTCCGCGCCTGCGCGCGCACGCGCCTGCTCCATGCTCTCCACGGTGAGCACGCCGAACGCGATCGGCACGCCCGTGTCGCAGCTTGTCTGTTGCAGGCCGCGGGCGCACTCCCCGGCGACGTAATCGAAATGCGGCGTGTCACCGCGAATCACGCAGCCGAGCGCGACGATCGCCTCAAAGCGGCCACTTCTTGCGAGCCGTCGCGCGACGACCGGCAGCTCGAAGGCGCCCGGCACGCGCGCGATGAGCAGGCTCTGCTGTTCGCCGCCGCGCTTCGCCCATGTCGCGACCGCCGCTTTCAGCAAGGCAGCTACGATGACGTCGTTAAAGCGCGCCGCCACGATCGCAACCCGGCGTCCGCTTGCGGAAAAGTCAGCGTCGCTTGCGCGCGCACCACTCATGCTTCCTCTCCGAGATAGCCCTCGACCTCGAGATCAAATGCAGAGATCCCGTGCATCTGCTTCGGCGCCGACAATACGCGCATGCGGCGCACGCCCAGATCCTTCAGGATCTGCGCGCCGATCCCATAGGTGCGCAGCACCGCGCGTGCGGCACCGCCGCGCTGCTGTTTGTCGGTCGCGGGCGCGCTCGGGGGCGTACTGGCCGACGCACCCAAGGAGCGCAGCGCGTCGGCGAGTTCATCGGGGCCTTCCGGCTCGCGCAGGATGATGACAATTCCGTTTCCGGACTCGGCGACGCGCTCCAGCGCCGCACGCAAAGTCCACGAGCGTGCCTCACCGCGAATCCCAAGCAGATCACGCAGCGTATCGGCAACGTGTACCCGCACTAGGGGCGCGAGAGGCTGATCAAGCCGGCCACAGACAAGCGCCAAATGCACGTCGTGATGCACGCGATCCGCATAGGCCACCAGGCGAAACTCGCCGAACTCGGTCTGCACGCTCTGCTCGGATATGCGTTCAACCGAGCGCTCATTGCGCAGTCGATAGCGGATGAGGTCGGCAATCGTTCCGATCTTGAGCCCGTGCTCGCGCGCGAAAATCTCGATCTGCGCGCGGCGCGCCATGCTGCCGTCGTCATTCATGAGTTCGCACAGCACGCCCGCAGGCTGCAGGCCCGCGAGCATGCACAGATCCATTGCCGCCTCCGTGTGACCGGCTCTGATGAGTACGCCACCGCGGCGCGGTCGCAGCGGAAAAATATGCCCGGGCCGAGCAAAGTCCTGGGCGGCTGAGGTTTTGTCGACCAGCGCCCGAATGGTCGCGGCGCGGTCCGCCGATGACACGCCGGTCGTGGTGCCGAAGCGATAATCGACCGACACCGTAAAGGCCGTGCGATACGCCTCATCGTTGTTGGGAACCATTTGCGGCAGCTCGAGACGCGCGAGCTGTTCAGGATCCATCGACACGCAAATGATGCCGCTCGTATGGCGAATCATGAAAGCGACCGCCGCCGCGGTTACGCACTCGGCCGCCATGATGAGGTCGCCCTCGTTCTCGCGGTCTTCATCGTCGAGGACCAGGACCATGCGTCCCGCGCGCAGCTCGGAAAGGATCTCCTCAACGGCCGCGATGCCCGGCACGGCGGCGCTGCCGTCAGCCGCGCGTGTCGGCAGTGAGTAAACTTTCGACATTAGACTTCACCCGAGTAAAGTTCAATAACTTACTGAAATATAAACAAATGCAATGCGCTTCGGTATGGAGGATTAGCAACGTCCCGACGTCAGCGCTATAAGGCCATCCATCTCGTCGCAAGTATAGCTGCCGCATGACAACGCCTACAGAGCGCGAGGCATTGCCTTTGGCGGCGCTCTATTGTGCAAAAGGCGCCTCTATTTAGACATTCGAGCTGCCTCAATCCGGCACCTCCTGCAGCAGCGCAGTGAACGCCTTCGCCAAGGACCCGCCCGTGACGCTGTAACTGCGGAACCCATCCGCGGGGCCGCGCGTTAGCATACGGACGGTACAGGTGCCGTTCTTAAATTCGGGGGGGAGAAACTTATGGGCCGTGGAATTCTGCTGTACCTGCTGGGCGTGCCCATTCCCATCATCCTGCTGCTCGCTCTTGTCTGGCGCTGAGAGTTGCACGCCATGGACCCTTTATTGAACCCGGGCCCGGGGCACGTTACCGGCAGCGCTCATGCAAACGAAGCCTCAACATCCGCAGTGTCGTGGGCAGCAATCATGGCCGGCGCCTTCGTCGCAGCCTCCGCCACCGTGCTGTTAGTCGCGCTCGGCACCGGGCTCGGACTCGCTTCGGTTTCGCCCTGGCCCAATAGCGGTGCATCGGCGACCACTTTCACCGCCGCAACTGCCATCTGGTTTATTGTCGTGCAATGGGTTTCAGCCGGTGCTGGCGGCTACATCACCGGGCGCCTGCGCACGCGCTGGGTTGGCACCCATACGCATGAGGTATTTTTCCGCGATACCGCTCATGGGTTCGTGACCTGGGCGGTGGCGACAGTGATTGGCGCCTTGATTCTGGCCTCCGCCGCGTCCTCAATGGCCGAAGCTGGAGTTCAGGCAGCCGCCACCGGCGGTCAAGGCGCGGCATTGGGCGCCGTGAATCAAACGCAGACCGGCACGGTCGTCAGCGCATACGACGTCGATACTTTGTTCCGCACTGCGACCTCCGAGGCAAATTCATCACCGGCCGATGCGCGTGCGGAGACGACGCGGATTCTCGCCAAAGGGTTGCCGACGGGCGATGTGTCGGCTGCCGATCGCAGCTACGTATCGCAGCTGGTGGCGGCGCGCACCGGTATTTCGCAGTCCGATGCCCAAAAGCGCGTCGACGACGTGGTCGCGCAGTTGAATGTCGCGCAGACCAAAGCGCGGCAAGCCGCTGACGCCGCGCGCAAGGCTGCAGCAACAGCGGCGATCTGCACAGCGCTTGCTATGTTGGTAGGCGCGTTTATCGCCTGCGTTGCTGCAGCGCTCGGGGGCCGCGAGCGCGACGAACACGCGTAACGGGCTCGTGCTC